>Ga0114974_10000414_pt1 | contig 36340 bp, 27 predicted proteins | sample S_130206_EF_Meta_FD_87318 | JGI IMG/M metagenome (GOLD analysis project Ga0114974, IMG submission 87318) | Freshwater microbial communities from Lake Simoncouche, Canada to study carbon cycling - S_130206_EF_MetaG | ecosystem: Environmental > Aquatic > Freshwater > Lake | place: Lake... | reverse complement strand
GGTCTCTATCCCGATACGGAGGACCCAGAGTTTACTCAGAAACTCTTACAGAAGCGCGAGTTCTCCGAGACGAAGCAGCCGACAATCACGGACGCGGATTTCGAAAAGTCCGCCTGTGATCCCGAGGGCGAGTTCGAACTCACGGCGGTCCAGCGCTTCGTCGGCCGCTTCATGTCGCCTGAGTGCCCCTATACGTCCGCGCTCCTTTATCACGGCGTCGGTGTTGGAAAGACTTGCGCGGCGATCACGATTGCCGAGAGCCATCTTCGCATGTTTCCGCGGAAATCGGTGTTTATTATCGCACCGCGCACCATCCAGTCGGGATTTAAGCGTACCATATTCGACGACGAGGCTCTGCAGATACCTGAGGACGGGCCGAATCAGGCCAGAGGCTGCACCGGCAACTCCTATCTGAAGCGCTCAGGAACGGAGTACGAGCGGGATCGAGCTCTTATCAGTCGCCGCGTCACACAGTCCATCAACAGCCGCTACAGAATCATGGGCTATCTGCAGTTTTATCGGTATATTGAGGATATTGTGAAACAGGCGCCCAAGGGACCGGATGGAAAGCAAAACGAACTGGCGATCATTGATCTTTTGAGACGCGAGTTCTCGGGTCGCCTCGTGATTATTGACGAGGCCCACAATCTACGCGACACGCCAAAAGAGACGCCGCAGGAGAATATCGACTCTCCCGGCGAGGTCGAGCTCACGGAGACGCAGGCGGGAAAGCGGCTCACGCCGAGCCTTCACCGCGTTTTAAATGCGGTGGATGGGCTCAAGCTGGTTCTTCTGACGGGCACGCCCATGTACAACTCCCACATAGAAATCGTCTTTCTTATGAATCTCATCCTACAGAATGAGAAAAAGGCGACGCTATCCGAAAAGGATATTTTCGGGCCCACCGGATTTATTACGAGAGAAGGCAAGGAGCGCCTCGGCTATTATGCCAGCCGCTACGTGAGCTTCATGCGCGGCGAGAATCCGCTGACCTTTCCTGTGCGGCTTCGGCCACGCAACATTGTGCTCGACTCATGGCCCCCCACCGATATTAAAGGTGAGGAGCTATCTGACAAGACCCGGGCCGATATGATAAAGCTCCCCTTTGTGAATGTGGAGTTTGAGGGCGCGGCCCTGGAGAACTATACGCGGATTTCTGAAGAGGCGATCGAGAGAGGCCTCACTCTGCCGAGCCTGGACGAAATGACACAGCGCGGAAACTGGATCTTTCCTGAAGGCTCCTTTGACTCTGCCTTTGAAGAGCGCGGCTCAGGCTACAAGGCGATCGGTGACGCCGGCTGGCTTATAGAGGATCAGCTTGCAGAAGTCTCACCGAAGGCCGCGCTCACTATACGCCGTGCGGCAACGTGCAATGGTATCGTGTTCGTATATAGCCGCTTTATCAAATCTGGCGCTACACCCCTGGCCCTGGCCCTCGAGGCAAACGGCTATACGCCATGGAACCGCGAGAAGCTATTAATCGACGGAATCCAAGGAGACCAGGGGCGCCAATGTGCCGTGTGCCCTTTAAGAGAAAAGGGTCATAAGGGACATCGGTTCGTTCCTGCCAAGTATATCCTGATAACGGGTCAGGCGAATCTGTCACCCAATAATGCTGCGGCGATCCAGGCCGCGCGCGCGAAGACCAATATGAATGGTGGCGAGATCAAGATTATTATTGGATCCCAGGTGGCGTCCGAGGGTGTCGACTTCCGATTCGTGCGCGAGATCTATGTATTTGACAGCTGGTTCCACTTGAACAAGATGGAACAGGTTCTAGGACGTGGTATCCGTACCTGCTCGCATGCGGCGTTGCCCAAGGAACAGCGAAACTGCACGATTCATCTTCTCGTCAACACCTTTGAAGGCAATCTCAAAGAGACGGCCGACATGTACATGTATCGAGTGGCTCTCCAGAAGGCTGCCCAGACTGGCGCGGTGACACGGACTCTCAAAGAATACGCCGTGGACTGTAACCTGAATCGCGACGCGATTGTGATCAGCGGGTTAAAGCTACACACACAAAAAGATTCGCAGGGTCATGATCGTAAAGACGTGAATCTGAACGACACGCCCTTTACGAATATATGCGACTGGATTGAGACTTGCGATTATGTCTGTAAGGTACCCGCTATTATGAATGCGGAGACAGATGACATCAGCACCTATGATGAGTACGCGGCCAAGTGGCACGAGTCGCAGCTGAAGGCCGCCATAAAGAAGATGTTCACGGAAACGGGTCAACCCATGTTCCGACTGGAAACGATTATGGAGAACTTCTCGGCAGTTCCTTCGAGGGCTATATCATCGCTTCTTATGGAAATCGTGGGGAATCAATCCTTCATATTGGAGATAAAGGGCGTGACCGGATATATAGTGTATCGCAATGGATATTATCTGTTTCAGCCGCTGCGCCTCAAGGACGTTCGGATTCCACTGGCCCTGCGTATTGCCGACATTCCAGTGCGCCGCGACACATTCGATCCCGCTGTTTTAGCGAAGCTGCCGGCTCATAACCCGGAGCGGGAAAATGTAAAAGATGTCGTAGTAACCACGAACGACTACTGGAATGTGATCAAGGACTGGGCTGATAAGATTCGCGGGGATGATCCGCCGATCGATGTCCCACCCGAAATTGCGGATGAAGTGAAGAAGCGGTATTCAACGGATGCTGGACAGCTTCGCGAGACGGAGCGCCTAATCATGGTTAGCTGGCTCGTAGAGGATATTCGGAACAATCCCGACTATAGTGATGAAGAGCGTATCGGATTTAAGAAGGTGCTGGCCGATATACTCTTAGAATTCGTGTGGGACGAGTCTCTCACGGTGGCTGAACAACAGATGCTCGCACCAGAGAATCCTACCGTGGCCGTTGAACAGCTTGTTACGAAAGGGACTACGACCGCGTTTCGTCACATTGATGTAACGTCGGGCGTCGTTAAATATGAGTGTCCGACTGGGCCGTGCTCAGAGGCAGTTATTCGCGTGTTTGAAACAAATCCCGATGATCCGGTGAAGGGGCTTGTCGTGACCCCTGCGACGACTGCAAAGATCTATGGATTCATGGTACCGAAGGGTAAGGAGCGGGCCATGGTCTTTAAAACGAGCACGCCACCGGTCTCGGGTACGAAGCCCGAGAAAGGCGGTGAATGTGAGATTGTCAGTACGATCACGTACCATATTACGATGCTAAAGGCGATTGCGGAGCTGATGGACGAGCGTGGCTATAAGCGGCTCATTTTACGCGATGAAGTCTTGGATGAAAAGGAGCGGCGGAAGGCTCAGAAGAAGGCGGGGACAAAGGCTGCCTCGAATCCGCTCAGACAATTCCAGAATACGATTCGCGCGTGTGCGCTAAAGAACTTGATTCTGCGGTGGCTCGATCGAATGGAGCAGGGGCGCGCCGCCGGAATACGCTTCTTCTATCGGCCGATTGCAGCCTTGAAGTCGGGTCATAAGGGTTCCATTGCCAAGGCACCTACAAAGGTGCGGGCCTAAAATTGGACGGCTATGCTTATAAAGACTCTAGGTAGAATGCAACACACTGCTCTGTTTGAAGAACAGGTTGCACTGACCCCAAAGGATATGCGCCAAGATATTGAGTCGATTGATGCAGTGCTGCTCGAGAAGCTCAGCACGAATATGGAGGGGCGGTGTTCGAAGAATGGCTATGTGATTTCCGGTACCGTTCGAATCCTTTCGCGCAGCATGGGCGCAATGGAAAAGGGCCGTTTCACGGGGAATATTCTGTTTCAAGTCCAGGCGGAGGCGACGGTTCTGAATCCATGCGATGGCACGATTCTTGAGGGAGAGGTCATCCGCAAGAATAAGATGGGCACCTATGTCTCTTATATGGATGCGATTCGCGTGATCATTCCTCGTGACCTATATATCGGTGATGAGGCCTATGATGCCGTACAGATTGGTGACCGGATTCAGGTTGAGATCAAGAAGTCTCGATTCCAGGTGAATGATCCCTATATTCTCAGCATCGGGTACTTCAAGGGCTTGGCGGCGAAGGTTGCTTCTGCAAATGCTGCTGTTGCTGCTGAGGCCGACGAGGCAGCCGAAGAGGGCGATGAGGAGGTAGTCGAAGAGGCAGCTGAGGAAGCAGATGAGGCCGACGAGGAAGCCGAAGAAGCCGATGAGGAAGCCGCTTCGGGCCTAGTATAATGCGGAATATAATAGCATACACGAAGGATAATAAGAGATAGAATGAGTGCTTCAGCGGCGACTCTGTCGCCAGAAGACTATGAGTCCCGCAAACTATTTTTACAGGAACTAACCGGTCTCTCAGGCATCGAACAGCAGGAAATATATCGTATCTTAAAGGAGTCCGGCGTGGAGTATAGTGAAAACCACAATGGCGTCTTTTTCGATGTCTGCAAACTTCCGGCAGAGATCTATGCCAAGATGAAGGAGTTCATGGAGTTCTGCAAAAAGAATCGCGAGGATTTTGCTGCTCGTGAAGAGAGTGAACGGCAGGCACATGAGGCGTTGCAAGGCTAAAGCCTAGACACTATATCAAGGTAATGCAGGATCCAAAGGAAGTCCTTAAAAAGGTACAAGCATGGGTCAAACAGAACCCCAATCGGACCCGCACTGTGACTCCGATTGAGATTCGTATTGTAAGTGATACACAGGAAGGTGACTCGGCTCCTGCCACGGTGGCCGGCCTCGTTCCGACTCCGCTAGAGCCCCCCGGCCCTGTTGCCCACATTCTATGGGTGACCGATCCCGAGTTCCGTGCTGCCGGCGCACCTGTTCGCCGCACGATTCTCCGTGACACGATTGTGTCATTGACCGCCCGCGTGGACGCCGAGTGCCGTGGAGTCAAGTGGTCTCGAAAGAAGGTACAGGAGCAGCTGGCCTCTCAACAGACGGCCGCAGTGTCACCGCCGATGGATACACCGGAACTCGATCGTGCTCTTGCGCATCTCTATGGTTTCCAAAAGGTGGTTGTGAATGAGGCGGGAAAGAAGGTGCGATTTTTCCCTACGGATCCTCGTACCTGGTCCACAGAGTTTCCTATCTGGGCCACCACGACAGGCGCGCGCGCCGTGCTCCATGCGCCGGGCGAGGAGCCGGTGGGCCCTGGTTTAGCAGCTTGGCTTCAGGCACGGGAGGATGCCGGTTGGACGATTGAGTGGCCCGAGGCTGATATGAGTCTGGAGGCCATTAAGGCGGCGATGCTGAAGCGCGGGATCGGCTGTGGGGCTTCGCTCGAGAAGCCGAAAAAGGCGGATTGGGCTCTGGCCCTGGGTCGCGCTGACTCGATCCGGCATTTGGCGACCTTTTGACTGGGATTTTAATTTCAAAGACCAAGAAAACGCATTCAAAGAACTCCCGGCGTATCTAAAAGAGTTTATTAGTTTTTTTATGTCATTATAAACTAGGAAGTATTTGATTAGATGTCAGCTCATGGGCTTAAAATAAAGGCTCCACGAATTAAAGAAATAGATTATGCTGCGCCAACAGATAAAGATATTAAATTTAATATGCGATATTTAAATTCACGCTTCATAAATACTGAAGATGATTCACATGCGGTTTCGCTTGGTGATTTTCAGAATATTAATTGGGTTCTAATAGATCATCACAATCGGCCTAAAGTGTGGCAGGGCTCCACGAAGTTACCCAAAGATATATCTATAACAGACGGATCGACTCGAGTGAAAAAATACAAAAAGGGTTCTTATACAACTCTTACATATATACCAGATGAAAGTAAGGGATATTTTAGGATTATAGGTGATTCAAGCGGCGGGGGTAAAACACGTTATAAGAGATATAAAAAGGCCAGAAGAACTACTCGCCGGTAATACTCGGTAGCTATATCAACAGCAGTCAATGAGTTGCCCTTAAAGGGTTAATCATTGATTGATAAAATTGCCCAACAAGCACCCAAAGCGAAAGCTATACAGGTGATTAGAACAGAGCATGGAGCTCTATGCAGCAGAGGCCGCCGCGATTAAAAAGCAGGTGACCAACTGGCTGACCCACCCGGACTACGAGCTCGAATCCACCTTTGGAAAGAGCGGTCAGGTCGGCGCGGTCCAGTTCCTCGCCATCGCCCAGCGCCTCAAGGCCAAGGGCTACACGGCGCTGCCGCAAGAGGATCGCCTCACGGTCACGACTCCGGAGCACGTGCGCTTTACGCTCACTAGCCTCGCCGTGATCCAGGCCTACTGCCGCGACGATGTCATGCTCGGGAAACCCTTTACGCCCCAGATCAAGGATCGCGCAACGGCGGATGCCCAGGTGGACCTCGACGACTACGGCGTTCGCATCAAGCTGCGGAAGGAGACGCCCATGGCCCGCGACGACGCGGTCGTGAAGTCGATTCTCGCCGCCTGGCCCACCCAGCGCAAGGCCTTCCGGATGATCCGCCGCTGGTCCTTCGAAAAGGATGGCGTCCGCATTGACATGTCCGTAGTACGCTCCACGACCACCGATAAGCGCGGCGACTTCAAGTGGCAGCGCAGCTTTAAGGATCAGGACCTGATGGCCGCACCTTCCATATACGAGGTCGAGGTTGAGCTCGTGCATCAGCCGGGCGATACTGAGGAATCCGCCATGAAGCGCCTCATTCGCGGTGTCGGAGAGGTTTTGCGCGGCGTTCAGAAGCACTCGCTTCTCATTCGCCTCAGTGCCAAGCGGAAGGTCCTGGCCAACTACAAGGAGCTCGTCGGCTCCGATCTCTTCCGTGGCCCGGCACCCCGCACCCTCCAAAAGGAGAACTTCATGCCGGCCAAGGAGCCCGGCATCGTCAATCTCCGCGAAGGCTTCAATGTCACGGACAAGGCCGATGGACTCCGTGCCCTCGGCTTCTGTGACGCGAAGGGCGAGCTCTTCCTCATTGACATGAGCATGACGGTCTACCGCACGGGCCTCCAGAACCCCGAGTGCCGCCTATCGCTCGTCGACGGTGAGTGGGTCACACAGACCAATGATTCTCCGCCGAAGCCCATGCAGCAGTTCCTCATCTTCGACATGTTCTATGATGCCGATAAGACGGAGGTCTCGAAGCTCCCCTTTCAGCCGGGCGCGGTTCTACCGGATGGCAAGACGTTGCCGCCCGAGGAGAGCCGCTTCGACCATATCAAGAAGTGGGTCAGTAAGTGGAACAAGGACGAGGGCCCGAAGATCGTGGCGCCCGGTGTCACGCTACACACGAAACTCCAGGTCGGCTCGAAAGAGTTCTCCTTCGGTTCGCCCGGCAACGACAGCATCTTCCGAGCCGCTGCCCGTGTTCTGAATGCCGCGCGCCCATATTATACGGACGGCCTCATCTTCACACCGAACGCCGAGCCGCTGCCCGAGAAGGCCGCCGGAACCTTCATGAACCAGTTCAAGTGGAAGCCTCCGAAGGACAATACGGTCGACTTCCTCGTGAAGACCATGAAGGTCACGGGCTCGAAGACCCAGGATCGCGTCACCACGGAGACGAAGCCCACCGGCGAGCTTCTCAGCTACAAGACGCTTGTTCTCTGTGTAGGCGGTCGTACGGAGAATCCTCGGGACCTCGTCTTGAACAAGGGCGATCTGCCCCGAGAGGAGCGCGGGGCCGATGCCCGTGGCAAGAAGGGCGAGTATAAGCCCGTCCCTTTCACTCCGATGGAGTTCCCGGATCCGATGGCGTCCATGTGCAACCTGGAGATCGAGCGCGATGCAGATACGGGTGAAGAGTACGTGATGACGACGCACACGAAGGAGCCGATCCAGGACAATACGATCGTAGAGATGGCCTATGATCCGGCCGGAGTCGCCGGATGGCGCTGGATCCCTCTCCGCGTGCGCATGGACAAGACGGAGCGTCTCCAGAGCGGCATTCTCGGGCGAACGCTGAACTCCGAGCAGGTGGCCGAGGACGTCTGGAACAGTATTTATGATCCGATCACGGCCTCTATGATTAAGACAGGCGCAACGGAGCCCACTGCCGAGGAGCTGGCGGCCTTCGGTGCCCCGAAGGAGCGTGATACGGCGGCCCGGTCCTACTTCAAGCGCGGCCGCGATAAGCCGGTCATCGACAACGCCAAGGCCTGGGGCCTCAAGAAGTTCCACAACGAATGGATCAAGGAGACGATCCTATATCCTACAGGCCTCTCCGGCGATGGAAAGGCGTTGGTGGATCTCGCCTGCGGCGTGGCTGCCGATCTGCACAAGTGGCGCCGTCTTAACACGAAATTCGTGCTCGGAATTGACTACGCCGCAAAGAATATCATGGACGTCTACGACAGCGCATATAAGCGTTATATGAAAGTGCTGGCCGAGAGTGGATCCTTAGAGCGGGCCGGCACCATGGTCTTTGCGATCGCGGACACCTCGAAGCCGCTCGTCAAGGGCGATGCCGGATCGACCGAACAGGAGAAGGATATCCTGCGGTCTGTCTTTGGCAAGGTCCCACCGGTTGGCCCCGTGCCCCCCTTCGTCGAGGAGAACGCTGCCGCGCGCCTCAAGATGGGCGCCGATTGCGTCAGCTGCATGTTCGCCATTCACTACTTCTTCGAGTCGGCGACCAAGTTCAATGGCTTCCTTAAGAACCTCGATGATATCATGAAGGTGGGCGGCTACTTCATTGGCACGACCTTTGACGGTGATAAGGTCTTTAATCTTCTCCAGGGCGTCGAGAAGGGTGGTGCAAAGACCGGTATGGACGGTGACTCGCAGCTTTGGCGGATCTCGAAGCAGTATGACGAGGATGCGATACAGGAGGGTGACGCGGGATTCGGCCTGAGTGTCGATGTGACCTTCTCCACGATCGGCATGGAGCACCGCGAGTACCTCGTGCCCTTCAAGCTCCTACAGGAGAAGATGGCCCTGATTGGGTGTGAGCTCCTTGGTCAGGAGGAGCTGAAGGCGCTGGGGCTGGTGAACTCCACGGCCACCTTTGATGTGAGCTGGGATATGGCAAAGAAGAAGAAGAACTATGTGATGAGTGCCGCTGAGAAGGAGTTCTCGTTTCTCAATCGGTGGTTCGTATTCAAGCGGAAGCGGCAGGAGACCTTGGATATGGGCGCTGAGGCGGCGGCCAGCCTTGAAAATGGCCAGGGCGCGCCTGTCAACAATGGCCGGCGCTCGGGTCGTAAGGGCTTAGCGACCTCGAATGCGGCGGCCATCGCTGCTGCGGCTACGGCTTTAGCCAACGGGACGGCTGTAGCGAATGGTGAGGCCAATATAGCCCCTGATCGCACAATCGCGGTGGCTCCGGGGCCAGGTTCGGCCGCGAGACCCTACGCCGCTGGTGAGATCTTCCAGTTCTACCAAGGCGCGGCCCTCAAGGACTCCCTCGGTCTTCAGGACGCTGGTGCCGCCCGCTGGATCTCGCCCCAGGCCCCCTTTCCGATCGAGGATCCAGAGGACAAGGCGGTCGTCTATCCCACGGTCGAGCACTTCCTGGCCGGTATGAAGGTGAAGCTGGCTACAAACAAACCCGAGCTGGCTAAGACCCTATTCAGCCGTGAGGGCACCATTCACCAGAAGTTTCTCGGTGAGCGTATTACGGAGACGGACGGTGGCACGAAACTGCTACCTGAGGACAAGGACTTTGAGCTCCTTCGTCAGGAAACATTGGCGGTACGTGATGCCGTGCGGGATCCCAGTCTTCACAAGTATAAGGCCGTAATCGATGAGGCCGCCTGGGCGCTTCAGAAGGATCGTGTTCTAGAGGAGGCCCTCAGACAGCGCTGGACGCGGGACGCGCGTCTCCGTCGGATTCTGGAGACTGCGCGCGACAAGGGTAAGACGCTGCTCTACTTCACGCCAGGAACTACAATGAGTAATCTGGGCGGCATGCATAGGACCACGAGCGGCCTTATTGAGGGCGGAAACAAGGTAGGGAAGATATTTATGCAGCTTGCTGGTTTTCCTCAGTAAATCTTTTAGCGATTTCATTAAAAGGATCTTGCTTTGGCTCATTCTTAAATCTAGAACTCAATAGGGTCGATACATCACCGCTTGCAGTTAAAGAAAATGGAGTAAGAATCTTGTTAAATGGCTTTACTTCCCATAGGGGATTTTTTGAAAGATTATTATAAATATGGGATGGACGACACGCTTCTGCCTTATAAGGCAATGCCTTATCTAAATAAACAAGATTTCCGTGAATATAGAATGCAAGTTGATACGTTAGAATAGTAAATCCAGAACATACTGCCAAAGCTTTATTCTCTGAAAAAAGTTGATCAAATGCATTATGTAAGCGCTTAATCCTTATAGCCCGATCAGTTTGACCCATTTCTGCGCATTGTGTTATTAGCAATGTACATATCCCACCGTAGTTAATCGCCCTTCTTTCTATAAATAGTTTTGTTAACAGAGCCGATGTGGCCCGGATTAAACTTGCCATCGGACCGATATAACGAATACAATATACGAACTCTTCCACCTCCACCCTATCTACCACCATACTTAGCTCACTAAACCCGTCATTGTTTGGATGGTCTCTAAACAGATGTAGCTCTACTTCAGAACTATTAATTGAAGCTAGAGATGTTCCAGTTATTGTTTCAATATGACCAAATGGGTATAAACTGGGCTTATAAGAACTATTATAATAAATAATATCGCCAGGATATGCGACAGTAAACTGGCCCTTTTGTAAATGAATGAGGTATTCATACCTTTTTGATATATCCCTTATGTGGTGTAATACATTTATATTTTCAATTGACTGTGGCTCAAATAAATATCTAGTATCATTTACAAACTCGGGAAAGAACACATCCATATTGACTTTTGAATCTTTTAAAAAGATAAATCGGAAGGAACCTATCTTATAACTACCCATGTCTGAGCGATAGACATTGCTGCCTAGATTTTTAAGAGTTCCGCCGCATTGAATGCGTCTTCGTTTCATATTTCGCCGTTTCGACCTCGTTCGAATCGGCATCCTATGAGTAGAAAACATATTACGCAACAGATACCCGTTTCAGTCCAATAGGAACACGGCAGTCCTCGTCGTCTATTACGTAGTCGCATACGCCATATACGGCGAATCCTTTTTGATTTAAGGTATCCTCAAAGGTCGTATTCTCATAGGGAAAGGTCTCGCCGTAGAGGATAGGAACGAAATTCATATTTACTGTGAATCCCTTCAAGGCCAGGAGCGCGGAACCAAGATCTGAATATACAAGTACATCTTTGTGCGCCGGTAGAAATACCATATCGGACGACATTGTATCAGAGAAGGCAATAGTGTATCCGATCATATATAAATATATCCTATATATTTATGTATTATCTAAACGCGAAGTTATAGTATATTGTATGAACCCCTTGGTATTATCCACGATACCACATTATCTATCTATTATACCTCTTATATCACAATATAAGAGGTATAATCAATATATAGCCGTTATATGTATATCAACAACATTATCTGCTTTATGGCATTATAAATCAGAGCCCAGTGGTATTATATTATATGCAGATTATCTATTTGCCAGCATTTGGGCTGCAATAGAGGCATATTATATAAAAGAGTCTATTATACTAAATGCCGCGATATTATATATGAATATCAATATAAATAAAGATAATAGATATTATATAATACAACATAGCGCATGGCATTTACTCAATGCTACAAAGGCATTTTATATTGCCGTGAAATGCCTATCAGCCACCTAAAATTACATCTCGATCCTCTTGGAGCTACCAGCATGCCCCAGCCATGGCAAGAACTCTCATTCAAGAATAAGCATCCGCGCGACAATCAGATCCAGTTCGACGAGCCCACGCACGTCTATACTGTGAACGGGTCATCCAAGGGAATCATCAGTTGCACCAAGTTCCTCCATGACTTCTTCCCTCACTTTGACGCCGCCGCCGTTATCCGGAAGATGATGTCGTCTCCCAAGTGGCCGCAGTCGAAGTACTATGGCATGACCGCGCAGGAGATCAAGAAGTCCTGGGACGACAATAGCTCCTCTGCCTCGGGTTCAGGTACGGCCATGCACCTCGGCATTGAACAGTTTCTCCACGGCCATCCGGAACTGATTTCGGACGAGGTGAAGGAGAGCCTCGAGTGGCGCTATTTCATGAACTTCTGGGCGGACGTGAAGGAGGATCTCGTGCCTTATCGGAGCGAGTGGGAGGTCTGGAGCGAGGAGTACAAGCTCGCCGGCTCCATTGACATGATCTTCTATCGGAAGTCGGACGATTCCTACGTGATCTATGACTGGAAGCGCTCAAAGGAAATCAAGACCGAGAATACGTTTGAAAAGGGTCTCGGGCCGGTTGCCCATCTGCCAAACGCGAACTACTGGCACTATACGCTGCAGCTCAATGTCTATCGCTGGTTCTTAGAGACCTACTATGGCCTGAAAATCAGTGATATGTATATTGTGATCATGCATCCGAACAACAGTAACTACAAGCGCTACAAGCTGAATCGAATGGACGATGAGGTGGCTGAGATGCTGCAGGATCGAAAGGACAAGCTCGAGGGCGTTCGTAGACGGCCGGTGGTCATGCCTGCGGATGCCGGTGTCTGTGAGATTGCGGATTAGCGGCGCCGGCTGCGAATGCGTCTCTGCTTACGAGTCTTAGCGCCGCCCCTTTTTCTTGGGCAAGAGCTACATTCTAATAGGCATTTCATGTATCCGGGCATTTCATTCTGTTTTGAACATGTTTCACGCATTAACTTCAAACCATCTTTAGCACCATGTAGTTTATTCTTAATGATAGTAATTGCTTCGCTTAATTCACCTTCTAGATCTTTATTATTTTCTTTACTCATTTCAACAAATATTTGAAATATTGTCATGTCATTTTCATCTCTCTGTAATACAATATCACCATATGTATTCGTTGTTAATATATCCTTTAGTTCCATCTCTCTTAGTTCTGTAAAATCAATATATCCGTTGCCATTATTGTCGTTGTTATTTGACATCCTACTTTATAATCACATTTAATATCTTCACAGACCTTCTTATTCCCCAGGCTTGACCGGCGTAATCGTAATACCCCGTTTAAACCTTTCGGCAAAGCTATCTGGCAAATCCGACAACTGTAGAGAGGTGATTTCACCCGGATTCGTGACAATGAGACCTGGCCCATCTTCCAGAATAAACGCAACACCAGAAAGAGATATATGCAGTGGCTTGAAAAACAGGGTCTCCTCACCAACATAAATCATATGCTTTCCTGTTTCTAAAACGATATTCTTCATTTGGTCACGGCGTATTTTGCTGCCCGATAGATCGTATTTAGCCGGGGACAGACCCAGCGATGTAAATATGGCAGGCCATGTAGTCTTGGCAACCCGCAGATTATCCCATTTCGGGTCAGCGCCCAAGGCCTCGATGAGAGATTGAGGCACAGGTTCACCTGCCACGGTCGGCACAGCTCTAGGAACAGGGGGCCTCGCCATTTCCTCCAAGTACCGGGGCTCATCCCGCTTCGACCCCCACTCCAACCGTAAAAGCTCAAACCACGCCACGGATCTTTCTGGGATAATCAGCTGCGAGTCGACCGTAATGGGACCCTCCAGAGTCGCCATTTGACTCACTTTCTGATCAAAGATCTGTCTCCGACGCTCTGAGAACCGGATCAGCTCCTCATTCAAGCGTCGAAGGAGAAGAAGCCGCACGCTGATCCGCTTCTTACCGAGGTCCACCTCCTTGCCCACGTGAAGTAGGCACTTACCGGCATCCTTTATCCAAGCACAGCGCCCCTTGCACTCACCTTCGCCCCGCAGCGTGCAGTCCGTGCGCAAAATCGACGGCTCCCCATCGGCGGGCTCCTCGGTCATCATCTGATTCATCACAATCGGTCCCAAAAGAATCTCCAACTGCTTTCTTTTCTCCGGAACCGTAATCGTCCGATCCATCACGATTGTCTGGATCGTTTCACGCAAGGCGGAACCCTTCGTGGCCAGAAAGTTCGACATCGTTAATCGCAAATGCTCGAACAGTTCCTGGAGTTCCTCGTACTCTATGCGCGCGGCGTCAATCGGATTCTTAATCACCTTGTCGTGCATGATATCATTATTGATTGCCCACTCCTCTTCCTCTATTTCAACCACCGTGGCACCGCCACTCGACGCCGCCGCCCGAAGACGATCCAAGTCATCAGTGGGCTTCGAGATAGGTATATATAGGCCATTCCGGAGCTTGATCGCGACCAGATGAGGAATGTCCTCGTCCTTCAGGGGTCTAGGCTCAGGATTGGACCCCTTTCTCACAAGGCTCTGCATCACGTAGCCCGGATATAGCGAGAAGTCCGTGTCAATATACTCCTTATAGAAATCCAGAGACTCTATGATCGTGGCCTTCTTATATTCGTGGTCGTCCCAGTCGAGAATCACGTTGCCCATAACCGTCGGCGCCAAATCACCGTCATCGATCACAGGAACTGCCACGAAGCCCGACGACGTTTTCTTTCTGTAGAGGACGGCGCCCACGTGATTATAGGAGTCACGAACAACGCCCTCAAAGACGAGCGCCTTATTTTTATCGGTCGGCTTCCGTAGTGCCCGATAAATAAGGCTCAGGGGGATCATCGCAGCCGGATTCACCCTGCTTTGACTGGTGTATACGCTGCGACCAGAGAAGTTGCACTTGGCGGTGAATTCCGACACGCGTTCCTTGACGGTCTTTGGCCAGATTCCTGTGAACCCCTTATAGGTTCCATCGAAGGATAGAGTGGCAGCATCAGTCTGTCTACTGGCCGGGTCCCGATTATCCATATAGAAGATGGGCTCCCAGACTCCCTCCTTGTGCAAAAGAAAGCCGATATTGTTTCTTCCCATTATGTCGTCATTATATCCGTAGGGAGGACATTTCACGTCCACCTTTCCTGAGGGCAATATATCGAGCACAATGAAGGTTGTGCCGCGTTTCGCCCGACCCTCGAACAGCCCTGGCTGTGAAAAGAATAGGGCGAAATGGCGATATTCCTTCTGCGTCTTTGTATCCTGGAGCCAGAGCTGGAAGGAGGTCCAGCTGTTATAGAGGCGATGCAGAGACTCACGAGTCTGCACCGAGGGACTAGCCTCGAGCTCCTCTTCGGCCCAGGCCTCTAGAACGCGATCCGTGGGTCTCGGTAGGCGTGGATTGTAGAACTCGAGAACCATATTTCCGTAGTTGAGGCCGAGGAAACTGCGCGCGGTCAGCACCGACTTGATGCGCGCCTTGACTTCCGCTGCCGAATTCATTTTAAAGAAGGGGGCCACGGCGGCCAGGAAACTGTCGCCCTTGTATCGCACGCGATTCTCGACGCCCACACGTAAGAAGCCGGCCCCGCCCTCCTTTAGAGTTTGCTGGGTCAACGTACGCGTCACGAAGTCGTTTGTCTGATTAAAATACTCGTCGAGCTCGGGAAGTAAAAGACCCACCTGGGGCTCGCCGCGCCCAGCCGCCGTGACGAGTCCCAGTTCCAAGGGAAACTTCTCCGATCCGAGGATATACTTTCCACGCTTACCGAGTGTCTGGAGAACGGAATAGTAGTCGACGAGAGGAATGCCGGATTCTAGCACGGGCCCCTGTCTAGGAGGAGCCTCCGCATCAGCCTCAGCCTCCACCTCATGCGTCGCAATACCGAGCTCCCTATACTTATCGAAGGGGGCATCCGTTTCTTTGATGGTCTCAGGCTCTATGAAACAGCAGGGAAGATAGAAGCCCTCAGGGTGTGGTGTCTTCTTCAGAAATCGGATATACAAGTGTCTACGATTATCTGACTGCTTCTTTACGCCGCGCTCGATCACCACGTCATTTGGCCCGGCACTCTTCTTATTCTTAATAACATCGCCGGCGCAAAAGGGGCATTGTCCATCCGACCCACCCTTCTTCGTGGTCTTCAGTTGCCCGTTTGGGAGACGCAGTGGCCGCCGCATTTTCGTGCTTTGCAAATCGACCTCGCGAACCAGGATTTCATCACGCGTACAGAAAAACTGCGAACACAGATAATAGTGCTGCTTTTCCTTTGCCGTGCCATATCTGAGGACAGTGTAGTATTCCTGGCCGGCTGCGGGAACCTCTGCATCAGCCTCTAGAGGATATAATACGAACATCACATTATCCTTTTTATATTCCGCCAACATTTCGTCATATTTATCCTGGGTTAGAACGGCGGGCTGGCGACCGTCAGTTGGTTGACACTGTTGCACATATTTCTTGAGAGAAGGATGTGACTTTGTATAATCAAATAGGCGACGATCGGCCTCCTTTAGCTTATTGATAAAGAAGTTCGCAATACTGGCATCCTTGGTCGTACTAACCTCCGCATTAACTTCTTCTGGCGGCGGGCGCGCAGGCGCCTTTACCACCGCATTAGGCAGAGGCGGCTCAGGCGCAGCATTCACGTTGGTTTTAGGAGCAGCCGGCGTCTCTGCCGTGGCGGCCGCGGCAACAACCTCTTCATCCCCATATTCAGCCGCAAAATCGTCAAGGAAGGCATCATATCCCTCGTCAAACTCGTCTGCGGTCACAGCAGGAGCAGGAGCAGCCGCAGGAGCTTCAGCACCGGCTTCTGAGGCCACATCGACTTCCTCAAAAGGTAGCCCAGCCGCGTCAGCCTCCGCCTTTGCCAACTCCTTACTCGCCTTCTTGCTGACATGAAAATCTTCAATAGCGCCGCCCATAAGGAGGGATAGCAGCATGGTTATCCGCCGAAGAGTCTTAAATGAGTTAGCACGGTGAATGTGGAATGTATAGAACGGATGTTGTCCGAATATGTAGATATCGATTCCAGGATTGTACTGACCCATGAATTCACCCGTATCCGGCTTCACGACGGCAATATCACCCTGCTGCTGTAGGCGCGCCGCCACGCGCTTCTGAGCCTCCTCCATATCGAGCTGAAACTCCTCCGCCACGATCTCCACCAGATTTGATACGCCCTCCTCGCGCAACATCTTCCGATTGAGTACCTGTGTAATAAACGTCGCCACGCGGTCCTCCGTGGCGAAGTTGCTGACGGCCTTATACCGAATACTAATGAGAGGATTGTCACCCTCCAAGGGCAGCGTCTCCTGAAAGAAGGCCGCAAACATCGGTATCTTTTCCCGAATCACTTTCGCAGTGACCGGTGATCCAGCGAGTTTCAGGCCAAACACGAAGATTCCGTTGTCGAGAACGGGCTCCTTTAAAAAGGAGAACTGCACTTCCTGCAGAAAACTCCAGGTCCGCCGCAGATCTCCTGGATCTAACTTTCTAGCACCCTTCGATGGTAGAAGAGTATAGTCGGCAGTGCCGTCATCGAGCGCCCGAATCGTTCCGTAGATGGGTGCAACATTCACGTATCCGGGCTTCACCAGCACCTTTGCCATCACAAAATCGTGATTCGGAATCGGGCTCCGCTCCTGAGACCACTGTAGAAGTAGTTTCGGATCGGGTAGATCCGGTGCCCCGTCAACTAAGAATACCTTACTGATCGGTGACCCCTCCGTCGGCATAAACCGCATATAAGGTCTCTTCGCATTCACATTCGTATCATAAAAGATGGCCTCTATGCCCGGTATGCTCTCAGGCTTATGCCATAAAAGTCGCAACGCGCGAAGACCTGTTAGCCGCAGGGGTTCCACGGAACCTGTGAGCAAGTCCTCTATCTTGGCCGAGAACTGAAGGCGCCGCTTGAAAATCGTGTAGAGGCGTTGCGCCCGGGTCACCTGCCCATCCGTCGGGCCCTCGACCGCAAGATAAGGAAAATACGGGGCAATCAGTCCATTCCAATCGCGCTCGCTGGGTGGCTTAGCGCCAGGAATCTGGGCCAAAACGTCCTCATATAGATAGGCCGAAAATACCGGTATTTCATCGTACATATCTTCGAGCATCATTCGGTCACGCGAAACGAACTTTAAGATGCGCTTATTTCCCGCAGAGTCAACGAATCGAGTATCGACAGGATTTACAGCGGCCTCGAGCGGATTCGACAGCGGAAGTTCCGCCTGTCCAATCCAGATGAAATCGACGGTCTCATCGCCCTTCGTCAAAAAGATGCATTCAGGAATCGCGGATTCACGTTTCCCGAGAGCCTCATAAATGGCCAACTTCAGATCTGTAAAGGTCATGAACGGGAAAAAGGTCTCGATATGTATTCTCTTTACACCATCTGGCCGATGCAGGTCGACGGCTACAGGAGTGCCTAAGGTAGTCGGCGCAAAGGCCCTTGATGGTTCTTCTAAAAACTCGAGCAGGCTGTCGCTCATCTAACGATAAGTGCATAAGTTATCCCATAGATAAGTCCGCTCCATCTTTCTTGGCATCATACGTGGGCTGATCCGTAATCTTCATCCCACAGTACGATACCGGATGGGCTTTAAAATCCCGATGCTTGTAGATTTGCACGGCTTCGGCCTCTTTCAGAAGCCAGGCAAAGTTATTCCAAAAGTCGGGGCCGTGCCCAACCGACGCCGTGATCATGTGACCCATTTCATGAATCGCCACGAACGTGATAATATCCTCCTGAACCAGACTCTCGTCGCCCCCGTCACGCTGCCGTAAGCAGAAATGCACGGCCTCGCCCTTATTGACACTATAGCTCGTGTGATCAGCCTCGGGTGTGGCCTCATAGAAACGCCCGGGATTCGCCTCAAAGTTCTTGGAAAGCTGAATCACTTGCGGCTTATCCGGATAAGAGCTCTCCACGTGAAGTTTGAGCTTATTCATCTTCATACGGACACGGGCCATCATATCGGCGGCGACCTGCTTATCCGGCATATCTCTCACCCGATATACCTGTCCGTCGACGCCGCTCGTCACATTTACGATAGGATAGCTACCAAATCCGAGGGCCTGTTTTGTCTGCGATAAGGCGTATGACAGGCTTGACATAATATCACTCATTTCCTGTGATAGTGTTAGATGATCGGGAGCTTTCCGTTCCAAGTAGAAAAAGGGTGGGCAAAAACGGTTGCGAAACGGTTTCGATCGATGATCACATTTGACGAGATACGTGTCATGCAGCTTCTAGAAAATGTCCAATACGGTGCAATCTATTTCATTCTTGGGTTTGTGACCGGGACGGGCCTCGATACACTCTTTCCAAAATTCGATGAAAAAGAGCCCCTATCCGATGTTATTCTACAGGTTGTGGGGCAGGCCATCAGTATGATTCTTGTGATTTTCTATATCAAGAAGATCGCAAAGCTTGTGCCCTTCTTATTTGTTCTCAACTGGGACTTGAATGGAGACGGTAAGATACCGGCCTACAGGCCCTATGAGAGCTACGAGTACGGAGGTAATATCATGATTGGACTCGTCTTGATCGGCTCACAATTCAACTTCTTGAAGAAGATCGATTTGATCTCTCGTATCATCTATAGCAAGTATATGGGGCTAGAGGTTCGGGTTGAATCAAAGATGTGATCATGGTACTGTGTTGTGCCGAGTTAAATGCCTCTCATAGAGAGGCATTTAACATGGCCTACAACACTACATAGGCAAGTAATCCTGGCACTTGACGGTAAATCATAGGAATGATTGAGAATCATTTATACGATTTGTATTGCAGGTCCGCAGGCTTTGGTCGCACGTTTAAGCGATCTCCAGCGCGCGACGGTTGACGTCGGGCTCGATCGTCGGCACATTGAATACCGTGACCGGGACCTGGGGATTCGGGGGCTCCGACCGGAGCTGGTAGTTGGCGTTTCTCAAGCTCTGGCCAACCGTGTTGACGCCAATGAGGGCGCCAGCCGATAGGAAGTTCTTGCCCTTGAGGGAGCCCGTGCCCATCGGGTTCTGCTGCGCCCAGACAGAGTTCGCGTCCTTCGGGAGGAGCTCCGAAGGCGTCAGCTGATCACGGGGGTAGCAGCCCGCCGGCGGCTCGGCCGAACCAAAGTTCGCCGGACCCGATACGGCCGCCACCTCGGGCGCATTCTTCACGGCCGCCTCACGGACGGAACCGGCCGAGGCATTTCCACCAGCCTGCGCCGAATAGTTCGACGCAGCCGACAGCGTCTGGAAGGCCTCGCGGCGCCCGCCCTTAAACCATGTGGGCTGGAGGAAAGAAAGGGCAACAACAACTACGGCTAAAACGGCGAGGGCGCCTAGTGCTTGAACAGAGTTAGACCCAGCCATCGTTTGCTTCTGTAATAGTGCGAGCCTATATTTTTAACCATTCGAAGCTTTGGATGGCCTCCGCCATTTGAAGCGGCCCTCAGCCATCCGAGAGTGACGAATCATCATCCCCTAAAAGCCCCGGTCCGTATTTAGTAAAATAGGCCTCCGCCAACTGCTCGGCACGAAGCCGGGCAGCCGCCACTCTCAGCCGGGCATCGCGAATACGCCGGCGATGTAAAGCCGCTTTACCGGGAAGGCCCAACGCCGGAGAGCCGGAGCCAACCGAGAAGATTACCCACTTGATCGAAGCATGTAGAGGAGTTATCCGAACCTCCTGTGGGATCCAATGAATTTCCGTATTATCTGTGATAGTATATGGCTCACCCTCATAGTGGCTATTCCATATATTGCACACGTCATCTAAGTCAATCTCCACGCCGTCGGGCGCATGTTTCATAAAAAGTCGAACGACTCCGGATACATCGTCGGAGGTGGCGGCCGGCTGCCCAGTTCGTCGGAGGCCGCATACCTTCGGGTCGATGCAGCGCACTTGAAAGGTATGACTCTGTTCTTTGGCGTCTAGCACCGGGCGAGATACATCCATACAGTCTACCGTCAAATGTCAAGGGTTTGCGCCTACGCGCCGCCCGGGCCCCCTTTAAGTTGGGGCCTATGAGCAAGAATGGAACCTGGCAAGGCCAAGCCTCGTCCGCCGCCGCAATGGACCAGCACATTTATGCAAAAGGCGATTGACTATATGAGGCAGGATGAAACCAGAATGCAGATCCAGAGTCTGATTATCGACCCCCTGTTGAACCACGTAATGAATCGTGTTTTTCCCTATATTATTCTGACCTGTGTGCTGTTTGTGCTTCTTCTGATTGTAATCTTGGTGACCTTGGGCATTATTGTTATGCATATGCGCTCTTCTGCGGTGAACATAGGCGCGCCCTTCAGTCAAACTTAACTTTAACACTTGCCGATAGAGCAATGGCGGTCCAGAGTGCTACACAGCCCAGCATGGCTGATCTAGGAGACTTCATCCGCTACTGGGCGCACTACGATATGATGCTCGCGGGGCTGAATAAGAAAATCCGGGACGTCCGGGAACTTCGCGCGAAATACGAGAAGCAGGTTCTGGATGGTCTCCGGGCACATAAGGCGGAGAACGCCATAATCCAGATTGTCGGGGGGCGTATCTCCGTAACGGAAGATAAGTATGTTCAACCCCTGTCGTTTAAGAGTCTTGAGACGATGCTGCACCAATATTATGTGAGAAAGGGTCGGGCTGACGAGACAAACGAGGTGCTGGCCTTCATTCGGAATCAGCGGCAGACGGAGGTATCGAAGTGTCTAAAGCGGCATATGGTATCACCCGGGCAGCCGCCAGTCTAAAGTTTTAGCACGACTTACATATAATGCCACCCATCATGTCGTGGAATGACTGGTTGAATGAACCTATTGACACTGCGTACGGTACTACGAAGCGTCAAAGCATGATACACCTCTTCGTGAGTAGTGGGCTCGTCCCCTTTATTCAGTCGGAGGGCTACGAATGGAATCGGGACGTGGATTGGATCCAGTCCGTCATCGCGACCGGGCTCTATGAGAACCAGAACAAGCACAACCTACAGAGCAAGTGGCCGGCACCAACGAATACCGATTTTGCTCAAGAGGACGTCGATCACTTCGAGCACGTCATGGACTCCGATAAGTGGGACGCCTTCTGGTTAAACTGGGGGTACTGGGCCGATGTGGATTCGGACTTGCCGTATGGTCTCGAGCGGCGCTTGGATATTCAGGCCATGGTATGGCAGCACATTGATCTAGCGCGATCTAAGCAGACGAAGATCGTAGATACCTTAATGGAGGAGGATGAACCACAGGATGAGGGCGGAAACGGCCGTCGTCATGAGGATGTATATATCCGAGATGCCTCGGAGTCGAACGAGTGGGGTGGGTATCGGCGTTAACTAAGGATCGCCTGACCACTTCTTAGCATTAAAGGCTGCAATCTGCGTTATAGAAGCATCATGAGCATATTGCTCGACCTTCTTATTAAATTTCAGCATATCTGGTGTCTGTGGTGGGCCCGTTGGTCCCTGCACCTTCTTTATTGGCTTCCTGCCGTAGCAGTTCACACCATACTGAAGTTCAGGATTGTCAAAGTGTCCGCCATTAATGCCGACTGTTCCACATGCCCCCTGCTGGTCTGCCGGGCCATTCTGTAGAGAATCATAGGTGCTCTTTTGTGTTGGAAAGACAGCCATCTGCCCCTTGACCCATCCGTAGTTACACCAATCGGCGCCGCGATCCCAGGCGGCCTTCACCTGATCATAGGTGGCCAGCTCCGCCCCTAGCGCCTTACAGAGAGGCTCAGCGTCATAGTAAGTATAGGCATTCTTGCTCACATTGAAGACCTCCTTATTCACCGATGGCGTTGGCAAAACGCGTTCCACGAGCGACTCATTCTCTTCTTCTTCCTGACGAGGGTTGACGGCCCTGGGTGGGCGTGTCAGCTCGGTGATATCCCCTTTCGTGGGCTGAACTCCAGATACAACGCTCGTCTCAGTTGAATAGCCAAAATAGTTCCGAATACGGTTTATTATATATTCGTAACCCTCGTAGACTTCTCTGCTGTACGCCGTAACTAAGACAGTGAGTAATATGAGGAGCGCTGTAAAGATTAGAAGACCATAGTTGACGCCTGTTCTCGAGTTGTATGAGTTCGAGTTCGAGTTCGTACTCGTGTTCGTACTCGTATTCGAGTTCGCGATCGGAGTAGATAATGGAAAGATGCTAGATACTGAATTCATTGCATTCGTCGCGGCATTCTTTACAGAGTTTGTACCTGCAGCCAGCGAGTTTGTAACGTTTGTAAATACATTTGACCCAGAGGCCATATCTATTCTAGTGAGGCAAGAATCATAGGCATCTGGGCATTCATATGGTTCAAGAAAGCCGCCACACTCACATCCCAGTTGACCCCATCCGGGGCGGCATTTGGATACGCAATCCCGAATCCCCAGGCCGAGGTGCCTATGGTAGCCGTATTGCCATCATAGGCCTCTGGAAGCCCGGGTATAGAGCGCCGTTCAAATCCAATCGCGTAAATGACCCATTTCGAGTTGTATGTGGCATTCTTCACGGCGGCATTGTCGGACGCGCGAATTAAGGTGACTGGTATTGTACCAGCTACAATCTTATCGGCAATGTCGGCGGCCTCTTCTTTTATACCATCATAGGCGCCATCTCGAGCCCATACGAATGGATTCTCTGACCTATATACGGCAGTAACAGAGGCAGATAAGTCATGCAGGTTTTTTATGATAAGGGTTCCGCTATGGTTTGTTCCATACACAATGACCCTGTCGCCGGGAAGAATATAGTCGGCGATGCGTTTATCCAGAGCGCATTCAATCGGTATGGATGGAATCGGAAGATTTAGAATTCTCTGATTCGATCCCTGGCATGCGAATAGGACCTTTGAGCACATACTCTGCTCAAAATGAGTGTAGTAGGTTATCTTCCACTCGCCATTCTCTTGGGCAACACTCTTTACGAACCCCTGTATTCTATTGACCGGAATGGAGGATGTGAGCGAAACGAAGAGGTCTGCGATTTTTGATAGGGGGCCGATTTCTTGCGAGCTTTCGAGTGTTAGACCTAAAAGGTCATTCAAGGCGTCGACTGTTTTCGACCATGGTGTATTTGACTGAATGTTGGCCCATTTTTCTCCGAGATCACCGCCTCGAAACTGCGGATCTATAATCGTTATATCGGAAGGGTTTACGCCTTTGCGTGTGAGCAAGAGTAACAGACTAAGGCCTGTGACGCCTGCGCCAATGATGCATACCTTCATCCTATCGGGGGGTTAGAGACTACATAGGCAACAGCGGGGCTGTTTTATATGACTTAGAGAGGGTCCTTAGACTTAGAGCGAGTCTTCAGGCCGGTTACGATTGCCGCCGCGCCCAGCGATATACTGACGCTGCTGCGGCGTTGTGCAGACACAGCCACCACCGCAGCTGTAGCTGGAGCCACAGCACTCAGGCTTGCACTGGTTATTCTTAAACATGAAGAGGGAATCGTCGCCGGGCGTAAACTCCGGCCCATTCAATGGCTCGTTGGGCGCCGTGTAGCGCCAAGCAGAGTCATTACCCGTCGATAGCTTCACGCCATCATACGGCCCCATTGACGCAGTCGTGGGAGACGCATTTGCCAAATAGTAGGAGCTGAATCCCTCGCGGCGCCCGTGAATACCATATGGAACATAATAGGCCATGAGGATGTTTGCCACTAAAAGAAGTAGGAGCCCAGATATAAGAACAGCCGTCTTCATGGGATATCTTCTTATGGCTGCTAATTAAAACGCCTTCAAGGGTCCAAATCTTCTCTTTACCCATTCACGATCGGCAACATAGATTGCAGACGCGGCAGGAAGCTTTCTAACGGAGAGCTTCGCGACCACATCCAGCTTTCTATAGACTCCAAGAGCTCCGTAGACATCTACCGCTTTCCGTAGAGCCTTATGACGCAGCTCCTCCGGATTTCTTGAAGAATAGCCGAGCTTCGTCAGCTCTCCCTTCCGTAGAGGTCCAAACCGTCCCGCCACCCTTTTACTTTGCGATCTCCGAGTCTTTACGCACTTCCCTTTGACCGTCGTGGACTTTGAACTGGGAAATATCTTATACGTCTTTCCCTTGCGATGAACAGTGATGCCCTCCTTACGCACAGGGGTAGAATACCGACGCACATAGGATTTACGAGGCGCCATTCCAGGAGGGCAATCCTTACGCGTTAGGGAACGAATCGAGGGGATATATAGGCTCGGACGTCTACGTGAAACGCAGCGTGCCGGGATTACTCGGCCCTTAGATGATGTGCGCGCAGCCTGTTTACTATATCCACTAGGGCAGACCTGTTTCTCCATGGCCTATCTATATAGTTATTTGGTATTATTAAGTCTATTCCTCATTCGCTACAACGACAGGCGGCGTAGTTATATCCCCCTTATACGAATCGATAACATCTGATTTATACGTAAAGGGAAATAAGCGTAAATCGGTGTCTAAATGTCTTTTAAATTCGCCCACAGCATCCCTATCCTTATATAGATACTCGAGCTGTCCACTCGTAAATAGGTCATACTCTAGAGGCGTATCTTGCGTAGGTCTTTTTGGCTCATGACCTTGTTCAAACTGCGATAAAATGGGTAGGATACGAAGGCGTAGATTATCAATAAGTAAGATTACCTTCTCTGAAACCGCAGTGTCTTGCTTATTCAAGTCTTTAATCGTGACCTCATTGAACTGGTGCTTGTATTTATTCAGACACTCACGAAAGGCCTTGATAGCAGTGTCACGACTTGGGTTGTCACCTCCCTGAAAGAAATCCATTTAGAGGATGCTCGTATTTTTTGCCCCGTAGATTTTCCGTAGACACTGTAAAAATGCCTCTATCCGGCCTCATAGGAACGCCGATTATTCTGCCCGAGGGATCGGCCCCGCCCCGCTACGACGGCCCGAGCTTCGATCAGTCTTTACAGGAGGCCATTCACCGTGAGGCGGACTTCTCTGCCTCGTCACGTTCCGTTTATGTGAAGGATATGGTCACGAAGGCTCTTGCATATCGGGCGGCAGGTGATTCTGTCGAGATTGTTAAGCAGCGCCTTCCTGTTTTTGTTCGAGATTACCCCCATCTGTTTGAGATGATCATGGACCCGGGGCACGATAAGCAGATTCTTGGTACCATGATCGCCATGCTCGATCGCATGGGTGAAGGATCTCTTACGCAACACCAGGCCTCTATGATTGTTGGAAAGCGCCTTTTTGATAAGTTAAAGAAATAGGGGCCGTACGCTGCGTAGGCACACGGAATCGGTGACACCAGGCCAGGCTGGTGGCAAAGTCTTTCGGAAGTTGGTTGGTATACCATGCCTCTGGTTGACTCGCGTAGACAAGCGCCTGACTTAGAGCCTTGATCTGGAGTTCCGTGCTAATGTTGTCCTGACTCTCAATGTAGGCGGCCTCCTCCGCAGTCAGTTCCGTATCGGGGAATCGGTTTTCCGCAATCGCTGAAAGAATCTCTTTGAGAGGGGTCAGTCGTTCGGCCGTGCAACTGCGAAATCCGCGGCCCAGAAAGTAGCGCTCCGAGTTGCATGGGCGGCTCAAACACGGCTTGTACAGGCACCATTCCTTAAAGAAGCGTGACAGCACGGCGAGAAGAGTCTTCGTGGCAGGAGAGTAGGTGTCAAAGACCTTTAACACGAGACTGCCATCGGAAGAGAGACTCTGAACGGCAGTGAGAGCGGAGCACACCAGAAGATGAAAGACGCGCTGCTCCTGGATCTGATAGTTGACACTGAAGTCGAATCCGCCGTCGGCCGTAAAAAGAGCCACGCCCGGGTTGAGCGCCTGTATAAAAGATGTCTGATTCTGCGGGGTATAGATATCCCCTGTTCCGTCGTCACCGTAGACCAGCTTCACGTGCCGGTGGCGCTGGAGAAAGGCGGTGGCCCGGCGCCAGCCTGGTACGCGGCTGTCCACTGGCTTCAGCGTCATGGCCGTGGCCACAGCATGAATCTTGTTATACCGCTCAACCGTATCGACGATCGCCTGGATGAATCCACCCGGTCCTTCCGCAATATGGGCCGTGCGGATCTTCTGGGTCTGCTTCGGAATCCTCTCATAGAAGCTGAGGACCTCGAGCATTTCGAGCATTTTGAAATAGGAGCGGCTGAGGGGTTTTATGACGGCCAGAGAGGGGTGAAAAGCCGGGTGGTCATGCGTATAGACGATTTCATAGGGATTCACCATCTTCTTTAGAAGCTCCCATTGACCGGATGCCTCCAGGGGCTCGATGCGCTCCTTGAGATCGATCAGGGCCTGGGGTGTTTTATCGACCCACGGTGAAAAAGATAGTTTGGTTTCTATCAGGGCTCCTTTTTGCCACTTGGGTGCCGAATACATACTATGTAATCGCCACGAAGGTTTATATGGGTACCGGCAAGTGCGAAGCCTTGACATCTCGACAAGCGGTTAGCGTCTGGTCTTACGCTTATTCGTGCGCTTTATATGGGTTCTGCGACGGCCGCCTTTGTGTTTCTCGTGCAAGCCTGGCGGCTCAGATGTAGCCTTATAATAAAATGGTCCACGTTTTACAAATAAACCTTTTAAATCATCTGGTATCATTTCATAAAGACCAGGATTAACCTGACGCATAGGTGATAACTCTAAAATTCTAGTTCTATCTTCTTTCAACTCCTTAACAGATGGTTTTTTTTGATAAATTATGTGCTCTCCTCCAAATCCACCCTCTTTAAATTTAAAAAATAACTCTTTAAATTTATCTGGTACATTTTCATTAAATTTTTTTTCACTTAATATAGTCCCAAATGGTCCAAATACAGTGAGCCCTACCATGGAATCAATATCTTCCTTTGAGTACATGTACTATATACCAAGATATTATTCCTCCCCTAGAACAGCCCACTCCACATCAGGCTCCTCACCGATCGTGGCCGCCGCCGGCATCGCCACATTCATACGCAGGCGCGTCGTCGCGCAGATATCATCGTGATCCTCGTACAGCTCCTTGTCAATCTGCTCCTGCGTCGGGCCCTCGTCATCAGACTCCTCAACGTCCATCGGTGGCAGACCCTCCTGTAGACGCAGGAACGCCGCCTCGTCCAACAGCACATTGAAGAAGCCCGTGCCACCGCGGAAGGGCTGGCCCGTCATGATGTTCGCCGCGAGACCCGTGACTGGGTCCATCTCGCCGAACAGGGCCGCCTTCAGCAGAATCTTCTCCGTCTCCTCGAAGGATGCCTTCGCCAAAGGCCCAATGTCCATCTTATTAATACCGTAGCGATCAACCGACATGAGACGCCCCGCCCGCGTCATCACGTCGCAGAGAAGGCCCAGATGTCGAGGATTCACACCCGCCTCATCGAACAGCGTGGTGATCTCCTGATTGAGCGTGGCCCGTGTGGCCTCGATGCCCAGCATCGGGTAGATGTCGTGCACGTGGCTCGAGGTGAGCTTGGCCCCGTCCACATACGGGTGGCTCAAAACCGCCTGGTAGTTCGTGCCGTCCGTATCGAGCACGTACTGCAGCACCTGCTTGTACTTCTTCTCGACAGGGTCGAACTCCAGAAGATCCTTGTCCTGGCGGAAGGTGACCGCCTTGATACCAGGCACGCCGCGGATCACGATGCCCGTGAGCAGGCGATTCTGGAATTTCTTCAGGTTCGACAAGTCATCGAGGCCACTCTTCATCTCGGGCGGCAAGCGGATGCGCATGATAAGGCGCTGTGAGTTGTAGTCGCTGTACACCAGATGAATGGCCTCACCGAAGCGTTGGCGTAGCACGAAGGCGAGGTCGTCCATGCTGATGTTCTTCATGAACATGCGCTCACGGTCGAGCTCTAACCGAAGCATCCACTTGCTCCATGCCTCGGGTGCATCCTCTGCGGCTTCTGCTGATACCGCCGCGGTCGGATCCAGCTCAATCTCGAAGGCCGTGAACAGCTTCACCAGCATCCGATCCTCCTCTAAAACGGTCGTCTCATCCTTCGGATCATAGTAGATCGCCGTCTTCACTGTGATGTCCTTCAGAAGCGTCAGCTCCAGATCCTGCGCGACCTGGCGAGCCTTCTCCTTCGACTCACGGAACTCGCGCTTCAAGGTCACCGTAAGAGAGATCGCCTTCGGATTCTGCGTGACCTTGAGGAGCTCCTTGAGGCGCGGCACACCACGAGTCACATTGGACTTGGCGGCCACGCCAGCTAGATGAAATGTATTAAGAGTGTTATGGACTAGAATACAGTCATCAACCATGAAGGAATCGTTTCCGGGAACCGTGAAGTCATAGACAAACTCCTTCGGGTCATCCAGATACTCGAGCGCAACGATTTCGTCCCATAGCACGTCAGAGTAGGCAGCCGATTCCAGAGCAGCGATCTCCTGTGACACTGTGTCAGCCATGGGCGACGCCTTGAATGTCTCGAGATAACTCTGGAGAGTAAGACGACCTACGCTCTCCTTCTTAGACCAGCGACCGTAGTTACGCGACTGACCTGGAAGTTCGAGCGCCTTACCCACGGCGGCAATGAGATCACCCACCGCAGGAATCTTATCATAAATCTCCTTCGTGTCATGCTTTTCCTCGCGCTCCATGTAAGCGATAATCTCATCGAGTGCCAACGCCTTTTCGTCTAAGCGGAATCCAATGCGCTCCTTAAAGAGCGCCGCATGCTTCTTGAGGATATTGACGGTGTAGAAGGTCTTATCGGGAATGCGCACGGAGGTCTCCTCACCCAGGCAGCCAAAGAAGCCGCAGTAGGATAGGAGGCGATTGATGCTGCGGATCAGCCCCTTACTGCGCGAGCCTACACGAATCTGTTGCCGTTCCGCATTGACATTGCCATCGCCATCGAAGTAGCCGCTGAGAAGACCGTTCTGGAACTCGCGAGGCATGGCGAAGATGTCGCCGGCCAGATCTTTTTCATAGGATCCAGTACCACACATCTGTAGAAGGAAGTCCTTGAGCTCCTTGCTATAGATGGCAGTATCCTTGGCAGGACCGTACTCACCCTGATAGTGGCTTACGGTGATTTCCCAGCCGTATACGGCTGCTAATGAGCGAATAGAATCCTCTACTGCAGGATGAATCTTACAAATCTTAACCGAGTTGCCTGAGAATGAACCGTCTGCCAGATAGATTCCACAGAGCCAGCCAAAATCCCTATTGAGTGCGAACCCACTGCGTTCAGCAATAACCGCAAATGGGACTTGATCGACCTTCATCGCAATAGGGACGCGCATACCCACTTTTAGATCAGAACCAAGAATCGCCTCAACACCCTTCTCAGTACGTTTCAAGAATGAGTGAGTTAGAGTGGCAGTGGTGCTACGGCCAGATTTGGTGGTCACCTTAACCAAGCCGCCGTTCGCTGGGTGGCGACTGACCTGACTGATCCGCTTCCACGACACCTTTTCGTCGTTGCTTACACCCGTAATATAGCAATCATCAACAAGATTTAATATAACACTATCAGGCCCATTCTCTATGATCTGATCTGCATTATCGCGTAGAAGTTTATCGATGAAATCGCCAAGTGCCCCAACATGATTTCCAGATTTCTGAGAAACGTGTACAATCGTGTCATAAACATGACACATTTGTGTACTCGGTTCGCCGATACTCTGAGCCGCGATGATCCCCACCTGCTCGCCAGGAAGAGCCCACCCCTGCCAGTTCTTCACGAGGATCATCTCGCACACAGCGTCAAATGCCTTCTTCGTGAAGTGCTCGCGCACGATCAGCTTGTGCGGCGCCAGCCAGAAGCGGAGAATGGCCGCCCACAGCGCGTGGTAGGTCTGGGTCTTCGCAATCAGCTTATCAATGCCCTGTAGGACGTACAGCGGCGTGAGGTCCGTGGGCGTCTTGTCAAGGCGGAAGCTGACCTTGACCGTCGTGAGAACGCGCTCCACGTTCACGGTCGCCGAAAGGGACACCTCCTGCTTCGAGTTCTGGATGCCCTCCACTAGCATCTTACGATCGGCAATGACGGCTGCCGCAAAGGCCGCCAGTGCCTGCGAGTCCTCGCCGCGCTGGACATCGGCCGCGAAGACGCCCGAGAGGTCGGCGCCCTGGAGCCCATACTCGCGCTGAATCTCCTCGTCGCTCAGCTTGCCGATGCCGAGGCTGACCGACTCAATCTTCGTGGCATTGATGCCATCCTCACCATAGTGAAACTGTGTGATGTTCATGCGGCTGTCGCGGACCGTGCCGTCGTACTGGACGGTGAGATCCTCCATGGCCTTCACGAGCTGGCGCTGGATGTAGCCCGTGTCTGCCGTCTTAACAGCCGTATCAATCAGGCCCTCACGACCCGAGATGGCGTGGAAGAAGAACTCCTGCGGCGTGAGCCCCTCAATAAAGCTGCTCTCCACGAAGCCACGGGCCTCGGCGCCGTCGTCGAACTTCTTGTAGTGCGGCAGTGTACGGTCAGAGAAGCCATAGGGAATACGGCGACCCTCGGGCGCCTGCTGCCCTACGCAGGCCAACATCTGCGCAATATTGATCGTCGAACCCTTGGAGCCCGCGCGCACCATAGCAACCAGACGATTCTCGTCAGCGAGAGAGCCGAGGCCAATCTTGCCCGACTCCTCCGTCGCCTTGTTCAGCTCGCCGAATACACGGTCCTCGAACTCCTGCTGATTAGACTTGCCCGTGTTGTTGTCGAACAGGTCCATGTGAATCTGGAGGAGGATGTTCTCGATTGCCGCCTTGCGCTTCTTGATCACCTCCTCCATGCGCTTCCGCGTGTCCTCATCGGCAATCAAGTCAGAGATGCCGACCGAGAAGCCGTTGTAGACGAGGAACTGCTCGACCGTGTTCTGCATGGAGTCGATCAGCTGTACCGTGGCCTTGGAGCCGAAGTCGCGGTAGGTCGTATGCACGATACCCTTCGAGGGCCGTGAGAAGATGTCCTTGTCCACAATGCCCTGGAGCACCTGGCCCTCGAGAATCTTCACCATATTCTCGGGGCTTTTGTTGTCCTTGTAGAGACCATTGCCCATCTCCATGTTGATCGGCGGTAGGAGCTGTGACAGAACCTGGTGACCCGACCAGCGCTTGCCCTTGGCCGGCGGTGGGACCACGCCCTCGAACCGCTTGTTCCACATCATCAGATTCATGAACTCCCGGCGATTCAGTTCGATGTGGGGGTGCGTCATCCGGTAGGAGCCGACCAGCGTGTCCTGGACAATGCCGATGAGCGGCTTCGCGTGGCGCGGTGTCACGATCTGGTGCGGCACGGCCGCGATCTCGGCGAGCTCCGTGGCCGCCTCATAGCTCTGGGGAATGTGCGCATTCATCTCATCACCGTCGAAGTCGGCATTGTAGGGCGCCGTGACGGAGACGTTGAGACGGAAGGTGTTGTACGGCAGCACCTTCACGCGGTGACCCATCATCGACATGCGGTGCAGCGTGGGCTGCCGATTGAAGAGGATGATGTCGCCGTCGTTGAGGTGGCGATTGACCACGTCACCCAGATGGAGCACGATCTCCTTCGTATTCACGTGCTTCAAGGAGATCATGCGACCGTCGGCGCGCACGACCGTCTTTGCACCGGGAAACTTGTCGGCGCCGTTCTGCACGAGCCGATACATCTGGTCACGATTGTAGGGCGTGACCTTCTCGGGAAAGGTGAGGTTCATGGCGATCTTGAGAGGAACGCCGATCTCGGCCACGGACAGATTCGGATCCGGCGTGATCACGGAGCGGGCCGAGAACTCCACGCGCTTGCCCTGGATGTTGTAGCGGATGCGGCCCTCCTTTGAGCCGAGGCGCTGCTGGACCGACTTGAGGGGGCGACCCGAGCGCTGGGCCGATGGCGCCACGCCGGGGATCTGGTTATCCACGAGCGTGGCCACGTGGTACTGGAGCACCGTGTGCTCGTCCTCGATCATGGCCTTCGCCGCACCATTGTTAATCTTCTCTTGGAGACGGTGGTTCGTCATGATGATCTCGAACAGCTTGTGTGTCAGATCGTCCTCTGAACGCTGGTTGTTGTCCTGGATGACGGAGGGACGAACCTGGGGCGGCGGAATGGGCATGACTGAGCAGATCATCCAATCCGGGCGGCACCAGAAGCGATTCAGGCCCATGAAATCCACATCCTCATCTGTGATGCGGCGGAACAGGCGGAGGACGTACTCGACCTCGAGAACCTGGCGCATCTTCTCACCCTTGGCCCCGGCCCCGCCGTCCGCATTCATGTTCTCCCACTCCGCCGTGATCCGGGCAATGCCGTCGCGCGTATAGCGATTCGGCTGGAGCGCGCCGCAGCCGTCCTCCGTTTCCTGGCCGCAGCGGCCGATGTTGCTGCAGAGAGCCAGGACCGCGCGCCACCTGGCCTCTCCACGGCGCTTCGTAACGTCCTTACGCAGCTCCTTGTCGACGAGGAGCTTAGAGCAGCGGACGCAGACACAGTTGAGAACATTCAGAACGTAGGGGAAGAACTGGATGAAGTAGACGGGGCGGGCCAGACGGAAGTGTCCGAAGTGGCCGGGGCAGTTGTGGTTTGTCTGACCGCAGCTGCGGCAGGTCTTTCCATTGTCCAGAACACCCATACGAGGATCGAACAGGCCCCCGATGCGGGGCTCATTGCCGTCGTAGGTGCCGGCATTCGTGACCTCGACGACCGAGCGCTTCTCGATCTCATCGGGACTGAAGATGCCGAACTGAATGCCAACGATCGGCTGGATATCTGAGTTTGGACGAATCAATCCCGCGGGCATTCTCCTCTGTAGTAGTAAGAGGGTTCTAAGTGCCCTTCATGGCCGGCTAAAGGGGAGCAATTTTGGGGGTGATTGGCGAATTTATTTCCTATTTATATATAGATGCCCAGTGATACAAATAAGCCGGTGAACGAGCACAACTCTGTCGATCATGAAATAGAACTCAATCATATACTTAAAATTATACGTACAGAGAATGTGCCAAAGTTTAGCAATCGTGAGCTAAAAACTTTGATTATAGATCCGTTAGAGAGACTACAAAAAGATAATGAATATTGTAATATATGGTATGTAGTTATAGTACTATCTCAGTTAAGTTCTCAGCATAAACTTGGATCCGAATTTTACAATTCTATATCAAAAACAGTTAATGTTGATATTATTATTACATTTTTAAAATCATATGCAGAAGCAAGCGATAAGACACCTGTAAAATATAGGGCACTTGCTTCATTTATTCTTGGAGAATTATATTCAAAAAATGGTGTATTCTTTAAGGGACATTATAAAGTAGAACTAGACTTCCCAACAGCATATAAATATTATGATCAAGCATTTAAACTAAACTTTTCTTTAAAACCTGGCACTGAAATGCATGACTTTTTTGACCCTGATGCTGGTATTATTACTGCAGATATCCAGAATGATCCACGATTAGATACAATAAAGAAGGCTATTCGAACTATGGGAGCATCACCTGTGGGGCAAGCTGAACGCCTTAAATCTATGCCTATTACAAGAATAGTACCACGCCTTACACCATCATCTAAAATAACACCTACTGCGGGTAATACAACGAATGCCTATATAAATGGAAGAAGAAGAAATAACCTTGCTTCTGAAAAGGGAAATATTATTAAACGTGTGTGGCTGACAGTAAAGGATATTACAAGAGAAAATGATCGCGAAGGCATTGTTGATCTTTATGATGAGATTTTACATCTTCCAAAAAATCCTAAGGATTTAACAAATGAGCAGACAAAGTTATTCATACCTACTCTTCCAAACAAGCGCACTCTAAAGAACCGTATAAACCCATTTAAGACATTTCACAAGTTTACAAAGGCAAGTAATGAAAATATAACACGTAAGATTAATGTTCAGAATAATAAGGGATATGTTTCAATACCAACCCATGAATATATACGTAGAACACAGACGTCAGAAATGATCGAAAACTATCAGATTATGGCATATAATGAACTAATAGGCTTATTACTTGTATTGATTGAAAAGGCAAACGATAAGTTCCTACAAGAAAATGAAGCACAAAGAGTCTTAAAAAAGACTGGTCAAAAGTTCACATCATTCTTTAAAACTGACGAGGCTGGCATTATATCATTGGATACACTAAGTGAAAACTATGTTCAGTCTATTATTGGATATAATATGGAGGAACAGATACGCAATGCAATGGCTGTATTAAATAATAAATATTCGGGTAAGCAAAGCGGTGGTCATTTATCTGATTCTCCTCCTGGGAGTATATTTATTGGATCTATTATATTTATTATTTTGATGGTAGTATTTGCCGCTCTTGTAGGTGATAGTATTAATAACTTCGTAAAAAGTGGTGGATTTTCACCCGTGCAACAGTTTTTTGTAACACATCTTCCAAACTTTTTTACAAGCACTGGATCGGCCCTCAGTTCTACATTCACAACTCACGTTCTCCCTGTGCTGATTGCAGAAATTGCCTTGTTTCAGGCTACTGCAGGCGTTTTCACAGTAGCGTCATTATCATATAAGGTCTATAAGATGTATAGAGGCCGCAAAAGAGCATTTTTATTGAAGGATATTTTTAAACAGATTCACATGGCACTCTTTAAGAATAATAATACACAAAGGTTTATGGATGTTAAAGATAAGGTTTATTTCTTTAAAAGTCTATCAGATAAGGAAAAGAACCTATTGTTAAGCATGGGTCCTAAAATCGATATGCAAACCAGTGATAAAGAGTTATCAGAATATTTATCGAAGTTCTTATCTGCGCGCCAGGCTCGTTTAGAATCAAGCGTTATTAAATCGTTGGCAAAAGGAAATACAGATAATGAAAAGATATTAGAAAAGGCATTGCAAGAAGGAATGAAACTTAAGCCAGGAAACTCATTCACGACTACAAACCCGGTGCATATAACCAAGCCAAATAGTGGCTCTAGAAAGCGTTCTGTTACAAATAAATCTGGAAAAATGCTACCCGTAGGTGTTCATAGAATAGAAGAAGGTGGGAAAAACTGGATTGAAGATAAAAATGGTAAAACATATAAGAATTTAAATGATTATATGTCTCGCAATAAGGAGTTTACGTATAATGAAAGTAAATCGAAGGTATTTGACACGTATGCAGATGGCACGGCTTTACCAAAGGGGTGGTTAAGAGAAGTGCAAGACAATGAAACCTGGTACCATAGCCGAGATGGAGTGACTCAATGGGATCCACCTCCCAAAGGAACATCTGTCTAACTTCCTCGCTGCATTCAATCAAAATGTATCTTATTGCCAGGATTAATAACTCAAGGAGTTATTAATCCAGACTACTTCACAGCATCCGTATCATGCCAACACTAAGCTTTGGCACTTCACGGTATTTAAATTATGTTTTTAGTTAGCTGATATAACATATAGTTTATGATCTGGTGCGAGATCTAGAAGGTGTCGCCGAAGTTGAAGGCGTTCGCGACTTGGTTGCCGTCAGTGTGGTCGATCGTGTGAAAGATGGCGTTACTGACGGCGTTATCGACTTGGTTGCCGTCATCGTGGTTGATAGACTAACTGAAGGAGATACAGAAGGTGTCACGGATTTTGAAGGTGTTACCGATGGTGTCAGAGAACGAGATGTAGTACCTGTTAAAGATGGTGATACAGTCGGTGATCTAGAACGGGTTACAGTTCCGCTTAGAGATGGTGTTACTGAGGGCGTTACTGAGGGCGTTACTGTACCAGACACAGTCCTACTCGTTGTAGTTGTTACTGTGAGCGTTGGAGTACCCGATACAGAAGCTCCAGAAGAGGGAGTAGTAG
>Ga0114974_10000411_pt1 | contig 36401 bp, 44 predicted proteins | sample S_130206_EF_Meta_FD_87318 | JGI IMG/M metagenome (GOLD analysis project Ga0114974, IMG submission 87318) | Freshwater microbial communities from Lake Simoncouche, Canada to study carbon cycling - S_130206_EF_MetaG | ecosystem: Environmental > Aquatic > Freshwater > Lake | place: Lake... | reverse complement strand
CGGGGTGAAGCTGGTGGTGGTTTCCCCGGGGTTGTGTGTGGGCGGTGTCGCCCCCCCCCCCCCCCCCCCAAGCCACGTAAGGTACTAGAACCGGCACGCGAGTGGTTCCAGCATCAAGGGGCTTTGTTTTAATAGCGTCTATGGGTAAGGGGTCGGTCACGCAAGTGTCCACCAAAAGTGTCACAGAATTCATGAGTCCTAGACGAAATTGAGCTAGGAGCTGAAGTGTAATACGCGTATGCTACGCTTAACGATAGTCATTCAGGCTGTTGTTGGGAGGAAGTGTGCGCAGAGAAAAAGGAGTTCGCGGCTATATTGAGGAGGTCGCCACGGCTACTGGGCAAAAAAAACTCAAAGCGCATTGGTTCATCTACGTCGTCAATGACGACGGTGAGCAGGCCCGCGCGCATCGGTCAAAAGTTGTGGGGATTAAAAAGGGGCCGAATATGGAGTGCGAGTCCGCCAGTATTGCTGACGAGCACCTGCCCTTTCTGACCAAGGATGAAGCGCGCCTGGAGCTTGCCCGCCTCATTAAGGAAGAGGCACCTGCGATGGTGCGGCAGGCAATCGGCAATACGCAGCCTACCGCTCCCGTGCTGCTGGTGCCGACGCTGGGGCAATTTGTCGACGATACCTGGCTTCCGTCGCGGCGCGGCACCTGGCGTCGCAACACAGAGTTGACGGCGTTGCGATTCCTGGCGCTGATCAAAGAGCAGTGGGGCGCAACGCCGCTCGACAAAATTACAGAGCCAGCGTGCGCGGCTTGGCTAGTCGAGTCGACGGTGAAGCGCAGCGGCTCGTACTTGCATAAGTTGCGAGTGTACATGCGATCAATCACCTCCGAGGCATTTGATCGGGGGGTGCTGCCGCGCGATCCGTTGCGGCGGCTGAAGAAGCCGCTCGCACAGAAACGGACCGACCGGTCGTATTTGACTGTCGACGAGGTACACCGGCTACGCTTGGAACTAAAGGGCCGCGATTTGCTGATCCTGGACTTGGCGCTGGCCACCGGCATGCGCCCGGGCGAGTTGTTTGCATTGAAGCTCGGTGACGTGCAGGACAACGGGCTGTACATCGACGAGGGCTACACACGCGGCAAGATGGAATTGCCGAAGACGCGCGCGTCGATTGCGGCTGTGGCTGTGCCGGCGGGATTGATGACGCGACTGCGGGTGTGGATTGCTGAAGGGAAATGCCGGTTCCCGCAAGATATTCTGTTCCCGTCTCAGGCCGGGACGCCTATTTATTCGGAACACTGGCGGAAGCGTATCTTGGCCCCCGCGGCGAAGCTGGCGGGCGTGAAGTGTACGTTCCAAGTAATTAGGCGCACGGTAGCGACGCTGTCGATCGCACAGGGCACCAGCGTCAAAAGTGTCCAGGCGCAGCTGCGGCACGCCAGCGCGCAGACCACCATGGATGTGTACGCGCAGATCGTGACCGAGTCGCAGCGAGCCGGTGCCGAGCAGTTATTTGCCTCCATGCTTGCGTAGCAACTCTACTACCCCGCATAATCGGATTGTCCGATCTCGAGTTTTCCTCCTTTCTCGAGTACAACGCTCGCCAGAGCAAGACGGCCGCTCCGCCCAGAGCGGCTTTTTTTATTTGGTCACGTAGCCAGGCTGCTCCCAGCTAATATTGAGTTCGTTGCGCAGCGTCTCAACTTCTGTCGCGTCGAGATAGCCGAGATGGTTGCCATCGGCATCGATCCACTGAAAATGCAAGCAAGCAAAATAGCGCTCGTCGATTCCAAGGGAGGCGTGCAGCCTGCGATGTTTAGAGGTTTGCATTTGCTTTGTCCAGACCGGGCCGGCTGTTCCAGGGGCCAGTAGGGTCCTTCAGAGTCTTAAACTGTAGCGACGCCCAACATTAAAGACCGTATTGCAAACGGCATTACGGCACTGCAATATGATGAATATTTATTAAAAAAGTGTTGCACACGAGTTACACGTATTGCATACTGTAAAGACTTAAGCGCTTGGAGGCTCACGGCGCTTGAAGGACGAAGCGGCTGGAGAATTTAGCTTATTGGTTCTTTTTGGCCCTTGCTGAGCTTTTTGCACCCTTTTTGCACTTTTTGCACCCTTTTTGCACCCTGGCAGCGTTTGAGATAGTTGTTTTGACTGTAAGTTGTTGAAAAAATGGTGCGCCCGACAAGATTCGAACTTGTGGCCTTTTGCTCCGGAGGCAACACTTTTGGTTGATAAGTCCTTTGTTTTCAACACTGAACTTTTGTAGCTAAGGTCTTTTGAACTCAAATTTGCACCTTTTTGCTCCCTATCGGGGCCTGACCAATGAGAGGAGAAGAAAGTATGAAATACGACAATCGAACAAAAATAACGTCTATCCGGTTCCTGCCGCAGGATTGGGAAGCGCTGACGGCTGCTGTTGCCTTGGCGCGGAGGGAGACGGGGAAACTGGTCACCGTCTCAGACTTGGTCCGCAGGGGGGCGGGCCAGGTGGCCGGTGAGTACGGCATTTTTTGGCTTGACTCGGAAGAGTCGGTGAAGTTTTGATTAACCGAATCGACGCGCCGATGTACGCGGCGCTCGACGCTATCGGGCCAGACGAGGGCCTGCTGCAGTCGAAGCTGCGCGCGCTAGTGGTTGGCTACCATCTTCGGTTCCGCGCGGAGGTGGAGCGTTACCGGGTCACGCACGTCGAGGAGTTCGCTGGCGCCGGGCTGATCAATATCGAAACCGGTGCCCGTAGCAGGACGTTTGCCTTTGGCGGCGTTATGGACGTGGAACTGTTTGATGGCGATCAGCCAGGCCTCATGGATCACAAGACGACGTCAGACAGCATCGAGGATCCGGACGCGCCGTACTGGCGGCAGCTGGTAGTGGAATCGCAGATAGATCACTACATGCTGCTGAAGCACGCTCATGGAGAGCGCGTGCAGTGGGCTGTCTGGGACGTGGTCAAGAAACCGACCATATCGCCGCGGCAGATAACGAAGGCGGAGATGGCCGCGTTGGTGGCGACTCGGACGTGGTGCGGGATCGAAATGGAGGACGAGGCAATTGAGGAAGCGCAAGTGTCAGGGCGCGAGACTTTTGCCCTGTATGAAGCTCGCCTGGTGAACGACTGCAGCGAGGTGCGGCCGCAAGCGTACTTCCAGCGGCGGCGGATCCCGCGGATGGACTCGCAGCTGGCCGAATACGCGACCGAATTATGGGACCTCGGCCAGGAGATCATCCAGGCGCGGCGCAACGACCGGCACCCACGCAACAGCGGGGCCTGCATGCTCTACGGAAGCCCGTGCAAGTTCCTGGGCGTCTGCAGCGGCCACGACACCATCGACAGCGCCAACTGGCAGCGTAAGGCGTTGGTGCATGCGGAAATCAACGAGTTCGATGACGGCGAAGGCGGGCGCAGCTTGCTGACCAATAGCCGTCTGCGGACCTTTCAGACGTGCCGGCGGAAGCACTTCTATCAGTATGAGCTTGGCGTGGAGCGGGTCCAAGACGATGAGCGGGAGTCGCTCATTTTCGGTCAGGCGTGGCATCACGCGATGGCCGCGTATTTTAAGCAAATAAAGGAGCAAGGGAATGTCGAGTTCATTAATGACGAGGCCGCCGAGGTCATCATCAGCAGCACCGAAGCAGTTCACGCTGGCTAACGTAGTCACCAAGGGCCAGAACCTGCCCAGCAGGGCTATTTTACACGCCACCGAAGGCTGGGGGAAGACGAGTTTCGCGGCCTGCGCCAAGGAAGTCTTTTTTCTCCAGACGCGCGGCGAGACGGGCCTGGAAACCTTGATCGACGCGCAGCAGCTGCCGGAGGTGCCGCATCTGCCGGCGGCAGAGACGTGGGACGAGCTCACGGCCGGCATTGAGATGCTGCTGACCGAGCAGCATACATTTCGCACGCTGGCGATCGACACGCTCAACGGGGCCGAGCGGCTTTGCCACGAGTATGTCTGCGAGCGGGAGTTCCAGGGCGACTGGTCGGATAAGGGCTTCATGGGGTACATGAGGGGATACGAGGTAAGTCTCTCGTATTGGAGGGAGTTCCTCTCCAAACTTGACCGCTTGCGCAGTGAGAAGCGGATGGCGATCATGGCTCTCTGCCACACGGCCGTGCGTCCGTTTAGGAATCCCGAAGGGGCCGACTACGACCGCTACAGCGCGAAAATGCACGACAAAACCTGGGCGCTGTCGAAAGAGTGGGCCGACCTAGTTTTGTTTGGCCACTACAGCCAGATGGTGATCGGGGCCCGCGGCAAAGAGGAGACGGATGTCTCCAAGCGGGGCAAGGCAGTCGGCGGGGCCGAGCGCATCCTGCTCACTACGCGCACCGCGGCGTTCGACGCCAAGAATCGCCTGGGCCTGCCCGAGCAGGTCGACCTTGGCTCGACCGGATATGTGGATGCCTACGAGGCATTCATTGGCGCAATCAAACAGGCCCGCGAGGCCGGGAGGGCACTGAATAATGGGTAAGCCATTTTACGCACAAGGCATCTACTCCGTCGAACTGGAGGGAGGGCAGGGCTGGACGGAGACGAAGAACGGGAACGCGGAGTTTTGGCTGAAGTTCCGCCCGAACTTCATCCAGCGCGGTGCCGACTGGGAGCCGGTGCCGGCGGAGTACGAACGCACCTGGCGAAAGGTCTTGACGCCGAAGACGGAGGACTATTTCGCGCAGGATCTGCGGACGCTGGGGTTCGCTGGGGAGAACTTTTCCCAGTTAGACCCGCGGAGCCCGCGGGCGATCATCTTGACTGGCCAGGCGCAGATGATCTGCGCGCATGAAGAGTATGTCGACAACGGAGGGCAGACGCAGACTGTGGAGCGCTGGCAAGTGCGACGGCAGTCAGTCGGAGTTACTCCCGAGGCGATGCCTGCGGCGGCCGTAAAGAAGCTGGACATGCTGTTTGGCCGGGCTTTGAAGGCTTTGCCAGTAACTGCACCTGTACCGAACCCGACACCGCTTTTGGTGTCCGACGACGATTTACCGTTTTAGTAAGCAAAAAAAGGAGAACTTATGATCGATATCGTTTTGGCATTAACAGGGACTTTGATAATATTCGCTGGCGTCTGGAGCGCGCGACGCTGGTCCGATCGGGCTGAGCTGTCGCGTAAGCTGGCGGCCGAGTTGCTCCTATATGCCGAGGGCATCGAGGCCATGCACTTCGCGTGGCTAACCAGGCGAGAGTCGGTGGAGAACAGCGCGGGTCTTCGCCGTGGCTGATCCTATCACCATCACCGTGTTGGGCGAGCCCGCCCCGCAGGGCAGCAAGCGGCATGTGGGGAACGGTCGCATGATCGAGTCGAGCGCCGGGGTTAAGCCCTGGCGCCTGGCGGTGGTCTGGGCCGCACGCGAGGCTGGCCAGCGCATTGCCGGGGCAATCCAGGTGGAGATCACTTTCACGCTCCGGCGGCCGCCTAGCGCGCCAAAATCTCGACTCTTCCCAGACCGCAAGCCAGATCTGTCCAAGTTAATCCGATCGACGGAGGACGCTTTGGTCGACGCGGGCACCATCGACGACGACGCCAGAATCGTGCGCTTGGCCGTGGTCAAAGTGTTCCCCGGCACGGATAGGTTTGCGCTTGATGTGCCTGGGGCAATTATTCGCATTTCGGAGGCTCGATGAATACATGTATTGATTGCGCGACCGACATCGGCCTGAAGTCGACGCGCTGCCCAGCGTGCTCGATCGCGTTTCGGCGCGGGCAGGCTAGGCCTCGGCGCGTCGTCGAGTGCCCAGACAAGCTGGCGATGGAGCGAGAAGAGCGAGCCTCGTCTGCGCGGGGGGCGTTCGTCGACGCGGTCACCGAGCGCATAACAAAGGGTAGGACGATGCAAGAAAACGTCTGCAAGCTCAATGCTGGGCTCACCGAGGTGCGTCTGATCGGGCGGGGTCTTGAGGGCAGGGGCGACATGCATATGAACCGGATTGAGTGGCTAGAGGTGCGTGTGGCTGCGCTAATTAAGCGGGTGAGTGAACTGGAGGCGACCGATGAATAACCAAAAAAACCAGTGGCTGCGGCTCTACGTTTCGGTCCTTGATGATGTGCAGCTGCAGAGCATGCCGGCCGAATTATTCCGGTTCACAATTAACCTCTGGGCGCTGGTGCGCGCGTCGAACACGGCTGGTTTGGCCCCGAACGCCGCCCATTTGGCGTTTCGTCTTCGGCTGGACAAGCCGACCGTCGAGCGCTATTTGAGGCGTTTAACAGAGATGGAGCCCCCAATGTTGTACTTTAAGGATGATGGGCTATATGTAAGAAACTGGGAGACTTGGCAGTACGAGAGCGATGTGTCGACGGAGCGGGTGAAGCGCCACAGGGAACGTTCCATGAAACGTTTCATGGAACGGCCAGAAACGGTTTCTGCAACGCCCTCAGATACAGATACAGATAAAACACCACCATCAGCGAGCGCGCGAGGCTCGGAAATCGACCCCGAGACGCTGGTCGAACACGCGTTTCGCCAGGTGGCAGAAGTCTGGCCACCGAGCCATCGAGGCGACCCGAGCTACGCCCTCCAGGCCTGGAAGCGGGAGGCGGCGATGCACACGGCCGGAGTCGAGGCGTGGTGCCGGCGGATAGCGGCGACCGGGGCGACGCATGCAGCGGCACATCGGGCTTGCCTGGCGACTGGCGCTCGGCACTTTGTCCCGACCCTCGAGCGGTGGGTGAGGCAGGGGGACTACTCGCTGCCGGCCCCTGAGGCTGTCACGGCGCGGCCGATGCCGACGGCCAACCGCAGGCCAACCGGCGTCGAGCTCGTTCGCCAGATGCTGGCGCAGCAGGAGGCGGAGAAATGCCAGTAGCGCTGGAAATCGCCGCGGCTGCGATTGACAAACTGGACTCACTGCCGTACAGCCACGCTCTCAGCGCTGCCGGCCGGATGGTACTTATCGAGACTCTGGCACGGGAAGCAGAAAGTCCCGGGGAGGCTAACTCGGTCGTCATGTCGATCCTGACTGACACGATGCGGGCGTCGTTTGTCGAGACTAACCGGATGCCGTCGCCGGGGGAGTTACTGCTGTGGCTGCGGGGGAGTCGCACTCCCTCGGCGCGACCCTCTCCAGCCTGCCGGAGATGCGGAGGGCTGGGGGACGTCTGTGGCCCCGTGCAGGCCTCCCTGACGATCGACATGCCGTGGGAGGCTCTGCACGCCGCGACGGAGGCGGCGAGGGTGCCTTGCCCTGTTTGCGGCCCAAGAAACGGCATCGCAGGGTCGTTGAGTGAGGGGAAGGTGGCGGGGAATGGCAGATGATGGCGAGAAGCGGGAAATGAGGCGAGTGTGTGGCGCTGCAAGCGGCAAGGGGTGCTGCATGTCTTCAAGTAACTTGCGAGGGATGTTGTGAATGTTTGTAGAAGGAGAGAAACGATGAATAATAACGAACACGCAAAGACTCTAGATGCGGTTTCACAGGTGTACCCAGCGGGAGATATATACGACGCGTTTATTGCTGGCGTGGCAGCACTGCGAGAGATGACCAATGCCGAAGAATGCCTCCCTGTTATGCGGGCGTTTTGCAACGCCGCCCTGGCCTTAGCTGACGCTCAGGAGAACTATCAGCGGGCACTCGCCGCGCTGAAGCGGCCGGAGGGGGACAAGTCACCCGGTCCCTTCATCGGGGAAATCAAGGCCGAGGCGCTGGAGGCTGTAGCGGAGAAAGTTGGGAATGCTTACGCTTCCCGAGTGATCCGCGCCGAAGCCGCCCGCCTTCGGGCTGGGGACGGCGCGTGACGCGGGCGACGGGGCGCGAGGACCAACCGGGGGCGGATCACCCGGCCTACGCCGTGGACCAGGAGGATCCCGGCGATCGCGAGGATCGGATCTACGAGGCGTGGAAGGACCAGGACATAAACGGAGATTAAGTGAAACTAAAAGAGATAACGAAAGAAGAAGTAGTTTTGTTTATGAGTAGATTGAATCTTGAAGTAAGAAGCGATTACAGCCAAGAACAGGCCGAGGTTGTAGGCACAGAAGTAATGCAGAATGACGGCGTGTTTAGTCTTATCGATGAAATAATGAGAGACAAACACCTAGATGCTGTGACTAAAGTAGTCACCACATTCGTAGGTGCGTTTCAAATGGGAAGGCAGTTTGAGCTGTACAAGATGATGAACTCAATTAGGAAGGAAATCAATAACGACAAAAAGGAAACGCAACAAAATGTTTAGCGGCGTGACTAGAACAAAAACTACGGTCTGCACAAAATGCGGCTCAACGGAGGAAGTTGTTTCCGCTGCGTGTGTGGAATGCCGGCGCGCATACGCTCGCGAATATTTTCGCCGCAACCTTGCAAAAAACGCGGCCAAGGGCGGGCCGCTGATCCCGCGGGAGCGGCGCGGCTTCTGCTTGCAGAAGAAAAAGCCGGCACCCTATACCGCCGTCGTGCCATCTGAGCGCAGGGAGTCTGGACGTGCTTTAGATCCTTACGTGCCGGTCGCTCCGATTGCACAACGCGGCGATAAGATCCCCGCTGCCTGGGAGCCAATGGCGGTGAAGCTCCAGCACCCCTGCTGGGTCGAGCATTACACGCGCCGCGGGTCGCTCGACTGGGCGATGCGGGAGGCCGGGCTATGAAGCCGCAGATTGGCTCGGTGCATCGTATTGTATGGCACCCGCAAAACGGCGACGTTGGGCTGAGTCGCGTATACGTGACGGTGCGGGCGGTGTCTCAGGCTGGCTGCATGGTGCAGCCAGTGGGGCTGCCGGTCCTCCAGGTGGACTGGGAGCAGTGGCGCAAGATGGTCGGGGAGGTGGCTGATGCTGAAAAATAACACCACCTATTCCGTCCTCCGGCGAGACGGCACCACGCACACGCGGCGGGTATTCCGCCTGACGCCGTCGTTCGTTTGGTTTCGCGAGGAGGATGGGGGCGTGATGCACGACCGCATTGTGACGAAGACGATGTTCGCGAAGTGGATGCGGAGTGAAAGATCTTAATGAGACGGATGAGCGGGTGCATTGAGATCTGGCCGGCGTGTTCGCATAGAAAAAGGCTGTCACCTAGTTTTCCCGACGCAGTGACAGCCCATTTGTTAACCACTTTTCAAACAGCTAGCCTCTGACAAGGTAGCGTAACTATTATGCCGCGTGTGTGGCGAAAAGTCGATTGATTGGCACCCGTAAGCGCATTTATGGGTGGAGTGAATTGACTACAGTGTGCTGCGGGCACCGCCGGCGGCGCTCGACGGCCGTGAGAACCTTGCCGCACTTTGAGCAGGCAGCCAGAACGCCGGGGTGTCCCCGGCGCTTTTTGCGCTTGGCGAGTTCGGCCTGGAGGACTTCGGTGGGGATTGGGGCGAGGTCGATCACTGGCCCACCGCCGACTCATACGCGTCCTGCGCGGCGCGGTCGAGTATATCTTCGTACTCGTTTGCTAGATCGGCGGTCTCGTCATCGGTGCGGCTGAACGGGTTACTCCCGCACCACGTTCCCGTTGTCCATTTGGCGGTGGTGCGCTGGTGGCCGTTCTCGACGGCCTCCAGTTGCAACTCGGCCTCCTGCTGGCCCCAGGTGGCGCCGCGCTCGGTGGCTTCGATCTGCTGTTGTTCGGTTAGCATGTTTGTTTCCTTTGTTTTCTGTATTTAGTATTCGACGGCAAACTGTTCGCGTCCGGTCATCACTTCAAGCGTGCAGGCGGCGACAATTTCGGCGTCGTTAAGCTTTGCCGCCGATCTCCAGGAGTGTCCGGCCGGAACCGCTGCGCCGGCGTATCCGGCGGCTTCTAGCGCTCGCTTGGCGTCGGCGTAGCAGTGAAACCCAACTACTCCAACAAGGCCCGCTAAACGCTTTTGGGACTTGCTGGCCTCAATCTTGAGCTCTTGGTTTCGGTTCTGTTCGGTGGTGTTTGTTGAAATAGTCATGGTGTTGTCTCCGGCTCACTCTCTACTCTTTAAGTATACATCTATTCACGGAATAGATGCAATAGATAAATGCATGTTGTGGAAAATAATGCATGGCGCTTGACGAATCGCTATTTGGCTCCTATTCTGTGGGCATCTTCTTCCGAGCGCCGGGGCGCTCGTCAATCCACCCCGCAGCTGAGGCGTATTGCCCTCGCATGCCCGCACACAAAATCCCACTTTACGAGCCCGACCGGGTAACACTGGTCGGGTTTTTTGTGCCCGCTGATATTGAAAACAGCGGCGGCGTCGAAATTGTGCGCAATCGCCGCGGTCACGCAACGCGCGCGTTTCGCAAGGCGCTGTCGTCGCGCGCCGTCGACAGCAGCCAAGGCTGGGTCGGCAAAGGATTTGCGCAACATCTGTCGTGCGGTGCCCCGGTGTGGGCTTTGCAGGGAGTTCGCGGATCGCGCTAGTGGGGTACCCCATGTTGAAGGCACACCTTATGGGCCAATGTATTGCGAAGGCAAAGAGCAGCGGGAAACGGTGCAACCGCAATGCCATCGCCGGCGGAACCGTGTGCGTCGTTCACGGTGGCGCAGCCCCGCAGGTCATCCGGTCGGCACGCGAGCGTCTAGCGGCTCTTGTGTGCCCGGCAATCACGGTATTCGAGGAGCGGCTGGCTGACAAAGAGCTGCCGCAGCTGCAGGTGCAGGTGGCCAAGGACATCCTTGACCGCACTGGTCACAAGGCAACCGACAAGGTTGAGTTGAGTGGTCCCGACGGCGGGCCAATCCCGATGAATTTCAGCGTATTGACCGATGCAGAGTTCGATAATCTCACCGGACTCGTTGCGCGCGTTGTTGCCGGCCATCAAGGCTGAGCAGCACCGGCGGGCGAGGATTAAGATCACGCGTTACTACCCCGACACGGGGGAACTGCGGCGAGAGCTCTACCAGAAGCACCTGGAGTTTTTTGGTGCTGGCGGGGCGCACAGGGAAAGGCTGATGCTGGCGGCCAACCGCGTCGGGAAGACCGAGGGCGTCGGCGCGTACGAGGTAGTGCTGCACCTGACGGGCAACTATCCGGTTTGGTGGGAAGGTCGGCGCTTCACTCGCCCGATCAAAGCATGGGCCGCAGGCGACACCAGCAAGACGGTGCGCGAGATCATCCAGGCGAAGCTACTGGGCCAGGCGGGTAGCCACGGCACCGGCATGATACCTGGCGACCTGCTGCTGAAGACGACGGCCAAGGCGGGAGTGGCGGATGCAGTCGACACCATCTGGGTGCGGCATGCGTCGGGTGGCGTCAGCAGCCTCGTCCTGAAGTCGTACGACCAGCGCCGCGAGGCGTTCCAGGGCACCGAGCAGGATGTGGTGTGGCTCGATGAGGAGCCCAGCGAGGACATCTACGCGGAGTGCCTGCTCCGGACGATGACCACAAACGGGATGTTGCTTTGCACGTTCACCCCGCTCAACGGGCTGACGCCGTTGGTGCTGCAGTTTCTACCCGGCGGCGACCTGGAGCAGGCCAAGGGCGGCAAGCGCTTCGTCGTCGGCTGCACCTGGGACGACGTGCCGCACCTGTCGAAGGACGTCAAAGAGGAGTTGTGGGCGGCGATTCCCCCGCACCAGCGCGACGCGCGCGCCTTGGGCGTGCCTGCCCTGGGCAGCGGTGCCATCTATCCGGTACCCGAAAGCGATGTGGTGGTGCCTGACTTTGAGATTCCTGCGCACTGGCCGCGGGCGTTCGCGCTCGACGTCGGCTGGAACCGCACCGCGGCGATTTGGGGAGCGCTGGATCGCGAGACGAGCACGGTGTACCTCTATTCGGAGCATTACAGGGGCCAGGCGGAGCCGGTGTTGCATGCCGAGGCGATCAAGGGCCGCGGCGCGTGGGTACCCGGGGTCATTGATCCTGCCTCCCGCGGGCGTGCGCAGCGTGATGGAGCCCAGCTCATGCAGATGTATCTGGACTTGGGCCTGGACATTGAAGCCGCGCAGAACGCGGTGGAGGCCGGGCTGTACGAAGTCTGGCAGATGCTGTCTGCCGGGAAGCTGCGGGTGTTTGCCTCGTTGTCGAACTGGCGAGAGGAGTTTCGGTTGTATCGTCGCGACGCCGGCGGGCGCGTCGTGAAGGAGAAGGACCACCTTATGGATGCGACTCGGTACCTGGTGATGAGCGGCCGCGACCGCATGAAGGTTCAGCCGAAGCCGAAAGAGGCTGAGCAATCGTTTTCGTACGTCGGGCAGGATGCTGCCGGCGGGTGGATGGCCTAAATGGATTACGAAGACAAGAAAGACGGCTTGGAAGGCGACGAGAAGCTGCTGCAGCATGCGCGTGAGCGTTTCAAGGTGGCTTCAGAGGCCGAAGAGTCGATCCGGCGCGAGTCGCTGGAGGATCTGCGGTTCCGAGCGGGCGAGCAATGGCCCGAGAACATCAAGATCGAGCGCCAGAACAGCGGTCGCCCGTGCTTGACGATCAATCGTATCCCTCAGTTCCTGCGCCAGGTGACCAACGAGATCCGGCAGAACCGTCCGTCGATCCAGGTCAACCCGGTCGACGATATGGCTGATCCGGAGACGGCGGAGATCCTGCAGGGGATCATGCGTCACATCGAGGTCGTCAGCGACGCTGACGTGGCCTACGACACCGCTGCTGAGCATGCGGCGACGTTTGGGTTTGGCTACATTCGCGTGATCACCGATTACGTCGACGAGAGGAGCTTCGATCAGGAGATCAAGATCGAGCGGATCCGCAACCCGTTCTCCATCTACTTTGATCCGGAGTGCCAGAAGACCGACTACAGCGATGCGCGTTTCGCGTTTGTTGTGCAGGATATCGAACGGGAAGAGTTCAAAAAGCTGTACCCGAAGAGCGAATTGTCGGGGATGCCCGACTTGCACTCAGTTGGCGACCAGGCCCCGGGCTGGATCACGGGCAAGTCGGTTCGAATCGCCGAGTATTGGCACATCGATTACGCAGAGCAGGATCTCGCGATGCTTGAGGATGGCTCGGTGATGCCGGCCGACCAGGTGCCGGAAGGGATGCAGGTGCTGCGGACCCGCAGCGTGCAGGTGCCGACTGTCTACTGGTGCAAGATCAACGGCCTCGAAGTGCTCGAGAAGCGGGAGTGGCCGGGCAAGTGGATTCCGATCATCCCGGTGCTAGGCGATGAGGTCATCGTCAACGGGGATCGGCAGCTGTTTGGCGTCGTTCGATTTGCTCGTGACCCGCAGCGGATGTACAACTACTGGGCCACAGCGGAGACCGAGATGATCGCCCTGGCCCCAAAGGCTCCGTTCATCGGTGCCGCGGGCCAGTTTGAAGGGTTTGAGCGCCAGTGGCAGTCGGCCAACACCCGGAATTTTCCATATTTGGAGTACAAGCCGATTAGCCACGCAGGCGTGGCGATAGGCGCGCCGCAGCGGCAAGTGTACGAGCCACCGATCCAGGCGATCAGCCATGCGCGGATGCAGGCCAACGATGACCTGAAGGCCACGACGGGCATCTACGACGCCTCTCTGGGCGCGCGTTCCAACGAGCAGAGCGGCAGAGCGATCCTCGCCCGTCAGCGTGAGGGCGACGTCGCCAACTTCCACTACGCCGACAACCTTGCGCGCAGCATTAAGCATCTCGGCCGCATCGTTCTCGACCTGATCCCCCAGATCTACGATGCGCCGCGGGTCATGCGCATCATCGGGACCGAGGACCAGGAGCGCGTCGTGCAGATCAATGCCCCCACGCTAGACAAGGGCGTGGAGCGCATCTACGACCTATCAGTGGGCCAGTACGACGTCACCGTGTCGGTGGGGCCGTCGTTCTCCACCAAGCGCCAGGAAGCCGTCGACAGCATGATGCAGCTGTCGCAGGCGTACCCGCCGTTGATGCAGGTGGCAGGCGATTTGCTAGTCAAGAACATGGATTGGCCAGGCGCCGCGGAGATCGCTGAGCGGTTGAAGAAGCTGTTGCCGCCGAACCTGCAGGAAGGCGAAGAGAACGAACAGCAGGTTCCGCCTGAGGTGCAGGCTCAGATGGCGCAGATGGCGCAGCAGAACGAGCAGCTGAGCCAGGCATTGAACCAGGCGACCGACGACATCAGGACGAAGCGTATGGAGCTAGAGTCTCGCGAACGGATCGAGGCGATGAAGGCGCAGACCGAACTGGTGAAGATCGAGGCGCAGCTATCGAGCCGCGAAAACATCGAGCTGCTCCGCCAGGAGATCGCGTCGCTGAAGCAGACGATTGCGGTGGTGGCGGCCGAGGAAGAGCAGCAGCAGCCGGCGATGCCCGGTCAGGAGCAGGAGCAGGCATATGGCGGATAACAAACGGAAGCAGTACGTGCCCTCGTCATTGATGCAGAGTGTGATGCGCCGCGGAGAGGATTGGAGCCGTCAGGGCGCAGAAACTGACGTCGACCGCAAGCAGAAGTTGCGGGAGTGGGAGATGGCGCAAGCTGAGGCGCAGAAGAGAGGCTCCCGCCTTGGGAGGGGGATCTTGGACATGGACCTTGAGGGCCTAGGGGAAGGCGTTCTCGGTGCCGTTGCGAAGGTTCCAGGCGTGGAACAGGGCGCGCAGTACCTGGACTCGTTATTGCGTTCGCCGATAGGGATGAACATCACCTCCATTTTGGACGCGATCCCCCCGAGTGCTGATGGGGATCTGGACAAGTTGTTGATCGGAGGCGTCGGGGCGTTGGCCAAGGTAAGCAAGAATGCGAAGAAGGTGGTTCCAGGCTTAGAGGGGCTGGGCGGTGGATTCAGCCGGCAGGCGGCCAGCAAATACGACGAGGTGATGAAGGGCCTTCATGGGTCATTACAACCACGAGCGGCAGGCGTAGCTGGCGAAAGTGAAAGCCGCATAACGAGTCTGTCGGACGCCTTCGGGCCATCGTCTAAGGTGGAACCATTTGGGCCGCCCCCTGGGGTGAGAACAGTCGATGGGCGGGAGTTGCAAGGGGCGCAGAGGCCAGCATCAGACCCGGTGCGTGGCAATTTGGTAGCGGATATGGCTGAAGAGCGCAGCCGCACGATGTCTCCGCAGGAACTGGAACTGCTCGACAAAGTGCAGCGTTCTCATCCTGACGTGGGCCGGGCGATGCAGTTTATGAACGGCCTTGAGGCTTCCAAGGTGCTGAGTTCGCCAGAGCATATATCGGCTGTCGACCGATTACTGAAGGCGTTACCGAACGAGGCTCAATTGATGTCGGTCATGAAAGTGGGGGCACCAAAACAAGGCTGGTACCGGGCGTCTACGCAGGCGATTATGGATACGTTTGGCGATGATGCGCCGCGGTTCGCGTCTTTGTTGGCCTCGCTCAGCCCGAGAGTATCGGTTGAGGCAAACCTCATGAACGCGTTGAATGTCTGGGTCACTTGGGACAAGGCTGGTAGGCCTATCGATCCCAACGCGATCAAGCAAATAATGGCGGCATCCGTACAGGGCTCCAAGACTGAGAAGTCAGTACTGCATGCGTGGTTTCCGAATTCGGTGAGCGCTCTTACGACTCCGGACGGCAGCATACCCAAGATGACGCTGAGCGGGCCGAAGGTCAACAGCTTTTATGCGAACCTGTCCGACGACGTCAATAAGCTAACGCTTGATGCGTGGATGGCCAACGGCTACGGGTTACGCAATAACATCTTCAGCGGATCAGGCAAAGACCTTGCAAAAGGCAATCCTGGCATGACACAAGTTTATGCAGCAGTGTCTGGCCGTACGCGCGCAGCGGCCAACGAACTTGGGGTGCATCCGTCTGAGGCGCAGGAGATGGAATGGTCTGCGCTTATGCCGTGGTATGAGCAATCGGGCAAGCAGAAAATGGACCCGCGGGATTTTGTGGCTTCCGGGCGGCTGACTCCGGACTTAGTTTCCGGCACTCCAGACTTCTCGTCGTTGTTCAAGCAGGGCAAGTACCGTGACGTCCTTGGGGATACTCGGTTTGGCGAAGCCGCGGATCGAATGCCGTCGTTCCTATGGCCTCAACGGAAAGTTGATTTAACTCTTGATGACCAGCGAAACCTGCATGAGGTCGGAGGGGTTTTGGCTGATCTCGGCGGGGGGCGTCGCCGGGACTCCCAGGCGCTGAAGTTACCCGTTCAAGGGTCACGTCCGAATAAAGCGGTGGTCTATGCGACACCAGAGAGCGCACCGGGGGCAGGCACCGGGAGTGGGATGACCCCGGGCGTCACCCCAGATATCAACAATTTGGAATACCACGACAATCTTGTGGGTGGCGCTTTCACCGATGAACTTGGGCACGATATTCTGCACCGAGCCACGTTCCCTGACGGCTCAATGTCGGTGCGAAAGGGTACCGGGTACTGGAAAGAGCCAGTGACTGGAGAGACGGTATCACACCAAACGACGCCGCGCGGCGTTCAGGTGCCGTTGTCGTGGGAAGGCGGCCAGCCCGACATGCGCTTTCGCGACAAAGCGGTGATAGCTGCCGCGGAACAGGGCCGCGGCATTATGACGCAGCAGCTTGGCATGGGCTACACGGGCATAGTCCCAACGGATAAAGGCAAGGCTGCCATGTTCCCCGCCGAGGGGCGCGCGCCCCTAGAGCGGCTCCAAGCAGGCAATGCGGTTGACCCAAGCATGTACATGGTCGACAGCGGTGCTGGCGTAATTGCGACAGGGTCGACCCGGGATATTGGTCGGGAGAAACGGGACGCTCTTCAGACCGCTCTTCATGACCCGAAGTTGAAGGAGAAGCAACAATTAGGCATTTTGGGGACCGATATTGGCGGGTACGTCGACAACTCGGCATTTCTGAAGAAACCGATGGGGTCGGGTACGTTGACAAGGGAGTGGCTGGGGAAGATAGCCCAACTAGATCCCAAAGACCAGATGGATTTATCGGGAGCGTTTCAGCGTTCCGCCCAGCAACTACGCCCTGTGTATGACCGTATGAAGCCAGGGGCGCAGCTACGCGTCGACGTGACGAACCTCGTGAAACTGCTTGAAAGAGACGGGTTTCCGGCAGTTCTCGAAGGTCTTAAGAACGGGGCGTTTTTACCGACCGCTGCGGCTTTGGCTTACTTGGGGGGGCTTGGACGGGATGGAAAATCGCAACCGGAGCTCTAGACAACATGGGCTGGATCATTTCGTCCAGATGCGCCTGCGGTGCCCGTTCCCATCCAAATTGCTTGTACACGGCGATGACTTGCTCACCACCTTCGGTGGTGAACCCAAGCGATATGAATCTCATTTCGTCTTCTTCGCCGGATAGCCACACTTTTCTGTCTTTCAACCGCATTCAAACACCTTCCTTTCCTTCTTTGACGTAGCCAAACCTTATCAGGTTTCACCTGCCTAGCGGCCGGCATTGTAGACCGCGTTCCCAATCCACTCAAAGGCAATCACCATGAGCGACTTCACACAGACGCCAGCGGACTCGTCCGTTCAGGCACCCGAAGACTTTCAGCAGTATCAGGCTTGGCGCGACCAAGCCGACGGAACTATGTCCGAGGCCGCGGCAACCCCGCCGGCTGAAACTGCTCCCGAATCGGAAACGGGAGAAGACGACCAGGATGACGCCCCCCGCAAGGGAAAAGGCGGCTTCCAGAAACGCATTGACCGGCTGACGCGTAGCAACTACGAGTTGCAGACGGCTCTGCAGCAGGCATTGGGGGCGACTGGCGGACAACCCGCTGCGCGCCAACAGGAGCCTGAGCAGACCACGGTGCAGCGTCCGCGGGCCGAGCAGTTCGACGACTACGACGCGTACGTAGAGGCGCTAGCGGACTGGAAGACGGACCAGAAGCTGGATCAGCGGATCGCGATGGAGCACAAGGCTCTGGAGCGCTACCAGCAGCAACAGCAGGACGAGAACCTCACGCGGACCTTCCAGGAGCGCGCGAAGGCGGCGGCTTCGAAGTATGCGGACTTTGCCGAGATCGCCTTCAGCGAAGACGTGCCGGTCAGCGATGCGATGCGCGCTGTGATCCTCGACTCCGAATCGGGACCGGACCTGGCCTACTGGCTTGGCTCGAACCCCAAAGAAGCAGAACGAATTGCGCAGCTGCCGCCGATTGCGGCCGCGCGCGAGTTAGGGCGTCTCGAGGCCACTCTGGCCGCGCCCGCACAACCGAAAACCCAGCAGCGCGTGACACGCGCTCCCGAGCCCATCCGACCCGTGACGGCCTCTGCCAAGGTGACGCCGAACATACTCGACGACAGCTTCGCGAACGACTTCACGGCATGGGAAAAGGCTCGGCGACAACAGCTACGGAGGTAGCCAATGGCCAATTCCATTCTTACGCCCACGATCATCACCAACGAGCTCTTGATGCGCTTCAAGAACAACTTGGTGTTCACCAGCAACGTCAGCCACGAGTACGATGACCGCTTCGCCCAATCTGGCGCGAAAATCGGCGACACCCTGAAACTCCGTCGTCCCGTGCAGTTTACGGCGTCAAACGGCGCGACACTCAGCACCCAAGACGTGACCGAAACCAGCGTGGACCTGGTGATCAATACTCAAAAGCACGTCGCTTTCGAGTTCACCTCGAAGGACTTGACGCTGTCGATCGACCGCTTCGCTGATCGTTATTTGAACAGCGCCGCCGTCGCCCTCGCCAACAGCGTCGACGTCGATGGCTTGACCCTTGCGTATCAGGCGACCGCCAACACGGTCGGCACGCCGGCCACGGTGCCCAACGCCATCATCACGTACCTCCAAGCCGGTCAGAAGATCAGCGAGAACAGCGCCCCGGTCGATGACCAGCGGCACCTCGTCATCAACCCCGGGATGCAGGCGACCATCGTCGATTCCCTGAAGGGGTTGTTTCAGTCGTCCAGCGAGATCGACAAGCAGTACAAAAAGGGCTCGATGGGTCAGGCGGCTGGCTTCAAGTGGTACATGGACCAGAACATCCGCACGCACACCGTTGGCCCGCTGGGCGGCACCCCGCTCGTTAACGGTGCCTCCCAGACTGGTACCAGCTTGGTGACGGACGGCTGGACGGCCTCGGCTGCGTCGCGCCTCAAGAAGGGTGACGTGTTCACGATCACTGGCGTCAATAGCGTCAATAAGGTGTCCGGTGACTCGACGGGGTCGTTGCAGCAGTTTGTCGTCACGGCCGACGTTTCGTCCGACGGCAGTGGCAATTTGACTGCCTCGATCTACCCGGCGATCACGGTGACGGGCGCGTATAAGACGGTGACGGCGTCGCCTGCTGACAACGCAGCCATCACGGTTTTGGGCGCGGCGTCGGCTCTCAGCCCGCAGGGCATCGCCTTCCACAAGGAGGCATTTTGCTTTGCGATGGTGCCGTTGCAGGTGCCGCAGGGCGTTGACATGGCCAAAACCCAGACGGACCCTGAAACGGGGATGTCGATCCGCATGGTGTCCGCTTACGACGTGACGAACGACAAGTTCATCACTCGCGCGGACATTATGTATGGCTGGGCCGCACGTCGGCCGGAATGGGCCTGCCGCGTCGCTAGCTAGCAGTAAAGAGGGGGCAGGGAAGCCTGCCCCTTTCCCAAGAGGAGCCCATGCACTACCCCAAATGGTTATATCACCGCACCGAGGCCGCCCAGCTGGTGCAGGATCCCGACGAACAATCTGCTTTGGGCGCGGAGTGGGCGGAGACACCTGCTGCCTTCGCTGAGCAGGCAGACGAACCCAAGCCGACCACAAGGAAACGGAAATGACAGTACAGCAATTGGTCAATTCGGCGTTGCGGACCCTGGGCGTCATTGCCAGTGGAGAGTCGCCGTCGGCGGATGAATCTAACGATTCGTTTTCCGCTCTAAATCAAATTATTGAGTCGTGGACAGCGCTGGGGCTGCCCATCTACCAGATCACGCGCGAGACGTTCTCGCTGACCGGCCCGGCATCCTACACGATCGGCACGGGTCAGTCGTTCAACACGACGCGGCCGGTGCGCCTGGTGGCCGCGGCTGTCGTTAACTCGTCGGTCGAGAAGCCCGTCGAGATTGTCTCGGCAGCGCAGTGGGCCGAGATCATCGACCAGGGGCGCACGGGCACGTTCGCCGAGCGGTTGTTCTGGGATGCCGGGTTTCCCACCGGCACGATACATCTGTGGCCAGCACCGACTTCAGGATCCATTTTGCTGTACAGCTACAAGCCGCTGACGACGTTTTCAGCGCTGGGTGACACAGTGACGCTTCCGCCTGGCTACGAGCGCGCCTTGCGGTTTGCACTAGCGTCCGACCTTGCCGCCGAGTACGGCCGGCAATTGTCGCCCGAAGCCTCAGTTGCTGCCGCCGAGTCGAAGACGGCCCTGACCAACCTCAATCAGATCGTCCTGGGTGAAGCCGCCCCGGCGGGAGTTGCTCAATGACAGTCCAGAATCTCATCGACCAGGCGTTACGTGCGATCGGGGAGCTACGCACCGGGCGTCAGGCGAGCGCGGAGGAGTCCGCGGACGCCCTCACCCGTCTGAATAACCTGCTCTCCAGCTGGAGCTCCGCGGGCCTCCCGGTGTACCAGGTGACGCGGGAGAGCTTTACGTTGACGGGTGCCGCTTCCTACACGATCGGCACAGGGCAAACCTTCAACACGGCACGGCCGCTGAAGATTAAAGCTGCCTCGGTGTCGACCGGCACGGTGGAGCAGCCAGTATCGATTATCCCCGCGGAGCAGTGGTCTATGATCCTCGATAAGGCCGCAACCGGCAAGTTCGCCGATGCAATGTTCTGGGATGGTGGCAGCCCCACCGGCAACATCTTCCTCTACCCGAAGCCGACGGCCGGGAACCTGATCCTCTACTCGCTCAAGGCTTTAACCGAGTTCGCCACCCTTGCGACGACGGTAACATTACCCGCCGGCTACGAGCGCGCGCTGACCTACAACCTCGCCGTCGACATTGCGCCCAGCTATGGGCGGACGGTGTCGCAGGAGATCGTGCAGGGCGCGACGCAATCGCTGGCTGCGCTGTCGCAGCTGAACGCGCAGGTGCTCGGAGAAGGCGGGGCGGAACCCCCGAAGGCGTAACACATGACAGTCCTGGAGATCATTACATCGTCGCTGCGGCTGATTGGGCAGTTAGGCCCGGGCCGCGTCGCGGGCCCTTCCGAGACGACCGACGCGTTGTTCGTTTTGAACCGCATGTTGGAATCGTGGGCGAACGAACGCCTGCTGGTGTACGCCGTCGATCGCAACTTGTTCCCGCTCCAGGCCAACCTGACTTATTACACCATCGGGCCGTCGGGCGCGAACTGGACGCTGGCGCGCCCCCTGAGCTTGGACCATGTCGGGCTGATGATCGACGCCACGACCGAAATCCCGCTCGATCAACTGACCGAGGACGAATACTCTAGGGTGCGGATAAAGGGTTTGCTGTCAACGCAACCAACGCAGGTCTTTTACAAGCCCAGCTTCCCGAACGGGACCGTGTTTGTCTACCCGACGCCGACCGAAGTGCGGAACTTAGTGCTGTACACCTATGGGCCTATCAGCACGTTTGCGTTGGTGTCGGACACGCTTACGCTGCCACCCGGGTACGCCGACGCCATCCGCTACAACCTGGCGCTGCGCCTGGCTCCCGAGTGGGGCAAGATGCCGCGGCCCGATGTGGCTGCGATGGCTGTCGAGAGTTTGTCGCGGATCAAGACAACCAATGCGCCAAACCTTGAGATGGCAGTCGACGCGGCGATGACTGGCCGAGGTGCTGCTTTCGATTGGAGGACGGGTGAAGTTTAACTTTGTCGGCCCGACGTACGTTTCCGAGTCGGTGAATGTCGACGCCCAGCGCACCGTGAACCTGTACCCTGAGTTCGTCGAAAGCGGCACGGGGAAGGCGAAGGTGGTGCTGTATGGCACACCTGGCCTGGGCCTATTTACCACGCTGGCGCAATCGCCAATCCGCGGGATGTTCGCAACCGACACCCGGTTATTCGTTGCCGCGGGCACCAAATTGTACGAGGTGTTCAGCAACCCAAGCCTGAATCCGACCGTGGAGCTCGGCACCATTGCCAATGACGCGGCGAACAGCCCGGTGCAGATTTGGCCGAACGGCACGCAGTTGTTCGTCGTCAGCGCTGGCTACGCGTACGTTCACAATGGGACTTCCTTGAGTTTTGCGCCTGTGCCCGCGGACCCAGACATCAGCGCAATTTATCCAGGCGGGCAGATTAACACGGCTAGTACCGGTACGTTTTTAGACGGTTATTTCATCGGTGCGAAGTACGAGTCGAAGAAGTTCTTTATTTCTGATCTTAATCAAGGGACCACTTGGTCCGCTCTTGAGTTTGCCTCTAAAGAAGGGTATCCAGACAACATCAACAGCATATTGAGCTATCAGTCGGAGCTGTGGCTATTTGGGAATCAGACGACCGAAGTGTGGATAAATGACGGCACGGCCGACTTCCCGTTCCGTCGGCAACCGGGAGCATTCATCCACGAGGGGTGCGTCGCCACGTTCTCGCCGATTGGTCTGGGCACGAATGTCGGCTGGCTGGGCGGCGACGCCATAGGCCGCACCACAGCCTGGATTGCGCAGGGCTATCAGCCGCAGCGAGTCTCGACGCATGCGGTGGAGCAGGCGTGGGCTGGGTACACGACGGTAGCAGATGCCATGAGCTGGAGTTACACGGATCGCGGGCATATCTTTTGGGTGCTCACGTTTCCGACCGCCGCGGCGACGTGGGTGTATGACCTCACCAGCAAGATGTGGCACGAGCGCACCTCGCTCACGAGCAGTACAGTCGGCCAGTACCGGGCGCGTTGTAACGCCTACGTCTTTGGGCAACAACTGGTCGGGGCCTACAATTCGGGCGAAATCTACAACTTATCTGCGACGACGTATCTGGACGATGGGCAACCGATTCGGCGCATCCGGACGGCGCCGCACATCTCGGAAGAGCAGATGCGCGCCTTCTATCACCGGCTACAGCTGGACCTCGAGGTGGGGCTCACTAGCGGCGCGACGGTGTCGCTCGACTGGTCCGATGATGGCGGACACACCTTCAACACGCCCATCAGCAAGTCTCTGGGGTCGTCTGGGAGCTACAAGCAGCGGGTGATCTGGAACCGATTGGGCAGCAGCCGCGACCGCGTCTTCCGCGTTACGACGGAGGCGCAGCAGCGCGTCGCTTTGATTGATGCGTATCTCCAGGTGACAGGGGGGAAAGCATGATCCCGCAGATGCCTATTCGGAACCCCTTCTTCGACGACGCTGGCTTTATCACCGTGCCTTGGATACGGTTCCTAGAGTCTCTGACCAGGCAGAACGTGCTAGTCACTCCCGCGCCTCCCGTAGCGGTGGTGGGTGCGCTACTGCTGAAGGATCCGGATTCCTACGGCATCGTGACGACCATCACTCCGCCGACGCCGCTGGGCGATGTAGTCGTGTTTGAAGTGCAGGCTCAGTTTTGGGATGCTCCGACCGGCGGCACGGCGGTGTCCGATTGGATAACGCTCGGCTCGGTGGACGCCTCGAGTCCGGTGCTGACTTCTGGCTACTGGCCGTTGCCTGCCTCGACTCAGTATTGCCTGCTGCGCGCACGGTCAGCCACCTACCAGGAGGAGGTGTCCGCCTGGGTGCTGTCGTCGACGCGGTTCGCGGTTACCTCTGGGACGGCGGGCGATGTGACGGGCATTGCTGCAACGTACGAGTACGCCGACGACAAGCAGATTCGAGTTCGACTGACTTTCACCCCTCCCTCGCCGCTGGGCGTGTGGGAGGGAGTGCACATATGGGAGGAGGAGATCGATCAATCCTCTTCGCAGGGCGCGCCCATGAACGGCACTGTCCCGCTGGACGGGACGCGGAATCTCGGGGGGGCCTGGGCTCCGATTGATCGTGGCGTATTTGGCGCAAGCCCGGTGGTGCTGCTGTTGCCGCGGCCAACCGAAACAGTCACGAAGCGATTCTATTTGCAAAGCCGCAGCGCGACGACGGAAAATGCGTTGGTCCGCGCCAATCAAGCTGGGCCAACTCCGTCAATAACTCTTGTCGTCACGGCGAACGCCTATCAATCCGGTGAGGAGTTTGCTCGCCTGGTGACTGGTGCTGGCGTTGCGGTCGAATACGACGATACGCAAGTGAGCAGCCCGAAGTACAGTATCGTGTTCACTTGGACCGCGCCGACGAACCCGCCGGCGGCATGGCAGCTTGAATTTGGTGGCGTCCAGATTGTTTATGAGTACGACAACGGGCGGCGCGCGAACGGGCCAACCCTGGCCGTCAACGGAACGACTGCTCGATCCGATTGGTACGATTTGTTCGTCGGCACCAGCGTAATCAAGTGCTGGTTCGTCTCGATGGATGCTTCAGAGGAGCCCCGGCTCAATAGCATCGTCGAGAATCTCACTCCATCGGCACTGGCGACGGTTACGTGGCCGCTCGTCAGTCGTCCACCCGAAGGCAAATACGCAGACAATGTGACGTCTTTCAGCGTTACCAACCCGCGCTACTTCGTCAACGGTCAAGGCCTGAAGCAGTTGCTGATTGATGTGACGTGGGTGAAGCCGGTGGGAGCCGATGCGCAAGCACGGTGGGGCGGCGTGGTCGTGTGGCTGCACACCCCAGATGGCAATAAGTATCAGATGAGCGGTGCCGAAACTGGCAGCCAGCTGACAATCCAACTGGCCGTATTTCCGACGAGTTCTCAATCGTGGGTGTTCTATGGCGTCTCGCAGGACAACAACGCCAACGCGAACACCGACGGGCGCTCGCCGATGGCAGGGACGCCTACCAGCACGCTCGCCGTCGTTCCGCCTCCACTCGGCGCGGCAGGGTCGGAGTACACGCTGAACGTATTTGGCACGAGCTTTGCGGCCGCGACCGTAGCGGCGTCTGATGGCACGACCTTGCAGCGAATTACGGCGACTTTCAGCCCGCCGCTGGACTCGACGTTTGGCGGCGTCGAGTTGCGAGTGTACGACGGCGCGACTTTGCTGGCATCGACGAAAGCGACTCCCTCGCCGATCGCCGTCACCATCCCGAACCCGGCTACGTCCACAACGGTCACGGCCAAGCTCGTGGCGTACGACGTCAACGGGCGCATCAATACGGAAGTCGGCACCACGCCCCAGGGCAATTTGCTGATCGGATCCGTCGCCGGTACGCTAGACCTTCGTAGATTCCTGCCGGCATCAACAGATAATTTCACGATCAATGGCACGTTTTTGCAGATCAAGACTGGCGTGGCCATGACGGTCGACGCATCTGGCAATCTGCGGGTTTCCGCATCTGGTATTGATGCAAGTTTGATTGCAGCAGGAGCGGTTGGCAATGCTGCTTTGGTTAACGGAGCGGTAGACGATTTAAAGCTGGCTAGCGCGGCGGTGACAGTGGCGAAGATCGCGGCCGGGGCTGTCACCTCTCCGGCCATTGCGGCAAGCGCTGTAACGGCGGGGAAGATTGCCGCTCTATCCATCGTGGCGGGTGACATTGCAACCGATGCCATAACAGCGTCCAAGATTCTGGCCGGTTCGATTACGACCGTAAAGATAAACGCTGGAGCCGTAACAGCAACAGAGATTGCGGCCGGGGCTATTGTGGCCGGTAAAATTGCAGCCCTTAGCATTGTGGCCGGTGACATCGCCACCGACGCCATCATCGCTTCTAAGATTTTGGCTGGCTCCATTACGACCGGCAAGATCGCCGCGAACGCCATCAGCTCCGACAAGCTCGACGCAACGGAGATCAACGTCGGCGGCGGCGGCTCGAAGCCGGGGAAGTTTGGAGTTTACAACGCGGCCGGCAGTCAGATTGGCTTCATTGGCGTGGAGAGCGGTAACGAGGGAGCATGGTTCAAGGCGTTGTCTGTCGGTGGCACCAGCTACGGCACCGGCGTGATCAAGGCCAACACCAGCGGGCAGATCACCATCGACTACGCTGCGGCGAATAATAGCAACAACAAGATCCTGCTGTCGCAGACGACATACGACACCGCCTACACGACGGCTGGTATGCGCATTTCAAACGGCGTCAACCCGGCCTCCGGCAGCGATACGACGTGGTTCATCTCCCGCGGGATGGTCGTATACGGATCTGGCAACTATCAAAGCAACTTTTACGCGGTGACGGTGAACCGCGATCCAACCTCTAGCGGCGCTGGGGAAGTCGTCGTGTACGGCGCGACCGCCTCCAGCTACATCCGGCTAAGCGGTTCCGATGGTCGCTGCCGCGCGGATGGTGGCTACCAGGTCGGTGGGTCCGTCGGCGTGACGGGCAGCATATTGCCAGTGACCGGTATCAATACGACGCTGGTGACGATCAATTACAAGGACCACTCAAGCGTCAACCAGACGGCCAGTTTTTTAGCGTTTAGCTCAACAGTTACCACCACCTTAACTTTCACGGGGGGCATTCGAGTTTAATTATGCAGGACACTATGACCATCACACTCACTGAAAATTCGCAACAGCGCATTGCGCAACTACTGAAGGAATTGCAACTTGTGGAGGGGCAATTGAAGCCTCTGCAGGATTTGCAGAAATCATTCCAGATGGCCGTGCAGGCTGTTTTGGCGACCGTTCTTGAATGCGCCAATGTGCCAGAATCTGCACAGTTCCGGCTGGCTGAAGATTGCAAGTCGCTCACCCTGATCGAGCAGAAGGAGGGGTAGATGGCCTGGCTATCGCGCGTCAACTTCACCAGCGCCGACGTGTTGTCGTTCACTGACCTGAACAACGTCGGCAACGATATTCGCGCCTGGGGAGGCAATGTCAACGGCGGGGGCTACGTGCTGGCCAATGTTGTTTTGTCTGGATTCGACCTTTCTACGTGCTTTGGCCTGCCGATCTCCACCGGGGTCAGCGGGCTTGGGACCGGGGTGGCGACGTTCCTGGGGACGCCGTCTTCGGCCAATCTGGCTGCCGTGGTTACCAATGAGACGGGGACAGGGGCATTGGTTTTTGCTACGAGTCCGACGTTGGTAACTCCTCTATTAGGAACTCCAACTTCTGGCGTTCTGACGAACTGCACGGGCCTCCCTATCTCTACTGGAGTGAGTGGATTAGGCACTAGCGTTGCGACGTTCTTAGCTACGCCGTCTTCTGCTAATCTAGCGGCTGCATTGACTGACGAGACAGGTACAGGTGCAAATGTATTTGCTACCTCGCCTACGATTGTCACGCCTACGGTCACGACTAGCGCTGTGATCCCACTCGTCAACGGCGGCACTGCTGTATCGTCCTTTCTGACATTGCAATCGACCAGCGGGGCTGGTACGAGTGATGCCATTATCTTTACGACTGGATCGCAGTCTGAAAGGATGCGGATTAAAACCACAGGTGAGGTGGGCATTGGAACGGCGAGTCCATCAGCAAAATTACAAGTGGGTACTACTGGAGGTATGACCACCAACATAGGCTCTGCATTTACAGCCTATGGGACGGTCAATTTGGGTAATAGTGCAACGAATTACTCTTATCCATTAGAAGTGTTAAACGCTTCTAGCTCTAACATATTGCGTTTACAAGTAGCGGCATATCGGCGAACTGCTGGATCCGATTGGACAGGGGCTGGGTGGAGGATGCAATACGCTGTTGATAACTCGTTTACTACCTCGCCAGCTAGTTATGTGGAATTGGGTAACGCCAATATTCACTTGGGGGCAGGCACGACAGATGTTCTTTCAATGGTTGGAACATACGTGGGCATCGGAACGACGAGTCCGGTATCCAAGTTCCATGTATCCGTGGCCGCAAATGATGGGATTACTGTATCAGATACTACTAATACTCTGAAGGGTGTTTTCTATAATACTGGAGGAACTTCTCTTGGTATTGGGACAACAACAAATCATCCCGTTGCGTTTTATTCAAATAACTCATTGAGAATGACGCTGGATACATCTGGAAATTTGGGCATCGGGACGGCGAGTCCGACGGCTAAATTAGAAGTTTCGGGAAGTGTTTATAGTAATATAGGCAATTTTATCGCAAGCAGAGCGAACGCCGGTGCTAATACTTCTGGCAGTGGTGTTGAGTTAAGAATAGACGGAACCACATACGCAGCTATTCGCCAGCCAGCAGCAGAAGTATTGGCATTTTACAGAGGCAGCGGTGGAACAACGGAAACGATGCGTATCGACACCTCTGGCAACGTGGGCATCGGAACGCCGAGTCCTGGGGCGTATGCGAAAGTAGCTATAGTCGGCGGGGCAGTTACTATAGGAGCTACTGCGCCTACAGCCGACGCATCATTACTTATTACTACTGTCTATGGTGGTCAGGGTCGTCTGACACAAATGACCCCGACCGGAAATTCAATAAACGCACTAAACCTGATGGCATCAACCGATGGGGCCGGTGCTAGCCAATGGTGGTCTTGGGGCGTTAATGCTAATAAATGGACAATCAATTCGGGAACTTCTTTTAGCACAGGTTTAACAATAGATAGCACTGGCAATGTGGGCATCGGAACGACGAGTCCTGTGCAAAAGTTGCATGTTGTTGGAACGATCTACGCTAGTAATGGGATAGTGGTTACTGCAGACACATTAGTAAACTTAAACAGTGGTGATACAAACAGCACTATAAAAGCTAATTCTGTTTCTGGATACGTGGAGTGTTCTAGTTACAGTGGTCATAAATTCATAACACAGAGTGGCGGGACAAATACTCGCGTAACGATCGACTCCACTGGCAACGTGGGCATCGGAGTCGCTTCCTTCGGTACTTCAGCGGCAAAGGTTATTGGTATCGCCAACGGCACAGCACCCACGACCTCGCCAGCAGGCATGGGGCAACTTTATGTCGAAGCAGGCGCTCTCAAATATCGAGGATCGTCTGGGACGGTTACGACTCTAGGCCCCGCATAGTATTCACGATTTCATTGAGGAATAAGGACTTAATTATGGCAATTACTTACGATTGGATCTTCAACCCTTTGACGGTCAAACCCGCAGAGGGTTCTCTTACAGACGTTGTGGTGCTGGTGGATTGGCGGCGCACGGCTACCGACGGCACGTTTGCGGCGCAGTGCTACGGGCAGGTCAACCTGGGGCCACCTGATCCGCTGGCGTACACCCCGTTCGCCGATCTGACGGAAGCCGAAGTCACCGAATGGGTGCAGGCAACGATTGGACCGGAGCAGATGGCGCAGTTCGACGAGGCCCTGGCCGGTGACATCGCGCGGCAGCGCAACCCGCCGGTGGTCGCGATGGCACCCCCCTGGGAGCAGCCAGCCTGACCTTTGAGCGGTCGAAAGATTACGAATTGATGCGTCAGATCATGACCCACCCGCGCGTATACCCGAAAATCACCGACGATGGATCGCCACTGGCCAGCGAGTATCAGCCGGTCGAGAGCGACCAGGTGTGGTACGTAGTCGTTCGAGCAGACGACGCGCTGCTGGGGATGTGGATGTTGGTTCCGCAGAACAGCATCTGTTGGGAAATCCACACCTGCCTGCTGCCTGCTGCCTATGGCCCACCGGCGCGGCAGGCCGCGGGATTGATGGCCGACTGGATATGGGAGAACACTCCCTGCCAGCGGTTAGTCACGGCCGTGCCAACTACCAACCGGCTCGCTCATCGATTCGCTGTGGGAGCGGGGATGGAGCAGTACGGAACCAACCCAAAGTCGTTCCGCAAGGGCGGCCAATTATTAGACCAGCTACTACTCGGCATGAGTAAACCGGAGGTTAAATGCCAGCAGCAATTGCAGTCCCAGCGCTGATCAGCGCGGGGAGCAGTATCATCAGTGGCGTCATCGGCTCGCGCGCGGCTAAGGACGCGGCGAACACTCAGAATCAGGCCGCGCAACAGGTGTCCCAGCAGTATCAGCAGTCTGCTCAGCAGTCAGGGCAGCAGGTAGTGGACGCCTCTGCCGCGGCCGGCCAGCGGATGATTGACGCCTCTGGGCAGGCAGGGCAGCAAGTCGTCGACGCTGCCGGTAACGCCGCAAGCGGGATTAACCAGGCGACGCAGCAAGGTGTTGCCGGATCCCAGCAGGCGGTCGGCAGCGCCAACGATTTGTTGTCGCAGCTGTACGGCCAGTCCAGCGGGTACACCGACCCTTATCGGCAAGCCGGTGCCGGTGCCGTCAATAGTCTCGCGGGTCTACTGGGCCCCAACGGCGAGTTCATGCAGCAGTTCAAGTTCGACCCCAACCAGGATCCTGGCTACCAGTTCCGTCTGGAGCAGGGCCAAAAGGCACTGGAGAGGTCGGCGGCTGCGCGCGGTGGCTTGCAGGGCGGGGGGACGCTGAAGGCGCTGGAGCGTTACGCTCAGGGCGTCGCCAGCGATGAGTACGGCAAAAGTTTCGAGCGGTTTCAATCCGACCGAAAGAATCGATTCGGCATGCTGTCGGACCTCGCCGGCTTTGGGCAGAAAGCCGTTGGCCAACAAATCGAAGCAGGCAACGCATATGGGACTGGCACCAGTCGCAATCTGATGCAGGGCGCAGAATTACAGGGCGACTTGGGCGTGCGCGGTGCCACGGCCGCCGGAGACGTCGGCTTCCGCGGGGCGCAGCAGGCTGGGGTATTCACGACAAACGCGGCCAGATCGGCGGGCGACTGGGATACTTCCGCAGCGCGCGCCGCCGGTGACTTCCGCATGGAGGGCACACGCGGCTCCACCGAGGCCCAAATGGGCGGCGCGAACGCGATGGCTGCCGGCCGGATCGGCAGCGCGAACGCGTGGGCGAGCACGATCAGTCAAGTAGGGCGGACGGCTGCGGATGCATATGGCCGTTACAAGGGCGTATCGCCCGCCTCATCGGCGCTTGATCGAGTGTCGAATCAGTCTGCGGGCGATCGCAATCTCCGCACCGGAAGGCTTTTGTACGGGTACGGGAATAACGGAGGGGGGTATTAAATGCCGATCGATCCACGCATTGCATTGGCTTACGAGCCTGGTCAGTACATCGACCCGCGCCAGCTGCGGGAGCAGCGCATGGCCGAAGAAGGTCACCAGCGGCAAGCGCAAGTCCAGCAAATGCAGTTGCGCGAGCAGCAGCGGCAGATGGGGGAACAGCAATCGTTTCGCGAGGCGCTCGGCCGCCAAGCACCGTTCGACGAGTTGATGCGCATATCGCCGACTGCAGCGGCTAGCTATCAGAAGCAAATTGCTGATCATCGCAAGGCGGAGTTGGAACAGCAACACAAGCAGATTGAGGTGCATGTGCAAAAGCTGGCGGCGTTTGGGCAGATCGCCGGTACGATTACGGACGGGCCCACATTTGATCGTGGCATCAGGCAGGCAGCGCAGATGGGTTTAATTTCTACGGATGAGGCAAACACTTATCTGCAGCACGGGTGGAATCCCGAGACAGCAGCCAGGGTGCAGCAAGTTGGCCGGCAGTCGCTAACGATGGCGCAACAGTTAGAGCAGCAGTACAAGCAGTCGGCAGAGGGGCGGGCTGTGTCGGGGGAGAATCGGGAGCAGCAGCAATTTGACCTCGAGCAGCCTGGGCGGCAGGCCGACGCTAGGCGGAAGCAGTTGGACTACGTAGGGCAGTCCGTCGGCGGCGTGCAGAACCAGGATCAGTACGACGCCTGGCGCGCCACATTGCCGCCGGAGATCCAGGGGCGTATCCCGTCGATGTTCTCCCCGGTGGCGGTCCAGATGGTCCAGCGGATGGGCATGACGCCGGCGCAGTTGGCGCAGGGCGAGCAGTCGAGGGGGACGGCGACGGAGACGGCGCGGCACAATCGCGTGCTTGAGAATAACGCAGAGCAAAGCCGAGGCCTGACCGAGCGCGGGCAGACTTTAACGGATAAGCGCATGCGAGAACTCGTTGCGGCGCGGATTGATGCGCGACCACCGAGTGGGCCTGAACGTAAGGCTTATGCCTTTTACGAGCGGGCGGCGGATGCAGAAAAGGTTTTGACGGAGTTGCAGCCGGCTGTGGCAAAGATGGGGTATTTGAGTCAGCTGCGTCTGAAGTACGGGCCAAACGTGACACAAGACGACACGAATCAAGCGTACATCCAAGCGCAACGGCAGTTCACCGAGGCCAGGTTGCGGAAGGATTCAGGGGCGGCGATCGCAACGAGTGAATACGAAAAGGACGGGCTGACTTACTTCCCGCAGCCGGGTGATTCTGAGGCCACGCTGAAGCGTAAGGCGCAAGCTCGAAATGTGGTACTGGACTCTCTCAAGCGGGAATCTGGACGCGCAGCGGACGAGGCCGGCCAACAGGATCCGTTCGTCGGCCTGGGGTTTGAGGAGGTGAAGTAAATGGCAGATCCACAGAAGGTACTTGTTGAGCTCCCGGATGGGCGGCGTGGGGCAATCCCGCGCGGCTCCGTGGAGGCTGCCGTCGCGCGTGGCGCACGCATTGTCCAGGATGAGCCGCCGCAGCCTACGCCGCAGCCTACGCAGCAGCCTATGCAGGCGTCGATGTCTGGCGAGGCCGCGCCTGGCGTGTTCTCAAATGCGCTGGAGGCCACCGGCAAATTCATGCGGTCCGCGGGCGATGTAGTCAACCCGGCTCCGGTGTTGGACGCGTTGTCTGGCTCTGGCCAATTCCGAGGGAAAAACCCGCTGCAGGCAGTCGGACAAGTCGGCAACAGCATGCTCGAGGCGCAGGCCGATCAGCTGACGAAGGCTCGGGACGCTTGGGGGCAGGGCAACTACACTGACGCCCTTCGTTACGGGATGGGCTACCTGATACCTATGCTGGGGCCGGGTGTCAATCACGCTGGAGACCTCATTGCGCAGGGCAGAGTAGCCGAGGGGCTAGGCGAGACGGCCGGGCTGGGTTTGTCGGTGATGGCTCCGGCGAAGATGCAGCAGGCGGGGCATGTTTCGGTGCGGCCGCTGATCCGGCCGGCGCTTAACCAGGCGGAGGCCGCCGCTATCGCTTTCGCCGACGCAAGCGGCATTCCAGTCGACCTGGCTATGCGGAGTGGCTCGAAGTGGGTTCAGCACGCCAAGACATTGCTCCAGGGCTCTATGACGGGCGGCCTCATCAGCCGCACAGAGCAACAGAAGCAGACGGCGGCGATAGGTTCAGCGGCGCAACAGCAAGCGGATGAGGTGTATCCGCGGCCTATTACCGCACAGCAAGCCGGTGAGGGCGTGCAGAACGCCGTCCCGGAACGCGCGCGGCAAATGAGCAACGAGGCCGGCCACCATTACGGTAACCTGCGAGAGATTGAGTCGCGCCCTGAGAATCTGCGGACCGTTCAGGTCGGCATGGCGAAATCGCCAGAGGCAGCCCTGGAACTGGATGCGTTCGCGAAGAGTCAGACCGACAAGCCATTTAGCAAACTGACGAAGGAGCAGCAGGCGAGCGTCTACAAATTAGCGCAATTGTCTGGCGTCCAATTAGCTGATCAGCCGGTGATGGAGACGATGGCGGTCCCAGTGGATGTGCGGAACTTGAAGGAGTTGGCTGGCGGCCCGCTGGAAGATCTCAAGCAGTTGTATAAGTCAGCCGACCCTGAAACGGCGAAGATGCGCGGCCAGGAACAGGCTATGTTGCAGTCTATCGTCGACGGCCCCGATTTCAAATCTGCCAGCATAGCGGATCGAGATCTGTCTGCGATGAAGGCAGCCAGCCGTCTCGACGATGGGCAAATCGTACGGAACGAGAAGCAGGGGATGGCCGCGCGCACGGTCCAGGAACTCTACGACCAGGTGGAGCGCTCGGTCGCGGAGGCAGGACCGGAGGCGCTGGAGGCGTTGCAGTCAGGCCGTGAGGCATTTAAAAGCCAGAAGAGTGCCGAAGCCGTTGCGAACAAACTATTGAAGGAGCCGGTGCAGGTGTTTCAACAGTTGACCTACCAAGGAGACTCCGGAGTAGCGTTCCTGAAGCGGGTTGCGGCAGAAGTGCCTTCAGAGATACCGAAGGTCGGTCGGGCATTCCTTCAAGGGTTGTTTGAGGACGCTATGCGCACGGGAGAATTCACTGGCGGCAAATCACTCACAAAGCGCTGGGAAGCTCTCGGGCCGGAGACCAAGGCGGTGCTGGTTCCTAACCCTCGCCAGCGGCAAGACATAAGCAATTTGTTCCAATTGGCAGAGATGCAGTCGCGGGACCCCAACCCATCAGGGACGGCAAAAGTTGCGTCGCTCGTGAGCCAAGGTGCGGCTTTGCTGGACCCAAAGACGGCAGCGTTTGTGCTGATTGCCCCGCCGATTCTGGCCAAATTGATGTATTCGCCCAAAGCTACTCGGTTGCTGACGCAGGCATTCAAGATCCCGATTGGCAACCGCGCCGCAGCGACAATGGCGTTTCAGGGGTTGATGGCCGAAATCGCTAAAGTCGACCGTGACCAAGAGCGGGAACGGAAGGCTCAGTGACGACGTCCTCGGCAGGCATTGCACTGATTAAGCGGTTTGAGGGGTGCCGTCTGGCTGCGTACCTGTGCCCTGGCGGCATCGCTACGATCGGCTATGGGCACACGGCGACGGCAAAGCTTAGGCAGACGATCACGCAGCAGAAGGCTGAGGAGTTGCTGCGCGTGGATCTAGTCGAACGGGAGAAAACGGTGGCCGAACTGGTTAAGCAGCCAATTGAGCAGCACCAGTTCGACGCTTTGGTGTCTCTGGCCTACAACATCGGAATTGGCAACTTCAAGCTGTCGACACTCTTGAAGAAGCTGAACGCCGGCAACGTATCGGGAGCTTCGGGTCAGTTCCTCGTCTGGAATCGGGCCAGAGGCGAGGTGTTGCCTGGTCTGGACCGGCGTCGCAAAGCAGAGCGAGAGATGTTCGATGGCACGTAGGCTGTGGATCATTTGCCGCATGATAGCGGCTCTCGCCATAGCGTGGGCGGCTCTACAGATGGCAGATCTGCTGGGCGCGCTGCGTGAGGAGACACAGGCCCGGCAGCGCGTCGTGGTGGCACTGCCGCAGTTGCTCGAGCACCAGGTGAGCGAACTGCGCAAAGACCTGCGGCGCGAATCTACAGCGACTAGAGCGGCGGCGGTGGCAGAGATACGCACGCTGACGGCGACCGCAGACGCCCGCCTAGCCTCCATACAGGCCGACGCTGATCGCCACGCGGCAGAGGTCACAGCCAGCACCGTGCAGCTCATGGAGCGATATCAGCGGGTGCCCGACGAAATGGCCTGGGCAACCTCAACGATTTGGGACTGTGAGAGTAACCCCGACTGTGTCGAGAATCGGTACGTGTCGGTGTCCCGGGCGGTCGAGTCGTCGGCGCGGGCTCTCCAATCCGGCGTTCCGCGGATCGTCCAAAGCACTGAACGCGTCTCGGACGCTGTAGCCCAATCCATGCCCCAGTTGGTCGAGTCATCGGCCGGCGTAGCGGCCAACCTCAATCGCATCACGAAACCGCGCTGGTACGATCGACTCCTCAACGGGGCTATCACTGCAGGCGTGCTGTTAATCAAATAGGAAGGTACTCAAAAATGAAGTGGCTCAAGAATCTTTTGCAATGGACTCGGCGGGCTGTGCAGATGCTGGACATGGATCACTTCAGCAGGTACATGGAAATCGCCCACGATGTGGTGAGCGACATCAATGTCGCTGCGCCCAATAAAACATTGGGTGAAATGATTGCGGTATACGAAAAGTTTGGGCTGCCGCTAAGTGAGGCCATGCGCGGTGGTTTGCAGCCTGACGAAGTCAAGATGCTGCTAGGGCGGGCCGCGGTTCTCCTGCTGAAGCGGAAGGTGGACGTTTCCACGACGAAGGCTCAGATGATCGTGCATGCGGCGTATGAAGATTCTCGGCCGTCTTGACACCCCGGGCGGCCACATAGCCGTGTGCGTCGCCCTCATCTTGATCGGCATGGCCGCGGCGGTTGCGAAGGTGCCCAAGGCCGAAGACGTTGTTATCTTCTCCCTCGGGGCTTTAGGGCGTTCTATGCTGGGAGAAACAAACAAATGACAGAGATTGAACGCCTGGCAAGAATCGAAGCGCTGTTGGTCGGAGTGGGCGACAAGCTCGATAGCGTGCACGCAGAAGTCAAAATGACCAACGGCCGCGTGCGGGAACTAGAGGCGTGGAGACGCGGCCAGGAGATCAGCGGCGCGGCGACAGACGGCGAGCTAGAGGATTTGACCCTGAAGGTTGACTTGCACGGCCAGCAACTGTCTCAAGCCGCTGGGGGCTGGAAAGTCGGCGGGGCGATTACGTCGGCGGCCGTCGCGGTGCTGACCGGCATCGCCATAGCTGTCGTGCAGCGCGCAATCCTCTGATATGCTTCGCTGATGCGTTTTTTATTGTTGACGTTGACGCTGCTGGGCGTGTCTTGCGGCAGTCCCGCAGTGGCGACGCTGTATCGGAATAGTGTATCGGGCGGGCAGTTTGATCCTGATTCGCAAAACGCTAGGATTCACGTCGCGAGTTTCGACTCAGCAGATGGGAATGATTACAACTGGGGAAACTGCACCGTGGCCCGCGATTTGTTCCAGTCTCAAGACGGTGTAAAAACCAAATTCTGGTGCGAAAAAGGGCGTTACAGGAAGTAGTGGGCCTGGCGTTGCGCGCGTAAACTTGCCTTTGACCGACCAATAGATACGCTGACAACTGTACGGGGCGTAAATCATTTTATGGGTTCTATGTAGTATAGGACGCATACGCTTTTAATACCGATGTATCACGAGAAGCATTGTCCCATGCGCCTTTGTTGTCCGCATCACCCACCCCCCCCCCGCCCCCCACCCCCCCCCAACCCACCTACAAGCACCTACCCGTGCGCACAGCCCACAGCACCCGTCTCCAAAATCTATACTGTTG
>Ga0114974_10000409_pt1 | contig 36463 bp, 47 predicted proteins | sample S_130206_EF_Meta_FD_87318 | JGI IMG/M metagenome (GOLD analysis project Ga0114974, IMG submission 87318) | Freshwater microbial communities from Lake Simoncouche, Canada to study carbon cycling - S_130206_EF_MetaG | ecosystem: Environmental > Aquatic > Freshwater > Lake | place: Lake... | reverse complement strand
CTCGGGTGCCCAATACATGATTGTCCCCCTCGGTAGGTGCTTCGTTTTCTCGGCGGCGTAGAGTGCGTCGGCGCGTTGCATTATCGCATCGAAGGCAAGCCCCGCAGCCGAACCAGTCGCTGCATGCGAACTCGCCTCTTGTTTGTTTTTTGTGGTTGGCTTTTTCATGGAGTCAGTGTGTTTGTGACGCGCTATCTCGGCGAGTCGGTGAGCTTTTCGTTCTGTGAATGAAGCTGTGGACAGGTGCCGCTTTGATGATCCCCCCACTTGCCGCACATGGCACACCAGTATTTAGTGCCCACAATTTCGCTCTCTGGCACCATGACCACCAGTTCTTTGTCACAGCCGCCCATTGCCGCACATATTCGTTTTTGTTCTTGGGTCATTTTGTTTTGCGTTCGTAAACTGGTTTATAGTAATTAAGTCTAAAGACTCTGACTGCTGATTTAGAGCAGTTGAGAATATGAGCAATACTCAAGTTAGAGTTCTGTCTCCAAGCTCGATCACTGATTAAAGGTAGTTTCTCCTTCAACCAGCTTCGTTTGCTCTTGTCTAACGCCTTCGGTAATCCTCTAGCGTTCCTAGCGTTTCTCACGGATCTGACACAGCATCCTAGCTGAGATGCAATGTTACCGTTCGTCTGACTCCAGTCTGTAATGGAGTCGAATGGTATTGCCAAGCTCATGCTAGACTTTCTCGATGGTTTTGAATTGAATGCTTGGACCAAAACTTTTGAATGCTTCCATGTTAGCCTTCTTTTCCGCAGACATGATGTTCATAGCTTGAACTGTGACTTCCTTGGTGTCTTCACCGACTTGATACGTTGCCTTGAATGTGTAGTTTTTTCTCATAGAGACTGGATATTCACACCAACTAAAACACAATGCAAATTCATTTATCAGTATTTACCAAGCTTTCTCATATCGCTAAACCTAACTCTTTATGAGGTAAAGCTGTTCCTTCCAACCACTGACCCAGTGCTCTAGCTTGTCTGCCATTTTCAGTGCCCTGCATCCAGCCAGTGCCATCTACCGACTCAACACGCCAACGCTCGCAGATGTGGAGACGCTCAACCTCATTGACTCTACCAACATGGACTCTGATGCCAGTCTGTGCCCACATCGGAAGTGATCTCCATTTCCACTCAGTCGTTCCACCAACAAAGACTACTTCCGCATCTACTGGGATGTCATCAGGAGTCATGCCGTCTTGAACTGCTATTGCCAACGGCCATCCGTAACGAGCTGCGACAGGTGCGTATTTCTCCCACTTAGCCAAAGTAGCCTCACGATCAGCCACTACGTCAGGCACAAGAACCCAACGAGGATTCAGCTTTTGATCTCGCACGTTGTTAAGCATCGCCAACCAAGCATCCTCACTCCACTCTCGACCAGTCGTCCAACTAGCGAAAGCATCGTTATCCAAAGCAAACGGCATCCACGGCCTAAGTTTGGTTTTAGACATAGCAGATGGCCCAACCAACCAGCCAATCTTACCATCATGCCTACCAGCCCAATAATGCACAATAGCACTAGAGTTATTGGATGGCATGACCATAAGCTTCCGCTTTTCATCACGCGCCATAACTTGTGCCCAATGCAGTTTTTTGATTTCAATGCTCATAACCTAATATCTCCCAAGCTTTCTCGGTTGGTATTTACTCATCAGGTTTAGACCATCCATCCTGATGATGATCCGCATTCCAGGGATGAACATGTAGCTGTCTTTGCAACGACAAACGACTTCCTTACCTCGATACTCCACAATCATTGCCTGCCTGTTTGGTAGTCTGCAACGCTTTACGATAGCTGTTTCTTCACCTTCAAATAGCTTCTCAGTAGCTGTCATTGGCTTATGAGGGATGTCTTCGGATCTTTCCTGCTCAGATTCCATTATCGGGTTAAGCTTAACAAATCCAATAGTCTCTTCAAACGACTCAACAGCCTGCTTGTTGATAGGCTCAACGTCATCCCGCTTGATTCTAGCTAGGTTTAAGATTGTCTCACCGAAGGCATTCACGAAGAACTTGTGGCCTACTTTCTGGAAGCTACCAGAGATTGGTAGAAGCAGTTCTTTAGCTTCCTTCTTGGTAAAGCCGTGTTTCTCTGCGGCTAGGAGTAGTGGAAGAGTTCCTTCAGGTGGTCTAACTATTTTGGATTTGGCTTTCATATGTTTCCTTATTGTGGCTTTGAATGGCAACTTACTTGCGACCTTTATTTGCAACTCGCACGTTCTAGCTTCCTCTTGTGACACCAGTTAAGAGCGTTTGCAAGTCTAGGGTTAGCTAGGGAGAGTCTTTTGTGAATATTTTCTCTGGACTGTGATTCATCCAACTTTTTACAGCTGTAGATTTCTAGACCCCCTCCACCCCTATCCTCATGGTCACTCTTGAGATTGCGTCTCATCAGTCCTAGTTCGTTGATAATCAGTGTGTCTGCGCTATTCATTACAGTCATTGTTTGTAGTTAAGCCGTCTTATTGAGACTCTGTTACCTCGGTAAACTCACCTTCAACGACTATTCCCTCACTTCGGAGGAGTTCGTTAAGGCTTCCTTGGTCAATTCTGAGCCTATGTTCGACCACAGTTTGAGGCTGATCGTGGAGTGCTTGGATTTTGTCAATAGCTACGGCAATAGCGATGGGTAAAGAAGCCAAAGGCATATCATCAATCTCTCTCACCAGTCTCTCTGATCCCTTCGACACAAAGTGACTCAGTGTCGCAGCAGTAGACTTCTTCCAGCTAACTAGATTAAACCCTTCAGCTTCATCCTCCAGCTTGTTCTTCAGTGCCGTAACAGCATGAGTGCTAGTCTCATGTTTCTTGGCACAAGCTACGACTCCAAGTCCCTCTTGTAGATCTGCAATAATAGCTTCACGCTTTTCATCTGGAATCTGATTCCCAGTGTTTCGGTTGTTAGTTGTTGGTAATCGTTCCATATTTCTTTTGATGTTCTAAGTATGCGGCTTCAACAATCTGAGTCGCTGTGATTTCCTTATTCTTCTTTTTTGCTTGGTGTAATCTTGAGGAAAGAGTTGATCCACCAAACCCAAGTTTAAGGGACCACACATTTAAAGGTAGTGTCTCTTGGTTTATGGTAACTAAATTAACGTGTCTGCTATTTCTGATCTGTTCAATCATTGTAGCCCATCGACAATTATCTTTGGAATATCCTAATGAGTTGTCAATTCGATCAAGGCTATGGTTCTTTGATGGTGGTTCACCCATGTCTTGAAGAAATGTCTGAAATCCATATGGTTTACGCCATTCAGGGCAAACCTGTATTCCTCTGCCTCCATAATTTTTATAACGTGGTACATTTTTGTTGTAACATCGCGTATTCATATTATGAAAAGCTCTGTAAACCTGCGTGGTTTTGTTTCCCACATTATGCCCGTGTGTTTGTTTATGATTCAGCTTTTGTGTTGATGGGATTTTTTGGTCTTCCTCCAAGCTTTCCATTGGTTCGACTGGCATTGATTTTAACAGGACTACGTGAAGATCCGCCTTTAAATCCTCTGGAAGCATGGCTCTTGAAATCATTATTTGAGGTTTCATTATGCATAATTAGCTTGGGTTTCCTTTCTGTCAAGTAGTTTGGGTTAATTATCTAAAGTAACGTGGTTTAAGTTCAAATCTGTAATCTATTGCCAGATATTAAGCTTGTTAGTTATTGCTTGGCGTTTTAAGACCATTCTCTTTCGATTCTAGAGGTGTTTACAGTGTCTCCGCTATCATCTATCACATCATCATTCAAAGGTGGGTTAAATCGCATGTAATGATTAAAGTAGTCCTCAAGAGCAGTAAACTTAATATCCTCCTGCTGTTTGGTGGTAACTGGCATCTTGCACAGTGCTTGAGCTAATTTGTGAGTGAGTAAGTCTGTTGTCATAGTTATTCGTGTTGTTCCCTAAACTTGTAATACTGTCCAAGAAAGTCCAATTGCTTTTCCCAAAACCTTTCACCTGTCCTGTTCTTGATACACTTGAGAAGTCTCTTCGTGTCATCCTCATCAACCTTCTCAATGTAGATAATGTAATCAGCATCCTGTCCAATAGCTCTGGATTCTCGTAACTGACCGAAGTCATTCAACTGGCTAGCAGTCAAGATCACCTTACCACACTTCACAGCAGTTCGTTTGAGTCGTCTGGAGATGCTAGCAATGATCTCTTCTCTAGATCCTTTCTTATTCCCATCATCCTCCATAAGCTGGAGATAGTCCACCATAGCAACGTCACAGTCTGACTGCTCGATGTCAGCAAGGATCTCCGTAGCAGTAGCTCCATTAACGTCAACGATGTCACACTGTGCTTTGGATAAGCTCTTAACCGCAGCTAGCATAGCCTGTTGCTCTGCTCTGGTCATCATTCCCTTCCATACCGATTGGTTGTCGAGATTACCTTGTGAGCATAACAAACGATAAGCCTGCTCCTGCTGAGTCATCTCTAATGGATAGATCCTGACTTTCTTCCCAAGACTAACAGCCGATTCAAGGAAGTTTTGCATCAAGACTGACTTACCATCTCCAGGCTTTCCAGCTATCACCCAAACTCTACCACCTTGCATTCCACCAGTCTTACCATCGATAAACGGAAATCCAGTCGAGATACCTGGTAACTTGCTGCCAGCTTGAACTCGTTTCTCAATGTCCTCGATAAGTGTCATCGTGAGATCACCAATGGACTTGGAAGCTAGCGGCTTACCTTGGATCTTGCTGGAACCTTCAATCACCTTCTCAGCTTCACTCAGTATCGCTGGAATCTCGTTTAGAGGTAGGTCTAGAGCCTGCTCTGTGAGTTCGAGTGCATCCTTGTATGCTTGGACTCGTTGGACCAGTTCGTAGCGTTGTCTGAGTTCGGAGACTGCTAGGCTGATGTTATGTCCTGAAACATAACCTGTGAATAACTCTGTTAGCCTGAATGCTCCTCCAACTTCTTCCAGCTTACCCAGATGCTGTAGGTTCGCTGTAAATGAAACAAGTTCAGGTGTTTCATCTCTGCCAATAGTGTTTACCAACTCGATAAATACAGGTCGTAGCATTGGAGCGAACATGTCAGCGGTAATAGCATGAATGTGTTTGCTCAAGAACTGTGGATACTGGCAGAAGATGCTAATGAGCAGTTCTTCGTTGGCTCGTTTGAAGATGTTCATAGTCGGTCGTATTGGCTAAGTTGTTTAGGCTTGATAAAGCTTTCTGCATTCGACTTTGCTGCAGGCTTCTCATCCTCGTAGCGTTTCGAGTTAAGGTAACTGGCAGGGAATGGGATGAACTTAGCGTTCTCTTTCGTCCAGTCCTCTGACTTACACTGCCATTCTAATGCTGTGATAACTGTTTGGAGGTCTGGCTTGATCTTAGCCCAAGCTTTCTCTGCATCTGCTTTAGCTATCTTTCTTGGATAGGCAGTCCAAAACTCATCAAAGCCTGCTGGTATAGGTTTCTTTAGTTTACTATCTGTATCTGTATCTGTATTTGTATCTGCTTGTGGAATCTGGCGTGACTCTGGTGTGACTGATGTGTTACTATGCGTTACTATTTGAGGACAAGTAGATGCATTTCGCTTCATCTTCTCACGATGCCTAGCCTGTCGAATGGCCGACTTCTCAGCACGATCAGCATCAGATGCCATGTCTCGATACTTGCTATGGTTAAGCAAGTGCCAACCACCATCAATCAGTTCAATCCTGCGTCCCTCATCATCCTTGGTGCGACTATCAACGTCAGGAGATAGAAACTTAGTGATAGCAGAACGACAAGCCTCTACTGGAACTCCAGCAATACGAGCAAGGCCAGGAATAGATCCTTGCACCTCACCGTTCTTGTCAGCGATTGCCAGCATGGTGATCCAGACAATGCGAGTCTGATCGTCCTCCGACCAGATTGTGGATGTGATGATTGAATTAAATAGTTTAGTGTATGCCATATATGTTACTGTGCGTTACTTAGCGTTACTGTCACAGTATTAGTTGTTAAATGGCAGTCAAGGACTTGATGCGTAACAGTTGAAGGATTTGGCAAAGCACACTTGACGCACGTTGCCAGCAGTCCAGTGCCTGCATTGATGATGATCTTACCCTTCCCTAAACAGTGTTTACAGATGCTCATGCTGCTTTGTATTTGCTCCGTTTGGTTGTGACTAGCGGGAAGCCGATCTCTTCAGCCCACTTCCGCATGTCATCTATGTTATACCCTGTTCTCTTCTCAGCTTGGGTGATGATGTATCCTGCGCTTAGAATAGCGTTTGCACGCTTAAGAATGCGTATCTTGTCCTCTCGACTCAAGTTAGAGTGTAGAGCGTATTTCTTGGGTTTGTTCATTTGTTCCCCTGCTTCACTTTCGCCCACCTAGCGGCAGACGCTTTAGCCGCCGCAAGTGAGCGTTCTCCTTTTGCACATGGCACACGATGGCTTCACGGCACGGGTGATTGTTCACATGCCACCATGCGGCCAGTCTGGCGCACCACAGCCAGCGATATTGGCCGAGTAGGAATGACCAACCATCTCTCGTCCAGAGAGCCGTCCCCATTCTCACAATGACCTCGTATCTTTTCACGCTGCCACCTCCTTATCCATGCGAGCCAGCATGGCTTGTGCATTGCTCACGATCTCGGCTTTACGCTGCGCGATCTCTGCCTCCATTGCCGCGATGTCGCGCAGGTCACGACGAATCTCGAAGTGTGTGTCTGTGTCTTGCCAGTAGCGCATTCCTTCGCCAGTCAGTGCTTCCCAATGAGCGGCGAGAGCTGGCAGAATCTCAGCGGTTGGAAGTCCGGCGAGATACTGAGTGGCTTTTTCTGGTGAGCTAAGGTCAATTTTCATTTGCGTGTGGTGTTTGGTTTCGACTACCCATGATAATACCACCTCTCCAAAGTAGTGCAACTAATCTTTTAAAAGATTTTAATCCTTTTTTGAGCCTTGGACCAGAGCACAAGATAAGCCTCCAATGGCATCAGGCAGGTTCCGTAGAGATAGTTAATAACTGAGCTATACGGTATGCCAGCCGCTGTAGCCAGCTTAGGCAGAGTGAAGCCATTCCGTTTGGATGTAGTCTTGATCTCTTCTGCCAGCTTCAGACTGGCAATGCGTGAGTTGATGTCACTGCGTTTCGCTAACTGTGTCTTCAGTTTGTATCGTTCGTTGCGTGTCATTCTGTTTATGTATTAAAGGTTGGTTAGTCTCTCGGAGAAGCTGGAAGAAGGCATTAGCTGGCATCATTACCAGCCAGTCTTTCCCGTTCCGTTTATGTGCTACGATAGGTAGCTTGTTAGCTCCTGCGTCTCTGGTAGCTTGGTCTATCCAATGATACGGATTACCGCCTTCAGTTCGCTTGACCTCGAAATGTAGTCCAGGCAAGTCTCCGCAGATTACGTCTGGAGAGTCTGTTCCACCTGAGAACTGCTGTCCTCGACGAGCTTCGTAGCCTTCTGCTCTGAGCATGTCTCGCCATTCTCGTTCACCTCTGCATCCCTTTGCTCTGCTGTTGATTTTAGGCATCTGAATATCCTGTCGTAGTTTTGGTTATACTGAGTCAGATTGACTGGTCTGAATGTGTCCCCTTTACCTGCTTGGCTCATATTAGTAATCGTCTCGAAACATTGCCTTGTTGATTGATTCAATCTGATAACCTTGAGCAAAGGCTAAAGCCCTGAACGCATTGGTTAGCTCGAAGATGTTTGAGTCTTCTTCGATTGTGATCTCAATGGTTTTGGTATCACTGATTAGTTTGATTGTCATAGTAGGTTGATTAGTCATAATAGAAAAGAAAGTGAGTTGCTTGGCTAGACTGCTTTTGGCTATCCTTGTCGCGGCAGTAGGGGTAAACAAAGGTAGAACACAACCTTCAGGAAATAACCTCCAAGCAACTCAAAAGTGTTAGATCACCAAGGGATTTCTGAATCGTCCTCGGTTGGCTTTGCAGGTTTGTCCATTTTGATTGCTGCTTTTTCGTATTTAGAATTGAATGACAAACTAAAGAAGGTTTTGCCATTTTTATCCTTTTTGATCCAAGCACCAATCTCCAGCTCAGTGCCGTTGATTAAAGCTTTGCCTTTATAATCAGGGTGTAGATCTTTTTCCTTGTAATCATTTTTGAATAATGATCCGCTATTGTCTCGTCTTTCCATATTTCTTGTTTTTGGGTTTGGTTGTTCTCTGTCGTGCTGATCTCTTTAAGAGAGCAACAAAAGTGTCAGGTGTTATCTTGAGTATGCCGTCTGACCAACTATTGATCATCTGGCAAAGGTCGTTGCAGGCTTTGCTTTGTATCCACTCAGCCCCGTTGATAAAGTCTGTCATATCCTCCACCATTGGACGGTGGCATTCTTTCTGCTTTAGTGTGACTGGATCAATCAGGCCAATGTCGATACCCTTAACTGCGTCCTGTAAAGCGCATTTAATGATCTCTAGGCCTAACCATGCGTATCTATTCTCGAGTGATTGCTCACCTGAATTAAACAGCTTCCAGTCTGATATTGCGTCACTCATTAGTCTTGAGCCAAGATGGAATCACAAGGTCTGTCCAACCTTGAGTGTATCCCGGCCACTGATCTTCAAACAGGCACTTGGCGTATGTTTCAAGGTCTTTTTTATACTCTTTGCGTCCTAACTCCATGAGAGCAGTTGGCACAGTATAAATGGCTGTCAGGTAAGGAGCTTTCTTTTCCTGAGCCAAGAAGATGAATCCTTTGCTTGGATTGCCTGTGATAAGCTCCAGAGCGTCACAGTAATAAGCTGCTTGGACATGGTAGCGGAAATTAAACACCGATTTACCGAATCCAGCTTGGCTAGCATCGTCGCAGGTCTTGTAGTCGATGATAAACCCATCATGGCGAATAGCATCAAGCCTAGCTCTGCACTCCACCTCTTCAACTGGATCTACCCAGAACAGGCTAGCCTCGGTAGAAGCGATGCCATAGAGAAGGTTAGACGCTAGCTTATCCGCTTTGATAGCTGCAACCATGCCGTCTAGCTGTTCCTTCTCAGCAGGTGTGATTATCGTCTTACCGATTGCCTGTGATTGGTGATACTCGTATTCAGCTTTGCCCTCTTTAGTGCGTCGATCTAGCTTCGGTAGAACGTAAGCCTGAGTCTCGAACTTGTCAGGCTCAAGCACTGCTAAGTGAGCGAGAGAACCAAACAGCATGGCAGGACTAGGCTCCTCCTTTGGTGCAGTCTTGCTGTGATGGAACATTGCTGGACACTTATGGACAACATCTAGACCGTGTTTGCTGATCTCTAATCGTGAGTGGTATTCCTGATCGTTGAGGTTGTTGATGATGGTGTTCTCCTTCATTTCGCTTCCTCCTGTTGCTTGTTAAGGTAGGCAAGAATGCGTTCCTGCTCTTTGGTTGTAGTGTCAGCAATGTACTTTTTGTTAAGCTTACCCAACAACACTGAAACAAAGCGTTCTGCCATCGGATGCTCGATGATTTGAACGTCTAACGGAGTTGCAGCAGGCTTAGGAGCTTCAGGCTCTGCTGCTGATGCTGTAGATAACCACTTAGCAATCATCTTACCAGTGTCCTCGGTGACTTGGAAGATCTTATCTGTGAACATGCCTGTGCGGTCTTTGGAAGCACTAGCTTGGTGCGACATATCCACATCGAGAACGGTTGTGAACTCGTATTCAATGCCATCACGCATGATGGGAGCCATGCCGACTTTCTTGATGGTTGTGCGTCCTGAACTGTCCTTGTCGATGACATGATCCATTTTGCTACGAAGGCAGCAGATAACGTGCAGTTTAGACTGCAATACAGCATCCAAGATGCCCTTGAACTTGTTGCCGGCATCGGCCCAGTTTGTGTAACTGTTACCTCCTCGACCATCCAGTTTGCTCTTGTATTCCAAGATGCCTTCCCAGATGTGAGATGCTGAGTCGATTACCAAAACCTCATAGCCAGCACCTTCAGCGGCGTTGATTGCACCAATGAACTTGTCATGGGTAAACGGTGGGCTGAGATCGAGAGTGTCGAAGTCAAATCGGTCAGAGTAGAGAGAAGCTGAACCATTCTCAGTGTCGATTACAGCCACCTTCTTGCCATCGGCTAGTCCTTTGGCTAGTCTGAGGGCACTGTAGGTTTTACCTGAGCCAGATGCGCCTGTAACGGCTAGTTTGATTTTGGCTTGTTTGCGTGTTGCTTTTTTGAACATAGTTGTGTGTTTTATTTACCGTTTCTGATGTCTGCAATGTTTCTTGATGCTGCTGTAGCTTGATCTCGTAATTCATCAGCAAAGAGCTGTTCTGCCTGCTCTTCACAGATGTTCCACGTTGTTCCACTGACAATGTTGGTGATCTCGGTTCCTCCAGCATAAATGCCGATGATGTTTCCACGATGGTGCTCGAAGAACACGCCTGAGACTCCTCGCATTTCTGTTAAATCGCTATCATAGCGGATCTCTGGTGTGTTACCTCCCAGATCAGTTACGTCAATGAGTGCTGCGATTGCGTCAGCCATTTCAGAGAGTTTCTCTGGCAGGTCTGAGATATTGATACCGTTTATTTTCATTGTGTGTTTGGTTATTCTCCTTGAAACTGTTTGTTCTGGCAATCCTGCCAGCCCTTATTGTAGGCTGACCTTCGGATGTGATGAATCAGTCGATCTTCAACGACTCCTTGCCGCCAGATGAAGATTGTGAAGACTGCGGTGGCTACTAATGAGCCGCAGAGGAAGGGCAAGATAATAGTGAGGTCCATAATTATTGTTCGGAAAAACGGCTACAGTTGCGGACTGCCCTCCCGATGGCCCTTCGACCACTAGCCCACTGGGCAGTTGTGCGGCTGCTGACGAATGCCAGCCCAGGTCCAACTTCTCTAACCCGAACGGCTCCGATACGACCAGCCGTAACTGGTTGATTGCGATGTGCATATGTAGGTGTCATAGTTGTGTTCGTTTAGTTTTGTTTGAGTTAAGCGTTGAGATAATAGGTGCGGTTGTGATACCTCGTTGTGTTGCGGAGTGGTGAGTCAATGACATAGCCTGTTCCAAACTTACCGTGATATTCACGAACGATTCCTTCCAGTTTACGGCTAACATAGCCTTGTTTGTATGCGCTATGTGATATCTTAAGCTTGCCAGCTTGGTGACTAGCTTCGATCTGTTCGAGAGATTTGGAAGTAAATGAGGTGGTAGTGGTAGTCATTGTGGTGTTCGTTTGTTGTTTGGTTTGTGTGCGTTACAGTCGAACCCCTGAGTCGGATCCGACTTATTCATCCATTAAAGTTACCAGCCAATCGGCTGGATTAGGATTCCAATTGAAATCAGGTGTGTGGTATCCTTCCCTGATTGTTTCGGCGGAGATTTCGCCGCTGGAAAGTTGCGTCGGGCTGATTCCCGCATGGCGGCGCGTGCTACCAGTTTTGATGTATGTGACGATATAGTTATTAATATTCATTGTCGTGTTGTTTTGCTGTTTGCGTCAGCTTGTTTGTTGCTGACGAACTGAGACTAATCCTTTTAAAAGATTATGCAACAACTATTTTAACCGATAGTGCGGAATACTTCGCAAACAGTTGCAAACCAACACAGTAAAAGTTTTGCGTTCGATGCGATTATCACGAATCATATCACGAATGACATCACGCATTCTGCTTGATCGGAGTTTAAATATAAATTCCAGTTGCACTCTGGTTTTCCACTCCTCAGGCACAACATCAGTCCTGCTATTTTCGGACGCTTGTAAAGCAGCAAGCCAGTCAGAATTCTTTGAACCCTGTGGGCAAAAACCACTTGCCAGTGATGTCTTTTCTGGCGTGCCATGCTTGCCAGTCACCTGTTTTTTCGTTGATTGTGCCATAAATCCAGCCGTTTGAATGTCGAAGTGTGGAAGTGTGAGCACTGTTATAGTGCATCTCAACCTCACAGAGAGCACCGCTAGACATTGCAATCCGTTTGTCAAGACCTGCTATGGTAACAGAGTCTGCTGCGTGGATGTGACCGAAGATACATGAGCCGTAGACTAGTGCATGTTGTCTGCAAGCGTTGATACCGTGATGGAAGCCATGGAGGAACCTAACATTACCAAGCTGCAATACGCCTAACCTTTTGTGATAGGGTTTAACAACGCATTTGAGCTTACCGTAGAGTGCAGCAAGCTCGATGCATCCTTTCATCGCGTAATCAGCTTTAATCCCTGCTGTGTGGTTCTCTGCGAGGTCATAGAGTCGTTTGTCGTGATTGCCTTCCAATACATAGTTAGGCTTCCAGACTCGCAGGAACTCACAACCTGCTGTCCAGTCTGCCTGCATAGACTCAGCCTGCTCTTCTGCGCCTGCTCCTCGTCTCAATGGTCGTAGATCAAAGATGTCTCCACCAAAGATCTTGTCGTGAGGTTTGAACTCTTTGGTGAACTCATGGAGAGTCTTTACCGTTGCACTGTCCTGTTTGTCACCGTGTAGATCAGTTGCAAAGATAAAGCGGCGCATATTTATTTGTTAGACTTACGTTCAATGAGCTTTTGAGCAGACTCAAGCGTTTCTTTCACACCTGCTAAAGCACCAGTGGCTAAGTAAACTCGATACTTGCCAGAGGTTGACTTGATGATTCGTGAACCGTCTGAGCCGTTAAGGATGTTGGGTGAGGCTGGATCGGGTTGGAATTTGATGTGAGTGTAAACTATCTTTTCACTTTGAGTGTTATTCAGAATAATATTCTTTTCATTCTCTACACCCATGAAATCAATCGTTGATCTCTGTTCCGCAGTTAGAGGCTTTGTTGTAGTCAAATAAATATTGGATCTATCATTAACAACTCGAACCCATTTCTTGTCATAGACTTTGTTATAATCATCTGGTGATTTGATTTTAACACTAGGGACAAGTTTTTCAATTTCTTCAGCATGACCATACATGGTTCTGAATTTGAACAATTCACCTTTTGGTGAAATCCAAGCACCGTATTGACCAGCCATGTTTACCTGTTTCAGTTTAGCATTAGCTTCTGTTTCAGTTAGTGACTGGAAGCGGATGTTTGTCGTTTCTGGATTAAACCTTTTAGAGAGAGGAATAACCTTCCCTTTAGAATCAAGAGTAACGTCATCAAGTGACTTAATTTGGTTTTTTTCAAAAGGAATATAAACGTCATGCATATCTCCGCCCATTTTTCCACCTGTGTCGTGGATTCCATCATATCCCATGTCTTTGAGAGTTTGAGTCACCCAATCAGGAATGCTTGTCCAAACCATTGAGTTGATACCTTTTTCAGTATCTTCTCGCAACTGGGTCATCCATTCTTGAGGATCTCTTGTTGTCTTATCCCAAACATCAGCACCAGAGGAAGCAGGTTTCTTTCTTTGACGATTAGCGACTACTTGCAATGCTTCAATTTGATCTGGTGTAACAGTTAAGGTTTCAAACGGATTATTGATTGCAAGCGCAACAGAATAAACCTTTGGTTGAGTTGCATTTGGATCGTCAAGTTTAAAGTCTTTGATGCCCATTCCATCAAGCACTTCCAAGAATCTTGCCTCATCATTAAAGAGTGATCCAGAATCGAGCCAGATAGATTTAGCAGCTTCAAGAGCATTGCCTCTAGCTTGCCTAAGCTCATAAGTAATCTGATCGTCACCCGTTATGCTGCGAGAATTGCCAATAATAGCTCCCTCCATATTCTCCGGATCTGCATAACCAACAGTTTTCAGTTTTTCAGTTGCTAGCTTTTTTTGCTCATTAGTTAATCCAAACCATGCTTGAGTAAGATTTCTCTCTCTTCTGTCTCCCTTGAGCTTTATCTTAAACCAGTCTGCATAACTCTCAGGCATTGGTAAGCTTGTGTCTGCTTTGCCTTTAGCATAGCCTTCTGCAATTTCCTTCACAGTCGTAAAAAATGCCATAGGCCCAGAGGTAGCACGCTTCTTTAAGAACCGATTGCCAACTCGATCTCCTCTGGATGTTCCGTGAAATGCTGCAACGATGTATCCTTTCGCTTTAGCCGTTGCTTCCACCATCTTCTGCATCATTCCTTTATCCCCAAACTTAACCGCTTGCAAGTATGCAGCATCCTGCTCTGGAGTGACTGACTGGAAGCGTTTGGAGGATTCTGCTTTATCAGCTTTCACTTCCTCCTTTGTCATCCTCTTCGTCGCCTCATCCATAGCCTTCTTAACCGCCTTCTCCTTCGATTCTGCGACTCCAATCAGCTTTCCAGTGTCATCGTAGGTTCGGAAGAGTTTCGAGCCTGTTTTGTTGAGGATACGGAAACCGTCGGGATTAGTGAAGGATTCACCGTTAGGGAGGGTTTCGGGAGTGAAGGCAGCAGGTTGGAAGTTCTCCATCCCACGGTAGTAGGTCGTAGCTTCTTCAAAAGGAAACTTGAAACCTGTATCAACAAGCTTTGTAAACCGTTCAACACGATAAGTTTTAATCGTATTTGTATATTTATTGATGATCGAATCAGGAACATTCAATAATGATTTACCACCACTAAGCTTGAAACCTAACGCCTCATAAAACAGATTACGTTTAGCAGATCCAGTTTCACCACCAAGAAGTTCAGCAGAAGTTTTGGCAGGTCTTCCAGGTTGAGTGATGTTATCTAAATACTTTTTGAAGTCTTTGAGAGCATCAGTTGGGTTACTGTAGAGGTCTTTAAACTGCGGCTTATTCATCGCAGTTGCTAGACGTTGACGAACCTTCGTCATGTCCACAGCATGGATATTGACTCCTTCTTTGCTGTTCATCGTCACCTTGAAAGGCAAGATTTCATTGTGACTTGGTGGATAAACTCCAGCCACCATCTTTCCTTTTCCTTTTCCGCGTTCGTGTACTTTATAATAACGAGTATCAAAGGTGGACTTGTTCGGGTCTTGCATTGAGATGATGACATCTCTCAGCACTGCGTTTGCAGATGCATCAAGCATGTCACTGTCTAAGATAGCAGTGAGAGCCGCAGGACTTAATTGCCCTTGAGCAGTCATCGTTGTCTTGCCTGACTGGTCTCGGCTGAAATTAAGACCAACCTTGTCACCCTCTGGCAATGGAGACAATCGACTGGTCATGTTCTGCCAACGTGCAGCAGCTTCAGCATCAATCTGTGCCATTGACTTTGGCGTATTGTCCTCATTGAGGATACCACGAGCACCACCATGGGTTTTAGCCCAGATAGCACGGTCAGCAGGGTTGGCTGGAATTAAATCAGGTTTCTTGCTAACGACTGTCTCAGCAGTTGATTTTTGAGAGTAAGCACGTTTAAAGATCTCATCCAGTTGAGGAGAGCGGATTTGCTTTCCGTTAGCATTGCGGAATGACTTCGTTGTATTATCAAAGCCAAGATCCATGCCACGTTCATAAACAACTGATTTGAACGTGTTGTAGATACCGTCATCAATCGCATTTAGTGCGTTACGATACACCAATGGAAGCCTGTCAGGATTGAATCTACCTGCTTTTACACGAGCAAAGAACTTGCCACCATAGTCTGCTGCCATCTCATCAGCAATAGCACTGCGAGCCTTAATCAGAGACTCCTTATCAGTGCTATTCTTCAAGTTGTTAGCGAACCCTTCAAACCTGTCAGCAGCAATGGTTTGATCACCTTTTTTGTATGAGTCGCGGATCTGTTCTGCAACTTTAGCGAGTGCAGCATCATCAAGGAATCCAGCCTTTACAATCCCACCAGTGACAGGGTCAGGAATACCATAGATAGCCTCTTCGATTTGTGACCTGTATTGACGCTTTACGTTAGATGCAAAGATTGCATGAGTAGCTTCATGAGCAGGTGTGTCAGCCCGAAGTTTGGGAGGATTGAGAACTAGTTCACCTTTATCAGGATCTAACCAGCCTGGTGCTTTCCATAGTTTATTTTCATCAGGTGTTGCAATCCTCAGTTTAACTCCAGAAGCTTCAGCAACTCGTAAAGCATCCATTTGTGAAGCAGCACGTTCAGGGCCGATCTTCTCAACAAGAATTCTCATGGCATCAGTCCAACCAGCCTGTTCAAGTTCTGGTCGGCTAGCAATAAAGCGGTTAATATCTCCAGATGCGTTTGTTCGTGTTCTCAATGTCGAACCACCAAAAGCTTCTTTACCAATGTCAAAGCCAGCGTGAAGTGTTCCATAGAATCCACCTAAAGCTGTCCCTGCTCCCATTCCTGCTGCAGCACCCTCAAGGTTACGTTCAGCCAATCCACCTAAAACACCGCCAACTACAGATCCAGCAACACCACCTTTGATAGCACCTTTGGATAAATCAACGATGGTTCGTGCGATAGGCTGGAACTGTGCTAATGTCGCAGCGGCTTTGCGTGTTACTGGCGAAGTCAGGGGATCGAGTGCAACACGTTCAAACCGACCTGCTCTTGATGCTTCCTCTTGTGAAACACGGAGAAAGGAGCGGAGTAATTCTGCAACTTTTTCAGTTGTTTTAGCTTGAGCTAAGAAGACGGCAGGTGCTCCAGCTACTACAGAGCCACCTAATACAGTTCCTTGTGCTGCTGTTCCCATGCCTGGAGCTACAGATTCAACAAACTCACCAAGCTTTTTGAGTCCTTGGCTGGGAAGACCAGCAGTGAATTGAACTGCTCCAGCAGTGGTTTCTGCTGCCCTTAAACCTGCCTGTGCCATTGGACTTGGTGCAGTTGATGCAAAGGCTCCCATGGGTGCGTTTGGATCTGGAGTGAAGTCAGTCATTCCACCACTTTCAATGGTTTCAGATACCACTGGAGATGGTATGTTGTCCGCACCTTGTGCAGCAGTCCTTGCAGCAGTTTCAGCAGCAGTCTCCACTCCTTCAGTTCCAGCAGCCCTAACAGCACTTTGTGCAGCAGCTTTAGCGGCAGCCCTAGTGATTAGAGTCTTACCTCCTTTGAGTGCTACCTTGACTAAGGCTCCACCCAATCCAGCAGCTAGGAACGGATCGACAAATTGTCCACCTCTAGCGACTTCTGGAATGGAAGCATTCCGCATCGTTGACTCCATTGCATAGAGCCTGTTTACAATCTCAGAGTCACGTTGTTTTTCGGATGCAATAAGGTTGTTATAGTCTTCCTCGGTGTTGACTCGATCTTGACCTACGGCATTTGGAATCATTCCACCCATTCCCATGAATGCATTGGATGCGTAATTAGGCTTGGCTACCTTTCCAACAAAGTCTTCTTTACGTGGAATTGGTTGAGCAGGATCAAAGATCTTGTTCAGGATGTCATACGTTCCCACCATGCCTGCTGTCATGCCTTCACCAAGTGACTTGGCTACTTCTACGCCTTCGCCTTGATAGGTCTTGTATGCTGCTGTGCCAATGCCAGTAGCTAGCTCATCTCTAACTTGATTAAACGTGTCCTTGGCAATACCAAAGAACTCACCTGGCGAAGTCTTCTTGTCAGCTTGAAACTGTTTAAACAAGACGTAATTGTCATTCGACATCTGCTGGAATGGGTCAATCAAGTCTCCACCTTCAATGGTAGCATTCTTTACTCCCTCAACGTAGTTTGCTACATCTTCACCTGTGGTTGGATACCTTTCTTTAATCTTCGCTTCAATGTCAGCTTTTGACATGGAGTCTGGAAAGTTAAGCTCAACATTGCGAGATGGAAGAACTACGGTAGGCATATAATTTATTTAGCGGGTGGGTTAGTTGACCATTGTCCTGTTGCTAGATCGTAGTACTCCTTTTTCATTTGAGGTGCTGCTGGTTTACCTGTTGGTTGTCCTTCAGTCTGACCGTAAGGAGTCTTCTTCTTGAATATCTTTGATATTTTAGGATCAATCTCAGAGACTAAATCAATGGAGTTATTGTATTCATTTGAAACGCTATCACGAAGGTTCTTTAATTTAGATACAAATTGAGGTAAGTCGTTTCCAAATATTGGTTCACTTGTCCACATTCCAGATGGTTTAAACTTCTCATTAACTTCAGCTAACAATACAGCAGCTTCATCTTGGCTAACAGCATCAGATGTTCCAACCATCACTGAGTTCATTAGTTTGCCAATTAGCTTCATGCTAGCTAGCTTTTCATTTATTGATTTATCTTTATTTTCAGCCAACGCAATAGCACTCTCAAGTTGCCCAATCATCGGCTTCATCTTAACAAGGTAAGTAGAAGTATCTTTGCCGATTTGATTTACTAATTCAGATGGTTTTTCGGCAGGATTCTGTGCCTGTGCTAAAGCTATCTTTTGTTGTGCAAGTTGAACACGTTCCAATTCATTCAGTGGACGTTCTGATGTCGGGGGTGGTCCATAATAAGATGCAATATCAGCAGCAGCCTTCTTTCGAGTAAACTCCAAAGCATCGTTTTCTGCTAAGTGTTGAACACCGCCAAATTCATTGGCTAACTCGTTAAATCTTTCCTCGATTAGACTGTTGTAATCAATTCTTTTTGGATCAGGCTGAAGTCGTTGGGATGGTTGTTGAACCTGTTGTTGAGCTTGTGGAGCATAATTTTGAATTTCAGGTTGCTGAACTGCCTGTTGAGCCATTCCTCGTCCATATTGATTCAATACATCCTGAGATATTGGATTTGTTTGATAAGACTGCCGAAGCAAGTCTTGTGCATACATGTCCAGTCTTGGTGGTGGTAATGTTGGGTTATCCATGGCATTTATTTCAAAAATTTAAATCCAGTTCCTGTTTGTCCCATGATGTTTGCAATTCCTTCATTAGAGATGTTCAATCCTCCATATCCAATAGGTGGATTAGATGCACCAGTTGGACTATATGTCCTCTGACCGATTGTTGATTTAAGAACACTTGAATAGTTTCCTTGACCCTGTGATTGTGCTGCCTGTGCAGCCCTAGCTTTTGCTTGGCTAATGTTATACCTTGCCATCATGTTTTGAGCCTCTTGACCCAAAGACTGATTAAACACAGCCTGCTGTTGTGAACTCATATTACCAATGTTCTTATATTGTTCAGACAATACTGGGTTCATGGGAACTCCAGTCGCTTGAGACATGGACTCTAGACCACTGTATTGAGCAGCAGCACCTTGTTGGGAAGCTTCTGATCCAGCTTTTTGATCAGCGTATTTCTGAACCATGCTGCCGATTCCACTTGCCGCCTTTTTGATTGTCTCTCCATTTATCTGAGTGGGCGCAGTCATCATCTCATAGGCATATTTAGGCAATGTCTGAAATCCGCTTTGATAAGCTCCGAAGTATCCACCTTGATTCATAGTTTTAGTCTTTCATATAGGTTAGTTTTTCCTGTGATGCCCATGGCACTTGTCCTGAAATGTTTTCGATTGTCATGTCCAGCTTCGGACAATGCACGAACTTAGGAGCGTTAACCCTTCGATCAACGCAACGAGTGCAAGCATGAACGTAGTCAACGTTATGCGCTTTGTCTGCCTTCTCACGCCACTTGCCATTTGCTTTCTCGTAGCGGTCTGAGTCGTATGGAACGTCATAGCGTTCGATGTATTCCCACACATCATCATGCGACCAGTCTCTGAGTGGGAACATCATGTTAGACTGATTCCAAAGAACTCTTGAATCAATACGAGTTCCAGCGTCACCACCTAGAATTGGATCTGAATCACAACCTTTGTGACCTATCCACAATGCATCGAATTGAGGCACTTCTAGCATCAGTTGCTTTGGTCGTTTGATGATGTCGAGAGAACAAGTGAACGAACAGCCTTCAGTTGGTTCCACAATGCCAGTAGGACACGTTAGAACAGTTGAATTGATCTGATACACGTTCTGCACTTCAAACTCATTATCTGTCTGTTGAAAGGCAGATTCTTGAGGATGCCAAGTATAGACTAACAAGTTCCAACGCTTAATGATCTCGTCTGCAAAGACATACTTCCTAGGTTGCCAAGGTTCACGAAAGAAGATCACAGGCATAGTTATACCCATGCTCTTCATGATGTGAAGAAGTGCCATCGAATCCTTGCCACCACTCCAACAAATCATTCCCTTTGGAAATGCCTTGATGCCGTTAGCAATGATCTTCTTTGTGTTGTCTAGTTTAGTCATTAGATAAGACCAGCACCAACGATTGCAGCAGTTCCAAGAGTGCCAGCAGCAGCAACACCTGTGCTGATATTTTGTGCTCTATTAGCAGCACCAGCAGCTTGAGAAGTAAACTTATTCTGTGCATTCTGCGAGTAGATGTCAGATGCCATCTGTGATTCAGGCTGGAACTGTCTACCTGCCATCAGTCCAGATGCTTGTCCTGCCAATCCTGAAAGCGTTTGAGCCATAGGTTGGTAGCTCGTGTTGTAGTATTGAGGAACACCAGAGCTTTCCAACTGTCCTGCTACTTGTCCAGCGAACTGCTGACGTTGCTGCCTGAGTGCTTCACCCATTCCATACTGGCTCATGATCTCAGCACCAATAGCACGATTACCTGTGCCCATACCTCTAGCAGCATAAGCACCTCTTGCCTGCTGCTGTGCGATGCGTTGCTGTTCTGGCGTAAGGTTAGAACCAGCCGCTAGACCTTCCTCTGCTTGTGTCTGGAGTTGTGATAGCAGGTTAGCAGATCCAGCACCTTGACGATACTGCTGCACGAACTGCGGCATGTATTTAGCCTGTTGAGCAATATCAGCTTCAGAAAGTTGGTTCTGATAATCAATCAGCCCTGGCATTGCCTCACCGTAAATACCCTGCAAGCCTTGCAAGCCTTGGCCTAACTGTGAGATGTTGAGTGCAGTGTATTGAGGTTGATACTGCTGTTCTGCTGCTAGAATCTTAGGCGCGAGTTTCATCTGCGCGTTAAGAGTATTTGTCATCATCTGCGCGTACGAGATGGGTTCTGGAGCTTTAGGTGACGATCCCATATTTTGCTTTCATTTTGTTGAAGTTGTGAGCGTGATATTTAGTTAAACCATGACGTTGAAATACTGCATACTCTAAAGCGTGAGGAGCTTTAATCAGTATATCCTTAACTGATCCAGAGGCAAGATGCACAAACCATCCATTGTGTCTGTCAGTTAAAAAGAACGGTTTCACACCATCCCAATAACATTGTTGCATAAGGCAGAAGCTATCATCGGACGAATAGACAACTCCATACTGAATACAACTGCCTAACAATTCCTCGAAAGAGACTGCATCAGTCATGCCTTCGATGTATTGTTTTGCTTGTTGCCAAGGTTTCATTTACCAGATTGACATGAAGTCCACTTGTCCTGTTGTGTTTGCGTTTCCTCCACCTGAGGAATCGTTAAGCCAAAAGCCAAAACCGTTGCTAGTTTGATAATATAAGTTTACAATATAACCAGTAGTTACAGATGTTTGAACTGGATACATTGTAGTGCTATTAATACCCCAAATATTGAACGAGTTAGCATAACTGCTTGACGTTGGTGGTTTGTTAATAAAACTGACTTGAATTGCGCGAATATTATTCCTTCCATAGGCACAATGCACATTTGTTCCTGCTATAATATTATGCTTATACCAGTTGATAGTTGTTGGTGCAATGTATGCTGATAATGCAGTCACAACTGTGAAAACAGATGAGCTTGTAACTGTTGCAACAGCATACCAATCAGATGCAATGCCACCAGTAGTAAATATCACATCACCAACTCGCAAATTGTGACCAGCGCAAGTAATTACCGCTGTAGTGCTTGCTGTTGACGGTGGAGTGCCTCTTGTGACAGACCCAGTGATTGTCGTATAGTTTAGATCAATTTTAGCCCAAGCTTTGATTATTCCTCCAGTCGTTGTTTTGACTCGGTTAGAGTCTGAAGCGTCCTTGAGCAGGAACTCATCACCTGTTGCCTGTTCTACGCTGGCTACGTTCACCGGAATGTTACCTTGTAGCGGTCCGGTCAAGGTTGCGTTAAGAGTAAGCGACCTTTCAAACCATGTAACGGTTCCAACTGTATCACCAACATCAGCAACGGTAACGGTAAATACGTCTGCATTCGTGACAGTTACTGTGTAAGTGCCATTCAGAACGCTACTAGCTACCGGAGTTGTCCCAGTGAATACAAGGTAACGAGTGTTGCCAGTCGTTAGACCATGAGCAGTCTTTGTGACTGTAAGTGCAGTTGTCACTCTTGCCCACGTTGCACTAGCTACAGCAGCAGTTCCCAGTGTTGTATCACTGCTAACGGTTACAGGATTACCGAAGCTGGAAGTTGCATTTACTGTTAGGGTGTCAGTGGAGGCATCTCCTAGAATCGTGTTACCGTTAGCGGTTAATGCTCCAGTCAGTGTCGTTGCACCAGTTACAGCAAGGCTAGCAGCAGAAGTGCCAGTTGGAAGGTTAGCGGCTAGTGTAGAAAGGCTAACTTTCTTAGCAGGAGAAGCTCCAGCCGTAGCAATCAGGAACTCATCAGCAGGCGCTGGAGTAGCTACAGCATCTTGTCCTGAAATGAACGTTGCAAGAGGCTTTGCATCGACAACGTGGTTCGTCAGTGCATCAGCATTGAGAACGTTACCTTGAACGAATGTTTGTGTAGAAACGAGAGTAGGCATATTTTATTCGGTTGAGACTAGGTTACGGCCTGGGATTACAGCATCAAGAGTTAAACCTCGAATGGTTGGTCGTCCTGAATTGATTGTGAATTTAACGTCGATGGCGTAAGCACGGCGTGAGATCTTGGTTCTGATGTTTTTGTCTTCAACTGAAGAACTTGTGAAGTTGATTAGATTGACTTCAGAATCAGGATTGGTGGCAATAGAAGAGATGTCAATGTTCGTATTCGCATCTAACAACATATCAGTCTGAAGTCCTGAGAACCGTTTTTGATCAAACGTCTTGAAGCTGTAGCGTCTGCTTGTGAGTATTGCTGGAATTGCAGATTGAATCGCTCCCGTAACGAATACGGCTGAATCTGCTCCTGCGGTATCTCCTAACAGAGCAGTTCCTAGAACTGGCGTTCCTGTGCCATTGTTGAGCAAGTCAACCTCACCCTGTTCGCTCAAGTGAAACTTACGCAGTGATACTGCAAACATCTGATTCCTATTACTGTAAACCGCTTGAAGCAACACTCTAGGAGCATACGAACCAAAGGTTGCGTTCTGAGGATACTTATCCACCGATTCCCACGCTTGATTTAGCAGTGAGTAAACGAGCGTTGCATTGTTAGTCGTAGGAGGAACATCGGAGTCAATCAGAGGGATTGAGAGGTAGTAACGGTTGTTGAAGAACAGTCCGCAGGCGTTCTGAGCATACTGCGTGTTGATGTCCTCAATGATGTCAGAGATTAGATCAGACAGAGGCTTTTGATCACCAACTAGTTTGAGGTCTAACGTGTTATTGAGCAGGTAAACGCCACGATCTGAGAGAAAGAACACCTGTTGTCCTGCAAAGGTAATGCTACGCCTTGCAATGCATCCAAACTGGTTGGTGAGAGTCTGAACGAAGGAAGAGTTGTCGATACCTCGATCAATCGTCGTGTTTGTGATAGCAGGAGGCGGGATGTAACCGTAGTAGATGCTATTGCGCTTAAAGATCAGGAACTTGTCCTCTTGAAATGGAACAAAGCCTACGATGTAATCATTATCGCCAACGTTGATCTTGAATTGATCCAACGAGACATCGAAGACATTTGGTTCGTAATAGTTAGACGCTGCGATTTCATCACGGCTAACACAAAGCACGATACGACCTTGGAAATACATTCCGAAGTCTGCTGGAGGCATACAAGCGTCAGTTTCGTTTGCAAGGTATGGGTATTGATCAGCAGAGCCAGCACCATCTACCGCTTGAGGAACTGCGCTCACTGTTTCGGCGACTCCATCAAACACCAAGGGAGTTTTGGCTTTGATACAGCTAAAGGTGTTGTGCGTTTTGTTTGCACCTCCAGTATCAACCGAATAGGTTAGAGTTGTGGAAGTAACTGAAGTTACAAAGAAAGTGCCGCTAAGGTCTGGGTGCGTTGGAACACTAACAATAATCTCGTCACCCACAGAATAACCATGAGCAGCGGCAAATGTTAATGTTGTGATGTCAGTTGAACCAACATAGGAAACACCTGTTCCTGTCTTCACATCATTCCTGCTATAACCTCGGAGGATGTAAATCTTGTTCTCAGCTTGGAAGGCATCAACTGGATCTGACTCGGAGATGGAACGAAAGAACGTAGTCGCACCGATTACCTGTGAAGGGTAGGGTCTAGCTGAAGAGATAGTCTTCGTTGTTGTGTTGTAGGTGTAAAGTGCAGTCTCAGAGACTAGGACGATAGACTGCTCACCTGTGATGCTCGTATAGAGACAACTGGTTAGGAACTTCTTCCCACCAGTTACAAGTTCGGAAGTCGTTAGGTCTAGACATCCAGCACGCACTCTAGCTTCTCCACGATCCATCCGCATGTTCTGCGCGTATTGCACAAAGCCTGCTGCAACGTTTACAGGATTCTCTCGGCTGGATATACCAACAAAGCCAAGGTCACCTTCAGTTTGATATGGATTGTTAGGCATAGGTTAAACGATCTTCTGAATATCTTTGCCATTACTTTCCATCCTTTCTCTGACTTGAGCAAGAGACAGCCCAAAGGTAATCTGGAAATGTGGACTTTCTGTAAAGCTCTTCCACGTTCCAGCCCATTCAATGCCTTTTGCTGCTGCTAGCTTACCTATTTCAGCGTAGAGTTTATCAGCTTCAGCGGGTTTCTTCTCATCGAGATAGATGCCGTTCTTGAACAGTCCTAAATCAATGGCTAGACCGTAGTTGTGCCATGAAGACCCAGGCTTTGCTTTGGTTACTATCGGTCCTGCTTTAGTCCTTCCAGACGCATAGAGAGCAGCTTGTGCAGACCAAGAGCGTAGGCCAGAGATAACCTCAACAGTCACGCCTTTAGGAGCTAGAAACAACTCAACTTGCACGATAAACGGCTCAAGTTTAGCGAACGCTTTCTTGTTTAGTGATCCAAGGTTTTCAATGGTTCTCTTTGTTCTCATGGCTTTTCTTCTCCTCTTCTGCTGCTGCAAGATCACAACTGATAAACAGAGCTATGATGCCAAGTGATCCTACTGCTATAAAAGCAAACAGGACTCCTAGAACTATGTTAATGACAGTCATTTATCACGTCCAATGGTTAGAGCACGGGTAAACGCTGCCTGTGAATAAAGTTTCTCGCCTGTGGCTTTCCAGCGACCTTCGAGGAACTGGTATTCTGTGCCTTCAATGCTTGTCACTGAGGTCGGAGTGTAAAGTGCTGACGAGTTTAGCGATGACTCTGCGCTCTTTGGCAAGGTTCTCGATTTGCAGCAAGGCAGACTCAGTAGCGCCAACACTAAGCCGAAGGATTTCACGATCAATTTCATGGAGGCGTTGAAAAGGTTTTGAGGCATTTACCGCTAGCCAAACTCTCAAGGCTAACTTGATGAGTTCAACTATGCCAATCATAAAAGTGGAGCTAGGTTAGGACTTGCACCCAAAGCAGGCTACGGTTTATAAGTCCGCTCCATGCCCAGCATTTAGTTAGATTCCTGTCTTGTCACCGTCCTTAGCGGCTACCAGACCAAGGCTAACCAATAGACCAACAACCGTTGCCAGTTCGTCTGCATACTGTGGTAGCCAAGTAGCGGTGATGATAGCAGCAATGCTGACAATGCCAGCGAGAGTCGTTTTCCAGTTCTTGAGTAGGTAGGTTTTCATTTGCGTAGATTACGGATTGCGGAGATACAGCCAAGGATACCTGCAAGAGTTCCGACTGCTAAAGATGAAAGTTTCAACCACATCTCCATGTCAGCGTGAGTCGCCAGTGAGCTTAGAATCGCTAGGATGCTACCGACGAATGGAGTGAAGTGGTTGTCGTTCATTTATGCGAAAGGTACTGATTGAATTTGAATATCATCAACAACGTAGTTATAATTCACAGCAGCGTCAACACGACCAAATCTAACACGGGTTGCACTAGTTGTAGAGGTTCCGTTAATTCTTGTAACTAAAGCGCCAGAAATTCCATTAGTGGGCCAAGCTGGTCGATTAGGACTTGTTGACCAACCAACGCGAACAACGGCGTTTGATCCAGTTCCTTTTTCATATTCAAGCCAACCGTAATAGTTTGTAAAGTCACTTAAACCTGTAGAAACAGTAGTTGAAGTTGCACCAGGAGAAACAAGTCTAAATTTACCAGATGTATTTGCTAAATTAATAGAGCAAAGAACATTTCCACTAACATCTAAGAATGAACACAATACTTGATCGTTAAGAATTCCTGGATTTTGCTGATAAAACTGGAATCTCATGTAGCAATTTTCAGTTGCAGCAAAATCTTTATAAGCATTAACGCGATTTATATTTACGCTTTCAATTAAAGCGGAATAGTTACCTAATATTGGTGCAGTTCCAGTGTTAATATTTGCTTGATCATTCCATGCAGCATAGCCAGCCGTAGTTATACTCGTCCATCCAGTAGATCCTGGAGCTTCAAACTGTTCATTGAGTAGTTGAAAATTATCTACAGTTGTGCCACTTTTACGAAACGCAGAAATAGAGTTTGAAAGAGTGATTGCAATCATCAGAGACTACACTGGAAGTTTATAAGCGCGAACCTTGCCAGATGTCAGAGTGAAGGCAGTGATGCCTAGACCATTGATGAGTGTGGTTCCTGCTGGAATAGCAAAACCAGTCATAGCATCACCAGTCTTGCTGTTTTCGGTGAACACGGAAAAAGTAGCGTCAGCTAGAACCTGAATAGCATAGAACTTTCCAGTGATGGCATCAGTTCCAGTTTCGACTACTACTCCATGACAAGCTCCGGCTGCTCCTGCGATATTTACGTTATTTTGCATAATTAGTATGTAAAGACTCTCATTGTTTTGACTTGTCCCTCAGAGCGAAGAACACGATCTACTTGCATCATTTTGGCCTGATCAGCTTCCTCATCAGCTCTAGTAGCGGAGTCAAACTGTGACTCAGAGCGAAGGTAATCCGAAAGGATAGCACGGACAAGATAATCAGTTGTAAAATATGGGACTTCAACAATCTCCCATCGAGCAGGTGTATTGCTTGGATTACCGCCTGAGTTGCCAGCAGCAATGCAGGTGTAGAAGTTACCAGATCCACCTGAAGTCTTGGAAGGCTGATAGCTTCCTGTAAGCGTGCCAGTGTCGAAGTAGATCTGTGCTCCTACGGTGTAATTAAGGCTAGGGTCATACGCTTCACCGAAGAAGGTTACTGGTGGTAAACGATACTCAACCCATACAGGATTGGTAGAACTTAACATGACAATGCGGGAAGAGTCACCGCTGTCATCGAGATAGTAGCTCACGTTCACTGCTCTGGCAGTCACGCGAGGATTGAGTTGGTAAACATTCAAGATGTCACCGTTAGCTTCTGTGATGTTGATGTAAGCAACCGACTCTGCGTCTGTCGTTACTGCCATCTCTTCGACACGAACAAGATCAGGCCAAGGTTCCTGTTCCCAGATGTCAGAGATACGCTGAGTAGCGAAGTCACGAATCATGCGAAACGTCGAGTCTTGAATCGTCGAACGATCCATTCCGCACAACGTTACGGTTCGGTATAGAATCTCGCTAAAGTTAGTTGTTCTCACGCGAAGACTTTACGGTATTTTACATTACGAGTCGAGGGCGAACCAGCATAACCAACATGGATTTCTTTTGTGCCACCGCTATTCACTTTGCAGTAGTCGTTCTTTTCCATGTAGCGTTTCCTGAATGCTTTATCTTTCCAGCAGTCGTAGCCTAGCTTCTGACCCCAGAAATGGAACGAGTCTGCATTGACTCGCATTTGCAACTGACCAATACCGTCAATCGACTTTGCACGAATTTGGTTAATCTGTCCTACACTTTGCGTTTGAGCCTCAGCCATTACCTTTTGAAAGTTCCATCCTGTTTTGAACTCTTTGAGCATTGCTCCGTGAAGTTCTTCGGGGATTTGTTCGATCATAAGTAATGGCTGAGGATTGTGTTACGCGATGCTTGGTCTGGTATTTACTACTATGACGTAGCAGCAAACTTCCCAAGACCTAGGGGATTTTTGCATATCAAACCTGCTACGGCTTTGATTAACCGTGCAGGACCACCACCAGCATCAGGAAGTTCCGTCACCTGTGGGAGATTGGTGTAACGCAGTTCAAGGAGGTCCATGTCGAGGACATAACCACGGAATGCGTTTTCATTGAACAGCGTTGGATGCAAGCGGAGGGAACCAAAGTCACCCTCGAACATATCAACAGAGGATGTGATCGTCGAGCTAAACGCATCACGTTGAAGTGTGCGAATGCTTGCATAGGAATCAGTGCCAGAAGCTGTTGCAGTGTAAAGCAGATTGCTGAAAGCACGCTTCAGAGTTGGACCAACGACAGTATCGAAGGTCTTCATCTGTCCAGTCTGGCTGTAGATGCTGGTAAGAACACCCTGAGCATCAGTTTCGGCAAACGAAGCTGTTGCAGTAGTGTTGATGCTAGTGGTTGGAGTCAGGTAATTGCTATCAATTGGAGCAACAGATCCTGCGGCGTTGGCAATCCAAACACCAAGAGCCTTGGTTTTATAAGCAACAGTGCCATTATCAACCACTGCGGCGTTGTCAGAGCAGATGGTCAATTCCATGTCACGCTTGATGGTTTTGATGCCCTTGGCGACCATTCCAGCAAGCTCGTCACGAAGACCAGCAACAATCGAAACGTCCACCGAAAGAGGAGAAACGCGGATTGCACGTTGGAAAACCTGAATGTAGTTAGTCAGTTTTGCGCGACCTGCATTGAGGTTGTCATAACCAAGACCAGCGGAACCACCAGCGGTAACGTCTGAACCGTCAACAGTGCCTGTGCTAACAGCGGTTGGCATGTTATCAACCTGCCATTGGAGAAGTGTATTCCCTGGCTTGTTGCCTTTTGGAATCATCGACGTGACTGGTGTGTCTTTAGCGTCAACGAGTGAGATGTAATCAGCGAGGTCTTCGCGTTTACCGATCTGGGAGCGTTCAAATAGTGCGGCCATAATATTAGAGTATTGAGTTTGTTAGGTTAAAGGAATCTCTCAGCCATTAATGCTTTGAGTGCTTCCTTATCATTTGGGTTTTTCCTGAATGCTTCCTCAGTGGAGCGAGCTTTCATTGACTTTGAAGTTTGCACAGGTGCAGATGCTGTCTGCTTCGGATTTGATGGAGCTTTCTTAATAGCAGATGTTGGCTTGACCTTAGATTCCCGAATCCTTTTACCTTCGATCATGTCTCCAATGGAGAGCTTGAAATCAGGGAACTTTTGGATCTCTGGGAACTCACGAATCAAAGCATTTGCATACTGGTATTCTGAGCTTGCACGCTGTTTCCAGAACGGATAATTCTTCTCAGCTTCTACATCGAACTGCTTTCGCGTCTGAATGTAATTCATCTGAGCAGGTAAATGTTCTTCGAGTGCATCAACAGCGTTGAGCTTGATCTTGCGGATGTCTTCCGCAGAGTATTCAATCTCTTGACCATCTTTGCCAGCTACAACAGCACCATCAGGATTCTCTTCAGCCCACCGTCTAACCTGCCTTGCATTTCGGATCTCCGCATGAACATCAGTGTCACTTTGTAACTTGAAGTATGGATTTAATCCTTCGCCAGTTGCTACGATCTCCCTTTCAGGATTGGCAGCGCGTGTCTCTGTCTCGGCTAGTTTTTCAGTGAGAGCATTTAGCTTTGCCTCGGCTTCCTTCTTCTGAGCGACTAATTTGTCGATCCGCTTTTGGACTCCTTTGGAAAGTTGCTTGTCCTGTTTATCTTCATCGTCAGCTTTAGACTCGTCTGCTTCGTCAGCATTATCGTCTTCAACGTTAGATTCAGTTTCAGATTCCTCTGATTCAGTCTCATCCTCTGCGATTTCCTCGCTAGATTCTGATTCCTCCTCTTCGGTGTCTGTCTCAGTTCCAGCCTGAGTCTGCTGCTCTTCTGGGTCAGCGAAGAGTGTCTGTCGAAGCAGGGAAGTCAGACCTTCAGTGTCTAACGAACTACTTTGCAACGTGGTTTTGGAAGGTTCACTAACCGTTTCGGTGGATGTAGGCATAAGCAAGAGGTTTAAAGACCGTCTAGAGGTCAGACTAACAAACAGAGCTTGAGAAACTCAGGAACATTCAAATTCTAAACTCACTTTATTCAGCGTCAAGGGTCGCTAAACTCCAACTCAGTCTCGGAACGTGTCGAATAGTCTTCAATAATAGCACGCAAATCAATCAGAGCGGCTACTTGCCCAGCATAGTATGCACGGTCTTCACCTTTATTGACCACATCCAGAACTCCAGACAGTGCGGAGTTATGCTCACTCTGTATGACGGCATATAGAGCATCCCAGAACGCTTTTGTGCCTAGTTTGAGCGTAAATGCTTCGATGACTTTGGTTTCTTCCATTACATTTGTGGTGGTTGTTGCTGTGCCATCTGATCACCGATTGGAGTAACTCCAGTGCGGCCAATTTGAGCATTCTGCTGCTGCATTACGCTCATCTGCATGTTCTTCACGTAGTTCTGCATCAAAGTCTGGAACACTGGATCTTGCTGTGCCGCTGCCTGCGCTTTTGGGTTCTTGGAGATGATGTCCTGAACGTATTGCATACGAGTCTCCGCAGTAGGGTCGTTCTCTTTATACATCGGCTCGTTGCCTAGCATCATCATACCAATGTCAGACTGCACTTCGCGGAACATCTTCTCAGATGCGCTTGAGTTGTCCATGATCAAGTCACGGGCAGACTCAGGTGCAACGGCTTCAATGATCATCTGAATGAGCTTGTTACGGTTAAGCACTCCACCTGAATCGAGAGGAACAACAAACGATGAGATAGCTTGTAGCTTCTTCGCAACAAGGTCGTTATCCAGAGACTGGATGTTGAAACGCACCATGAAGTCAAAACTACTAGCAATGTCGCTCACGTTGCTAGGAAGCTGGAAGCCTGTAATGCGCTGAATCTCTTCAGGTGGCATGTATTGCAGGCACAAACTGAACATCTGATTGTAGATCTTGGACCAACTGCAAAGCCAGCGATTAACCAACTGCTGTTGCATGAGTTGCGTCTTGATCGGCACTACTGAAGCGCGGTTTAGACCAAAGTAATTGGCGTGATTATTCTCGACACGCTCAATCAGGTTGAATGCAGTCGTAGGAGCACGGTTAGGAGACTCTAACCAAGAGTAATCGTCAGGACGGGTAACAGGAAGCTGAACGCCTGGACCAATCTTGTTGATCTGCCCAATACGCTTCACCACTTTCATCGGTGGCAACGTCTCAAATGCTGTGCGGTCACGAATCGAGTCGTGTTGAGCTTTGATTTCGTCCTGATCTGTGATGGTTAGTTCTGGAATACCTCGGCTTTCAGTGATCGGACGACGAACAACTTCGCGCCTGAACTCGATGAACGGATACTCACCATGAGCATAGTCTAACAACTCATGCTTGGCATACAAGTCCTGCTCCACAAGCGGAGAGAACACGGTGCAATAGATAGCAGCAATGCCATCCTTGTCGATCTGACGAGTGTAAGCGTAGCAGATCTCAATCAGGTTGTCCTGTCGGATGATCGGAGATGCACCAAGAGCAGTGATCGTATCGAGTGGGTTAGTATACCATGACTGCTTGCCTGCTGTCTCGACTGCCTGATCAATAAAGTCTTCATCCCACTCTTCCTCTTTGACCTTGGAGCGTAAATCCACCTCGTTCATGTAGATACGACGGAAGATGACACGCGCAGATTGCAAATCCATCGTCTCAGGTGGTAGTGCAATCTCTTCAAATGGCTTGAGAGCAGTGACACAAGGTAGGTTCTTGCTTATGTAGGTTTCATACATCTCACCTTCTCCAGTCTCACGAAGTTGCTTCACAAACTTCTTGATGTCGCCTAACTTAAAGTCTGGAAGGTTCATTGAAATCAACTGTGCAGCTTGGTCCGCTGCTTCAGGATTCATAATCAAGTCAGGAAGCTGAGAGAGTGCTGATTCTGGTCCTGCCTGCTGTGAAAGTGCAGCAATCTCGTCCATGCTGATCTTTTGGAGACGTTTGGAGAACTCTTGATCCCATCCTACATGGTAGATCATCCAGCCGTAGTGCAGACCATACTGTGATCCTAGCTCAACCTCACGGGAAATCTCAGCCCGTAGCTTTTGCTGCGTGATCCAGTTCATCAGTGTGCTGGCAGCACTTGCCATTGCCATGTCATTAAACTCGGTAGCCTGCACGCCAAGCTGGGAACGCTCAAACGAGGTCGTCAGAAGGCAAGAAAGCTCATTGATAGTCGAATCAGCCAGTCGATTCCTAACATCAGACGCGCCTTCAAATGGAAACGCTTGACGATTGTTAGGCAGGTTCTCAGAATGCTTCTTACCATCGTCAGATTGTCCAGCCCATCGGCAGAATCGAATGTCATCGGCAGCGTTTAGCCTTTCTACGTTTGCGGTTGTGTAAAGTGAACGTGTTAGTTCTTTCGAGAGTTCAAGAACGTCTGGCGTTTCGGAATAGAAAGCTAGTTTGTCGCTGCTGTTGGATTTCTTCATGTTAGTAGGAGCCTATTTCGCCTTGAGGTTGGTAGCTTTGACTGTTTTGATGGGTCGGATTCATCACCGCTAGATAGCGTAGAACGTCAACGGGATCTTTAGTTGCTCCCTTGTCTCCGTCTGCGCCTGTCCACTCTCGGAGTGAGTAAATGATGTTTTTGCACGTTTCACTAACGTAAAGGTTAGGCTCATTATGAATGGCAAGCAAGGGTTCGTCCTTGTTCCATGCTAACCAGTTGTTAATAATGCTAACGCCTTCCTCGATTCGGAGTCCAGCAGCAGGAGTGAACCACATTGGGTCGGGATCTTCGGCTAGGAGGTCAGTTAGACTGGTTCCTCCGTCCTTCCCAATCGCTTGAGTTCCACCTGCTCTAGGGTCAATGAACCTGTCAGCGATCTCTTCCTTACCTTCTAGCTCTTCGATTAGTGCTTTGTAGTCGTTGATGCCTCTACCAGCACCGTTTCTCTGTGCTGCGCCTGCTTTACCGTCTGATTTATCACTTGGAATCGCCCATTCACCTAGATCAATGCCAGGCCATTCCCTGTAAATGAACTTTCTGCCATGCTCATCGACTCTGAGCCACAACATGAACCAGTTACGAGCACCAGCAGGGTCCATTGCCATGAAATTAGTGCCTTTAGTCGGTATCTGATCGTCTGGAATCACGTTCCAGCTGCCAAACTTGGGAAACTGCGAGCCAGAAAGACTTTCAGCCCAACCATAAGCGCGGATCTTGATCTCGTAATTGGTTCGTCCATGTAACGCTCGTTTAATCTCGGAGAATGGAGAGTAAACATTGAGTTCAGAATGGAACCAAATCGCTCGATTACTCGGATTGTGGCAGGTAGCTTGGAACGGCATCATCCCACGTTCACCACCAGGAAGGTTGATGGAGTCCTTGAGCAGTGAAGCTGGAAGCCATTTCGTAATCATCGCACCAGCAATGTATTCTTTAACCACCGAAGTGTAGCCAGAGATGGGAGTAAAGGTCAGAATCATCTTACCTCGTCTCGTCGCAGTTCGGTAACGTAGCGTCTTGATCCAGTCAGCGGTGATCTCTTCGTCAATCCAGATCAAATCAACTTCACCACCTTCAATAACCTTGATGTCTTGAGACTGATTCAGGAACCAGCACTGGCTTTTGTTAGGCAGAACAAAGGTATTATCAGAGAATCCGTTCTTCTGCGTGAATGCTACGTTGGTTATCTTGGTCTTCCTTGCAGTCTTGAACTCGGCTGGAAGGTATTTGTATACCACAGGCTGCTGCATCTGCACGCTGCTCATGTTGGTCGTATGGATGCACCACACTCGTTTACCTGGGTTCTGACTCAGGTATTGAGCTACTCGTTTAGCAGCATACTCGGTCTTCGACGCACGGTTTCCACCGAAGATCATCAGTTCTGAGATAGCCTGATCGGATAACAAACTATCTGCAATCTTCCAGTGATCGGGTTCATAACCGTGTCTGTAAGGATCCATTGTCTCTGCCAGAATCTTGTCCTCACGCAGTTGGAGAAGCTCACAAGCACGATCAATGCCCTTGTTTTTGATGATGTTCGCTATTGTCTCCGCACTAGGAGCGACCATGATCGGATGTGGCGTAGGCGTGTATTTGCCTAGCGTTTCCTTGGATACTTCGTTGATGAACATGCAATTATGCTACCATTTGGTGACCGAAGACCAAAAAGCTGCACTCATCTTACCCCTCTTGATGTTATCGGCGTGCCGTGCCTTGAACGATGCTCGACGATCTTTAGCAGCTTCACTTTCACCTTTCTTTGGTGGAGAGCCTGAAACGCCTTGTTGACCAAAGCGAATGGTCTTCACCTGTTCGCCTTGTTTAGCAACGACTACATGGCTTTTTGTCGGATGTGAAGGTGTGCGCTTTGGCTTGTTGTAGCCAGTCACACCAACTTTAGTTAGTTTGGAGTCTTTCATACTAGTTAAGCTCTGATTCCTCAGACCTAACGCACGCACAATTTAGCTTCTCAAGGACTTTTTCCGCGAAATCTTGATCTAGTCCAAAGTCTGAGATGTAGTCGAGAAACTCAGGGTAGAACTCTTCGATAAACAAAGCCATGGCATCCAGCTCTTTGATGGTGAATCTGTTTGGATCAGTCGCTTTCATTTTTGAGAAAGTAAGGCATGGAGAAAGACTGGCAAGAGTGAGATTGCCTCTTGTTCCAGTTGACGGATAGCTTTAAAGTAGCATCATAGATAATGGTTTGCTCTGCGGGATCGGAGTGATCTGCTCTACTTGCAAACCGCAACTAGTCCGACTTTGATCCCGCGAAGTCGGGCTTTTTGTTTGTTGGGCATCTCTGCCTAAAATAACCTTCAGTGTCACTGCGTTGTGCTCCATGGGAAGGTGTTGAGAATTCGGTGGACGATGGAGAACAGATCAGTCGTCCTAAAGGCGCAGTAGCAATACTGGGCTGCTTATAACATCGTCTGACTCGTCTTTACTGAGCCAACCGAACGAGAAGATGTTATTTGTGTGCGACGGTCGATTCCTAACTTCCTTTTGGAAATCAACATCAAACACAGCATTCTCACCGTAATGGGACTGTTGTGTTCAGATCTCAAGCCTTCATCCATTTGGAATGTTAGCGATTAATCAAGCCTGTATCTCTGTGCATGTGAGAACAAGCCATTTAACACTTCTAACAACTCATCAGGTTCAGCCTCAAACCATTCACCACGAATGTGGAATTGTGCCAATTTGCTATGAGCTAACCTTTCAGCCGCTTTACAGTCTCCAACTAACCAAGCTTCAAGGATGGAAACTTCGTGAGGATTGCATTGCTGAATGCTCAAAAGCCTAGTTGTTGGACTGCTTGTCGTGAAACCACACTTCCAAAAGTCATCAAATCCAATCAAATAAACCCATCCTGGGCTTTTGTCGGCATAATATAATTTATTGCTTTTGAAGCAATCCAGACATGCCACATCATAACATTTCGAGTCTTCATTTAGGAAGTTTTTGAAATGATTATAAGTGTTTTCTTTTTTGCAGAAATAACAAGATAACTGGTTCATAATGTTAGCGATAGTTTATTGAAGCTCACTAAACCATGTTAGTTTACTGATCAGCAATAGTTTACTGACCAGTGAATGTTGCAAATACAGTGCAGTTTTTTCAATAGGATTTGAACTAACAAGCATTCCTTGAAGGTTGGATTAAACCTTCGTCTCGTAGTGCCAAGCATTAGAGTCCTCTGTCGTCCACTTATCGAACGCTTCACAGTTCCATTCATCTTGATTCACAACATATTCAGGACGGTCAGGGAATGGTTTAGTAACATGGCTAGGCTCATGCCAACGAAGACGGTTATTGGGTTGGATCGCAAACTCACCATTGTCCAAGCAAATGAAGTGTCCGCTTTTGTGCTCTTCAGGATGGATTGCTAGAGAGATGTCAGCACCATTTGTGTAGTCTGGACCCCATTGCATGGTCCATAAATAGATGCCATCTGCCCATTTACCGTTCTTCATCTTCACAGACACACGCAGACCAGAAAGGAAGTTAAGCTCAACGATGCTGAAGTTAGCAGAGAACGAGTTCCACAACTGGAGATGATGGAAAGGATGTTCATGCTCATGCTCGTAATCGTGCAGAGCGTGAATCGGGAGCTTATCACGTAGAGCACCGTTTTCCAAGAGCACCTGAAACAAAGCACAAGACCCTGGTATTGAGCGAACAGATACGGCTACACCTTTCTCGTATTGCCCTTTATGCTCATCATTACCCGTCATAAACTCACGCCTAACGAGACATTTAAGCGGTGGAATACTAGCTTCGTGTAGTGGCATATTTGGTTAGTCTATCATTTCGTTGACGTTAACAAGATTCTCTTGAGATTTTGGTTTTCAATGAGCGTTTCCATCAGCGTTTTCTGTCGGTCAATCAACCGTTCATTGAGTTCGGTGATTTCGCGTTCTAGTTGGCGTGCGAAGTTAACAGCAACGTGCTCGCCGTAAGTGTGATATGTGCAACCGCAGCATTCAGCGTCTGTTCGTGGTGTTGGTGTCATGGTTTTGTTGGAAGGTGGTGTTTATAATCACTGTTCGCCGTATTGGATTGCGTGTATCCACAGTGGTCGCAGATCCAGCCATCTTCCACGGCGCGAAGCG
>Ga0114974_10000407_pt1 | contig 36600 bp, 27 predicted proteins | sample S_130206_EF_Meta_FD_87318 | JGI IMG/M metagenome (GOLD analysis project Ga0114974, IMG submission 87318) | Freshwater microbial communities from Lake Simoncouche, Canada to study carbon cycling - S_130206_EF_MetaG | ecosystem: Environmental > Aquatic > Freshwater > Lake | place: Lake... | reverse complement strand
CGCCGCCCACCAATCTGGGCCACTTCCATACCAATCTCAGCGAGTTCTGGTTCATCCCCGAAGGCAAGATCGATTTCCTGATCGAGGGCCGCAAGCTGTTCACCGCCGATGCCGGCGATGTGGTCTATGCGCCGTCGGGGCGCTGGCATCGCGCCAGCTTCGCAGAAGGCCAGATGGACACGCGGCTGGCGATCATCGCGCGTCCCCGCAACATGCACAATTATACCGCCGACGCCGGCGCTTCGCAGTGATGGAGCACTCGATGAGAATAATGGCCGCTTCGTTTCTTGCCGCCATCTTGTTCTGCGGCACTGCGCAGGCCCAGACGCCAGCCGGCGATCCGCCGCGCTATCTGTCGAACGACGAGATCACCAAACTGCTGAAGGACGATCCGTCCGGTCTTTATTCGCAGGTCATCCTGTCGCGCACTGGCGGGCTGGTGATGATCACCACCCGCGACAAGTCGGGCGAGGGAGAAAGCCATTCCGGCTGGAACGACTTCATCATCGTGCAGGAAGGCCAGGCCACCTTTACCCTGGGCGGCACCCTGACCGGCACACGCGAAGTCGCGCCCGGCGAAGTACGATCCAGCGGCATCACCGGCGGACGGGTCGTGACCTTGCGTCCCGGCGACTATATCTTTGTGCCTACCGACACCGCCCACCGCATGGAAGTGCCCGCCGGCGGCAAGATCCGGTACATCGTGTTCAAGACGCGCAAATAGCCGGCGATTTTGCGTCATCTCCCGATTTCGGAGATAACAGGCGCATGTGCCGCGCCCTGCCCTTTATCGCATTCACGCTTGCCGCGACCGGCGCTTTGGCCGCCGGGAAAGACTGGGCGATTTATGGCGGCACCTCGGACGGCAACCGCTATTCCAGCCTGACCCAGATCAGCCGCGCCAATGTCGGCAAGCTTGCCCCAGCCTGGACGCATTCCATGGAAGCGGGCGGCGATCCCCAGACCCACCCGCTGGCGATCAATGGCGTCATCTATGCCTATACCCCGTCGCTGAAAGTCATCGCCTTGGACGGCGCCACCGGCAAGCAGCTCTGGCAGTTCGATTCCGGCGTGGCGGGGCGCGGGGCGCAGCGCGGCATGACCTGGTGGCGCGAAGGCCGCGAGACACGCCTTCTGGCCTCGGTGATGAATTTTCTCTACGCGCTCGATCCGGCGACCGGCAAGCCGATCGAAAGTTTCGGCGACAAGGGCCGCATTGATCTCAGCCACAATCTGGGCCGCGACGCCTCCAACCTGTATCTCTCCCTCACCACGCCGGGCGTGATTTACAAAGACACGATCATCACCGGCTTCCGCACCGCCGAATCCGGGCCCGCCGCGCCCGGCGATATCCGCGCCTTCGATGTGCGCACGGGAAAATTGCGTTGGGCCTTCCACACCATTCCGCGTCCCGGCGAAACCGGCCATGACACATGGCCGCCGGGCGCATGGCAAAAAGCCGGCGGCGCCAACAGCTGGGCTGGCATGGTGGTGGATCAAAAACGCGGCATCGTCTTCGCGCCCACCGGCTCGGCGGTGGATGATTTTTATGGCGCCGACCGCATCGGCAGCAATCTGTTCGCCAACAGCCTCTTGGCGCTGGATGCGAAAACCGGCCAGCGCCTGTGGCACTTCCAGGGCGTGCATCACGACATCTATGACCGCGATTTTCCCGCGCCACCGGTGCTGATCAGGGTTCGCCATGCCGGCCGCCTGGTGGATGCGGTAGCCCAGCCCACCAAGCAGGGCTATCTGTTCGTGCTGGACCGCATCACCGGCAAGCCCCTGTTTCCTATTCAGGAAATGCCCACCCCGGCTTCGGAGGTGCCGGGCGAAGTGGCCTCCGCCACCCAGCCCATGTCGCGCACTCCCGCGCCTTTCGCGCGCCAGCATTTGAGCGAAGAGCTGCTGACCAACCGCACGCCCGAAGCCCATGCCTGGGCGCTGTCGCAGTTCAAAACGTTTCGCAATGACGGGCCCTTCGCGCCCATGCGCCTGGGCCAGCAGACCATCGCCTTTCCCGGCTTTGACGGCGGCGCGGAATGGGGCGGCGCGGCGGCCGATTCCAAGCGCGGCATCATCTATGTCAATGCCAACGACATCGCCTGGACCGGCGGACTGACGGAAGCCCCGGCGACAAGGGGACTGGGCGCGGCGACTTATCAGAGCAATTGCGCCGCCTGTCATGGGACGGACCGGCGCGGATCGCCGCCCGCCTTTCCGTCCCTGGCCGGCATTGGCCAGCGCATGCTGGACGGTCAGATCGCCGAAGTCATCCGCACAGGGCGGGGCCGCATGCCCGCCTTCCCCGCCATCCAGGGCGACACGCTCAAGGCGTTGCAGACCTATCTGACCACAGGCGAAGACAATGCCGACGCCAAAGAGGTCGCCGGGATTGCGCCGGCGAAATACCGCTTCACCGGCTATCGCAAGTTCCTCGATCCCGACGGTTATCCGGCGGTGGCGCCGCCCTGGGGTACCCTGAACGCAATTGATCTCAATAGCGGAGAGTATCTCTGGAAAATTCCGCTGGGCGAGTATCCCGAACTGGCGGCGCAGGGCATGGCGAATACAGGGTCGGAAAATTACGGTGGCCCAATCCTGACCGCCAGCAACCTTCTGTTCATCGGCGCCACCCTCTATGACAAGAAAATCCGCGCCTTCGACGCCGCAAGCGGCGCGCTGCTGTGGCAGGCCACCCTGCCTTTCGCCGGCAACGCCACACCCATCACCTATATGGCGGGCGGGCGGCAGTTCGTGCTGATCCACGCCAACAATGCGCGCGACAAAAAGGCGCCGCAGGGTTCGGCCTATATCGCTTTTGCGCTGCCCCGCTAGATTGGCGCGCTAGAGACGCTGGTATCGGCGAAAAAACGCGGCCACGCCGAAGCTTTCACCGCTTTCTTCCAGCAACCGCCAGATAGTGACGTCCTGGATCAGGAACAGGCGGCCCGTGCGGCTTATCCGGCAGCCCTCATAGCCGGTGACGAAACCGGTCTCGATGACCTGCTGCATTGTCTGCGCCCGCGCAGCGCGGCCTTCATCGGGCGCGGTGGCGCTGGAGGGTGTGGCGATGAACTGGTCCCAGCCGCACTCCCACAGATCCAGCGCGAACCGGTTGCCGTAATTCAGCATCGCTTCGGGGCCGCCGCGATGGGTAAGCAAGGCGAAGTCGCCGGACCAGATTTCGCGCGCCGTCAGGCCAGGGAGCAGAGTGCGCCCGGTCACACGCGCATGGGATGCCAGAACTTTCTGGACGAAGGAATTCTGAAAATCATTCTCCGCAGCCGGAAGGCCGAGGACGGGACCAAGGCTCATTTGAGCTTGCCGCGTCCCGCCACCTTCCACACTGCCACGACGGCGCCGCCGCGCAGCGCGACAATCTCTTCATGCAGGTGGATGGTGGTGTCGGAGTAGCCGATCACCAATTCGATCTTGTCACCGATATGGGGGATCTCGCTGGCGGCGCTCAGTTCAATCTGGGCATGCTCGGCGGACAGTTTCACCGACGCGACATCCAGTCCCAAAGGCCGAGGCAAGGCCATGTCATTGTTCATCGCCTTGCGGCCCGCATCCAGGATCACGCGCATGGGGTTTGGGCGGCTGATGACGGTGGCCAGCACCGTCAGGGCGCAAGGCAGGTCGAGGCCGTAATGGGTGCGGTAATGCTCGTCATTGAAGATGGCGCCGCCCACCTGCACTTCGGTGACGCCCGGCTGGCTGACGCAGTATTGAAGCGTGCCGGTGCCGCCGCAGCTGACGATGGACATGTCGTGCCCGGCTTCCCGGCAAGCCTGGGCGCTGTCGGTCAGAAGCGCGATGGCGTCGGCGACCGCTTCGGCCTTGATGGTGGGGTCCTGGATGGCGGTGACATGGGCCTCCCAGCCCATCACACCGACCAGGCGAAGGCTGGGATGCCTGGCAATGATGTCGGCCAGCGCCACCGCAGGCGCGCCCGGCTCGACTCCGGCGCGGTTCATGCCGGTATTGACCTCGATTACCACGCGTTGCTTGCGGCCGGCGGCTTTGGCGGCCTCCGCCAGTTCGACAACATTGGCTTCGCTGTCCACCGAAACGATCACATCGGCCTCGCGCGGCAACGCCATCAGGCGCTTGACCTTGATCGGCCCCACGATCTGGTTGGCGATCAGAATGTCGTGGATGCCCGCCGCCGCCAGCACCTCCGCCTCGCCCAGCTTGGCGCAGGTGACGCCGATGGCGCCGGCCGCGATCTGCTTTCGGGCGATCTCAATGGTCTTGTGGCTTTTGACATGCGGCCGCCAGGCCACGCCCTGGGCCCGGCAGGCGTCCGCGACATGCGCGATATTGGCTTCCATCACATCCAGATCGACCAGCAGCGCCGGCGTATCGAGGTCGAACTTGTTCATTCGGCAGCGCGGCGCGCCGACCTGAGGCGCTCCGTCCCAGCCACATCCAGCACGCCGTCATCGCCGATCATCACGCCATAATCGCGCGCCGCGCTCATCCGGGAGACTTTTTCATCCAGCACATCCTGCCAGACCATGTCGGGTGCGCGGGCAAAGGCATCGCCCCAGCCGCCGCCGCCCGCCAGTTGCGCCCGGTAACGCTCGCCGCGCTTGAAGGTGCGCATGAATTTTCCCGGCAGGGCGATCTGCTTGCCGTCCGTTTCGCGCAAACGATTGGCGGCATTGGCGCCCGGATGGCCGCCCTTGAGCCCAAAGGGCTGGAATTTCTGCCGGTCGCTGCGAACCTGCAGCACTGCCTCTTCCACGCCAGTCAGCTGATACTCACGCACCAGCCCAAGGCCGCCGCGGAATTCTCCCGCGCCGCAGGAATCCTGGCGCATGGCATACTGCTCTATGCGGATGGGCTGCTCGCGCTCCACGATTTCCACCGGCGTGTTGGAATAATTCACCGCCAGCGACGACAGCGCGTCGATGGCATCCTTGTCGGGCCGTCCGCCCCAGGTGCCAAACAGAAATTCCAGCAGCACAAAGGGCCGGGCGTCCGCGCGATAACCGGCGATGGTGACTCCGAAATCGCCCTGCGCGCCGCAGGCGAAAACCTTATTGGGCAGCATCTGGGCCAGCGCACCCCACACCGCTTCGGTCACCCGCATGGAGGTAAGACCGCGCGCCGCAACCGGCGCCGGCGAAATCGGATGGACGATGGAGCCGGGCTCGGCGATCACATGGATGGGCCGCATGAAGCCCGAATTGGTCGGCAGGCCCGGATCAATCACCGAACGCAGGCAGGCATAGACGCTGGACTGGGTCATGGCGATCGGCAGGTTGATTGAACCCTTCACCTGGGGCGAGGTGCCGGTGAAATCCACCGTGATGTCGCTGCCCTCCTTTATGATGCGGGCGAAGATCCGGATCGGATCGGCGCTGAAGCCGTCATCGTCCAGGAAATCCTCGAATTCCCAGGCGCCGTCCGGGAAGGCGGAAAATTCCGCGCGGGTCAGCGCCTCGGAATAATCCATCAGGTTGGCCATATCGGTGACGATGGCATCGCTGCCATGCTTTTTGGCCAGCGCGATCAAGGCACGCTCGCCGCGGGTGCAGGCGGCGATGGTGGCCTGGACGTCACCGATCACGGTTTCCGGCACCCGCACATTCAACTTCAGGATATCGAAGAAGGCATCGACCGGCTTGCCCTGGTCGATCACCTTGAGCGGGGGTATGCGCAGGCCTTCCTGGAAGATTTCGGTATTGTCGCAGGCATTGCCGCCCGCGACCCGCCCGCCGATATCGGTCTGGTGCCCGATGGCCGCCGCAAAGGCCAGCAGCTTGCCGTCGTAAAAGATCGGCTTGAAGACAAAGATGTCCGGCAGGTGCAGACCGCTGCCGAGATAGGGATCGTTCAGGGCAAAGACGTCGCCGGGGTGAATCTGCCCGTCGAATTTCTTCAGTACCGTCGCCAGGGTCGGCGGAAACGATCCCATATGGACCGGCAGGCAAAGTCCCTGCGCCACCAGATTTCCGGCGGGGTCCAGCAGGCCGGTGGAGAAATCCATCGCTTCTTTGATGACTGAGGAACGTGCGGTGCGCACCACCGTCGCCGCCATTTCGTCGGCGATGGCCGCGAAGGCATTTTTCATCAGTTCCAGGCGGATGGGATCGGGTTTCATGGGCCTATTCTGCCTGATCGAGCCGGATGCGAACAGTTCCGGACACGGCGCGCGCCGAGGCGCCCGGCGGCACGATAATGGTCGTGTCATATTCCTCAACGATCAGCGGCCCTTGCCGGGGCTGTTCGGTCAGGGCGGTGCGGCGGATGACCGGCGTGGTCACCCAACCACGATCGCCGAAATAGACCGGGCGTTCGGCGGCAGACGCGCCATGGGCCTTTTTGGTCCGCAAGGCCTCCGGCGCAGGAAGATGGTCCTGCCGGTCCATGCTGCGGGCCCGCAGGCGCAGGTTGACGATCTGCACCCACTCCGTCCGGCTGCAATAGCCATAGGTGCGCTCATGCTCCTGATGGAATTGCTCGGTCGCCTCATCCAGAATCGGACGGGTCACCATGGGCGAGGCGATGGGAATGCCCAGCTCGGAACTTTGCCCCGCATAGCGCATCTCCAGCACCAGATGCAGTTCGGTATTGGCGGTCGGCACGCCTTCGGCCGACATCATCTCGCTGGCGTCCTGCAGAAGCTGGCGCGCCCGCGCATTCAGCGCCTCGCAGTCCACCTTGTCCACATCATGCCAGAACACCGCCACCAGCCGGTGCTGGATGCGCGCAAACAACAGACCCAGGGCGCTGAACACGCCCGAGGCCGGCGGAATGATGATGTCGGAAATGCCGGCTGCCGCCGCCAATGTGGCGCCATGCACCGCGCCATTGCCGCCGAACGCCACCATGGCGAATTCGCGGGGGGATCGGCCGATCTCGCTCGACACCGCCTGGATGGCGCGGGTCATGGCACCGTTGGCAATCGAATGGATGCCATAGGCGGCTTCCTGCACCGAAAGATTGAGTGGCTCGGCGACATGAACGCGGATGGCGTCTTCGGCGCATCTCTTGTCGATCGGCATGTCGCCATCCAGCAGATGCAGCGGGTTGAGAAAACCCAGAACCACATTGGCGTCGGTCACGGTCGGGCGGGTGCCGCCGCGTCCGTAACAGGCCGGGCCCGGGTCGGCGCCGGCGCTGTCCGGGCCTACGCGCAAGGCGCCACCCTTGTCGATCCAGGCGAGGCTGCCGCCCCCTGCCCCGATCTCGGCCAGGTCGATGGTGGGCGAACGCACCAGGTAACCGCCGCCGCCAAGAAGGCGCTGTCCGATATTGATGCCCGCGCCCACTTCCATTTCGTCGGTCAGGCGCGGCTCGCCGCCTTCGATCAGGCAGGCCTTGGCGGTGGTGCCGCCCATGTCGAAGGCAATGATATTGGCTTCGCCCAGCATCTCGCCCAGCGCCGCAGCCCCGATGGCGCCGGCCGCCGGACCCGACTCCACGCAATAGGCGGGAAAGGCCCTTGCCGTGTCGGCGGTAATGATCCCGCCCGAGGATTGCATCACCATCAGGGGCGCTTCGACGCCCAGACGCTTCACCCCAGCTTCCACCGAAGCGAGGTAACGGTCCACCACCGGCTTGACGAAGGCGTTCACCACCGTTGTGCTGGTGCGTTCATATTCGCGGATTTCCGGCAGCACCTGGTGCGACGCGGAAATGGAAAGCTCGGGCGCATGCTGGCGGAGCAGTTCCATCACCGCCCGCTCATGCGCGGCATTCATATAAGAGTGCAGCAGACAGACCGCTACGGAGTCGACATCCTGCCCCCGCATCTTTTCCACCGCCGCGATCACGCTGGCGGGATTGAGCGGCTGCACGATCCTGCCGTCGGCATCCATCCGCTCCTCGATTTCGAAGCGCAACCGGCGCGGCACCAGCGGACGCGGCTTGTCCCAGTCCATATTGTAAAGCTGTGGCATGCGCAGGCGGGCGATTTCCAGAACATCGCGGAAACCGCGGGTGGTGATCAGCGCCACCCTGGCGCCATGCCCGGTCAGAAGCGCATTGGTCGCCACGGTGAAGGCATGCACCAGGCTGACCACGGCTTTGGGATCGGTCGTGCCATCGGCAAAAAGCCGGGACAGGCCATCGCCAATCGCCCGGCTGTAATCGTCCGGGGTGGAGAGCAGCTTCAGGGTGCGGGCGGAACCGTCGGAATTGGATACGACCAGATCTGTGAATGTGCCCCCGACATCGATGGCGATGCGGTGCTTGCCGGTACTCATATGCTAGAGTGTCCCCCAACCCGTGAATTCCACTTTGACGGACTGGTTCCGGGTGGTCAAATAACCTGCCTTTTGCGCCGCCTATATAAAGAAGAGCGCCATGACCCTTTCTGAAGCCCTGGCGGATGTCCCCGTTATCGATGCCCATCAGCATTTCTGGGACCTGGACAGGAATTACCTGCCCTGGCTGCGCGACCAGCCACCCATCCCCTTCCGCTATGGCGATTACAGCGCGATCCGGAAAAATTACATGCCGCCGGATTACCGCCGCGATGCAAGCGGCATGAATCTGGTGGGCTCGGTCTTTGTCGAAACCGAATGGGACCGCACCGATTCCGTCGGCGAAACCCGCTGGGTTCATGAACTGGCAAAAGCGGCCGGCCTGCCCAGCGCCATGGTGTGCCATGTCACCCTGCACCGCTCCGATGCCGCCGACATATTGGCGCAGCAGTCGCAATTTCCGCTGGTGCGCGGCATACGGCACAAGCCTGCCGCCGCGCCCTCGCCGGACAAAATCGAAAAGGGCCTTCCCGGCGCGATGGATGATCCGGCCTGGCGGCGCAGCTATGCCCTGCTGGAGAAATACAGAATGTCCTTCGACCTGCAGACGCCCTGGTGGCATCTGGAGGAAGGCGCGCGGCTTGCCGCCGACTTCCCCAACATTCCCATCATCCTCAACCATACCGGCCTGCCGCGAGCCCGCAGCGCAGAAGAACTGGCAGGCTGGCGGCAGGCGATGACGCGGTTCGCTACCGCACCCAATGTCACGGTCAAGATTTCCGGCCTTGGCGAACCGGGAATCCCCTGGTCATTGGAACGCAACCGGCGGGTCATCCTGGACACGATCAAGATCTTCGGGGAGGATCGCTGCATGTTCGCCAGCAATTTTCCGGTGGACGGCCTTACGGGGCGCATGGCGACCATCTTTTCCGGCTTTGCAGAAACAACAAAAACAATGGGAACCGCCGTGCAGACAAAATTGTTCGCGAGCAATGCCAGGCGCATCTATCGCCTGCCCGAAAGCACCACGCCATGAGCGCACGTCCCCGCATCGGTTTTGTCGGTATCGGCATCATGGGCGCGCCGATGGTGCGCCGGCTGATGGCGCAGGGCTGGAGCGTGTCGGTCTGGAACCTGGAAGCCGAGCGCTATGCCGAAGTGCCGGGCGCCACCGTGCTGGACAGTCCCGCCGCCGTGCGCGCCGCCAGCGATATCGTGATCTTCTGCGTGCTGCATGGCGATGCGGTGGAACAATGCTGCTTTGGTCCCCAGGGCATGGCGCGCGCCGCATCGGGAGCGACACTTCTCATTGACACCTCCACCATCAATCCCGACACGACCCTGATCCTGGCGGAACGCCTGAAGCGCGAAACGGGCATTGCCTGGGTGGATGCGCCGATTTCCGGCGGCCCGGTGGCCGCTGGCGACGGGGCGCTCACCATCATGATGGGCGGCGCCGACGAAGACGTGGCGCGGGCAAAAGCCGTACTCAACGATCTCGCCACCAATCTCACCCATATCGGCGCGCTGGGCGCGGGCCAGACCGCCAAGATCATCAACCAGGCGATTGTCGGCATTGGCTATGTGATGATGGGCGAAACCCTGGCGCTGGCGGAAGCCGCCGGCATCGACGCCAAGCTGCTGCCGTCCGCGTTGGCGGGTGGCATGGCCGACAGCACGGTGCTGCGGCGCATCTATCCCCAGCAGCAGGCGCGCGACTATCTGCCCCCGCGCAGCTATGCCCGCCAGCTCGACAAGGACCTGAAGAATGTCATGGCCTTTGTGAACGCGTTGGGGCTGGAGTTGCCGCTGGTGCAGAAGGCTTACGAGCGCTACCACACTTTCGCCGCGGGCAATGAGATGGTGGACGGCGCGGCCGTGGCGCGGCTGTACGAAAAGCCGAAATCCTGAGCGCGCCCGCCATGACGGACGCCGAGCTGCAGCGGCGCACCATGCGCAAGGTCATGTGGCGGCTGCCGCCGCTGATGGCCCTGATGTTCCTGATCAACCAGCTGGACCGGGTCAATGTCAGCTTCGCCGCCCTGACCATGAACCGCGACCTGGGCCTGACGGCGCTGGATTATGCCTGGGGCGCGGGAATTTTCTTCATCGCCTATTTCGCTTTCGAAATTCCCAGCAACCTGATCCTCGAACGGGTGGGCGCGCGCCGCTGGATCGCGCGCATCATGATCACCTGGGGCCTGGTATCGGGCATGATGGCGATGGTGGTGGGGCAGAACAGCTTCCTGGCGGTGCGTTTCCTGCTGGGCGCAGCCGAAGCCGGTTTCGTGCCCGGGCTTGTGCTCTACATCACCTACTGGTTTCCGCCGCAATATCGCGCCCGCGCCACGGCGGTTTTCTTCTTCGCCGCGCCCATGGGCAATGCCGTGGCCGGTATGCTGTCGGTGCCGCTGCTGGCCCTGAACGGCACGCTGGGCCTGACGGGCTGGCAATGGATGTTCGTGGTCGAGGCCATCCCGGCGGTGCTGCTGGGATTTTACATCCTGCGCAATCTTCCCGACCGGCCGCGCGACGCCAAATGGCTGACGGGGGAGGAACGCGACTGGCTGGAGCGGCAGGTTGCGGACGGCCGCGTGGCTCATGGCGGCGTGCTGGCGCAGCTGGGCGCCATCATGAACCGGCGCGCCGGGCTGCTGTCGGCGATTTACCTGACCCGCAACATGGCGATGTATGGCGTCAGCCTGTTCCTTCCGCTGATCCTCAGCGGCGCGGGGCTTTCCAATGCGCAGGTCGGCTTTGCCGCCACCATTCCCTTCCTGATCGCCGCCACCGGCGCGGTGGTGTGGGGCTGGCATTCCGACCGGCGCAATGAGCGGCACTGGCACATCATCGTCGCGATGACGGTCGCCGCAATCGGGCTGGGCCTGGGCGCATTCCTGGGCGCCTCCGTCTGGGCGCTGATGGTGATTTCGGTCGCGGCGATCGGGCTCTATGCCCAGGCCGTGGTGTTCTGGTCCCTGCCGCCGCTGATGCTCAGCGGCATGGCGGCGGCAGCGGGCATAGCCGCCATCAATGCGGTGGGCAATCTGGGCGGATTTCTGGGCCCTTATATCGTCGGCGTCACGGCCAAGGGAGGCGGCACCGATTTCTCTTCCGGCCTTTATCTGATGGCGGCTTGCGCCGCGATCTCGGCTGCGCTCAGCTTTATCCTGATGCGCCTGAAATGGGATGCGCCATGATTCTGGAAACCGCAGTTTTCACCATCCATGCCGGACAGGCCCACCAGTTCCTGGCGGCCTTTGCGCAGGGGCGGAAGTTCATCGAGCAATCGAAGGGCTGCCACCGGTTGGAATTGCGCCGCGGCATCGAAGAGCCGGACACCTTCATCCTGGTGGTCTGGTGGCAGACGCTGGAAGACCACACCGTCAGCTTCAAGCAATCGACGAATTTCACCGACTGGCGGGCGGTAGTCGGACATTTCTTCGCACGCCCGCCGGTGGTGCATCATTTCCTGGAAGAAGTCTGAAACTAATTCTGCATTTCTTCAGTAACAGTTCGCATCATGTCCGCTTTGCGCCAAAAGCGGACATTCGAAATCTGGTCAAATAGGCAGTTTTCGATCACTGGAGCAGTTGCGAACGCCACTGTAGGCGGTCTTCATACGGGCAGGTGCGGAGCCCAGCTAGTGCTGTACTAGTAGTCAAGCAGTTTCGCGAAAAGGAAGTTGGTCATGGGGACGGCACTCAAAGGCAATATTGGCCGCTTCCAGATGTTCGCCTTCGGGTTCGGCTCGATTATCGGCTCGGCTTGGTGCGTCCTGGTGGGCAGCTGGCTGGCATCCGCAGGGCCAGGCGGCGCGGTAGTCGGCTTTCTGGCAGGCGGAATCGTGGTCTGCTGCATCGGGGCCTGTTATGCGGAATTGACCTCGCGCGTCCCGGTCACTGGCACCGAGTTCAGCTATGTGCTGCACATCTTTGGACGTCCGCTGGCTTTTTTTGTCGGCTGGTTCATCGCCCTGGCCTGGATATGCGTCACAATCTTCGAGGGGCTCGCTATCGCCTGGCTGTTTGAGCAATTGGCGCCTGGTGTACCGGACAAGGTGCTTTACACGGTCTTGAGCACCGACGTGACGCGCAATCAGCTGTTCATCGGCCTCGCCGGCGCACCGCTGATCGCCCTTCTGAACTATCAGGGGGGCAATCTGCTGGCGCGTTTTCACAGCACACTGACATATGGCTTCATCGCGATGTCGCTTGGTTTCGTCGTCCTCATGCTATTCCAGGGCCACCCCCTGAACCTGCAGCCTGTTTTCCCCGCCGCAGGCCCTGTCTGGTGGCAAGGCGCACTCGGCATCTTTGCACAATGCGCCTTTCTGCTCTGCGGTTTTCAGGCGGTCAGCCAGATGGTCGAGGAACGCGCTAACCACATGTCCCTCGGGCTGGTGTTTCGCATTCTGGTTTTGGCAATCGGCGCCGCTACGGCCTTCTACTGCCTGGTGGTCATCGCCACGGCGACGGCCACGCCCTGGTCGGTGCTGACTGGCGGGAAGCTGGCCTTTGTGGATGCGGCCCGCACCCTGGCCTGGGGGCATGTGCTGGCGCCCACCGTATTACTGACTGCCATGCTGTCGCTAGTGAAGACCTGGAACGGTGTCTTCATGATGGCGGCGCGGATGCTGATTGCACTGACCCGCAACGGGTTGCTGCCAGCACTTTTCAGCCGCGCGCCGGGACGCTCAGGCGTTCCCGCGCCTGTCGTTCTTGCCATCCTTATTTTTAACTTGGCGGGCATCTTCCTGGGGCGCGGCGCGATTGGCCTGCTTGTCGACACAATCACCATCAGCCTGGTGTTGGGTTACGCGATTTGTTGTGTCGGACTTTTGATGCTGCGCCGCCGGGAAGCCTTGGCGCAGCCCGGTATCGTTCCCGTCCGCCCCCCCGTGTTGGCAGTAGGTGTTGTGGGCTCCATCGCCATGGCGGGTGCCGCCCTGGTGATGCCGCCAATCCAGCTTGGCGGTTTCCCACTGGTTTACCTAGTGTTTCCGGGATGGGCGCTTATCGGCGCAATCGCATTTGCCGCCATGCGCGTAAAAGTACAGCACAATCCTGACATCGTCTAACGCACGATTGAACCAAGTCCTCATGCTCGGCGATGCCCAAGGGCCGGTCAGGTCAGCGTGACGTGCAGGTCGCCGATCTTCTCGATCGAGGTGACCATCTTGTCCCCCGGCTTGAGCCAGACCTGTTTTTCCGGCGGGTAGCCGCTGATCACGCCTTCGCAGGTGCCGGTGAAAATCACGTCGCCCACATCCAGCGCGAAGGCCTTCGAACAGTAGGAGATGATCTGGGCACAGTTGAAGATCATCAACCGTGTGTTGGTGTCCTGACGGACTTCGCCATTGACGATCATCTTCATGTTCAGGTTGTTGACGTCGACCTGGTCGGCGCTGACCAGCCAGGGGCCGAAAGGTCCCGAGAGGTCCGTGCTCTTGCCCAGCAGCCACTGCGCCGAGCGGCGTTGCAGATCGCGGTTGGTGAAGTCGTTGCCGGATGCATAGCCATAGACATATTCCAGGGCCTGACTTTCCGGAATATCGCGTCCGCCCTTGCCCATCACCAGCACCAGTTCGGCCTCGTAATCCCATTTGGGCGGCGCGGTCGACTTGCTGACCGGAATGGTGCCGTTGTGGTGGTTCAGCGCGCTGTTGAACTTGCTGAACATGATCGGCTCCTTGGGCGGCTTGCTGCCGCCTTCCGCGGCATGGGCCGCATAGTTGAGCCCGACGCAAAGAATCTTGCCCGGATTTTCGACGATGTTGCCGAAGCGCACCTGGGCTTCGGGAATCAAGCGGTTCGCCGGCGCGCCCGCCGCGCCATTGGCCAGCAGCAGGCCCAGCGCCTCCAGGTTGCCGCGCCCCTCAATCACATTGATGGCTTTGACCGGCAGGCCGATCTTGCGGTCGCGCTCCACGCCAGCGACGTCCAGCACGCCGCGCGCCGTCTTCACGCCCAGGCCAAGGCCGTTTGCCGTGACGATGTTGGTGATGTCGATGCCCTTCAGCGGACGCTGGCCCGTCGGCGTGCCGCGCGCGACTGTCTGCGCCTGGGCCTGCCCGGCCAGCATGGCAGCGCCGGCGCCCAGCCCTAGCCCCGTGATCATGCTGCGACGGTTCTGAGTCATTGGGTTTCCCTTTCGCTTACAGGCCGCGCAATTCGCGCAGGGCGATCTGCAGCATCGCCCGGCAATGGCCCACATTATAGGCCCAGCCGGAATTGGTGCTCTGCGCTTCCTTTGGCAGCAGCTTGTCGGTATCCAGCCCACGCGGATGCTCGGGGAAGATAAGGCGCTTGTAATTGTTGCGCACCAGCAGCTTCATCACCTCATACATGTCGTTGTCACCGTCGTCGGGGAAGGTCTCGACATAATCCAGGCGCGGCTTGCGCATCACGACATTGCGGAAATGCACCTGGCCGATGCGGTTGCGCGAGGCCAGCCAGTTGCCCACCACGATCGGGTCTTCGCCCAGCTCGCGGGTGACGCCGCAATCCCAGGTCAAGGTGTTGGAGGGCGAATTCACCGTCTCCACCAGCCGCTTCCAGTCCGAAAAGCTGTTCAACACCTGGGCCGAGCCGCGGCTCATGGGCGATGGCGGGTCGTTGGGATGCACGGACATGACCACATTGTTCTTTTCCGCCACCGGAATCACTTCCTTGAGGAAGTAGGTCAGGTGCTTCCAGGTATCGTCATAATTCTGGACGACACCGTCCGCCGGCAGCGGAGGCAGGTCCTTCATGCGGTCGTAATTGAAATCCGAATAGCGGGCGCCGCCGCGGCCGGGCATGTCCTTGTAACCGTCGGTGGCGCGATGGGTGTAGAAATTCCATTCCAGAACCGGAATGCCAACCTTTCCCATATTGACAATGGTCTGCTTGATCTTGGCGATCTCCTCATCGCGGCCCGGCAGGCCACGCACGATCTTGTTCATTTCGGGATCAAGACCGCCCTGGTAGGACCAGCGGATCATCAGGATGCCGACATGCATGTTGTGCTTCTTCAGCGCATCGACGCGGGGCTGCAGGTAATCCACGCCCCAAGGCTGCGCCGGCACCGCCGAGGCGTCGATCCAGTTGATGCCCAGCTGCTTGATGCGGATCGCTTCGGCATCATCCAGCATATCGTTCATGTAGATGGTCAGCTTGGGCGTGTCGGGACCTTCCTGCGGCTGGCCGATGCGCTTGTTGGGAGTAGGCGCATAGGGCGCGTTCGGCCCCTGCTGCGCGAAGGCCGGCATGCCGGCGGCGCCGGCCAGCAGCGCGCCGCCCGATGTCTGCAACAAGCCGCGGCGGGACAATTTGCTCTTGAAGGTATCCGTCATGTGCTTCCCCTGATCTTTTGATTTACGGCAGCGCGAACACCATCAGGCTGCCCGGTCCTGTCGGGCTCCTGATGAAAGATCCGCCGGTGGCGACGATCGCCACATACTGTTTGCCGTCCTTGCCGCGATAGGTCATCGGCGTGGCATGCGCCGACAGCTCCATCTTGTAGGTCCAGACTTCCTTGCCGGTGGCGCTTTCATAGGCGCGGAACCGGCTGTCGTCCGTTGCGGCAATAAAGGTCAAGCCGCCCGCAGTGCTGATCGGCCCGCCGATGCTGGGCCGGCCGGTGTTGCGTGACCCTTCCGGCAGGCTGTCGGTGACGCCGAAGGTCTTGCTCCAGGCGATGTCACCGGTATTGACGTTGACCGCATACAGCGTGCCCCAGGGCGGAGTCTGGCACATCAGATTCTTGTCTTCATCAATGAAGAAGCTGTCCGGGCCGTCGGCGGAACCCCAATGGCCCTCCTTTTTCTTCTCGACCATTTCGATGCTGCCCATGTCATGGGTATTGACGATGTAATAGCCCAGCTTGGCGTCAAAGCTGCCGCCGCCCCATTCCGGGCCGCCGCCGCTGCCCGGGAAACGCGCGATCCGCGAATCCATGGTGAGCGGCGAATAGGCAATGCTGTCATGCAGCTTCTTGTCCTTGATCAGCTTCTCGCAGAAGGCCTTATGCTCGGGCGTCACGGTGGCGATATCGGTCGCCGCCGTGAAATGCTGGCGCGCCAGGGGCGGCGGCTTCACCGGCATGGGCTGGGTCGGCCAGGCCTGTTCACCGGTGACGGTGCTGGCCGGGACCGGCACTTCCTTCACTTCATAGAGCGGCTTGCCGGTAACGCGGTCCAGGATGAAAAGATAGGCGCTCTTGGTCATGGTCGCGACGGCGGGAATGTCCTTGCCGTTCCGGCGCACCGTCATCAGCAAGGGCGGGGTATCCAGGTCGTGATCCCAGATGTCGTGATGGACCAGCTGGAAGTGCCAGAGATACTTGCCGGTCGCGGCATTGACCGCCACCAGCGAACCGCTGAACAGGTTGGTGCCGTGGCGGTCGCCGCCATAGCGGTCCGAAGCGGGCGCGCCGAAGGGCAGATAGGCGATGCCGCGTTCGGCATCGACATTCATCAGCCCCCAGACATTGACGCCGGCGCGATTTTCCGTGGAACCGGGCGCCCAGGTGTCGTAACCGGGTTCGCCCTTCTTCGGCACGGCATCGAAGGTCCAGACCAGCTTGCCGGTGCGCACATCCCAGGCGCGCACCGCGCCGGACGGCCCCTTGGGAATTTCGCCCAGCGCGCCGCCGGTCATCACCAGATTCTTGTAGATCAGCGGCGCCGAGCTCATGGCATAGGGCCGGTCGGTGAAGCCGCGCATGATCTCGGGCGTGCGCAGGTTGATCGCGCCCTTGTCGCCGAAGCCTTCGGCGGCCTTGCCGGTCTTGGCATTCACCGCCATCAGCTTGCCGTTGGGGGTGGCGAAGATCAGCCGCGGATCTTCCTTGCCGTCACCGGGCCAGTAGGCGATGCCGCGGGTGTTGGGCCGCAGATTGTCCGGCAGAGTGTAAGACCAGATTTCCTTGCCGCTCACTCCGTCCAGCGCCTGGATCTTGCCGTAGGGATTGGCGAGATACAGCACGCCATCCACCACCAGCGGCGTAGTCTGGGAGGCGGTGTTGCGCAGATCGGAGCCCGCCGGCTTCAAATCGTGCTTCCACGCCACTTTCAGGCTGTTCACATTGGCGGGGGTGATCTGGGTCAGGGGGGAATAGCGCGCGCCGCCCGGGTCGCGGCCGTAATTGGGCCAGTCATCCTGCGGCGCGGCCTGGGCGCCGGCGAACAGGAGGCTTCCCAGCAGGGCCACAGTCAATGTGCGGACGCGCGTGTTGATCTTCGGCAAAATCCCCTCCCAGACGAAAAAACCGGTTCTTGTTCGCGCCGGCCTTGGCCAAGCTTAAGCACAAACGCCGGTCCTGACAAAGAACCGGCGCCGGCGCTTCCTGCTTATATTTCGGGGGCCTGTTGCGTGCGTACCGAGCGCCTCAGGCGGGCGTAACCAGCTTGCGATAGAGATGCCAGGTGGCGTGGCCCAGCACCGGCACCACCACCATCAATCCGACGAAGAACAGGGCCGATCCCGCCAGAAGACTGATCGCCACGATTCCACTCCACAGCGCCATGGGCGCCGGATTGGCCAGCACGGCGCGGAAGGAGGTGCGGATTGCGGTATCCAGGCCGGCATCGCGGTCAACCAGCAGGGGAAAGGACACCACGCTGATCATCATTGCCAGCAGGGCGAAACAGAAACCCACGCCCATGCCCAGCACGATCATCACCTGTCCGGGCGCGGTGAGGAACACGTCGCGCAGGAACTGAACCGGAGACGACGGCACCGTGGGGCCCATGGTGTTCTGGAAGATGATCCAGGCAAAGGCCAGCCAGGTCAGGAACAGTGCGATCAGGATCATGCCCAGCGCGGCAATGCCGCCGATGGCGGGCGCCTTCAGAACGTCAAAGGCATTGGCCCAACCCACCTCGACGCCGCGTTCGCGCATGCGGCTCATTTCGTAGAGTCCCACCGCCGCCAGCGGGCCGACAATGGCGAAACCGGACGCCAGCGGAAACAGCAGCGGCAGCAGATCCATGCCGAAAGCCAGGCGCGCCATCACCAGCCCGACCAGCGCATAGGTGGCGCAGAGAAACAGCACATCGCTGCGATAGGCCTGGAAATCGTCGAAGCCCTGGCGCAGCGACTGCCAGACCTCGGCGTTGCTGATACGGCGCACCGCCGGCGCGGGCGAATGGGCGGTGTCATGCATGTGATCGAGCGAACGCTTGAGCGATCCCGCGGCATGCGCTGCGGAGACAAATTGCGCACCGCTCCACTCAATCGGATTTCTGATCGTCATCGCGCTTCTCCCAAATTTTTTGGGTTACGCGCCGTGCCTGGCGGTGATGTCACCGTCGGGTCGCGGACAAGCGCGCAACCGTTCCAGATGGGCGGAGCATACGCTTGCAAAGGGGTGCGGTCACCTGCCGCACCCTCAATGCTGCGATTGCGAGAAGGCAGGGTTTGCGCGGGTGTTTCGGATGCGGCCGGGAAAGATTTGGCGTGAGGTGGTGACGTCCTCGCGTCCGCGTCAGGAGACCCACGGTGCCTTGCCGCACTAGCCCTGACCAATTGTCTGCTGTTGAGACACATGGCGGGATGCAGCAAACTCGCGTCAAAATTCCATCAGGGGCGGACGATGAAAATCTGGACAGTGTGTGCATTGGCATTGGCGGTTTTGGCGGGACCGGCGGGAGCTGCGGAACCGCGCAAGCCGGGCGAATATCCCCCGACCGCCGACTCGATTCCGCAACCCGGCGTCAAGAAGGGCAAGCTGATCGGGCCGCTGGAATTCAAGAGCCAGATCATCGCCGGCACGGTGCGGCGCTACTGGATCTACGTCCCCGCCAATTACAATGCGAAGATGCCGCCGAACTTGCTGGTGTTCCAGGACGGCCAGCGCGCCATCAATCCGCAAGGCCCGCTGAACATTCCGGTGGTGCTGGACAATCTGATTGCCAAGGGCGAAATCCCCGCAACCCTGGGCATCTTCATCACCCCCGGCAACACCGGCACCGAGCATTATCCCGACGGGCTGGGCCCGGTGGGCTGCACCGGTTATGCCTGCACCGGCAATCCCAATCACCGCGCCCCGGAATATGACGCGGTCAACGACACCTATGCGCGCTTCCTGACCGAGGAAATGCTGCCGGAAGTCGCCAAGAGCTACAGCTTCACCAGCGATCCCATGAAGCGCGCCATCGGCGGCACTTCCAGCGGCGCGATCTGCGCCTGGACCGTGGCTTGGAACAAGCCGGAAGCCTTCGGCAATGTCATCAGCTTCATCGGCAGCTACACGTCGATCGGCTACAAGCCGGCCACGGCCTCCACGCCCGTCATTGTCGGCGGTGACACCTACCCCGGCCTGATCCGCAAGAATCCCATCCGACCCATCCGCATCTTCCTGCAGGACGGCGCCAACGACCTCAACAACGAGCATGGCAGCTGGTTCCTGGCCAACCAGCAGATGCTGTCGTCGCTGCAATGGGCCAACGCCAACGCCGACCTCAAGAAGGTCGCGGGCCCCCGTTATGATGTGAAATTCGAATGGGGTGACGGCGCCCATGCGGACACCCATGGCGGCTGGCTGCTGCCGGGCATCCTGCGCTGGATGTTCAGCCCCAAATAGCGCTAGGCCGGCAATTTCAGCAGGCGGTGGGCATTGTCCCATACCAGCTTGCGGAACACCGAAGGCTGGGTCGACGCGGTCAGAACCTTGAGCGTCTCGCGCGCCACGCACTTGCCGCGCATGCGCGGCGCGACGTTGGGACTGCTCTGCGCCGCGCCGCCGCCATTGCCGTCGGTGCAATTGCAGTCACTGCCGAACATCAGCTTGTCCTGGTGCCGGCGCAGGAAATCCCTTGTGAAGTCCGGATCGCGTGACAGGCCGTTGTTGCCGGAATTGGCCGACATGTCACCGAACAGGTTGGGGTAATCGCCCAGCAACCTGTCGGTGACGCCGCCCTTCATCACCGCACCGGTGGGATAGGCATCGGCTTCGGCATAGTCGGCGCTGATATTGGCCCAGAAGGCATCGGCATGGCCGATGAATTTGGTCCTGGGATATTCCTTCAGGATGGCGGCAAATTTCTTCCAGCCGGTGGCAAAGGTGCCTTCGGTCGGCGTGTGACCCACTTCCTGGAAATGCACCACGATCGGCACGTTCAAATCCGCCGCCAGAGCATACATGCGCCGCAGCTCCGGCCCGTCGGCCGCAACATGGAACTTGATCTCGCCGAACCCGCCGGCGCCGTTCTTCACTGCCTGGGTCAGAACACTTTCCGCCTCAGGCCTGGTGATGTCGGCGCTGGCGAACCAGCTGGGGAAGCGGTGCGGATTTTGTGCCTGAAGCACGCTCACCATTTCCAGCGCATTGGGACCGCCGGTCAGAAGGTTGGCCGCGCGCACGCCGCATCCGTCCATGTGCGCAAGATTGGCTTCCGGCGTGCGGCGCATGTGCCAGTGCATGTCGAGCACCGGCGAACTCCAGCTTGGTGCTTCCTGCGCGCGCAGCGGCGATGCCAGCAGCGTCGCGCCGATGGAGGTCAGAAGGGTTCGCCTGTCCATGATGGAACTCTTTGTTCGATGATTCCGCTTGCGCCAGTTCGCCCGCTTGGAACCCGCAAAGCCAGTACCGCACGTGAGTTCCGCGATTGTTTTTGATGCTGCATTGCAGCGTCGCTTCGCACATGCAGCGCGAATGACAAAAGCTCAGAACCTTTTGTCGCAAACTTTCAGGCTTTTAGCGGAATCGGTTGGCTGCAAAGCAAGCCGGCCTTAAAGCTGACAATAGCAGAAGGCACACTGGAATCCTTCTAGAGCGCACCATATGCGCGTATAATAAGTAAGCAAAATAATACCCCACACTATCTCAGCCGGAGATGTGGGATTCGGAGGTGGCTCGGCCGCCTGTGTTGCTTCGGAAACCAATGGACTGGGCCCACCAAAAAATGCCGATGAACAAGCGCAACGTGTTGGAAAGAATTCTCGCTTCGGCGGGCGTCATCGCCCTGACCGGCTTTGTCGGCGTACAGCTCTTGGGCAGCGCCACGGCGCAAAGCGTGCCGGTGGCCACGACCCCCACCACCTCCGGCTTGCCGGTTTCGCAAACTGCCGCACCGGCCATGGGCGCCGCCGCGACGCCGACCGACCGCAAGCAGATGCTGGTGCAGTATTGCTCGGGCTGCCACAACGACAAGACCAAGACCGCCGGCATGTCGGTGCTGCCGCTGAAGGCGGACGACCTGGAAGCGCACAATCCCACCTGGGAAAAGATCCTGCGCCGCATCAGCCTGGGCGAGATGCCGCCGCGCGGCATGCGCCGCCCCTCCAAGGAACAGATCGCCGACTTCACTGGCTGGCTGGAGACTTCGCTCGACAAGTTGGGCGCCGCCAATCCCAATCCCGGCCGCGCCACCCTGCGCCGCATGAACCGGGCGGAATACGCCAACGCGGTACGCGACCTGCTCGCCCTTGAAGTGGACATGAGCAAGGACCTGCCGGTGGACGATACCGGCTACGGCTTCGACAATATCGCCGACATCCTCACCGTCTCGCCGACCCTGATGGACCGCTACATGAATGCGGCCGGCAAGATCGCGCGCCTGGCGACGGGCCAGACCTCGCACCGGCTTATCACCGCCGACTACAAGGTGACCAAAGACCTGTTCGAGAATGCCTTCGGCGTGCCGGCCTATAACGAGCGGGCCAGCGATGACCTGCCGCTGGATTCGCGCGGCGGCGGCGCTTTCAAATTCTATGCGCCCCTCGACGCCACCTATGCCATCCAGATCTACCTGAATTCCGGCACCCCGACCGAGAACGAGATCGACTCCTACAACCGCTATGAAGTGAAGGTGCCGCTCAAGGCGGGACTGCGCACCATCGGCGCCTCGTTCCGCAAGCAACTGGCGCTGGACGAAAGCCTGCTGCCCAAGACCACCACCGGCGCCCGCCCCGTCAAGCCGACCGGCCCCGCCGAGCAGCTGCCCATGGATGTGTGGGTGGACGGCGCCAAGGTTCAGACCGTGTCGGTGCCGTCCTATGCCAATGGCCCGGGCATGCAGCAGAATTTCTACCTGCGCGACGTGATGCAGATTTCGATTGCCGGTCCCTATGACGTGAAGGGCCCGGGCGACACGCCCAGCCGCCGCAAGATCTTCAGCTGCCGCCCGACGTCCGCAGCGCAGGAAAATGCCTGCGCCACCCAGATTCTCACCCGGCTGGCCCGCAATGCCTATCGCCGGCCGGTGACGGCTGCCGACGTCAAGCCGCTGATGAAGCTGTATGCCGAGGGCCGCAAGGAGTCCGATTTCGATCACGGCATTGAAGCGGCGCTGGAAGCGGTTCTGGTTTCGCCCAGCTTCCTGTTCATGCGCGAGAACGATCCGGCCGGCGCCAAGCCGGGCAGCGTGCACCGGATCAGCGATGTCGAGCTGGCCACGCGCCTGTCCTTCTTCCTGTGGAGCAGCATTCCCGATGCGCAGCTTCTGCAGGTGGCCGAGCGCAAGCAGCTGAGCAAGCCCGCCGTGCTGAAGCAGCAGATCGCGCGCATGCTGAGCGATCCCAGGGCCAAGGCCCTGACCCAGAACTTCGCCGGCCAGTGGCTGTACCTGCGCAAGCTGGAGCATCAGCGCCCCGACCGCCGCGTCTTCCCGAACTTCGACCAGCGCCTGCGCTCGGCAATGCTGACGGAAACCGAGATGTTCTTCGACGGCGTGGTGAAGAACAACCGCAGCGTCCTGGACTTCCTGGATGCCGATTACACCTATCTGAACCAGCGCCTGGCCGAGCATTACGGCGTGCCCGGCGTCTATGGCACCACCTTCCGCCAGGTGAAGCTGGACCCCAAGCAGCGCCATGGCGGATTGCTCGGCCAGGCCAGCATCCTGACCGTGACCTCCTACAACAACCGCACCTCCGTCGTGCTGCGCGGCAAGTGGATTCTGGAGAATATCCTGGCCGCCCCGCCGCCGCCGCCGCCGCCGGATATCCCGGCTTTGACGGAGGTCAAGAACGGCAAGACCATGACCGTGCGCGAGCAGATGGAGGCGCATCGTTCCAGCCCGGTCTGCGCCTCCTGCCACACCAAGATGGACCCGTTCGGCTTCAGCCTGGAAAATTACGACGCCATCGGCGCCTGGCGCGGCACCGATGCCGGCAAGTTGCTGGACGTCTCGGCGGTGCTGCCGGACGGCACCAAGTTCGATGGCCCGTCGGGCCTGCAGAACGTGCTGATGTCGCGCAAGGACCAGTTCGTCGAAGCCTTCACCGAACGGCTGATGACCTATGCCCTGGGCCGCGGCGTCGAAGCCTATGACATGCCGGCGGTCCGCATCGTGCGCGATGCCGCCGTCAAGGATAACTACCGCATGCAAACTCTCATTATGGCCATCGTTCAAAGCACTCCCTTTGTCATGAGAAGGACACCCGAGAAATGATCATCACGCGCAAAAGCATGAATCGCCGCACCCTGCTCCGCGGAACCGGCGCCGTCCTGGCGCTGCCGCTGATGGACGCGATGATCCCGGCCAGCAGCCGGGCCGCCGAGCTGTCGGCCAAGGCCCGCAAGCGCCTGCATGTCATCTATGCCCCCAACGGCATGCAGATGGAGAACTGGCTTCCCGCCAAGGCCGGCGCCGATTACGAGATCACGCCGATCCTCAAGCCGCTGGAACCGTACCGCGCCAAGTTCGCGGTGATCAGCAACCTGGACCATGTGCAGGCCGAAGCCCTGGGCGACGGCGCCGGCGATCACGGCCGCTGCTGCGGCACCTACCTGACCGGCATGCATGTCAAGAAGACCGAAGGCGCCGACCTGACCAACGGCGTTTCGATGGACCAGGTGGTGGCCAGGCAGTTCGCCGAACTCACCCAGATCCCCTCGCTGGAAATGGGCCTGGAGCCTCCCAGCCTGGTGGGCAGCTGCGACACCGGCTACAGCTGCGCCTATACCAACACGCTGTCGTGGAGCAACGCCTCCACCCCGCTGCCCGTCACCGTCAACCCGCGCGAAATCTTCGAGCGGCTGTTCGGCGATGGCGACAGCCTGGACGCCAAGACCCGCATGATGCGGCTGAAGCGCCAGGCCAGCATCCTGGATTTCGTCGCCGACGATGCCAAGCGCATGGCCGGCACCATGGGCGCCAATGACAAGAAGAAGCTGGACGAATATCTGACCTCGGTGCGCGACATTGAACGCCGCATCCAGAAAATCGAACAGGGTGGCGCCGACGGCGCGGCCCTGCCCAACTATACCCGCCCGTCGGGCATTCCGGACAAGTTCGCCGATCACGCCCAGATGATGATCGACCTGATGGTGCTGGCGGCGCAGGCCGACCTTACCCGGGTCAATACCCTGATGCTCGCGCGCGAAGTCAGCGGCCGTTCCTATCCGGAAATCGGCGTGCCGGACGCGCATCACCCGATGAGCCATCACGGCAACGATCCGGAAAAGCTGGCCAAGCTGACCAAGATCAACACCCTGCACATGGAGCAGGTCGCCTATTATCTGAAGCGCATGAGCGAGACCAAGGACGGCAACGGCACCCTGCTGGACAATACGCTGCTCTTGGCCGGCGCCAGCCTGGCGGACCCCAACAAGCATGCCCACCGCAACCTGCCGACCGTGGTCGCGGGCGGCCTGATCCAGGGCAACCGTCACATCGTGGCGGCCAAGGATACGCCGATGACCAACCTGATGCTGTCGATGATGGATCAGCTGGACGTCAAGGTGGACAAGCTGGGCGACAGCACCGGCCGCCTTTCCGGATACTTCGCTTAAATCACGGACGCACCGATGAAAAAAACATTCGCATTGGGCTTTCTCCTGCTGGGCGCCTTGCCGGTGTCGGCCGGCGTTGCCGAAAACCGTCTGGTGGAGGCGGTGCGGGGCAGCGATCACGCCACCATCAAGAGCCTGCTGGCCAGTCACGCCAATGTGAATGCGCCGCTTCCCGACAAGTCCACGATCCTGTCCTGGGCGGTCGATCGCCAGGACGCGGAAGCGGTACGGATGCTGCTGGCGGCGGGCGCCCAGCCCAATATGGTCGACGTCAATGGCGCTTCGCCCCTGACGCTGGCCTGCGAAGCCGGCAACCCGGAGATCGTCGCCAGCCTGCTCAAATCCGGCGCGAATGCGAAAGCGTCGCGCGCCGACGGGATTTCGGCGCTGGCCCTGTGCGCCGGCACCTCGTCGTCCGAAGCGCTGACCGCCCTGATCGCCAAGGGCGCCAATGTGAATGCCACCGACCTTCAGGGCCAGACGCCGCTGATGTGGGCGGCCGCCAAGGGCCGCACGGAAAACATCGAAGTTCTGGCCAAACACGGCGCCAACGTGAATGCCGTTTCCAAAAATGGCTGGACGCCGATCTTCTTCGCACTGCAGAGCCGCAATGCCAGTTCTGCGATGAAGCTGCTGGATCTGGGTGTGGACACCAAGTCGGTCGCGCCCGACGGCACCACGGTGGTCCAGGCCGCCATGATCGTGAAGAGCATTCCGGTCGCCATGGATGTGGTGAAACGCGGCGCCGATGTGCAGGCGCGCGACGCCCGCGGCTGGCAGATGATCCATGTCGCCGCCGCCAGTGGCGACGCCGATTTCATCAGGCTGGTTCTGTCCAAAGGCGGCGATGCCAAGGCTGTGACCGCGCCACCGCCGGCCGAACAGCAGAAGGGCGTGATGTACACCGCCCTGCTGACTCAGCCCTCCCCCATTTACGGCCGGGTGTTTCAGGTCGCCGCTTTGGGTAGCGCCAATCCCAAGCAGCCGGCCAAGGCCGATGCGGAAGGCGTGAAGCGACGCGCGCTGGAAGCCTTCGAATACTTGCTACCGCCACCCGGCAAGCCGGCCCCGGCGCTGCTGCTGGCGGCCCAGTCGGGTTCCGTGGAGGCCATGAAGGTTCTGCTCGAGGCCGGAGCCGACCCCAAGGCAAAGGCAGATGACGGCCTGACCCTGGCGCTGGCCGCGGCGCGTGGCGGCAATCTGGAGGCCCTGAAATTCGCGCTGGAGCGCGACCCAGACATCCATGCCCGGGCCCAGGAGGGGCGCAGCATCATGCACATGGTGGTGGAGAACCGCACCTCCACGGAGTATGAGCCGATGATCAGATATCTGGCCGACAAGGGGGCCGAGCTGAATGTGGTGGATGAGCGCCGGGTCTCCCCGGGCAGCTTCGTCAACCGCGTAGGTCCGGAAAACTTGCGGGTGTTCTACATCCAGCTGCTCAAGGACCGCGCCGTCGACACCAAGAAGTCGCCGGAATAATTCGACGATCTTTCGAGAACCAACGCCGCCGGTCTTGAAGGACCGGCGGCGTTTTCGTTTCAGCCGCGCGCGGCATTATTCGACCACAATTTGCGGGCCTGCTGCATACTGGCCGGACAGGTTGACGGTCAGGGGGCGGTCATGACGGAGCTCAAGCGCAGTATCGGGCCGGTCCAGCTGATGCTGTATGGCGCCGGCTCGATGATGGGCGCGGGAATCTATGGCCTGGTCGGCAAGGCCGCCGGAATCCTCGGCAGCGCCGTCTGGATCGCCTTTCTTCTGGCAATGACCTGCGCTCTGCTCACCGGCCTCAGCTATGCCTCGATCGCTTCGCGCTATCCCCGCGCCGCCGGCGCCGCCTATGTCACCCACCGCGCCTATGGCAAGCCTTGGCTCAGTTACCTGGTGGGCCTGATGGTGGTCGCTTCCGGCATCGGCTCGATCTCCACCGGCTCCAAGGTGATAGCAGGCAATCTCAACAGTCTTCTCGGCCTGAATACCGGCGTGACCGTCGGGGGCGCGCCGCTGGAGATCCTGCTGATCGCCATCGGATTTTTGCTGGTGGTAGCGGGGGTGGTCTATCGCGGCATTTCGGAATCGATACTGGCCAATACGGTCTGCACCGTGGTGGAGGCCTCCGGCCTGTTGCTGGTGATCGCGGTCGGCATCCGCTACTGGGGCGGCACCGACCTGATGGAAGTTGCGAGCAGTTCGTCCAATCCGGAAGGCGCCCTGACCATCGCCTTGCTGCTGCAGGGCGCGCTGCTGACCTTCTTTTCGTTCATGGGCTTTGAGGACATGCTCAATGTCGCCGAAGAGGTGAAAGACCCGGAGCGCAACATGCCGATCGCCATGATCGGCGCCATGCTGCTTGTTTCAACGCTTTATATAGCGGTTTCCATCACGGCGGTTTCGGTTGTGCCGTGGCAGGAACTTGCCACCGCGCCAGGCCCCTTGCGCGCCGTGATCGAACGGGCGGCGCCCTGGTTCCCGGCGCTCGGCTTCACCTTCATCACCATCGCCGCCGTGGCCAATACCGCCCTGGTCAACACCATCATGGGCACCCGCATGCTCTATGGCTTGGCGCGGCAGGGGCTTCTACCCAAAGTGTTGGGGAAAGTGCACGCCGTCCGCCGCACCCCGCATGTCGCGGTCGTCGCGCTGTTTGTCATCGTCGCCGCCCTGCAGTTTGCCGGCGACGTCACCCAGCTGGCCGGCGCAACGGTCTTGCTGCTGCTGAGCGTCTTCGTCATCGTCAACAGCGCGCTGGTCATCCTGAAGCGCCGCGAGGGAGACCTGCCGGGACGCTTCAACGTCCCCGCGATCGTTCCGCTGTTGGGCAGCGCCATCTGCCTGGTCCTGATTTTGGGCCAGGTGCTGCAAAGCGACTGGCGGTCGCCCGCAATCGCCGGCGGCCTGATCGCCCTGATCCTGATAACCTACGCCACAAGCCGCAGGGGCGGGTATGGCGCGGACACCGAACAGTGACACACGCTTTGACAGACCGGCTCGCCGGCGGCAGAATTTCCAGCATCGCCCCGGCCTTGGCCGGCACATCATGTCTCGATTTTCCAGATGAAATCATAAGCTGACCGCACCGGCATCCGTCTTGCCGCCGCCTATGCGAGTACAGGTCTGAGGGGATGGTCGCCATGTTGCGTAAGGATTCTGCCGCGCCACGCGAGACATTGTCACTCGCCAACGGCATGGAGCTTGTCGTGGGCATGGTGGTGGGGGTCGGCGTTTTCGCCACCCCAGCCCAGGTGGCGATGTTTGCCGGCGACAGCGTCACCTATCTCGCCTTGTGGCTGTTGGGGGGCGGCCTCACCCTGATTGGCGCGCTTTGCTATGCCGAAATCGCCACCGCCCATCGCCATGCCGGCGGCGAGTATCACTTCCTCTCCAGGGCCTATGGTCGCGGCACCGCGCTGATGTTCGCCTGGGCCCGCGGCACGGTGATCCAGACCGGCGCCATCGCCTTTGTGGCCTTTGTTTATGGAGATTACGCCCAATCGTTGGTGCCACTGGGCAGTTACGGACCGGCCATTCACGCCGCCATCATCGTCGCGGTCTTCACCGCCATCAACATGGCCGGCACGGCGCAAGGCAAGCTGGCGCAGAAAATCTTCACCAGCATGGATGTCATCGCCCTGGTCACGCTGATCGTGGCCGCCCTGGTCTTCACCTTTTCGGGTGCAAACCCTGCGCCGGCAGCCACCCCCACTGGCGGCGGCACCGGCATGCTGGGCCTGGCGATGGTGTTCGTGCTGCTGACCTATGGCGGCTGGAACGAAGCAGCCTATCTGTCTGCGGAATTGCGCGACGGCAAGCGCAACATCGTACGGGTGCTGGCTTTCAGCATCATCATTGTCACCCTGCTCTATTTCCTGGTGGCCTGGACCTATCTGCATGTGCTGGGCTTTGACGCCCTGCAAAAATCCAGCACAATCGCAGCCGATGTGATGCGCGCCGCCTTCGGGCCCGTCGGCGCCACGCTGATTTCCGTCTTTGTCTGCGGCGCGGCCGTCAGCACCCTCAACGCCACCATCTTCACCGGTGCGCGTGTCTATTATGCGGTGGGCCGCGATCTGCCGAGCCTGAAGCTGTTCGGCATCTGGGACGCCAAGGGGGAAAATCCCGCCAATGCATTCCTGCTGCAGGGCGCCATCGCCCTGGCGCTTGTGGCGCTGGGCGCCTTCACCCGTGACGGTTTCAAGACCATGGTGGACTACACAACGCCGGTTTTCTGGTTTTTCATGACCCTGATCGCCCTGTCGCTCTTCCTCTTCCGCCGCCGCGAGCCGGAAAGCGCGCGGGCCTACCGCGTGCCGCTCTATCCCATCACGCCAATCATCTTTACCGGCACCTGCCTGTACCTGCTCTACTCCAGCCTGGATTACACCAAGGCAGGCGCCCTCCTCGGTGTCGGCGTGCTGCTGGCGGGAACGCCCTTGTTGCTGCTGAACCGGAAAAAGCCGGCCGAGAGTCCGGCGGAATAGATTCATCGCCTTTTCACACAAAACCTCAGGAGGACACATGACATCCCAGATTTTCAGCCGGCTGCTGACGGCCTCGTGCATCGCGGTAATGATGAGTTTCGGCCCGGCCCTGGCGCAGGACACCAAAAAGCCCTTCGAGCCGGAATATGGCCAGCAGGGCAAGGACGTGGTCTGGGTTCCCACGGCCCAGGCTCTGGTCGACCGCATGCTCGACATGGCCAGGGTGACGCCCCAGGACTATGTAATTGACCTGGGCTCGGGCGACGGCCGCACCGTCATCACCGCCGCCAAGCGCGGCGTGAAGGCGCTGGGCGTGGAATACAATCCCGACATGGTAGCGCTTTCGCGGCGCAATGCCGCCGCACAGGGCGCCACGCTGGCGACCTTCGTGCAAGGCGACATCTTCAAGTATGACTTTACCCAGGCGACGGTCGTTACCCTGTTCCTGCTGCCCGATCTCAATGTCCGCCTGCGGCCGATCCTGCTGGGCATGAAGCCCGGCACGCGCGTGGTGTCGAACTCCTTCGACATGGGCGACTGGGAGCCGGACCAGGAAGCCGCCGCAAATACCGAATGCACCAGCTATTGCCGCGCCATGCTCTGGATCGTGCCGGCCAAGGTCGCCGGCACCTGGCAGATGCCGCGCGGCGAGCTGACCCTCGCCCAGACCTATCAGATGGTATCCGGAACCCTGACCTCTCCTGGCGGCGCCACCCCGATAAGCAACGCCAGGATGCGGGGCGATCAGATTTCCTTCACGGTCGTCGACAAGGTTTATAACGGCCGCGTTACCGGCAACCGGATCGAAGGGACCATCTCGGATGGCGGCACGTGGCAGGCGATGCGGCGCTGAGGGGCACGCAGGGCAAATTCCATTGGGCGCGACCGCGCCCAATGGATGTACCCGCGTTTGGGAATGGTCATGGAACAAATTTATATTTGGCGGTCAGCGAAAGCCTCGATTGATGCCCACGGTGAAGTGACCGCACTTGAAGCTGCGAATCGAGCGGCAAATCGCGCCGTAGAGGATGGAAACGCAGCCGCCAGAGATATTTGGAGAAGGTTTATGAAACCGGTGGAAATTCTGTTCCGCCAGTACCGCAAACCCGATGAGTTTTTAAACTAACGTACCAAGGTGCGCGGGGCATAGCCCCGCCGCTTTACGTCTCACCGTTTCGCTATGGAATCCTGAATTTCCTTCACCGTGCGGGTCACGGTCTTTTCTATCAGGGCGCGGCCGATTTCCGCGCTAGCGTGGCGCGGGTCGCCCACCACGCCATTCTTGCCGTCGCCGGCCTGCAGCTTGTTCATCCGCACCAGGGCCGGGGCGGTCGCCAGCAACAGGGAAGTGTCACGGACATCGGCATGGTCGCCGATCTCGTCCCTGCGGATGCCCCGTTGCATCATCAGGGCGGCATCGCCTTCCGTATCGCCGCGGTAGTAGTTGAAGAAGGTATGCACCCGCACATCCGAGCCGGCCCATTCGGCGTTCAGCGTGGCGGCGACCGCAGCCTGTCCCGGCTGGTTGCCGCCACTGTCACCCAGGAACACGATATTCTTGAAGCCGTGCAGCTTCAGGCTGCGGGCGGCATACTCCAGCACCTGGCGATAGACCGGGTCGGGAAGGCTGATGGTGCCGGGAAAGCGCATATGGCCCGTCAGGGGCGGCTCGATGCTGCCCTCGGGCACATAGGCCATGGTGGGCGCGACCAGCGCATTGCCCAGCCGGCGCGCGATGGTGTTGGCGTTGGCGGTGACGCGTGCATTGTGCTTGCCCAGGGCCATGTGGGGGCCGTTCTGCTCGGTGCCGCCTGTGGGCACGATGATGGTGGTCTTGCCGGCCGCGATGGCGTCGCGCAGCTCATCCCAGGTAAGCTGCTCCATGAACACGGTGTCGGGCGCTTGCGCCAGGGCCGGGGTGACCAGGCAAAGCGCCGCTATCAAGAACAGATGTTTATACATGGCAGTCTCCTGAAAACGGGCGATCGCTATTTCGACAGGCCCTTGAAAACGAATTTCTGGAAGCGGCCGCCGCCGTCCCCAATATACAGATTGCCCTGGGCGTCGTTGGCAATGACGTGGATATTGGCGAGCTGGCCATTGCCCAGTCCGATGCGGCCGAAAGCCGAGCCGGGAATTTCCTTCAGCGTCTTGCGCTCAAGAACGCGCACTTTCTGACTATGGCCGTCGGCGACATACAGAAATCGCTGCTGCTTGTCGCCGGAAAAGGCAACGCCGAAGGCCGAGCCATTGCCCGTCATGGGCGCGTTGGGACCGATCACGCTTTCGTTCAGGAATTTGCCGTCCAGGGTGAAGGACTGGACGCGGTTGGCATTGCGGTCGGCGACATAGACGATGCCGTCCTGTGAGATACCCATCCCGTGCAGCAGGTTGAACTGCTGCTGCACAGGTTCATACACCCTGTCCCTGGAATAGCTGTCATCCGGCTTCTTGCCATAGGCGCCCCAGAACCGCTTGAGCTTGCCGGTGTCGGCGTCCAACACCACCACGCGCCGGTTGCCGTAGCCGTCGGAGATGAACATCTCGTTGGTCTTGGCCCAATAGATCGGTTGCGACGGACGGCCGAGATTCTCGGTGTCCAGGCTGCCCTTGTTCTGCCCGGCTTTGCCCACCTGCATCACGAATTTTCCTTCGGTGGTGAACACCAGGCATTGATTGTCTTCCCTGCTGCGCTTTTCTTTCTCGCCTTGGGGATCGCGGCCATTGCCGCACACCCAGACGCGGTCCTTGCCGTCCAGCGCGATGCCGTGTTCCTGGATCGGCCAGTCGAATTTGGCGAGATCCGCCTTGCTCATGGCGAGTTTGCCGCCCCAGCCGCGGACAAAGCGCCCGTCGGGGGTCAGTTCGATCACCGACGGCGCCGGCACGCCGGATTCCTCTTCCGGCGGGTCGTTGATGGCAATCCGAAGCTGCGTCGGGCGGGAATAGGCCCAGATATGCCCCTTGGCATCGACCGTAACACCGCCGCTGGGACCAAAGACATAGCCGTGCGGCAGTTGCCTGGGCCAGCTGAAGTCCACCTCGAAGACAGGATAGCTTTGTGCCAGCGCAGGTCCCGGCAGCGTGGTCAGCGCCAGCAGGCAAAACCGCCAGAGGCGCTTTGAAAAAAAGCGTGCCATCCCAGCCTCCCATTCTTGTTGTTCTTGGTCGCAGTATGACCCAAGTGCCCGGCCTGTTCCAGTTTTCTGCCACTTCGGCGCCATTGCTGCAGCGCATGATTTATCCTTTTCGTGGCGTATGGCATCCTCGCGCCTTGCTGCGGAAAAGAGAAAAACCATGAAAACAGGCATTTGGGTGACATCCGTTCTGTTCGGCTGGGCCGCTCTCACGGCCTCGGCCCAGGCGCAGACCGCGCCGCGATTTGAAGTTGATTCCAACTGGCCCAAACAAATGCCGCACGGCTATTTCTTCGGACAGGTCGCCGGCCTGACTGTCGATGCCCATGACAATATCTGGGTGATCTCCCGCCCCCGCCGGGTGGTGCCGCAGCTGGATGAACCGCCGCGCGAAGAATCCGGCGTCCCGGCCCCCTCGGTGGTGGCATTCGATCCCAGCGGCAAACTCATTCGCGGCTGGGGTGGGCCCTTCATGATGAGCGATGCCGAGCGCGCCAAGTTCGACTGGCCGGTCTCCGAACACGGGATCGCGGTCGATTCCAAGGAGAATGTCTGGATCTGCGGCAATGGCCGCGATGCCAAGGCCAATCTGGACGACAATCAATGCCTGAAATTCACCAATGACGGCAAATTCCTGATGCAGGTCGGCAAGTCCGGCCAGAGCAAGGGCAGCCTGGATACCGCGAACTTCAATCACCCCTCCCAGCCGGTCTACTGGGCCAAGACCAACGAGATATTCATTTCCGACGGCTACGGCAACCGGCGCGTGATCGTGATCGACGCCGACACCGGAGCCTTCAAGCGGATGTGGGGCGCCTATGGCAAGGCGCCGGACGACAGCGCCACCAAGGCGCGGACCTATGACCCGGTACCGCAACAGTTCAACCTGGTGCACGGACTGACCATCTCCCATGACGGGATCGTCTATGTCGCCGACCGCAACAACAACCGCGTCCAGGCCTTCACCCTGGACGGCAAGTTCATCAAGGAAGCCTTTGTCGCCAGGGAAGTTCCCATGGAAGGCTTCGGCACCGTGAACAGCGTGGCGCTGTCCGGCGACAAGGAGCAGCGGTTTCTTTATGTCTGCGAAGGCCATCAGCAGAGCATCCGCGTGCTGGACCGCCAGACCTTGCAGGAAATACCGTCGAGCAAGTTCGGCCATGTCGGCGCCCAGCCGGGCATGTTTCTGGGGCTGCACATCATCGCCACCGATTCCAAGGGAAACATCTATACCGGTGATGGCCGCGACGGCCGGGTGCAGAAATTCACCTTCAAGGGCCTGCGCTGATCCCGCCCGCCGGTCTATAGTGTTTTGGGCACATGGGGGCTGAAGGCATGATCCGGTCTGTTTCATTATCGTTGACCTTGTTGATGTCGGCTGGCGCGCCGGCCCTGGCACAGACCGGCTATGCCGGGACCTGGGAAGTCGCGGTCCGGCAATTCGGACAGAAGAATTATTATCTGCCCATGGTCGACGGCCGCCTCTCCATCGAGGAGCGCAACGGCCGCACCGTCGCCACCTACAATCAGAAGTCACTGTTTTCCGGCAATGCGGAGAAAGACGGCCTGCATCTGACGTGCGAGGACAATGGCAAGCCTTGCGGATCCTTTGTCCTTCGCCTGTTGGGCGGGCAGCTGACTGGCAGCGGGACGCTACAGGACATACCGGTCACCTTGCAGGGCAGGCGGCCCGCCGCGCGGCCGCGCACGGCTGTCGTCCATGACTTCCAGCCGGATAAATTCCATACGTTTTTCTCGGGCGCGATCCCGCCGGCCTTGCGGATATTCCCCGGCGACAGTGTCAAGACCCACACGCTGGACAGCCGCGGCTTCGACAAGGACGGCAAGCCGCGGGCCCCGCGCGGCAATCCGCAGACGGGGCCCTTCTATGTCGAAGGCGCCATGCCGGGCGACACGCTGGTGGTCCGCCTGGACCGGATCCGCACCAACCGGGACACCGCCTATCAGAGCAACCTGATTTCCAGCAACGCGCTGGAACCGGGCTATCTGCGGGAACTGGCCAAGTTCGAAAGCGGCTTTACCCAGTGGAAGATCGATGCCGCGGCCGGCGTGGCCACCATCATCAATCCCACAGGCAAGCTGGCCGCTTACAAGGTCAAGCTGGACCCCATGCTGGGCGGGGTGGGCGTGGCGCCGCCGCGCGATGAGGTGTTCGTCAGCGGCCGCCTGGGGCCCTATGGCGGCAATCTGGACACCGCCCAAATGCGCGAAGGTGTGACGGTCTATCTGCCGGTGTTTCAGCCGGGCGCACTGCTGTTCATGGGCGATGGCCATGCCCAGCAGGGCGACGGCGAATTGCCGGGACAGGGCCTCGAGACATCCATGGACGTGCAATTCACCGTGGACGTGATTCCAGGCCAGGCGGGCGGCCAAGCCAGGGTCGAGAATGCCGATTTCATGATGATCATGGGGACGGGCGTCACCCTGGATGCCGCCATGAAAAGCGCGACGACGGAAATGAGCCGTTGGCTGACGGCGACCTACCAGCTGACGCCGCAGGAAATCGCGCCCGTCCTGGGCACGGCCATGCAGTATGAAATCGCGGAAGTGGTGGATTCCGAATACAATGTGGTCGCCAAGGCCCGCAAAGACACGCTTGGCCAGATCCGCAAATAAAAACCGCCGGCCCCGTCTTTGCGGGACCGGCGGTTATGTGGCCCTTCTCAACGCGTGCTGGCGTCAACCACCTGCGCCGGCGCGGCTTCGTTGCGCACCTGCTTGTCGGGGGTCGGCTTGGCCTTGGGTTCGGGAACGTCCTCGCCAGACCTGTTGTTGAACCGCTCCCCTTCGATCTCGATCGTTTCGCCGGGATAATGCGGGCGGTCCAAGGTGGTGAGGAAGAAGTTCTTGCTCGGCAGGTCCTGGATGTTGCGCTCCAGGGCCGGGAAGGCGCCCTGCGATGTGCCGGGCGGCACGCCCTGCACCGTCTTGGTCATGGTGGACTTGATAAGGGCGGCGCGGATTGCCAGGAACGCACCCTTGCGCTTTTCCTCGGCCGCGATGACCGTGACGCCAACCGGCTTTTCCGGATCGACGACATAGGCCGGCATGGCGCTGATGCGGTAGGTGGAGGAAATGCCCATCTTTTCGCCGGTCTTGGGATCGGCCATGCCATCGGCATTGCGCTTGAGGGCGTAATACAGCGCAACATGGTCTTCATGCTCGCGGATACCCTGCTGGCCACCGTCCTGGGCAAAGGTGTTTTCGGTGTAGAGCTTGCGCCAGTCGCGATAGCCGCCGATCAACCCCTTGGCGTTGCCATCGGGTCCGATCTCGAGGCGAACCTTGCCCTTGCGGAAGTCGGCGTCGCCGGCATGGTCATAGAACCAGGCGATGCGCGGGGCATGCAGATTTTCGACCTGTTCAGTCTCGACCACGCCATTATGCACCCGGGCTTTCAGCTTGGTGTACTGCTCGCTCTTGACGATGCGGTAGGAAAAATCCGCCGCGACGTCACCGCGGGCATTCTTGGTGATCTTGTCAGGCGAATAGCCGATCTCCAAAGTGGCGTTGTCGTCGTTCATCGGGTCCTTGTTGCCCGAGACACGGATCACCATCGTGTACAATCCGCCCTGCATCTTGTCGTTGGCGCGCAGGTGCAAGGTGGCGTTGCCATTGCCGCGCCAGGGCGCGTCGCAGCCCCAGGCCCGGTACAGGGCATTGTCGATGCCCTTTTCGCCATCCTCGGCGATAAAGCCGCCAGTGTTGGAATTATTGTCCAGATTAAAGCCGGTGGCGATCTTGCCGGTGACTTCAGGCTGACCGGGATCTTCCGCCGCCCAGGGATTCACATAGGTCTCGATACCGCGCTTCCAGCCGCGATAGGTGATGGCGCGGTTCCAGATATGAAACCGGGTGAGCACCGGCGCCTTGACCTGTTCCAGTCCCGGCGGACGGGCGATGCTTTCGATTTCATACTGGCTGCGGAAGGGCTGCTTCAGCGCCGCTTCGGTATTCTTGTCATTGGCGAAATGAACGCTGTTGCCATGGAGACAATCGGAGCCCGGCTCGATCTCG
>Ga0114974_10000406_pt1 | contig 36668 bp, 34 predicted proteins | sample S_130206_EF_Meta_FD_87318 | JGI IMG/M metagenome (GOLD analysis project Ga0114974, IMG submission 87318) | Freshwater microbial communities from Lake Simoncouche, Canada to study carbon cycling - S_130206_EF_MetaG | ecosystem: Environmental > Aquatic > Freshwater > Lake | place: Lake... | reverse complement strand
TCAGGCACGGGGTCTAACCCGCCGCCATTCCATGGATTGCATCGCATCAAGCGCCAAGAACTCAACATAAACCCTTTCACTGCACCGTGTTCCTTCACGCTACCTAGGGCGTACGCGGAACAACTCGGATAAAATCTGCAGCTCGGCATCAGGAGTGGAGACAGTGTTACTTGATAGGCCCGGATGAGGCCAATCATGAGCCACTTCAGTGCCCCACCCACCGTGTTGTTCCAAACCCATACGGCCCAAAAACCCAACGTTTTCAAGGCTTTACCTTGTTCGCGCGGTCTTGATTTATGAGCGTTTGTTCGGACGTTTTTTTAAGTTCAGCTTTTTTTAGTACCGCAGACAAGCCACTCTTGAGGTCGATCTCTAGCGCGGCTGTTCCACAGGTTGCCGCCCCAGGCAACGCGCGCACAACTACGTGAGTACCAAGTGGCATAGACGACAGTAAGGGATGCACGAGTGCTCGCAACTGCCTGCTCACTCGGTGGCGTACTACCGAATTTCCTACAGCTGAGCCAACGGTCAGACCCACTCGAGGTGGCTCTTGGACGCCACGAAGGACGCAGTGAATCACCAGATTTGGGCGACCGGCCCGAGCGCCCTGTCTCACCGCTGCTGAGAAGTCAGCTGAACGGCGCAACCTATTGGGCGCGGGAAGCATTACGCAGACAGGCGGGAGCGGCCCTTGGTGCGGCGAGCTCCAAGAATTGCGCGTCCTGCACGCGTACGCATCCGCAACCGAAAGCCGTGCGTCTTAGCGCGACGACGATTATTGGGCTGGTAGGTGCGCTTCATGATCGGACTCCTGCAAGTTGGAAAATTGGGAAGCTAGGGATCTCGAACAGAGCTCGAGTGCCTTAGAACTGGTAAAGATTACGGATAGATCCCCCTCCGGGTCAAACTGGGGTGGCGGAGCAATCATTAATTACCGAAAAACTTGTTGAAAAGTGCTTTTTATTACTATCGTCCTCTCCTCTACACCTGCTCTGGTTCCACACCTGTGGAAATCGATGTGGACAACTGGCAGAATCAGGGCGACACGGTTCTGACACCGAGAAAGGGGCACCATGAACGAGACTCGAGAACTCGCTGATGTGTGGCCCGAGGTATTGGCGACTCTTGCAGAGGGAATTCTTACACCTCAGCAGCGGGCCTTTGTCGCCCTTACCCGCCCCCTTGGTTTGGTTGAAGACACCGCGCTTGTGGCTGCTCCAAATGAATTCACCAAAGACGTGCTTGAAACTCGCCTTCGCCCTATGGTCATCGAGGCTCTCAGTGCCACGATGGGTAGAGAGATTCGTTTAGCTGTAACCGTTGATCCAACGATCGATCCTGGGCTAGATGAAGTAACTGATGATGTGGCCGATGCCACTTATGCTCACCAGTTACCGACACCAAACGAACCATCCCTACAGAGCTTCACAGAGTCACGTCAAGATGATCGGCCTGGAGCTGGGTCGCCAAGCACCCGTCTTGAAGAGGGCAGGCTCAACGCCAAATACACGTTCGATACTTTCGTGATCGGTTCAAGTAACCGCTTTGCCCATGCTGCAGCAGTGGCCGTGGCAGAACAGCCAGCCCGCGCTTACAACCCCCTGTTTATTTATGGCGGTTCTGGTTTGGGAAAGACACACCTTTTGCATGCCATAGGTCATTACACCCGGACCTTGTACCAGGGCACTCGTGTTCGTTACGTATCTTCAGAAGAATTCACCAACGAATTTATTAACAGTATTCGTGACGATAAGGCTGCTGCTTTTCAGCGCCGATACCGTGATGTTGACGTGCTTCTTGTTGATGATATTCAGTTCTTAAGCGGAAAAGTCCAAACGCAGGAAGAGTTTTTCCACACGTTTAACACTTTGCATAACGCGAATAAACAGATCGTTATTACTTCGGATCTGCCACCGAAACTTCTTCAAGATTTCGAGGACCGGATGCGTTCGCGCTTCGAATGGGGGTTGATCACCGATGTGCAGCCTCCCGATCTCGAAACACGTATTGCGATTTTGCGCAAGAAGAGTGTGCAAGAACGCCTCGTTGCACCCCCCGAAGTTCTGGAATATATCGCTTCAAAGGTGTCGAGCAATATTCGTGAATTAGAAGGCGCACTTATTCGAGTTACCGCTTTTGCATCCTTAAATCGCCAACCCGTTGATATGTCAATTACTGAAGTGGTGTTGAAGGATCTTTTCCCTTCAGAAGCTGGGCCTGAGATCACCGCTGCTCAAATCATGGCCGCGACCGCTACCTACTTTGGTGTCACTGTTGATGATCTTTGTGGATCTAGCCGCTCCCGAGTACTGGTAACCGCCCGGCAGATCGCGATGTACTTATGTCGCGAACTTACAGATCTTTCGCTACCAAAAATTGGCCAGGCATTTGGTGGCCGAGACCACACAACAGTGATGCATGCTGATCGAAAGATTCGTCAACTTATGGCTGAGCGGCGGAGTTTATTTAATCAGGTTTCTGATCTCACTAGCCGAATTAAATCTCAACCACGGGTGATGTAGCACCGTCGCGAGCATCAATCACACGTCACAGTTGTCCCACGAACCACAACTTTCCCACAGGTGTGGATAGTGGTTGTGGATAACCGTGTGGATATGTGTCGGATCTTCGACCACAGATAATGGTTTTCGGTACTTATGTCCTATATACGTTACTTTCCCCATTGCTGGATAACCTGTGTATAACTAATTTTTCGCGTGGATATTCCTCCTGCTGTCTGGGGATAAATTTCCGTATATCTGTGGATAAGTTACTTGGTTCGTTCTTTATCCCCATTTCTGGTTTTTTCCCCTCAAGGTTTCCCCACCCCCCGTGGATGACCCCACGCCTACTGACCTCGGTAAACAGTATTTTTCCCCAGAATCCACAGGACCTACTACGACTACTACTTATAACTACCTAGAGCGATAAATAACAACCATAAGTAGTGCAAGAATCACCCCCACACCTTTTGGTGCATCATTTGGTTAAGGGGACATCGTGAAGATCCGGGTTGAACGCGACACGCTTGCAGATGCGGTCGCTTGGGCTGCACGTACTTTGCCAGCACGGCCGTCATTACCTGTACTCGCTGGTTTAGTTCTCACTGCGGATTCGCAAGGTTTAACTCTTAGTAGCTTTGACTACGAAGTCTCAGCGCGCGTCATGATCAATGCTGATGTTGAAATTCCTGGAACGACATTAGTTTCAGGACGCCTGTTAGCCGATATCGCACGGTCACTACCGGGCGCCCCCGTGACCTTAGTGAGTGAAGGTACACGCATCGTTATTACTTGCGGAAGATCTTCGTTCACACTCCCAACGTTGCCTGTAGAGGATTACCCACAGTTACCAGCTATGCCAAGTAGTTCAGGTGAAATAAATGCAGCGGTATTTGCTGAAGCTGTGGCACAGGTGGCCATTGCGGCAGGTAAAGACGACACCCTTCCAACACTCACTGGTATTCGAATGGAAATTGAAGGCCAATCGATCACGTTGGCAGCAACTGATCGCTATCGCCTAGCTGTTCGCAACTTCACCTGGACACCAACATCATCTTCAATCTCAACAAACGCACTCATACCAGCTCGCACACTTGCAGAAACCGCAAAGGCGTTGGCAAATGGTCAAGGAGTCACTCTCGCTCTCGCCGCGGCAGGTGAGGGTCTGATTGGTTTTGAAGGCAGCGGCCGACGCACAACTACGCGGCTTCTCGATGGAGAATTTCCTAAATACCGAACCTTGCTGCCTAGTGAGTCCACGGGTGTAGCAACAATCGAAGTCGCAGCACTCACCGATGCGGTCAAACGTGTTGCATTAGTTGCTGAGCGCAACACACCTGTGCGGCTGTCGTTTGAAGGATCAGAAGTGATCCTGAGAGCTGGAGCTGGGGAAGATGCTCAAGCAAACGAAGCGGTTGAATCCTTACTTGATGGTGACGATATTGAGATCGCCTTTAACCCCACATACCTTCTCGATGGTTTAGCTGCACTGGACGCTCCTTTTGCACGAATGTCGTTTACTCAATCAACACGCCCCGCGGTACTCACGGGCGCAGCTGATCCCACGTCAGAACTGCGCGATGACTACCGCTACTTGTTAATGCCTGTTCGCTTGACTGGCTGAGAGTAGATACCAACCATGTGGGTATCGCAGCTAGCGCTGACTGATATTCGTTCCTACGCTCAGGTTGAAGTCGAGCTGCAACCAGGTGTGACGACGTTTGTTGGGCGCAACGGTCAAGGGAAAACAAATTTGGTCGAAGCCATTGGGTATGCAGCCACGCTCAACAGTCACCGCGTTGCAAGTGATACCCCGTTAGTGAAGTTTGGCATCGAGCAAGGTTTTATCCGGTGCAGTGTTCATGCACATGACCGCGAGACGCTCATTGAGATTGCGATCATTCCGGGACGGGCGAACAAAGCTCGCATTAATCGTTCGCCAACTCCAAGAGTGCGCGACGTTCTTGGAGTTCTACGAGTTGTAATTTTTGCGCCAGAGGATCTTTCGCTTGTGAAAGGTGATCCATCAGATCGTCGTAAGTTTCTCGATGATTTATTAGTGCAAAGAATTCCGCGGCTCGCCGGCACACGACAAGATCTAGATCGGATCCTTAAGCAACGCAACGCGCTTTTGAAATCGGCGCGCACTAGTCGCAAAGCAAGTGATGACTACCTGGATAGCACGTTAAGTGTGTGGAACGATCAACTTGCAACAGTTGGCGCTGAACTTCTCGCAGCTCGTCAGGTGTTACTGACTGAACTTGGCCCACCAGCAGTGGACAACTACACCTTCATCAGCGAAGATCCCACAGCCGAACTCGCACTGACATACGTGTCGAACATGAGTCAGGTGCTTGGCGATGCTGTGCCTATTGGTTCCCCAGATAAAGAGGACTGGAGAGTTGCGCTTCTTGATGCCATGAAAATTCGGCGTAAAGATGAAGTGGATCGTGGGCTCACGTTGGTTGGTCCTCAACGTGATGACCTTCAGATAAGTCTTGGCCCGGTGCCAGCCAAAGGCTATGCCTCGCATGGAGAGTCTTGGTCGATCGCACTGGCCTTGAAGCTTGCGAGTTTCGATGTACTTCGCTCCGATGGTGAAGATCCGGTGCTCATTCTTGACGACGTCTTTGCTGAACTCGATACCAAACGACGCGAGCGACTAGCTGCACGATTAACCGAAGCCACCCAGGTACTGATTACTGCCGCAGTCGATGCTGACATTCCCACTGAGTTAGTGGGGTCGCGTTTTCGTGTGGATGCTGGGAAAGTAAGCCATGACCACTGACCGGGGTGACGCGGCTGCTAAGGCGCTGAATCGCGCTGTGGGTGGGGGAAAAACTCGAAAGAAGAGCCCAACGAGCTCACGATCAGTGTCTAGCCCTGATAGCCGAGACCCCCAAACTCTTGGCAATGCGATGGACGAGCTCATTGCGCAACGGGGATGGCAGCAAGAAAGTGCTGGAGCTCAGGTAGTAACACAATGGACCCAAATCGTGGGAGAAGACGTAGCCAGCCATGTCATCCCCGAGTCCTTTGAAGCTGGAATTTTGATCCTTCGGGCCGAATCCACGACGTGGGCCACCCAAGTGCGACTCATGCTGCCTCAGTTGCGCAAAAACATCGACCTTGCAGTGGGGACTGGCGTGGTCAGTGACATCCGCATTCAAGGCCCACAGGGCCCGTCGTGGAAGTCAGGACCACGACACGTGAAAGGCAGGGGTCCGCGCGACACCTACGGGTAACCTCTGGCGGCCAAGCAGCACCCGTGCAGCGATTGTGGGGATCAAGTCATACACGGGGCTTAAACCGGGGGGTCAAATCCTCTCTAGGTGCCGCCATGGGCCGCAAAATCCCTACGAACCAGCAAAAATGAGATAGACTCGCCCCCTAAGTTGTTCTTGCCTGAGGAGGCCGGTTTCACGTGTCATATGACGCCAGTGCCATTCAAGTACTCGAAGGCCTAGATGCCGTTCGCAAGCGTCCCGGAATGTATATCGGTTCCACCGGTGAACGCGGCTTGCACCACCTGGTCTACGAAGTAGTCGATAACTCGGTGGATGAAGCCATGGCCGGCTACGCCACCACCATTTCGGTGACCTTGCTCGCCAATGGCGGAGTTCGCGTGGTTGATGATGGCCGCGGCATCCCGGTAGACATTGTGGAGAGCGAAGGAAAGCCCGCCGTAGAAGTTGTGCTGACGGTGTTGCACGCCGGTGGCAAGTTCGGCGGCGGCGGATATTCGGTCTCGGGCGGTCTCCACGGTGTCGGAGTCTCTGTGGTGAACGCACTTTCTAAGCAACTCGATGTTGAGGTGCGCCGTAACGATTCGGTGTATCGCCAGACCTACATGCACGGTGTTCCACAAGCTGAACTTTCCAAGGATGAAGCCGCTAACCACACCGGCACCACCGTCACTTTTTGGGCCGACAATGAAATCTTTGAAACTACGACCTTTGACTTCACCACTCTTGCCCGACGTTTCCAGGAAATGGCCTTCCTGAATAAGGGTCTCACCATTGAACTCACCGACGAGCGCCTGGTTGTTGAGAAAAAGGTGTCAACCGAGTCTGACGCAGAAGGCAGCGTTGCACTTGAAGTCGTCGATCCTGTAGACGAAGCAGATCGCATCCGTAGCGTCAGTTACTGCTACCAAGGCGGCATTGCAGACTTCGTTGAGCACATCAATGCCAGCAAGGGCGCCTCGCATCAGCACATCATCTACTTCGAAACTGAAGCAGACGACAAGCAAATGAGTGCGGAAATTGCAATGCAGTGGAATAACTCATACGCCGAATCGGTGTACACCTTCGCGAACACCATCAACACTCATGAAGGTGGCACACATGAGGAAGGCTTCCGCACCGCGTTGACGTCGTTGGTGAATAAGTTTGCACGCGAGTGGAACATCTTGAAAGAAAAGGATGCCAACCTCAGCGGCGAAGATATTCGCGAGGGCCTCACTGCGATCATCAGTGTCAAGTTAACTGAACCACAGTTCGAAGGTCAGACTAAAACCAAACTCGGTAACACCGAGATGAAAGCCTTTGTGCAAAAGGCAGTCAATGATCAACTTGGTGAGTGGCTTGAAAAGAACCCGGCTGAAGGCAAAGACATTGCTCGCAAGAGTGTCAATGCTTCAGCTGCTCGTATTGCGGCCCGCAAGGCACGTGATTTAGCGCGTAACCGCAAGGGACTCCTTGGTGGCGCGGGTATGCCAGGAAAGCTCATTGACTGTTCCAGCCGCGAGCCTGAAGAGTGTGAAGTCTTCATCGTGGAAGGTGACTCCGCAGGCGGTTCTGCGCGGCAGGGTCGTGACCCTAAACGTCAGGCGATTTTGCCTATTCGTGGAAAAATCTTGAACGTGGAAAAAGCCCGCATCGACAAGGTGTTGCAAAACACTGAAGTGCAGGCACTTGTTTCAGCATTCGGCACAGGTATTCAAGAAGAGTTTGATATCAATCGACTTCGCTACCACAAGGTGGTGTTGATGGCCGATGCTGATGTCGACGGTCAACATATTCGCACCCTGTTGCTTACCTTGTTGTTTCGTTTCATGCGTCCGCTTGTCGAACAAGGCTACGTCTACATCGCTCAACCACCGCTCTACAAAATCAAGTGGTCACGTGATGACTCGGATTGGGCTTACTCGGATCGCGAACGCGATGCCATTGTTGAGGCAGGGCTCGCAGCCGGAAAGCGTTTACCAAAAGACGAAGCCATTCAGCGCTATAAGGGTCTTGGTGAAATGAACGCCGATGAACTCTGGGACACCACCATGGATCCAGAACATCGCGTGCTTTTGCAAGTCACCCTTGATGATGCCGCGCAAGCCGATGAGATGTTTAGTGTGCTCATGGGTGAAGACGTGGAAGCTCGCCGTAATTTCATCCAGCAGAACGCACGCGACGTGCGTTTCCTCGACATCTAGTTTCAGGAGTTCATGGTGTCTGAAGAAACAAGCCTAATCAACCATCACGGCCGAATTGAACCCGTCGATTTACAGACGGAAATGCAGCGGTCATACCTTGACTACTCGATGTCAGTCATCGTGTCTCGCGCACTACCTGATGTGCGCGACGGTTTAAAGCCCGTGCACAGGCGCGTGCTGTTTGCGATGTACGACGGTGGTTACCGACCTGATCGCAACTTCTCAAAGAGCGCACGTGTTGTTGGTGACGTGATGGGGAGTTATCACCCACATGGTGACGCTTCGATTTATGACGCTCTTGTGCGTTTGGCACAACCGTGGTCCCTGCGTTACCCATTGGTGCAAGGCCAAGGAAACTTCGGTTCACCGGGAAATGATCCTCCGGCTGCCCAGCGTTACACCGAATGTCGCATGGCCCCACTCGCCATGGAGATGGTGCGCGACATCGACGAAGACACGGTCGACTTCGGACCAAACTACGACGGTCGCACCCAAGAGCCACTCGTGTTGCCTTCTCGGTTTCCAAACCTGCTGGTCAATGGCAGTTCGGGCATTGCAGTGGGCATGGCAACAAACATTCCGCCACATAACTTGCGCGAGATTGGTGCTGCAGCTCAGTGGGTACTGGCTAACCCAGAGGCTTCAATCGAAGAACGTCAAGCTGCGTTAATCGAAATTGTTAAGGGCCCAGATTTCCCAACGGGAGCCCTTATCGTTGGTCGTCGCGGTATTGAGGATGCTTATCGCACTGGTCGTGGATCAATCACGATGCGCGCGGTCGTCACCGTCGAAGAAGATTCGCGCGGTCGACAGGTGTTGATTGTTACCGAACTTCCATACCAAGTGAACCCCGACAATTTACTGCTGCGTATTGCTGAGCAGGTTGGTGAAGGCAAGCTCACGGGCATCTCTGATATCCGTGATGATTCGTCTTCGCGCACCGGTATGCGTTTGGTTATTGAACTCAAACGCGATGCTGTTGCACAGGTGGTCTTGAACCAGCTCTATAAGCACACGCAGCTTCAAGATAACTTCGGTGCGAACATGCTTGCACTTGTTGATGGCATGCCGCGTACGTTGACTCTTGAACAGTTCATTCGCCACTGGGTCAGCCATCAGGTTGAAGTGATCCAGCGCCGTACGCGCTATCGCCTGCGCAAAGCTGAAGAACGCGCACATATTTTGAGTGGTTACCTCAAGGCTCTGGATGCACTTGATGAAGTGATCGCACTGATTCGCGCATCTTCAACAGTTGAAACTGCGCGCACTGGCTTGATGGAACTGCTAGATATTGATGAACTACAGGCAACTGCAATTCTCGACATGCAGTTACGTCGTCTTGCTGCTCTTGAACATCAAAAGATTCAAGATGAGTACGACGACCTGATGACCAAGATCGCGGATTACACCGATATTTTGGATTCACCAGAGCGTCAGCGCTCAATCATCTCTGAAGAGCTTCTTGAAGTGACGGAGAAGTTTGGTGATGACCGCCGTTCGCAGTTCACCGCCTTTGATGGAGATGTTGCAGACGAAGATCTCATTGCAGTTGATGACGTTGTCATCACACTAACTTCTGGTGGTTATGCCAAGCGCACCAAGAGTGAGCTGTATCGCGCACAGCGCCGCGGCGGCAAGGGTGTCAAGGGCGCGGCACTTCGCACCGATGACGTTGTCGAGCACATGTTCGTCACCACAACCCACCATTGGTTGCTGTTCTTCACGAACAAGGGTCGCGTGTATCGCGCCAAGGGTTATCAGCTGCCTGAAACTGGTCGAGATGCACGTGGGCAACACGTCGCGAACCTATTGGCCTTCCAACCTGACGAAACAATTGCTCAGGTTTTGGCCATCGAAAATTATGAAGCCGGTGAGCACTTGGTATTGGCTACTCGCAGAGGCATGGTCAAGAAGACGCGCCTCAGCGAATACGACACAAATCGCACCGGCGGCATCATCGCTATCAACTTAGCTCCAGAAGATGAAGTGATCTCGGCCCGTTTGGTGTCCGAGAAAGATCACCTAATCATGTTCTCCCGCAAGGGGATGTCAGCTCGGTTCGATGCCAAGGATGAAACCTTGCGTCCGATGGGTCGAGCCACCGGTGGAGTCATCGGCATGCGGTTCCGTGGTGACGATGCATTGCTCGCAATGGATGTTATTCGTGAAGGCGCCTTCGTGGTCACTATCACTGATGGCGGCTTTGCCAAACGCACCAATGTGGACGAGTGGGCAGCGAAGGGCCGCGGCATCTTGGGTGTGCGTGCCATGAAGCTCGTTGAAGAACGCGGCTCGATGGTTGGCGCAATGGTGTGTGACGAAGGTGATCAGATCTTCGCAATCGCGTCAAACGGCATTGTGATTCGTACCAAGGTCGATCAGATTCGTCCGTCGGGTCGAGACACCATGGGTGTGCGTTTGATGAACTTGGCCGACGGCGATGCGATTGTGGCCGTTGCTCGAGGTGGTGAGTCCGACGACGAGGACGAACTCGATGATGATGAGATTGCCGAAAGCGTTGATCTTGAGTCTGGTACCCCTTCAGTGCCCGAAGCTGCGGGCGAAAACCCTGACTCTTCTCCTTCGTAGCTCGAATTCTTGATCCCCTGGGCCTGCAAAGCCCGGGGGAAATAGGAGAGCCAATGTCCGGTAGTGTTTCCCCTCGCGCCTCTAAGCAGCGAATTCTGTGGATGGACGTGAAACGGGCCTATAGCTCAGCTTGGTTAGAGCGCTTCCCTGATAAGGAAGAGGTCGATGGTTCAAGTCCATCTAGGCCCACGTGAAGAAACTATTTGTGCTCGCTTTGCTTGCTGGTGTGGGTTACTACGCTTATAAGCAATATGCGGCAAATCAAGACGATTCCGACCTCTGGTCAGAGCCGACTCAAGCACCTGACCTACGATAGTTACTCGTAGTCACCAGGGGGTTTAGCTCAGTTGGTAGAGCGCTGCCTTTGCAAGGCAGAAGTCAGGAGTTCGAGTCTCCTAACCTCCACAAGTTGGCCTCGGCGTGAGCCGAGGTCATGTGTATGTCGGCTGACCCACGGTAGTAAGGGCACGGCAACCTCATGAAAGGATGCGGTTATGACTATGACTGCCACGTTGCACACCTCCAAAGGTGATATCAAGATCAACCTCTTCCCCGATCATGCTCCAAAGACGGTGGCGAACTTCGCTGGTCTTGCTGAGGGCACGATCGAATGGACTGACCCAAGGACTCGCGAGAAGTCTTCGAAATCCCTCTACGCAGGAACCGTGTTTCACCGTGTTATCGACGGTTTCATGATCCAAGGCGGCGACCCCCTTGGCACAGGTACCGGTGGCCCAGGCTTCAAGTTTGCTGACGAGTTTCACCCAGAACTCAGCTTTGATGGTCCCTACTTGCTCGCGATGGCTAACTCGGGACCAGGCTCGAATGGTTCGCAGTTCTTCATCACGACTGCAGCGACGACCTGGTTGAACTTTAAGCACACCATCTTCGGTGAAGTTGCTGATCAAGAATCCCGCGATGTTGTTGACGTCATTGGCACCACCAAGGTTGGACCGGGAGATCGCCCAGTAGAACCCATCACGATCAACTCCGTCACAATTACTCGCGACTAATTACAGATTCGATGACAGAGCACACAGGTGTAAACGCTGAGCCTGTGTGCTCTTCTCATCCAGATCGCATCAGTTATATCCGCTGTACGCGATGTAATAACCCCGTCTGTACTGAGTGCATGATTTCAGCCTCGGTTGGCTTTCAGTGTCCGAGTTGTGTTGGTAGCGCTAAGGTTTCGGCGGTGCATACGCCCGCGGGAGCACCGGTAATTTCTCAGCCATACGTGACGTTCACCTTGCTCGCGATTAACGTCGCAGTCTTCTTACTTCAACTTAGTGTCGGTATCGATGAGTCGGCTTCGCAATGGGGCATGTGGCCTGTTGGTATTGCTGCAAATGGTGATTACTGGACGCTGATGTCCAGTGCGTTCATGCATGGATCGTTTTTACACATTGCGTTCAATATGTATGTCTTGTGGATCATGGGCCCAACACTCGAACGCATCCTTGGGCACTCGCGCTTTGTTGCGTTGTATTTACTAGCAGCTCTTGGTGGATCAGTCGCGTCCTATGTGTTCTCGGATTTTCGTACCGTTTCAGTGGGTGCCAGTGGGGCGATCTTCGGGTTAATGGGCGCCTTCGTGGTCGCTGGCCGGCGCCTTCGTTATGACATCACTCAGGTCTTGGTGCTGCTTGGCATCAACTTGGTCTTTGGTTTTTTACAGCCGGGAATTGATTGGCGAGCCCACATTGGTGGATTAGTAGTGGGCGCCCTCATTGCCGCAATATTTGTCTTTGCGCCACGACGTAACCAGGTGTGGATTCAAATAGCTGGGTGCTCGGCGGTATTGGTCGTGCTGATCGTGGTCGCGCTGGTTCGCACCAGCCAACTGCAAGAACTTTTGTCAGGTTTTGTACCTGGGATCGACACCTAGAATCCGAAAAGGGACTTATCCACAGACTTATCCACAGGTGTGGATGAATTACAAGGGTGTAAGTCGAGCTACTGCCACTTTGTGGATAAGAAGAATCCGATAATGATGAAACCAAAGCCTATTCCGACATTTGCGATATTTGCCAGGTCTTTCATGATGGGCACCTGTTGCCCAGCGATGTAAAAGACCACGATGTAGAGCAATCCGAACACAAAGCAAGCCACCATGGCGGGGGCTAGCCAACGGGAAGAACCCAGCCGGGCGATCTTGTGCTCACCCATGGTTGGGGGCGCCTGATAGCCATCGTCCTTCTTACGTTTCTTGGACACCGGCACGGCACACACCTTTCACTCGTTGAGGCGGCATTGGTACTGACGCCTTCCTCCTGAGAAGATACCCCTTGTGACGCGAATCTTGGTTGTGGACAACTACGACTCTTTTGTGTTCAACCTTGTCCAGTACCTAGCCCAGCTCGGTGCGGAGGTCACGGTGAGGCGAAATGACGAGGTCACCCCCGCGCAAGCTTTGGATTTTGATGGAGTTTTGCTGTCGCCCGGACCAGGAATCCCACAAGATGCAGGCGTCTGTATGGACATTGTTCGTGAGTGCGGCGGCAAAGTGCCGATCTTCGGTGTGTGCCTAGGACATCAAGCGATTGCCGCGGCCTTTGGTGCAACGGTTGATCGCGCACCTGAACTCGTGCACGGCAAGGTTTCACTTGTGCACCACCGTGAGGTTGGCGTGATGGCCGGATTACCCGAGCCGTTTACTGCCACGCGTTATCACTCGCTAGCGGTAGACCCCGCCACAATGCCAGATGAACTTTTTGTGACAGGTGAAACTGACAGTGGAGTCATTATGGGTATTCGACACCGAACGATGGCGATCGAAGGCGTGCAATTTCACCCAGAATCTGTGTTAACCCAAGGCGGTCACCAGATGTTGGCCAACTGGCTCACTGAATGTGGCGATAAAGAAGCGCTCGCAAAAAGCGAAGGTTTAGCACCCGTGGTGCATCACTAACTGCTCAAACAAAGAGCTCAGTACGTAACTACGGAGTAGCCGTTGGTGCTGGTACTCGACCAATGGTGATGGTCACGACAGACCCGCGATCTAATTTTGCTCCAGCTTGTGGCGATTGCGCAAGAACGGTACCGGCAATATCTGCGGCAGTGTCTTGGTAAATGATTTGCGGATCAAATCCCGCCTGCACGATGTCGCTGCGCGCCTGAGCCTCAGAACTACCAATAAGCCGAGGAACGGTGCGTGAACCGGAAGCAACAGTGATAGCAACCGTACTGCCGGCATTTACTTGTGTGCTTGCTAGTGGTGATTGTGAAAGTACGTAACCTGCTGGTTGCTCTGAATCAGACTCAGTTATCGGACCAATTTGAAGATTGGCATCGCTTAGGGCAGTGCGTGCATCATTGACGGAAGTCAAACCAACAAGCAGCGGAACTGTCGACTTTTCTTTACCGCTACTCACCGAAACATTGACGGCTTGACCTTCTTCAATGGTTTCACCGGTTGCTGGTTGTTGGGCGATGACACGGCCTTCAGGACGGTCTGATACCTCGGCAGTCTGGCCACCCAAGATTAAGTTGTTTGCTTCCAACAGTTGTTGGGCACTCTCAATGGTTAGTCCCTCAAGGTTTGGCACTGAGACTCTGGCACTGGCACCTCCAAGGATGAACTGACCCGCGAGAAGTACAGCAGCGATGATGCCGAGCACAAGCGCTGCCGCAATAGACCAAAAACCCGCACCGCGTCTGCGCCGCGTGGGCGCAAGGGCCCGCGCGTAAGCAGCAGTGCCTGAGGCTTCAACGGGTGACAGCATCTGAGTGTGATCGTTGGCCATTACTACGGGGACTGCGGCGGTCATTGGACCACTTTGAATCATGCGATCAACATCGGAGCGAAATTCGCTCGCCGTCTGGTAACGCTCGTCAGTGCGCTTTGCCAACGCGGCTAACACGATGAGATCAATTTCAGGGGAGACTCCATCATCTATCTGCGATGGTGGTGTTGGCATTTCAGAGACATGTTGATAAGCAACTGATACGGCTGATTCGCCAGTGAATGGTGGTCTACCAGTCAGGAGTTCGTATAACAACACACCTGTGCTGTAAAGATCGCTGCGTGCGTCAACAATTTCACCACGCGCTTGCTCGGGTGAAAGGTACTGAGCCGTGCCCATGACAGCTGAGGTAGCAGTGATGGAAGTATTGAGTTCATTGATCGCTCGCGCGATACCAAAGTCCATGACTTTGACATCACCTGAGCGCGTCAGCATGACGTTGCCTGGTTTGATATCGCGATGCACAATGCCGTGGCGATGCGCGTAGTCCAGACCCGACAGAACTCCAGACGCAATTTCAAGGGCACGCTCTGGAAGTAAGCGTCGTCCCGCGGCTAAGAGTTGGCGCAACGTCATGCCGTCAACAAATTCCATGACGATGTACGGAACAACTACTTGTGTTTCGCCTTCTTCAACATCTAGGCGGTCTTCGCCCGTGTCGTAGACGGCAACGATGTTTGGATGATTGAGTGCAGCGGCAGATTGAGCCTCACGCCGAAAACGAACCTGAAAATCAGGGTCCCGCGCCAAATCTGGGCGCAAGATTTTTATGGCAACTCTGCGGCCTAGGCGAATGTCCCGTGACTCATGGACCTCGGCCATGCCTCCACGCCCAATGACCTCGCCAATTTCATAGCGATCACCGAGCATGCGCACGTTGCTCACTTACCCTCCATCACGTTTAGACTTCTTATTGTCGCAGGTGTGCTCACGATAGTTTGAGAACCGCCTGGATGACCTTCTTTGCGATCGGGGCAGCCAACCCGTTACCGCTGATTTCGGCCGCTCCTGCTTGCTCAATACAGACCGCAACGGCCACCTTTGGATTATTTGCTGGCGCGAAGGCGACGAACCATGCAACTGAAGGCCGGTCGTTACCCGTTTGGGCAGTCCCCGTCTTACCAGCTACATCAATTCCGGAAATTCGGGCGTTTGAGCCGGTTCCATTATTCACGACATTGACCATCAGTTCAGTTTCGGTTGCCGCATCCGTGACGGTCATTGCTTGGTTAAAGATTGACGGCTGCGTCGTGCGCAAAATTGAAAGATCAGGGCCACGAACTTCTTGAACCATAAATGGGTTCATGAGTACGCCCTTATTTCCGATCGCGGCACCAACCATGGCCATTTGCAGGGCAGTTGCGCGCACCTCAAATTGACCGATGGCACTCAAAGAGGTTTGCGGTGCGTCCGGATCAGTTGGAAAGGTTGAGCGCGCTGCGCGAAGCGGCAATTCAAACCGGGTATCAAAGCCCATGAGCTGTGCTTGCTTGCGTAAAGCGTCGGCTCCTAGTTCGTTGCCGAGCCAGGCAAAGGCGGTGTTACATGACATAGCCAGCGCACTACGCAGGCTGACCATGCCGGTCGGGCTGCAGGCTTTGCGATTCCAGTTATTTAAATAGGTTGTCGTATTGGGCAATCGGTAGGTTTTTGGTCCGGGGAGTAATGAATCCGGGGTGAACCTGCCCGAGGCCAGCGCCGCTGCGGTGACGACTAATTTAAAAGTCGAACCGGGAGGATTTAAGCCAACAATCGGACGATTCAATAGCGGTTTCTTAGGGTCAGCCGTGAGCTTTTCATAGTAGGTACGGATGCTTGCAGGATTATGACTAGATAAAAGATTGGGATCAAACGACGGCGACTGAACTGAGGCAAGTATTTTTCCTGTTGATGGTTCAATAGCCACAACCGAGCCAACTTTTGTACCTAAACCTTGGAACGCGGCAAATTGCGCATCAGGATTAATCGTTGTGATAACTGAGCCACCTTGCACCTGGCGACCGGCAAAAAGTTGTTTCGTGCGATCCACGAAGAGTAGATCCGAACTGCCGTTGAGAATTTTGTTTTCCGTGCGCTCTAATCCGGTCTTTCCGTACACGAGCGAATCAAACCCCGTAATTGGTGCATAGAGCGGTCCGTTTGAATACACCCGCTCGTAGCGAAGTGAGTCTCCCGTTTCCATGGAACGGGCGACAGCGTCAGTTACTGCGACGATAGGCCCGCGTTCGCGGTCGTATTGCGCGAGTAATTGACGTTGGTTACCAGGGCGTTCTCGATAGTCAGCGGCCTTAAATACCTGGACGTAAGTGACATTGGCGATCATGGCCAAGAGGAGAACGGCCAGAACAGCGCCTATGCGGCGAATTGGTCGGTTCATACGCGTCGGACTACTTGGGTGAATGCTTCATCAACTGATGGCACAAAGACGTCAGGGCGACGGGCACGGTCTGAAATTCGAATCAACAGCGCAATGATCACCCAGTTGGCAACCAACGAGGACCCGCCATATGAGAGGAAGGGCGTGGTGAGACCAGTCAGTGGAATCAACCGTGTGACACCACCAACAATCACAAAGAGCTGAAGTGCCAAAACGATAGATAGGCCTACAGCCAGTAATTGTCCGAAGGAATCTCGTACAGCGATTGCCGTGCGAAGTCCGCGTTCAATCAGGATGCCAAAGAACAGCAACAAAGCGCACATGCCCACGAGTCCAAGTTCTTCACCGATGGCGGCAACAATGAAGTCGGTATTCGCAAAAGGAACAAATTCAGGGAAGCCTTGACCAAGCCCACTGCCAAACAATCCCCCGCTAGCAAAACCGTAGAGTGATTGAACAAGTTGATATCCCGTGTTGTTTGCATCACCCCACGGGTCCCACCAGATATCTACGCGCAATCGCACATGCCCAAAGGCAAAATAAGCCAGGATCGCGCCAACGGAGAAAAGTGAGGCGCCAATAATGAGCCAGGAACGACGTTGTGTCGCGATATAGAGCATCACCACAAACAGCCCAAAGAACAACAACGAGGTGCCTAGGTCACGTTGGAAAATCAATACGCCCAAGGAAATGATCCACGCAACAACGAGTGGGCCAACATCTTTAGGCCTAGGAAAACCAACACCAAAAACTTTTGTGCGCACCAGGGCTAGCGAGTCACGCTTCATTACAAGGTAGCCAGCGAAAAAGATCGTCAGAAATATTTTGGATGCTTCAGCCGGCTGAAAGGACAATCCAAAAACTCGAATCCAAAGGGTCGCACCATTAACGGTATTGCCGATGACTGGAAGCAAGGGAAGAAGTAAGCCAAGTAAGCCAATGAAGCCGAAGGTGTACGTGAAGCGTTGTAGGCGGCGATGATCGCGGACCAGAACTAAAACAGCAATAAATAACACGACGGCGACAGTGAACCAAGTGAGTTGGGCATAGACGTCGGGTGTTGGTACCGGTGCACTGTTACGTGCAGCGCGCAAAGCGGAGGCCACATCAATGCGGTAGATCATCACAAGGCCCAAGATTGTGAGCAGGGTGGCTAGGGGCAAAAACAAAGGATCCGCATATTCAGCTGTTATTCGTACAGCCACATGCATGGCGCCCGCGAGGATGCCAACAATCACTACGGTGATCCAAAGCCTAGGCGTCATGCCCTCGCCAGTGGCCCAAGCAATTTGCATCGTGCCAGCTACGCCAAGAATCCAAGCACCAATGACGAGGAGCAATTCTGTGGTGCGGCGGTTGGGTTGGCGCGTAGGAACTGAAGTGAAGGCCATCAGGTGGCTGCCCCAGGGCATCCCGCAGTTGGCATGGTCCGGCATTCAGCTGCTCGTTGGGTTAATTCATTAATGATTCTTTGCGCATCAAGTGCATTAGCGGCAGGAATCCCTTTGCTCACCAGTTCCTGATCAAAGAGTGGCAAGTTTCCGACAGGTATGTGACTATCCATTGAAACTGAGGTGAGTGAAATGCCAATGAGCGAACCTGGAACTCCGTTGTATACGGCAACTGTTCCGGTACCGGGATTGCCTAGGACGCTGACGTACCACTGAGTGCTGATCCAGATCCGGCCAACAACGCCACCAATGATGAGGAGTAGTGCAGTAACACCCAACACCACACCGGTCTGCACGTATCGGCGTCGGCGAACCTCGCGCGTGCGAACCTCGAGCGCACTTTGTGGTTTGGCAGCGATTGCACGCGACGTAGCGAGTAGAACATGTTCAGGATCAGGCTGAGCATCAAGTGGGAATTGCACGCGAGGCAGGCGTTGCCGAACTCGATGTTCGCCAGCAGCACCCACGACAACGGGCATTGTTTGGGAATCTTCGATAGCCAATTCGTAGTCAATGACATCAGCTACCACGACTGTGACGTTGTCAGGAGCGCCTCGTTCGAGGGCTAGATCAACGAGGCGACTCACACAGCCAGTGGGTTCACCAGTTGAGAGCAAGGCATGTATTTCTTGCGATGTGAGAATTCCGGAAAGTCCATCCGAGCACAAAAGCAATCGATCATTGGCTCGGGCTTCGCGTACTGAGAGGTCTGCCTCAACGGGATTCACGCCATCAAGTGCACGCATAAGCAATGAGCGACGAGGATGACTGGCAGCCTCTTCTTCCGAGATCTCCCCGGCATCAACCAACGTTTGCACGAAAGTGTGATCATGAGTGAGTTGCGAAAGCTCGCCACCCCGTAATAAATATGCGCGCGAATCACCAACGTGCATGATTGCCATGCGATCGCCAGTCCAATAGACACAGGTAACTGTGGTACCCATACCTTGTACTTCTTCGTCTTCTTGAACCATCGCGACAAGGGTTGCGGCTATGCGCCCGACAACATCGTTCAGCGCAGTGACAGGTTCAATCGGTGGATTCGTATCAAGTTCGGCAAGCATCGCAACCGCTGTAGCTGATGCAAGCTCACCAGCTGCGTGGCCGCCCATACCGTCGGCAATAACGAGCAGACGCGGTCCTGCATAGCCAGAGTCTTCATTTCCTTGACGCACGAGCCCAACATCTGAACGTGCGGCGTATCGCAGTTGCATTTCTTAACCGCGTTATTTCTGTAGGAGCAGCGTCGTGCGACCTACGCGCAATGGCACACCAACTGGGAGTGCAGTTGGAGCTGTAATGCGCGTGCGGTCAATCCATGTGCCGTTCGTTGAACCTAAATCTTCAACCATCCAAACACCATCTGAATTGAACACTCGCGTGTGCCGGCTGGATGCGTAATCGTCATCAACAACAACGGTTGAATCGGGCGCGCGGCCAATGGTGACGTCGGCAGTAAGTAGCGGAACAACAGTGCCAGCAAGAGCGCCTTCGGTAACGACCAATTTTGCGCCGCGCACTTTTGAGGTCTTGGACTTCGGCATTTTCGCCGGCTTTGGCGGGCGTGCTGTTCGGCCTAAAGCGATGGGGCGAGCTTCTGCGGGCTGTAAGAGATCCCGACGAAGCACCAGCACAGTTGCAAGAACGAATAACCAAAGTAGGCCCAGGAACGCTAACCGGGCGAGAGTCAGTCCGAGTTCGGACACGACTTAGCTGCTCCGAAAGACGAGTGTTGTTGAACCGATTTGAATCGCGGTTCCTTCGGTTAGCGCAAGATCAGTGATGCGTTTTCCATCGACCATGGTGCCGTTAGTGGAATTCAAATCTCGAACGATCAGGGGAGAACCCATCACGATTTCGCAGTGGTTACGAGACGCACCGGGGTCATCGATGCGAATGTCAACATCGGCCCCACGACCAATACGAGTGATGGCGCGAACGAGTGGATATGCGGTGCGACCAATTTCAAGCCTTGGTTGGTGAGCAATGACTGCAGCACCGACAGCGTTGTCGAGATCAGTGGTGCCTTTGGCGGCAACCTCGGCGCGGGCTTCGCTGCGCACCCGAAAAATCCCAGTATCGAGTTCATCATCTTGGGAGATCACGATCTGGACCGTGCCAAGCAAGGTGTACCGCTGCTCGGTTGCGTAGCCCTTCACCAAGTTCGTGAGTTCACCCTGCAGGGCATCGCGAAATACGGCAAGTCGGGTGTAATCATGCGGGGAAAGTTCAATGTGAAAGATATTAGGAACGATGGTTCGTTCGCGATCGATGATGGCTGCGCGGTCATCAAGTTCACGCTGGAGAGCGGATGCGATCTCGACGGGTTGCACTTCAGCCTTAAAGGCTCGCGCGAAGGCTCCATTCACCATCCGGTCGAGGGAATCCTCAAACCGAGCAAGCAGACCCACAAGAACCCCATTTATCTCGATAGCAGTCTGTTCATATTACCCCGACGCCATGAGCAAACTCGTGTCTGAGTTGAGAGCCATCAGCGGTTATCGGCAGCTGTGTGAGGTCAGAAGTTCAGGCTGAAAGAATTGCAGCTTCCAAACGAGCAAGCGAATCCTGCATCATGCTGGCTGAAACCACAGGCCAGGAAATCCGAGATTGCCACTTCTCTTCCACTCCGCTCCAGTCCACGTAGTTTTCGACCAGAGTTAACGAAACATCGATTGGCGTGAGGCGAAGGCCATAGAAATGACCAATTTTCGGGCGGTCAACCATGCCAACGGTCCATTCAAGCAGCCGGTTAGCCTCGAAGGAATGAACCTCATTTTCAACCTGGTATGTGGTTATTTCAGGGATATCACCTAAGGACGCACGGTCCATATCCATTAAAAACTTGTCACCGACGGCACGAAGTTGATGATTCGAAGGCGCTGACATTAATGTCCCTGAGCCATCCATCGCAACGTGGCCAGCAGGAAGGGTGATCATCGAGAAAATCACTTCTGACGAAGCAGGGATCTCGCGGCTAACCGAAACTCGCATGGATTCAGACATCGGACTCCTCGTGGAAATGACCTTCAATAACGGGGAAATTCATAGGTAGAGATAAGGGAGAGTACCTCCTTACATGTGCCTGTAGGCTTGACTTGCCTAAAAAGTAATGCGCGAGTGGCGGAACGGCAGACGCGCAGCGTTCAGGTCGCTGTATCCGAAAGGGTGTAGGGGTTCAAATCCCCTCTCGCGCACCAGATCCCCTCACCATTGTGGGGGGATTTTTCAGTTGCATTGGATGAAGAGCTGAAGCACTGCTGGAGCGCTTGAGATTCCTAGATGCGATCCGTGAGATCCCACTGCACACCCTCTGGAGTGTCGCGCACTTCGATACCAGCGGCAGCAAGGGAATCGCGAACTAGATCGCTCATCGCGTAGTCCTTGTTTTCTCGGGCAAGCCGGCGCACGTTAAGGGCCACGTCAACGAGTGGTGAAAGTAGCGTGCGCGGATCTTGTAGGCCGCTATGCGCAGCATCTGCGAGTTCAACCAACATGGTGCGTAATTCCTGATGCGAGGCAACGTCACTTGAGAAAACTGCATCTTCAGTGCTCAAGGCCGCCGCCAGTGCTGCAGTTGAGTCGCCGGACTGTAGGGCTGAGCGAAAAGTTGCCAGCAAATCTGACTGTGATGTTTGGTGAGTAGCAACGACAACATCAACAGTGTTAGTACCGTGCAATGCGGCTCGCATTGCTTCAACAGTCGTTGACTCACCGCTTGCAACAAAAACAGATTTGCCACTCTGGCGAAGAGTAAGACCACCGGCGCCTTGCACAGAAACTTTGCCGGAAGAAAGTTCAATAAGCACCGCAGTGTGTTCATCGACTCCAAGAATTCCGGCACCATCGTGTAGTTGCGCTTCAAGGATTTCAAGGCGATGGAGTCCGATGTAGCAGCAGCTAGTGTCGTGTCGACCACCTTCGCGATTATCGAAATGTGGAACAACAGCAGCGCGAATGCCGAGCAGATCACCCAACAGGTTAAGTCCGGCTAACCAGTAGGGGTCTTCGCCAACTTTATAAATCTCATATACCGGGATCGCGTGCGCACCGATTGTTGCTGCAGCAGCACTACCAGTGACGAATGTTCCGCCTCGTCGAACGAGATCAGCGAACGCAGCGGGGATCGCAGTATCGGACCATTGATTCAATGCGTAAGACGGACTTCCAGGACCCGCAAGTAACCAAGATGCTTGTTGCAATTGCGAAAGGGTGCGTTCATGTTCCACTACTGATGCGTCTTTGCGACGCCACTGTGCGAGCTCGATTTTGGTGCCGACTGATTCGTCAAAGTATTGCTGATATTTCGCTCCCAAATCATCAGCGTTGACTTGAAAACCGTAGGGCGTATCGATCATGTACTTGGCACCGTCGCCCACGTCTTGCATTAAGGCGCGATGAAACTTCACCATTGTCGGGGCATTTTCACCCGATCCCATAATGACTAGTCGACCACCCATTGGAACAGCATGACGCAAGAGCATCCGTGAACAAAATGTGAGCCCCTTGTGGCGAAACTCTGGATTGATTACGGGCGCAAAGTCCTGACTTTGGCTTAGTCAGCGGAGCGCGAAACCTCTTCCCAAGTTCGAAAGTCGTTGAGGCGCCGCTCATAAAACGAGTGCAAGACATCGACAGCTTGATTTCCTAGGAGCAGGCGCAACGGCGGCTTTTCAGCGTCAACGACAGTCATCAATGCTTGAACACTGTTATCTGCATTAGATGCCGCGGAGGTCGCCAAGAGCTTTCCGAGCTTTTCGTGGGACTCAACATAAGCAGGATGAACTTCAGAGTTGCGTCGTCCTTCGGTGCCAAATCCGGTTGCGTATCCGCCAGGCTCGATAAGCGTGACTTTGATTCCGAATTTGCGGACTTCCTGAGCCAGAGCTTCTGTCATTCCTTCTAAAGCCCATTTGGATCCGCTGTAGAGACCCATGCCACCTGAAGCCGTGAGCCCGCTCAAACTGCTGACCGCAATGATGTGGCCTGAGCCTTGGGCGCGCATAAGTGGCAGTGCTGCTTGAGTAACCCAGATTGGGCCGAACACATTAGTTTCAAATTGCGCACGGATCTCGGATTCAGTGAGTTCTTCGATGTAGCCCATATGGCCGTAACCAGCATTATTGACGATGACATCGAGACGGCCGAAGTGGGCGTTTGCCCGCTGGACGGCATTTTCAACCGCAGTTTTGTCCGTGACATCAAGTTGTAATGTCAGGATTGAGTCTCCAAACTTTGCAACCAGGTCATCAAGGGGTGCGAGATCACGAGCAGTGGCAGCGACCTTGTCGCCGCGTTCCAACGCTGCTTGAGTCCAGATTTTTCCGAAGCCGCGGGAGGTGCCAGTGATAAACCAAACCTTCATGTGATCTCCTTCATTGAATGCGCAAGACAATACCTGTGTCACCAAGCCGTGTGCTGGCTAAGTGACTTTAATTAACTTTCTGAGGTTTGTTTGGAAGTCGCCTACGAGATGTTCAGAACAACGTAGGGTTCGCAAGTGGCTACCTATTCGTTCGTTGTTGGACCGCTTGCGCGCGTCCATGTGACGCTCGTTGCGGAGCTCAAGCCCTACACAGAAGAAGCCGCTGCCGAGTTTGTCAAAGAGTCACTCACTGACACTGAAACAAAGACATGGCTGGACCTGCAGGCGAACACAGCTCGCAAGATGGAGTGGCTTCTTGGGCGAATCGTTTTAAAGGAAGCAGTGAGTGAGTACCTCCTTGAAACTCAGCTCACGAAAATCACAGCGAAGCAGATAGAGATAACTCGCACCGAGGCAGGCGCACCCGGCGTGGTGTGGACAAGCGAAAATCCGCTGCCGCTACCGGTGATTTCCCTTGCTCACACGAAGGGCGTGATCGTCGCGGCCGTGGCAAGCGCTGAAGGTGTTGGTGTCGATGTGGAAAAGGCAGATCGACTAGCGCCTGTTGTTGAGCGGGTACTTACCGAGACTGAAAAGAAATTATTTGACGACGGTCGCATTTCTCTGCTCAGTGCTGTTGTTGCAAAGGAAGCAGCAGCCAAGGCAGTTGGTGTGGGTCTGGGCGGGGATCTTCGACGCTGGCCGATCGTTTATACCGAAGGCACCCAACATTTTGTAACCTGTATTGACGACGAAGAGTTGGCGCTGGTGGTGGATTTCCTTGAAGTACCAAATCTCATTCTTGGTGTGTGCGTGATCGTTTAAGCAAGATCAGGAAGTTGCATTTGTTCGGGGCAGTTGCGCAGCAGCCCAAGAATTGAAGACTTTTCACGTGAGTCAACGGCTAATCTCCAGCGGTATTTCACACCGACCCAGGCCTTGAGGTAACGGCAGGTGTCTGATGAATTTGGTGGCATCCATTCGGCTGGATCTCGATCGCTCTTGGAACGATTTGATGAAGCAGACACGGCGATGAGTGAATTCACATAACCAAGATCGTTTGCGAAGGCTTTGCGCTTATCTGGGGTCCAACGCCAGGCCCCAGAGTCCCAGGCTTCTTTCAAGGGAACTTCATGATCGATATCAAAAGTTCGGGAGCTAGAGGTGGTGACTCCGTCATACGTTGAGTACCAACGTCCATCAACCACCGTGCAGCCTGATGGTCTCCCAGAAATCGCGTCGCGAATGAGTACGTCTTGTCGCGTTGTGCAACCGTTTTGGGTGATCCAGTGTTGAAACAGTGAGCGGTCATAGCCACCCTGGTGTTCAGGTGAAACTGGAAGTGAGTTCAAAAGCGCCTGCACATTTTGTGTTGACCCCTGGGCTGGTGCAACAGCAACGACCCCGCAAGTCACGAGCAGACTTGCGAGGCCGAAAGCTACTGCGCTCCCCCGATGCATATCTGCACGGTAGAGCAAACGCTAAGAAATGTTCTTGTCGAGCAGTTCAAGCGTTGTTGGGGTCAGAGGGTGTCGAGTACGCATTCTGCAGTTGAAGCAAGCACATTGAAGCCATCTTCTTCTGGCAAAAATTGCGTGACGACGCCATTTTCAATCACCATTGCATAGCGCTTTGAGCGCAAGCCGCCCAGGGCTGGAACGTCAACGTCCATGCCAACAGCTTTGGTGAAGGCACCTTGTGGGTCGGCGGCCATCACGAATTGCGTACCAACTCCTTGAGCCTTACCCCAAGCATCCATCACAAACGCGTCGTTGACGCCGAGACAGACAATGGCGTCAACCCCCTTGGCTGATAGTTCAGCTGCCTTATTCACAAAACCAGGCAGATGCATCTTGGAACAGCCCGGTGTAAATGCACCCGGAACCGCAAAGAGGACCACTCGGCCCTTGCTGAGGATTTCCTTAGAAGACACAGGGGTGGGGCGATCTTCTGGAATAACGAGAAGTTCAACGTCAGGGATGGTGTCACCGATAGCAATAGTCATAAGGCAACCCTAAGCGCAGGGGGTGTCCGCTGTCTAAGAGTTGTCAGTTGTATACCCCCTGGGGTATAGTAGGTCACAACATTCATCTTGGAGGAAATATGTGTAGCCCAGTGAAGTGCGCAAGCTGCAGCAAGGTCACCTGGCAAGGCTGCGGTGACCATATTGATCAGGTGAAGTCGATGGTTACCCCCGAAGAATGGTGCACCTGCCCTCGCTAAATCGGGTTCCAGTTGGATCGTTTACCCCGCAGTGCGGTGGCGCGCAGGTGGCAAGCGAGAATTAACCTTGTGTCCTGGACCGTGCCCACCGAAACCGATGTTTTGGTTATTGGGGCTGGTCCGGCCGGGGCGGCAGCTGCTGCTTGGGCTTCACGATTTGGCCTTGATGTGGTGTTGGCTGATGCCAAGTATTTTCCAAGAGATAAAACTTGTGGAGATGGCCTTACGCCCCGAGCGGTTGCCGAACTTCAGCATCTGGGGCTAGGTGATTGGTTAGCAACCCAGCCCAGAAATCTTGGTCTACGGGCCGCAGGATTTAAACAAACATTGCTCCTACCTTGGCCTGGTGGTTCACTGCCCGACTACGGGTCTGCTGTTCCAAGAATGGAACTTGACGCAAAAATTCGTGAAGTTGCTTTGGAGTCTGGCGCGATTGCAGCTGATGGTTATCGGGCCGTTGATGTTGTGACAGAAAACGGTCGCGTTGTAGCTGTGACATTTGAAATTAAAGAAGACGGCAAGAAAATCACGAAAGAAATTCGTTGTAAGCGCCTGGTGGTAGCAGATGGAGCGAAATCGCAGCTAGGTAGAACTCTTGGGCGCGAGTGGCACAAAGACACGGCTTATGGAATTGCAGGGCGGGCATATATCGACAGTGGCCGATCCAAAGATCAGTGGATTTCCTCTCATCTTGAACTGCGGGGTGAAAAGAATGAAGTGCTTTCAGGATACGGCTGGATTTTTCCGCTTGCGGATGGCGAAGTGAATATTGGCGTTGGCACTCTGGCAACAAACAAGCGGCCCGCTGACATTAATTTGCGCTCACTCACCGAGTTGTACACAGATCAACAACGAGATTTGTGGAATCTCGAAGGGGACCTCAAGGATTTTTCTTCAGCACTACTTCCCATGGGTGGGGCCGTCAGCAATATTGCTGGCAAGAACTGGGTCTTTATTGGTGATGCGGCAGGTTGCGTGAATCCTCTCAACGGTGAAGGCATTGACTATGGCCTTGAAACTGGTCATTTGGCCGCGCAGCTGCTCCTGGAAACTGCGAAGAACCCCCACGCTGATCTCACTGCGGTATGGCCAGCTCAACTACTTGCGCAGTATGGAACCGCGTTCTCGATTGCTCGCCGGATCGCGGGCTTGTTGACTGTGCCAGGTTTTATTAAGACTTTTGGCCCGGTTGGAATGCGTTCAAAGTTTCTGATGACGATTGCACTTCGGGTAATGGGAAACTTGGTTACCGAGGCAGATAAGGATGCCACAGCGAAACTTTGGCGAACTGCAGGTCGAGCGAGTATCAAACTAGATGATCGACCACCGTTTTTGTAACGTATCATTTGAAGTATGCGCACACGATTGATTGCTACTTGCTTCACGGCTACTGCTGTTGTTGGACTTCTCACGGCATGTGGTTCGGAGACAGTCGTAGTTCCAACCCCAATGCCGATGGTCACTTCTGCCTCGTCTTCAGTGAATGCGAATTCACAAGCCGACGACATCGCTTTCTCGCAATTAATGATCGAACATCACCAGCAATCCATTGAGATGGCGAACATGGCTCTGTCCCAAGCAGATTCAAATGCGGTCAAAGACCTTGCTGATCAAGTCAAAAGTGCCCAAGATCCTGAGATCAAGACGATGCGCGGCTGGCTCACCTCATGGGGAGCACCAGAGGTTATGAACAACGACCATATGGGTCACATGAACATGTCAGAGGTGGGAATGATGACCGCTGCAGACATGGAAACCCTGTCGAGTTTAAGTGGACCAGGTTTTGATCGTTTGTGGTTGCAGATGATGATCCAACATCACGAAGGCGCAGTCTCGATGGCTCGTGCGGTACTTGTAACAACCAAGGATTCAGGCGTGAAGACACTTGCGCAGAACGTCATCGACAGTCAGAGCGTAGAGATAGCAACCATGAAAAGCATTCAAACGAACGGCGAGTAACTACAGCTCGAGTAACTACAGCTCGAAGTTGTCACTCAAAATAGTTTCCTGCAAAGACATCCGAAGTGGCGACATCCGAAGAATCGCAGGTGGTTCGTTAAGCAAGTCTTGCATTGCTGGAAGAAGCTCAGCAAGGGCAGGCGCTTGTTGGTGTTCTACCTGGGCTTCGTCATTTGCATAGACTTGATACAACCAGACCAGATTGTCACTGTCGGGATCGATCGACAAGGTGTAGAACTCGGTGCCAGGTTCCTCGTCTAGGCGATCAACATATTTATTCAACACTTCCAGAAGTGCTGGGCGCATCCCAGGCTTGCACGTCAGCCGAACGAGTACTGCTGCGCGCCCGGCAAGAAGTACTTGCACGGGTGGGGTCGCGTTGGTATTTCCGCCCACAATTCCTCCAGAGGTCGAAGTAGTGGTTACGCGTAGTTTTCTAGGTACCAGGCGTAAGTCGACGTGATGCCGTCATGCAGCGAAATCTTTGGCTGCCAACCCAATTCATTAATGCGTGTGGTGTCGAGCAACTTGCGAGGCATGCCATCGGGTTTGCTGGAATCCCATTCAATTGTTCCTTCGTAGCCAACGACAGCTGCAACCGTTTCTGCGAGTTCTTTGATTGGCATGTCATCGCCAAGCCCAACGTTGATTGTTTCGTGCGAGTCATATTTCTTTAACAGCATCAGGCACGCATCCGCTAGATCGTCAACGTGCAGAAACTCGCGGCGTGGAGTGCCGGTGCCCCACACTGTGACCGAGGGCGCGCCAGAGAGTTTTGCTTCGTGGAAGCGGCGAATGAAGGCTGGCAACACATGTGAACTTTGCAAGTCGAAATTATCGCCCGGACCGTAGAGATTTGTTGGCATAGCCGAAATCCAGTGGCGGTCATATTCAGTGCGGTGCGCCTCGATGTAGAAGATGCCTGAAATCTTTGCCATGGCATAAGCCTGATTCGTTGGCTCGAGAGGTCCAGTCATGAGTGAGGATTCACGGATCGGCTGAGTTGCGGCACGAGGGTAAATGCAAGACGAACCCAGGAACAGCAGCCGATCAATATCAATCGCGTGTGCGGCATCCATGATGTTGGTCTGAATCAAGACGTTGTCACGCAAGAATTCAACCGGGAACGTTGAGTTGGCCATGATGCCGCCGACTTTGGCTGCTGCATCAATCACGATGTCAGGCTTAGCCTCGCTGATGGCACTGAAGGTGGCATCTCGTTCACGAAGGTCCAGCTCTGATGAGCGCCAACCGATGACTTCGCCGACGCCGACAGTCTCAAGGGCTCGCACGATGGCAGATCCCACGAGCCCGTTATGTCCAGCGACGTAGACCTTGAGGTCGCCCCAGGCGAAGTCAGGAAGCATTGACTCAGTCTGTCACAAGGTTGACTGACTTTTGATGCTCCTTGCGTGGGCTCAGAGCGAAACAATGCAAGCTCGCTCACTCTCAACTATGGTGCTGCCATGCTTAAGCGCGGCAAGAAGACACCGTTACCTCCAGGCAAATACCGGATGGGTGGCAAGCACTTCAAGAACGACAAGGCATTCATCAAAACTGCCGTCGGCGATGTGCGGCGCTTAGAGAAGTACTGCGGTCTGGACACCTCTTCTTCATTATTGGACTGGGGTTGTGGCGCTGGTCGTCTCGCCGTTGGTGTGCGTGAGCATTTTGGCCAAATCCGTGACTATCACGGTGTTGATATTCAGGCAGAACTCATCGATTGGGCCAACGAGAATCTGACAGGTCCGGGGTTTCGCTTCACGCACGTGAACGTCAGTAATGAGCGTTACAACCCAGATGGTTCACCTGAGCGTACGTTGGCTGCCGATCCAGGAACGGTCGATGTCTTTTATGCCTACTCAGTGTTTTCCCATATGAATGATGAAGACACCCAGGCTTATTTGAAACTCATCGCAGAATCATTGAGCGCGAACGGCCGGGCTTTTGTCACCTGCTTCGTCGAAGAAGATGTACCCGGCTGGGTAGAAAACCCAGAGGGTTACGGGCCATTGGACTGGAAGGGTCGTCTCCATTGCACTCGCTTTGCCCGCGGGCATTTCGAGGATCATGTCAATGCAGCTCGCCTTGCAGTTGATCGTTTTGAGTATGGGCAAGAGACCGACGGTCAGAGCCTGTACGTCTTGCGTAAGCGCTAATTGCGCGAAGCAAGCCAGAGCGGTCGCGGCAAGTTATCCACAGGCAATCCTTTGGTAACGATTGAGGAAACAACTGCCCTTGACTGCCTTGAGGCCGGTGTCATTGGCGGACAAACCGGAAATCGTCAGTTAAAGTCGAAAAACATTTGTCTTCCACGCTCAGGAGTTTCTACATGCGTCGTGCCCTTATTGCAGCTGTAGCTGGAGCAATCGCTCTGGGCTCAGTAGCTATGACCGTTCCTTCCCAAGCTGCATCAGTGGGTAACCCACTGCCGCCGACCATGTTTGGCCAGCACGTTCCCGGCATCGCTAACGGCACCAAGCCGACCGTGCCGTATGGAACTGTCCGCCTGTGGGATGCCGGCGTTGCCTGGGGCCAGGTCAATCAGGGAAAGGGCAAGTTTTGGTGGAATGGGCTAGACGGAGCCATTCAAAATGCGAACGCGCAAAAGGTGTCGTCGCTCTACGTTCTTGGCTCAACTCCAACCTGGGCCGCAACAAATAAGAAGCAAGGCACTTACCCAAATAAGGGTGCGGCTTCGGTGCCAGGAATGGCGAATTGGAAAGACTGGGTTTCAGCAGTTGTCACACGCTACGCGGCGTCAATTGACTCGTACCAGATCTGGAATGAAGCCAACCTGAGTACCTTCTTTGCTGGTACGCCACAGCAAATGGCTGATCTGACCCAAGCTGCCTACAAAATTATTAAAGCCGGCGATCCAACCGCCAAGGTTGTTTCTGCGTCGAGCACTGTTCGCTTGACTGCGTCATACGACAAGTTTTTCCCTGCGTATTTGACGGCGTTGAAAAAGAAGGGTTGGCCAGTGGATGCTATTGCGATTCACACCTACCCTGCAGGAAATCAAGGTCCAGCAGAGCGTGTGAGCTACATCAATAAGACCAAGGCAGACATGACGAAGGCTGGCGTTCCAGCAGCAATTGAACTTTGGGATACCGAAGTGAACTTCGGAATTAAGGGCCCGGGAAGTATTGCGGAGCGCAACATTGCACCTGCCGAAGGCGCTGGCTGGCTCGCAACGACTTACTTGGACAACGTCACCCTTGGTGTTGCCCGTTCGTACTGGTACTTCTGGGCTCCTTCGGATGGCCGTGTTGGAATCGTTACATACGATGGTTCACCAGCGGCAACCGCGTTCGCAACAATTGAACGTTGGATCGGCAATGCCTTCCATAGTTGTAATCGCGGCACAAACGGCGCAGCGAATACTTGTCAACTAGGAGATAACGTCAATCCAGAAATAGTTGCATGGGTATCTTCAGGATCCGCGAAGTTCACCGTTCCTGCCAGTGCAACCACTCAATGCGACGTGATGAATTCATGCTCTGCAATTGCCCCAGGAACCTCAGTCACGATTGGAAGTAGCCCACTATGGTTCGGTTCAGCCGCACGCGCAAAAACAAATCAGCAAGGCTTGGGCTTCTAGCCCTTGCCGCTGGTTTAGTCCTCACCGCTTGCGGTGGGGGCAGCGATTCTGGCACCAACAGCGGAGGATCAACAGGGGTTGATCCCAATGCCATCAAGCCTTCTTTAGTTGGTATGCAAATTGAAGGTGCAGAAGTTGAGGCTTGGTCCTCAGCTCCCTTTGGTGCGCTTCGCCTCTGGGACAACGGCACTGCTTGGTCTCAGATCGAACTGAGCAAGGGCAATTTCAAGTGGAAAAACCTTGACGGTGCGTTAGCAAATGCTGAGTCCAAAGGCATGAAAGATGTGCTGATGGTTCTTGGAACCACACCAACCTGGGCTGCTTCCAAAAAAACCACACCGGTGTATCCGCCATACCCAGGTGCAAACAGTGCACCAAAAAATATGGCCGACTGGGATAACTGGGTCACGCAGGTTGTGCAACGTTATAAAGGCCGTATTTCAGGGTATGAAATTTGGAACGAAGCTAACTTGAAGATGTTCTACAACGGAACACCTGCACAAATGGCGGACATGACCAAGCGCGCTTACGACATCATCAAAGCAAATGATCCTGCTGCAATTGTTGTTTCAGCTTCACCGTCATTGCGTTTGCAGTCGGCTTTTGATGGTTTCTATGTGAAGTATCTTGCTGAACTCGCAAAACTGAAGTGGCCAGTTGATGTTCTGGCCATGCACACGTATCCAAAAGCTGATGGTGATCCAGTTGCTCGTGGGGCCTTGATCAAGATGGCCAAGGCAGCTATTACTAAAGCGGGTGCTCCGGCAACGATGCCGGTGTGGGATACCGAGTTGAACTATGGACTTGCCGGTCCAGGTGCACTCCCTGCTAACAAGATCAAGGGTGCAAAAGCTGCGGGTTGGGTCGTTCGCACCTACATCGACAACCTTCGCTATGGCATTGAGCGTTCGTACTGGTACATCTGGACCCAGAAGCCATACAGCCTTCTTGGCATTCAGGCCTACCCAGGCGCCCCGGCCGAGCAGGGCTTCTTCGCGGTTGAGAATTGGGTTGTCGGCTCGAGCTTTGAAGGTTGCACTCAGACTGCAGACACTGTGGTCTGTAATTTCACCCGTGCCGGACAAAAATCAGTGGTTGCATGGGCTGAAACAGGAACGGCTGCTTACACCGCTCCTGAAGGCAGCAGCCTTCTTTGTGATCCTTCAGCGAAATGTTCACAGGTGGCCGGTGGAGCTCAGATCACCTTGACTGAGATTCCTATTCGGATTTATCTGCAGTCCTAGAAAAGCATAAAAAGCGGGCGTCACCTCACAAGGGATGCCCGCTTTTGCTTGTCGCTGTTAGCCTTCCCTTTACAAAGTTCGATACCTGCATGCAGTCCCATCAAGAGGAGGTGTCATGAGTAACGAAGTAACCGAAAACGGTTCGGTGCCTTCCGCTGCCACTTCCCACCTACGCACCCCAGCTCGCATTGGCTGGTCGAGCGCCCATTCGCGCCGCGACCGTCCGCATTTGCGAAGAGATCCCCTCCGGGTTTATGCCACGCGCGCGGTGATCTGGGACTTTATTGCGATCATCGTTGCCGGCGTCACCGGCTTTGTTTTGCGCTGGGCGATTCCGTTTAACGTTGAAATTAACGACCCCACTTACGTCTCGCTGGTCGTCATCGTCGTCATTGCTTGGATGGCAGTAATGGCACTGCGTGGCGCGTATGACACCCGAATTCTTGGCGTAGGTTCCGAGGAATTTAAGCGAGTGGTTTCTGCTTCAGCGACGGTCTTTGGTGCTGTTGCCATTGTGGTGTTCGCGCTGAAACTTGATCTTTCTCGTGGCTTCGTTCTCATTACGTTTGTTGTCGGTCTTTCATTGTTGCTCATCGTGCGTTGGTCATTGCGCGCTTGGCTTCGCCATGAACGTCGTTACGGTCACTTCCTACATCGCACGGTGGTTATTGGCGCCGAACCGCAAAAGTCCGAAGTTATCGACATGCTTGATCGCGACCCTGTTGCTGGCTTTACTGTGGTGGATGATGTTGAAGAACCAGCAGCAGATATCAGCGAAGATGCACTGGATGCTTGGCTCGATGAAATCATGGCGCTGATTGCACTTGGTGACGCAGATACCGTTGCTATTGCTGGGTCTCCGGCGATTGGCCCTCGAGTTGTCCAACGCCTTGCATGGAGATTAGAAGGCCCTCGAGTTGATCTTTTGGTAGCTCCAGCTGTTGGCGATGTTGCTGGCCCGCGTGTCAGTATGCGCATGGCTGCAGACCTACCGCTGTTACATCTTGATGAGCCGCATCTCACGGGTCCAAAGCGTGCGATTAAGCGAGCTTTTGATGTAGTTGCTGGCCTATTCATGTTCTTTGTTTTCTTGCCATTCATGATTGTTGCTGCGATCGGTGTGCGCTTCACTAGCCGAGGTTCGATCTTTTACATGCAGGAACGAATCGGACGCGGTGGCGAACTCATCAAAGTGGCGAAGTTCCGCTCCATGTATGTCGGTGCAGATAAACATCGTGAATCGATCATCGGTAATCCTGATGAGAACATCACCACCCGTTATCGCAAAGATCCACGAATTACCCCGTTCGGCAGATTTCTTCGCCGCTGGTCTATTGATGAAACACCTCAGATATTCAACGTGCTCATTGGCTCAATGTCGATGGTGGGACCTAGGCCAGTGCTTGTTGATGAGTTGCCGCTCTTGGGTGATGCTGACCATCGCCGCCATCTGACAAAACCCGGCCTCACGGGCTTGTGGCAGGTCTCTGGCCGCAAGGAAGTGGACTGGAACGAACGAATGCGCCTTGATCTGGACTACGTCGAGCATTGGTCACCGGCCCTTGATCTGGTGATCATGGCCAAAACGGTGAAGGCTGTGCTCGTCGGGGATGGCGCGTACTAGCTCGATCGGGGTGCACCCTTTGGGTATCGATCCGGTTACAGGTGGGCTTGGCCTCAAAGAATGGGGCGATTTCTTATCTATACTCACTAAGTGTCCCGACTTACTCCCCGCATCTGGCTTGGGATAAGTGCGGGCGTAGCCGTCGGAATCTTCGTGATCTGGCTTCAGGTGTCGATTTTTACCTCGTTGGCTTCCCTGGGCATTGGCGCCCGGAGTTACCAAACCAGCCTGACGGGTGTCGCTAATCAGATTTCAGCGGGCGAATATGCCGCCGCTCAGGCAGATCTGGCCCAAGCGCAGAGTGCCTCCACTCACATCATCGACTCCGCGCACGGCTTCAATATGACGGTTTTGGAATACATCCCCGGGATCTCATCTGCCGTTCATAACTGGGAACGCCTGACTGACGCAGTCGAAAACATCACCGCGAGCACGGATGACATGCTCACCTTGTTTGGTGATCTCTCGGGTAAGTCCGGCACTGCAAAGATTTTCAATGATGGCGCGATTGACGTGGATGCCTTGAAAGCACTGCCACCGCGAGTGAAGTCGATTGATCTTGGTATTTCAGCGACGTATAACAATCTTCTAGCGGTGCAGGCCAATGGTCCACTGTCTGGCCCCTTGGCTGCAGTTCAAGCCAAGGCATTAACCACGATCGCTCCTATTCAAGATGCGATGAAGGCGCTTGTTGATCTGGCTCCTCAATTGCCAGATGCGCTAGGTGCCAACGGTCCGCGTCGATATCTCATCGCGATCGGTAACCAAGCCGAGATGCGTGCAGCAGGCGGCGCTCCGCTCACGCTGATTCTTGTTGAGTTCGACCAAGGCCGAATCACGATTCCAATAAAAGGCCAAACGAGTACCGAACTCTTTCCACCATTGAATGCCCCCGTGAAATGGTGGGGTCCATCAGCAAACCCATTCTTCGATATCAATCCGCGCTACAGCCCAATGGTTGTGGCAAACACTCACCCGAATCTGGAATTCAGCGCGCGTGAAATGGCTGGTGCCTGGGAAGGTGGAAGCTACCCCGCTGTTGATGGCGTTGTGACCATTGACCTCACGGCGATTGGTTCTGTGCTTAATGCGATGGGCCCAATTCAGTCGGCTGCATATGGTGAAGTTACTGGCGACAAGCTTGGGCAAATTTTATTGATCGATGCTTACGCCAAATTTGGTCAGTCAGATGCAGTGGCTCGCCAGAAGGCAAATCAGGAGCTCCTGGATCAGTTACTCGCCAAACTCCTGAGCGGTGATGAACTCGTTACTGCAGCAAAGGCAATGGCTAAGACTGCACCGGGGCGTCACTTCCAAGTATGGATGGCAAAGCCTGAGTTTGAATCCGTAATTTTGCGCAGTGGAGCTGGTGGCAGCGTAAATGCACCAAGAACTGGCGACTGGTCTGCTGTCTATACGCAAAACGGCAATCAGAGCAAGGTGGATGTCTTCCAAGAGCGCAAGGTCGTGGTGAATGCGGCGGTCCACACTGACGGTTCGGCGCACGTTACCCAAGATGTGATCTTGACGAATGCCACGCCCAAGGACCGCCCAGAGGGTCCACCTGAACGCATTGGCTATGAAACAAGTTGGTTAAAAGCGGCGTACGTCATGTATGTGCCAAACGCAGCAACCAATATGCAGACGATTTACCCGGCAGGATTTGCAGTACGACCGTTTAAGAATCACCAACAACTCGGTAAGGGTTACGTTGATGACGGTTTCGGACAAAAACTTGTGCGGGTGGTCGGTTGGACTGCGCCGCAAGCATCATCAACTGTTTCGCAAAGTTATGACTTACCTGCCGGAACATTTGGTAAAAATGGAAACCTGAACTACACCTTGCAGGCTGATCCTCAATCATTGTTTAAGGCATCTACCGTCACAGTTCGGGTGACTGCACCTGCTGGCTATTCACCAGTGGAGACCGACGGCATGGTTGTGAACGGAAAAACCGCAGAGGTTAGTGCTGTGCAAGACCGAACGGTCAAGGTCTCGATTGCACTTTCGAAGGATCGTTAATGAATCGAATCCTTGGAATACAGCGATCTGAACTGGTGCTTGGCGGCGTAACTCTGATTGCGATAGTCGCGTTATGGCTGGTGCCACCAGCGGGCTTTGTTTTGTCGGCAGCACTTCTTGCGTTGTTGCCACCCTGGGGTAGAAGTGTCACTGAGCGGGCCATCATCAGCGTTGTTTTGGTCGCTGGCGTTGTAGCGCTGACTATTCCGCGCAGCAGCGAAGTGCCGGTCACACAGACAAGCGCGCGTGTTGGGCTCACAGCACTCTTGGTTGTCGCAGTCATTCTGCGATCGCTACCAAAGCTGAAGAAGTACGCCGCTATTCCAAAACTACAAACAATCGATATCGCTGTAGCTGCGCTGGTCGCGGTGATTGCGTTGTGGTTAATGAGTGCATATCGAGGGGTAGGTCCGTATGGAATTGTCAGCGGCCTATTTTTCACTGGCTGGGATAACCAAGGGCACTTCGTACCGTTTGCCAACACTTATGAGGTTGGGAAAACCACGTGGCCAACCCTTGACGGTTCGATAGC
>Ga0114974_10000405_pt1 | contig 36706 bp, 34 predicted proteins | sample S_130206_EF_Meta_FD_87318 | JGI IMG/M metagenome (GOLD analysis project Ga0114974, IMG submission 87318) | Freshwater microbial communities from Lake Simoncouche, Canada to study carbon cycling - S_130206_EF_MetaG | ecosystem: Environmental > Aquatic > Freshwater > Lake | place: Lake... | reverse complement strand
TCGACCAAGCACTACGTTCGACCAAGCACTACGTTCGACCAAGCACTACGTTCGACCAAGCACTACGTTCGACCAAGCACTACGTTCGACCAAGCACTACGTTCGACCAAGCACTACGTTCGACCAAGCAACCCCACTACCTAGGATGCCTTCGCATGATATCCTAAGTAATGCTTTCGGCAAACAGCCGCATACTTATCCTTACCACCTACGCAAATCTGTCCCTCGGTCGAAGCAAACCGTAAGCTAAATATACCAGGAGTACCATCCTTGCACATACTGCACAATGCAGTCAGTTTCTCACAGCTATCCGCCTTCGAAATAAGCTTCTGAATCTGCTCGAACGGCATCCGGTTCGAATCGCCGTCGAGTCCCACAACAAGCACCTTCTTCTTATATCCCTCCACCATTATCATGACTCCCTCATACAAATCAGGAAAGAACTGTGCCTCATCAATAACAATAAACGAAGCATCCAAGAATGCCACTAATGTAAGTGCCTCCAGTAAAGTCTTCAACCCGATCGCGGGATACCCCCCAGCCTCATCGTGGGTCTGCAGCGATCTTCCCGCAGAGTCATATCGAGTATCAAGGGCCGACGTAATTACACAACATTTCGTATTCAAATACATCTCCCTCCGAAGACGCTGAATGGCGAGAGACGACTTCCCTGCAAACATCGGCCCCATAACGATATCAAGGCTCATTTGGCTGGACAGGACTCGATGAGCTAACGTCGCTCAATTTTATTAGGTAGCCGCATGCTTAAACCATAGAATGGGAATCGGTTAGAATGAATAAAATATACTGTTTCTGGACAGGTTCGAACGAACTTACACCAAACCGACGAAATTGTTTAGAACAACTTAGGACAGCCAGCGAATGTCAGATTGTACTTGTAACAAAGGATACTCTTAATAGTTATATCTTGCAGGAACACCCTCTGCACGAAGCCTATGAGTATCTATCGGAAGTACACAAGGCTGATTATCTACGAACATATTTTATGAATTTTCATGGAGGTGGATATAGTGATATTAAATATACAACTGGCTCATGGGTCGCCGCGTTTGATGAACTAGGCAGCAGCGATGCGTGGATGAATGGATACAAAGAGGAACATTCCGGTTGTATTGCGTATCCTCCCGTAGCAGAATATTGGAGTGAATTAATAGGAAACGGTGCATATATAGCGAAACCACGTACCCCATTAACCGAGGAATGGTATTCTGCAATGATGAGTTTTTTGGATTCTAAGCTCGAAAAACTGAGGCTCAATCCATCTACATGTCCGAGAGATCACAGCGGCACTGGATCATCTTATCCTATTGCATGGGCAGAAATGCTAGGCTTTATTTTTCATAGAGTCTCATTTGGTTACAGAGATAAGTTATTAAAAACAGTACCCACCCCTATATTCCACTCATATATTTGAATGAAATAGCGAGGGATTTTTTAGGGCATCAGTCTAGATGTCTGCGTATCAGATCGTCATCCCCACCTATGGAAGAGCAGATTCCATAGGAGACAAGACACTAACCCTTTTACATACATACGGCATCCCCCGTTCCCAGATAACTCTCTTCGTAGCAAACAAGGAAGAAAAGGACGCCTATGCAAAGGTGCCGCCTTCTCTCTACGGATCCATCGTCGTAGGAGTCCCTGGCCTCGTCCATCAGAGAAATTTCATTATGTCCTACTACCCGAAGGGGACTCACATTGTTTCTTTTGACGATGACGTGAGTGGTCTCTGGGAGCTTCAGGGAGAGAAGCTCGTCCCCCTCGTAAGCCTGAAGAAGACCATTACGCAGGGTTTCGCATTGTGTAAAAAGATGGGCTATCATATGTGGGGTATTTATCCCACCAAGAATGCCTTGTGGATGTCGGCAACGCCGTCGACGAATCTGAAGTTTTTGATTGGGCACATGTATGGTATTATTAACAGAAAACTCCAATTAAAAATGCCATTGAAACACGACTATGAGCTGACGCTCGAAAATGCGGTACGGGATGGGGGAGTGATACGCCTCAACTCTGTAGCAGCTACTACGAAAATGGGAAAGAAGGGGGGGATCGATGCATCGGTCGAGCAGCGGCAGGCAACCTATGGCAAGGTCGTCGATTACTTAGTAAAGAAATATCCTGGACTCGTTCGCAAAAATCCGAGGCGGGAGGGGGAAATCCTTCTTGCGAGGGAGGTTCCCGCGGAAAAATAGGGGGAAGGGTAGAAATGTTCCACCTCTACATGTCGCTCTTTACCGCCGCCCTCTTCTTTGTCCTCACGCCTGGAATTCTTCTTCGTCTACCTAGCGGGGGTTCCAAGGTGGTCGTCGCCGCTACCCACGCCCTGGTCTTTGCCCTGGTCTTCCATTTTACACACAAGACGGCGTCGAAGTTCCTCTATGGAACGGAGGGTTTCGCTGCCCCGACGGATGCCGCTAGCTGTGCGGCTGCCAAGATGAACTGGAACCCTGCCACTAAGGTATGCAGTGCCTAAATAGACCTGATAAACTGCCATCGCAGGTCCACACAGATTCGCTCCCAGATCTTATCCTGGTTGTATAACTTGTCCCTGTTTTTGAGTAGGGGAAAGCACTGCAAGTAGTCGTCGAGCTCGAGGAGCTCGCAGAACTTATAGAGCACATATGAATACGATAGGAAATTACTCCGTGTCTTCGGGCAGTGCTTGACAAAAGAGCTCTGGATTTCCTTGAACATAAACCGCAACTTCTCCTCGATTTCACGGGACATCACAGGAGCAGTCTTCCCATTAATTCTATTCAGTATGTAAGGTACGTGCTCGTAAAAATTCGTGCATTTCAGTTTCTTAAGAATTTCGCGAATTTTCACCTGTTTTATGTCTTCTACGCTTACAATACGCTCCTTCTTCAACTCCTCCAGAATCGCCTGAAAAATATCTTCCGGTATTTCCGTGCTCTCCTTCGCCTGGAATTGGGCGAGCCATTCATTGAAGTGATTGATACGCTTGTATGCATAATATGTAACCTCTCTCGGCGGATCCTTATAGCTGGGCTTATCACTGTCAATCAGAACAAACTCCTGAAATCCGCAACGTTCACAAAAGAAAAGTGCTTCTATCGGACTGAACTTCATTTCTACGTCACACCTCTCACACATGCCATGGGGATCCTCTGATATATTGGGTTGTATTTTCGCATTTTCAGGATTCACCTTTTGCATATATTTCTCGAGCAAAACATCCCTCCCCTCCGGCTTGGCCTTTGGCACAAAGGATCCCTGGGCCTCCGTGGAAGGGGCCTCTGGTTCTTGCAGGGCTGCAAGTACGCTTCCCGGCTTGACCTTTGCCTGCTTTGTAACCGTCGAGATGCCGCCCTGGATCTTGTCCTGCAGATCGTAGTAATTAAAGAGAATCTCGCCCGTCTCGAAGAAGTAGTCGTATACAGACTTCTTTGACTCAAGATCGTCGCGCCGCTTCCGAAGGTACAGAAGCTCCTCCTCCTTCTGGGTTCTGGCCACTACATCGGTGATACCTGACAGGTGTGCATCGAGCTTCTCAATGTGCTCTGTGAGGGTTGATACGAGTGACTCTTCCCGACGCATATCTGCCATTTGTACTTGGTGAAGATTATCGAGAGTTGTTTTTCCTTCGACGACGGTTCTTTTTCCAAGGCGAGATATACTCTGAGGTATACCCTCCATATATACTGGAAAGATTTGAGGAGTTTAAGTCTTATATGTTGAACCCTCCCGGCCCCTCTTAAAATTGAAGGAAGAGGGTAGGGTTGGATTTGCAATGAAATATACGAGGGAGCTTCTGGAATCCATATTGGCTGAAGGGGGTGCAAGCATTCCGGTCGAGTACCCGAACTACAATCAGCGGTTGAAGGTTACCTTCACCTGCTCCTGTGGACTTGCTACGACGAAACGATTTGAGATGTTACAGGTGTACCGGCTACCCTATTGCGAGGAGTGTAGTTTGAAGAAGGCCACCGAGAGATCTAAGAAGGCCTTGATGGATAAGTATGGCGTCGAAAATCCGGGCGAGTTAGATGATGTGAAGCAGAAGATTAAACAGACATTTATTAACACCTACGGCATGCACCCTAAAAAGACAAAGGGTGTGCAGGATAAGTGGAAGGCGACATGCTTAGAAAAATATGGAGGACACCCAAACCAGAACAGCGATGTGCAGATAAAGTCTGAGTCAAACTCCTATAACTACAAAGACTACATGATGCCAAGTGGAAGTATCGTAAGATATCAGGGCTATGAGAATGTCGCTTTAGACGAACTAGTTCAACTATATGAAGAAGAGGAAATTAGTATTGGAAGATCAAACATCCCTAGCATTGACTACTATCTTGGAGATGTAAAGCATGTATACTTTCCAGACTTCTTTATTAAACATGAGAACAAAATCATTGAAGTAAAGTCCGAGTGGACCATACAGTTACGGCGAGGTAACGTGGAAGAGAAAGCCGTTGCAACTAAGAAAGCCGGCTATAAATACGAGATCTGGGTATACAGCGATAAGAAGGTGAAAGTTGAGACGAAGATATACTAGACCCTCCCGGCATATATATTCTGTATAACGGTGTCTCCCGGCAGATTTTTTCCAGATTCTTCGCGAGTTTCCTAAATTTTGGCGATTTTTCCCGTTTCGCCAAAATTTTTTTCTAAGATGAGGGTATAACATCATGACCGGAGGTGGACTTATGCAATTAGTGGCGTATGGTGCTCAGGACGTGTATTTAACCGGTAATCCCCAGATTACCTTCTTCAAGCTCGTGTACCGCCGCCACACGAACTTCGCCATGGAGTCGATCGAGAATCCCTTCAACGGCAACCCCCGCTTCGGCAACCAGGTAACGTGCACGATCCAGCGCAACGGCGACCTGATCCACCGCATCTACCTCCAGGCCACGCTCCCTGCCGTCTCTCTCGCCTCGACGGACGGCAGCGGTGCCCAGTTCCGCTGGCTCAACTGGGTCGGTCACAACCTCATCGACTGGGTTGAGCTGCAGATTGGCGGCCAGCGCATCGACAAGCACTACGGTGACTGGCTCCAGATCTGGAATGAGCTCACGCAGGAGGCTGGCAAGCAGGCCGGCTATGCCAAGATGGTTGGCAACGTGCCCCAGCTGACGAACCTGATCGTCCAGGGCGGCGAGTCGTGCTACAACTACTGCGCCGGCGGTGAGCCCCTGAGCTCCTCGTCCCTGCTCAGCTGCGCCCCTGAGTACACGCTGTACGTGCCGCTCCAGTTCTGGTTCAACCGCAACCCGGGCCTTGCCCTGCCGCTGATCGCCCTCCAGTACCACGAGGTCCGCATCAACCTGCAGTTCAACGACCTGCAGAACCTCTGCTGGGACTACACGCCCGGTGTGGCCAACAACCTCCACGCCGTGCGTGACCGCGTGAACGCCGCCAACCTGGTGGCCGCCTCGCTGTACGTCGACTACATCTACCTGGACACGGACGAGCGCCGCAAGTTCGCCCAGGTCAGCCACGAGTACCTGATCGAGACCCTCCAGTACACGGGTGCCGAGTCCATCAACAGCTCCTCCAACAAGCTGAAGCTGAACTTCAACCACCCGTGCAAGGAGCTCATCTGGGTTGTGCAGCGTGACTCCTTCGTCAGCTGCGATGACAACGTCATCAACGCCTGGAAGGGCCAGCAGCCCTTCAACTACTCCGACTGGTGGGACCGCTCGTGCCTGGAGTCTGGCTACTCCGTCACGCGTGTGGAGGGCATGGCTGGCAACAACCCGGTTGTCACGGCCCTGCTCCAGCTCAACGGCCACGACCGCTTCACGGTTCGCGAGGGCCGCTATTTCAACGAGGTGCAGCCCTACCAGCACCACACCAACGTGCCGGCTGTGGGCATCAACGTGTACTCGTTCGCCCTCTCGCCCGAGCAGCACCAGCCCAGCGGTACGTGCAACTTATCGCGTATCGACAACACGACGCTCCTCCTCACGGTGTCCAACAACGCCGTGGGTGTCAGCACGTCTTCTCAGGTCCGCGTGTACGCCACGAACTACAACGTCCTCCGCGTGATGAGCGGTATGGGGGGTTTGGCTTTTTCTAATTAAGTTGATAGAAAAAGAACTGGCTCCCAATAGTGCTTTCTAACCAAAAGTGCTAGTCTAATACACATGGATATCTTGATGAGATATCATGAGGCAACATCGTCAAATTGCGGGAACCCCCTAAAGCCATTGATACCAAGCATGTCTGGAAACAGATATGTGGCCAAGAGAAAAAACTTGGGTATGGTAAAAATTCAATGGATATTACAATGGGCAATCCGCAGCCAAGTCCTAAAGCGTAAAAGCAATGGATGCTGTTCAGAGACTTAATGTCGGTGGGCATTTGATAATAGATCAAGTGCATAAGATAAAGTCCGTCCCCATGGAAACATGGCCTGAAGGAGGAAATTGTAGTTGTTGTATTCAACTACAGTGGAGAGTCTTCAAGGGTTCTGATATCAGAACTGGTAGGCACGCTCGCCTATTCCAACTAAACATGTTTGTTCTTATTGCGGTGTAAGATTGAATATGGAATATATATATAATTTTATTCTTATTGCGGTGTAAGATTAAATATGGAATATATATAATTTTATGAATTTCCAGCAGAACTTCATAAAATTGACCGAAATACATTTCCGGCTATAAGGTATAGGACCCATGGATTCCATCGTACCCGATCTTCCGTCCCGTTATAGAATACTTGAGAGATATTCTGGACATACACCTAAACTAGGTAAATCTGCAGGAGAAGAACTGAATTGGGCATATCGCATCGAAGATAGTGATAATGCTAAAGAATATATAGCAATGTTTTGTAAACCTGGTTATTATACTATTATTGATACAGCTACATGGATTGAACTTAAAAAAGACCATGCAAATGTTACATGGTATTATGCTCCAAATGGATATATTAGTAGAACTACTCACAAAGGTGATAAAATACCCTATGTATATCTACATCAATTTATATTGAAATATTCGGGTAACGGAAAGGGTCAAAACTCAATTGATCATATTCATGGACAAAGTAAATTGGAAAAGCGTCTTGATAATCGACTGAGCAATCTTCGTATAGTAACCCAGTCTGTGCAAAATGAAAATAGAGGTAAAGTTTCTAGGAATTGTAATGCTAGGAAATTACCTGTGGGTATAAGCGAACTTCCTAAATTTATTGTATATTATAAAGAATGCTATAACAAGGAAAAAAATCGTATGAGAGAGTTCTTTGCAGTAGAGGGTCATCCGAAGCTAGAAGGAAAGCGCAAGGCTACTTCTAAATCAAATAAAGTAAGTATTCTAAGTAAACTTAAAGAAGCCAATGATATTATTGCTAAACTAGAAAATACATATATTCAGCCTATACAAGTTGTAGAGCAGCCTGTACAATCTATACAACTTGTACAGGAGCCTCTACAAACTATATCTAAACCACCGCCACTCCAGTGGAAGATATCAAATATATACAGAATTCTAAGTTCGGGCAATTATAGCAGTTATCTCGCATATTTACAAGAAAATAATAAGCAACCAGATATTGAAGAGAAACTTGATGCACTTATTAAATCAATACAAGATACAACGGAAGAGGTGGCCAAGGGATTCATTAAGAAGTTCGTAGAAGATCTACGAACCGTTCGTCATAATGCCCTCTGTTATTCTAAAAATGAACTTATACTTCTAAGAGAGGACAGAGAGCACTGGAATTCACAATCTGTTCTACGAGCTTTTGAGGCAAATATGTTAACAAAATTTAAGGAGCACACCGAAAGAAATACTGGTGAATCTGCAGATGATCCAGCCTGGTCAAAGCAATGGACATCATTTATCGATTGTGTATCGAAGGAAGTAGACGCAATAAAGAAAAAGGCCATCATAAGCAAATTTCTTACAGCCCAAAGAACTAAGAAATTCAGAAAGTCAAAGTTTACCGAGCATGATACATAGAAGATTATAAGATGGGTGAGTCTTAGCCTAAGATACAATGCAGATACCCCCATAAAAGACTTTAACCCTGAAGAATCAAGGTCTAAATACACCGAGCAACTATACTCTAATGAGATATTCAGGCGCAGGAGTCCTTTTTACAAATGGAACACATGTCTTAGCAGGATATCAACCGAAGAAAGAATCGCCCTGTATAAGCGGTATAGGAGGGAAACGAGAATTACGTGATACATCCTACATTTACACGGGCCTGCGAGAGTTCCTCGAGGAGATCTTCGATCTGCCTGACACACTCCACGCATCCTGCATTGAACTGATACAAGAACACATAACGCCATTACGCATTGTCGAGTTAGGGGTGTACATAAATATTGTTTATACATTCGAAAATTTAGAAACAATATTGACTATCCTGACACAAAACAAGATCCACTCACCCCTTTATGACACCTTCCCCCAAACTATGAATGATTTGCTTTATAAGAGAAAGATAGGGGACCAAGAAATAACACATTTGGCCATCCTACCCCGCATTTCTAATCACGGAGACTGCCCCTTTGTCGGCAGAGAATTTATCAAAGATATGAGATTTATATAAAAAATTGACTTTCCACGCCCCGATGCAATCCTGGCGAACCACCAGTACTATCTACACATGTTACAGTATTGAGTGAATTTAACAATGAGGCTTATACAATAATTTCCATAGGAATTATAGTGGATGTCAGAATATTATCACATGGAGACTGATAGTTACATCTTTTATTTAACTATATCAAAGGGTGTATGTATTCATACACTTTCCATTGGAGGGAAGAAGAGTGGGTGTGTAAATGTATCAGTAAATACGCCTGAATCTCTTGCAGTACAGCGTGGGTTTCACAAAGTTGATATTGCAACTATACCTGTCTTAGGATGGGATATAAAGTGTGCGGTGGATAAGGACTTGCCTAAGGGGGGTGGAACAGTACATATGATTCGTACCATTCTATCAGAATCAGTGCGTCTGTATCCATACGTAAATAAATACACATTTACTGATACAAGTCATTTACCATGCGATAACGGGAATGAAATATCCCTTTTAGCATTATCAGTTGTAAAACATAAGAAAACATGGTATGAGCGTAATTTTCATGCATATATAGTTGACAGTGAGCTCAGAAAAAAGTATCATGCTGGTTTACAAATGCTCGATGATCCCGCCTTAAAAGTTCCCTTTTATACATTTACTATTATTTTACAGTCGTATAAATTTTCCAAAGAGTTTCAGAATATATATGAGGAATCTAGTACATATTCTGATATATTCAGAAGAATTGAAGAAATAGAAGGAGACCGTGGGCTTTGTAATAGTATTGTTGGGTGGATACGTATGTTTATACAATACATTTTTCAATTTGACCCACATTCAGTATTATGGGCTATCGATAAGGAATTTATACCCAACATACAAAATATACTAACAGAACTACCCTCTAAGCCACGTAATCAGTTTGGAGGGAAACGAAGCACGCGGAAAGGCTATGCATCAAGAGTAAATATAAATGATATTCTTGAGATGTCTCTCTAAGTATGCAAATGTTATACTCTTACCGTCTACCCTTTGACCGTTTATGCTTCCTTGTCTTTCTTCTTGTCTTTCTCTTTCCACCAATATTCATAGAATATCTGTTCTCCACAACAGGGGGTTTTCCAGGTATATTTTTCGTTGCAGGATTATACTCAATATTCATTTTACGACTAGGGTACTCATAACCCGAACGACATGTTATAATATATACTCGTATAATTCCATCTTTATCGGGCACCTGCATAAACACATTTGAATCGAGTAATTCACGCAAGCTAAATACTTGAAGGCCGAATGTAGTATATAAGTAGGCAGTCCTCGATATATTTTTTCCACGAACAGGGGTTGGATACTCCATAGGTCCATTATACTGCAGTCGGGCGACACAGGTATCATATATGCCTAGAACGGCGGGCTTATGGGCAGGATTCACTTCGGAATCATTAACGAACGAGAAATCCAGATCTGGGCATTCGGTATTATTAGGCCCAAATCTTGCTATCGCTGTTTCATATCCGTATCCTAGACGAAACGATTGCTCGCGCCCAATATTCAACCAGCGTGATGTCAAAATATCTCCCTCCGTATAATTTGTTCGAAGCCACTCAAAGAGAAGATACGTCTTTTCTATACTTAGGGCTTCTCTTTGCCAGGAAAATATGATAATTTCCATGTTCGGCGGTACTGTGCATAGTTTCTTGGTATTTCTGCCGTGGCATAAAAAATTATAGGATGCTGTCGGTCTATCGTGATCAATAGTCATCGACATTTACTATATATAGATATTTTTCTCCACCATTACGAGTGTCCGTCGTAGCTGCGATCATGGGTAAAGAGGCCGGGTCCAAAGACGCAGCTATACCCCTTCTTTGCCCAAATGGGTGTAAGCCTATCTTCAATATTCTCACCGTCAACTAAATGGGGGAGAATCGCCTGCTCAAAGAACCCCTTTTTACATAGAAACGGATTATTCGTGTAATTGCATGAACTGGAATCGGTAGTATACCATGCATTTGATTCTTCAGATCCATGTTCGGGCAGAACCCTCTGTATTTTTGACGGGTAAATCAGATCAGGATCTTCTTCCCAGTGCGAACACTCACACAAATGGGTATGATGCATGAAGGTGTGAGGCGACTCCTTGCTCCAGAAGTCTGCCGCATAATTGGGGACGCCTGCATTCTTTCGACTACGTCCTCTCACGATATCATGCGTCTCTAAAAAATATAAGGCATTTGTCAAAAAGGATCCGACTTCTCCCTGAGTCGCATGAATGACGAAATCATTCTCGAGGGGCAGAATGACATCGGTCAGTGAATTCTCGTAAATGGCTCGGAAGCCAGAGGCCATGCGGCCATTGCTAAGAAGAAGAATACATCTTACACCAAAGGAGTCACAGACCTTCTTTTCCTCTAGCTGGCGATCCGATTTCTGTATGATAACGAAAAAGTCTTCGATAATGTCGAGAAAGCCAGCCTTCTTATAGCTTTCCAGAGTGTGCTTCAAGGTCTTCGGAGCGAAATACGTGAGGACCCCTGCGGAGATGGGGATTCTCTGGCGAAAGGGTTCTGTTACGCGACGGCCAAATAAAAGGCATATAATTATAATCAGAAGGATTGCCAGGAAGATAATTTCCACTTCCATACTATTCTGAATAGACAATTTCCAGTCCCGTGAGACCCTTCTTTTCAGCCCATTCCATCGTCAAATCAAGGGCCCGCTTTCTACGCTCAAGAGGGTTTCGCACGTCGAGTCTCCTGGAATAATGCTTCCAGTGCCACTCGAACGATAGGGCGGTGGTCCAAATAGTAAACCCTTTTACATAGCATATGCGATACCAGGCAGCAGGGCGGGCGGAGGTGGCCCGTGCCCCTCCTGATAAGAGGCCGTTATGTTGGGCGAGTCTCTTGTCGACATTTGTTGTTGCACCCACATATGTTTTTACTGGTTCGTCTATGGTTGCTAAACAATAGACGAAACACTCCATACTACTATGATTTTGTATTAATTCATAAAGCCTTAGTTGCCTCACTTTCCCGTGCTACCAAATCCCCCCTCTCCCCGCAGACTCTCAGGAAGAGCATCTACAACCTGGACCTTTGCAAATGTCGTCATATCTCTGCTAACAACCTGAACGAGGCGATCACCCGCCTTTACCACGACCTCGCGGTCCAGCGTATTCCACAGGGCAGCGATAAGCTCTCCACGATAGCCCTTGTCAATCACGCCAATCGAGTTCATCATCATGAGACCTGTCTTAGAAATCGACGACCGCGGAGCGAGCCAGTAGGCAGAGCAGTCATCACCCTCAATAACTGCGGCAGAAGTACCCATTCCTACAAACTTTCTCTCACCAGGGGCAAAGACAATATCATTCGGGACATAGAGGTCCACCCCAGCGTTCTCCGTAGGCACATGGCTCTTATAAAAGGCGTTTCCCTTAGGAAGTAGACACAGGATGCTCATCTAGACTACAGGTCGTTGAACCTTTAGATGTTTTTTCGTAAAGAAACGCACTACATAGAAAACTGCAACAAGTATAGAAAGAGCACTCATAATATAGGCTACGGGGAATAGGAGGCGAATCATATCCATAAATATGGGACTTATCCAAGACATCTCATGCTGATGATCCATAATACTATCCTCCTTGGGATTGCACATGGGATCGAGCGAGAAACACGGTTCGTAGAAACGATTGTCAAGAAAGACAACTTCATCTCGGTGGCGTTCAAGGACGGTTTCAAACAAATGCGGACCAGTTGTATAATAAATACACATTTCCTTAGTGCTGTACTGTTCCTCGAGGTTAGATGATGTAATTGTAAGAATGAGATCGTGTAAAAAGGGGTGGCGGGGGCGAGTAAGAATGACGGCATTGTTCGTGCGACCCGTGAGATTCAGGGGAAATGCCCCCTTACTAATCATACAGTCAGCCAAGTCGATGTAAGGAGTAGTATCGATTGAGTTCAGTGACTTCATATCAGTATCGACGCTAATGCCTCCGTAGTTGTATAGAATAACAAAGCGTCCAAGATCAACCTTCTGTATTAAATGAGAAAAGGAGTCGAACTTTTCAAGGACGGCGTTGCCGACGAGGGCACATTCCCTTCGTAGGGATTCCTCATCCCAGTGCATATGCGTGTATCGAGGATTCTTTTCAGCCAGAAGGCGTACATTTTCCTGGAACTTTGCGGGTAATTCGTGCCACCCCTGTAACCAAATCTGATGTGTTATACGTGGGATCTGGCCCATCTCTCATATACTGGGGAGAATGTTCTAAGGAACGTGACAAGAAGGATCCAACTCCTCATGTTCCATCGTCTCTGGATAGAAGAGCCGGTCACAGTCTTCTATCTTTTCCAGCGTCTGGGCAGGATAGAACCGTGTATTCGGTATATACCTCTCCTTTACACCCTGTGACAGAAAACTCATTATCCAGCACAGACTACTGTTGCTGTGTATAAGGCGCGGAGCCGTTCGTAGCAAGCAACAGTCATGTGCAAAGGACGCTTGTAAGAGGATTGGATTCCAGGGACGGAAGTTCTTCAGATACTCCCTTTCCCATTCATGCCGTATGGTGTCACAAATGATATAGAGGCGATCGAAGGTACCTTCCAGCTCGGTAAGAATATCGATATAATAGGAGGGATAGGGAATATCGCTTTTCGGATGCCACGGATTATGCATAAAATCATCCAGGCGTAGCGACATACACAGGTCTCGAGGGCCTACAGGCACCGTAACCACACCTTTTACAAGGGATTTGATATATACGGTGTCGGTCGCCTTCCAAAAATCTTCGTTTCCTGGGTCGTAGACCATCGCGAGAAGTTCTTTGCGAAAGGGGGTGAAGAACTCTGATTTTTGAAAATAGCCAGATAAACGAATATTTGTATAGGATACCTCGTATGGCTTGTCTCGCAAGATACTTGCAAAGGAATCTTCATCTATCGTTATTGCATCTTCCACGATTTCTGTGTCGCCAGTGTATGTATGTCCAAATACATGGGATACGACCTTGCAGGCCAGGTACTGAATGAGCTTATTACCCGTTCTAACATTTCCGCTTGCATCGAAGGTCACGAATGGCATTACTTCTACTCATGCGAAAATGCATAAAAGCCTAAAGCGAACGCTCGTAAAAGTTGATTTAGCGGACGGCTTAGAAAGATAGTCCAAACTATCATCAGATGCCGGCCGGGTTTTATGCTCCATCTTCCGAGATAGAACCGATTGTCGGTATTCAACTTTGCGTGTTTAGTCCCGATGAGATTGAGAAACGCTCAGTTGTTGAAATTACAAATGCAGGCACGTACGAGGGAAACGAGCCAAAGATTGGCGGCCTCTTTGACCCTCGTATGGGAGTGATTGACAACGGCAAGGAGTGCAGGAGCTGTGGTCAGACGAATCATAAATGCCCTGGCCACTTCGGCCACTTTCGTCTAGCGAGACCTGTATATTACATCCAGTTCCTGCCCTTTATCTTAAATATTCTCTCCTGCATCTGCATTCGCTGCTCGAAGCTCCGCATTGACAAGAAGTACAGAAGTCACTTTCTGAAGAGAAAGGGTGAGGTTCGCTGGCGTGAGGTGCTGGCTGCATCGAAGGAGATCCACCGGTGTGGCCAGGAGACCGAGGACGGCTGTGGTGCTCTTCAGCCGACCCGTTTCGTGCGGGAGGGAATTGCTCGTATCATGGCGGAGTGGGACGATGATGCGAATGGTACCCGCTCGGGAAAGCAGGTACAGATTCTTGAGGTCGAGTATGTGCTCCGGCTCTTTCGCAAGATCCTTGACGAGGACGTCGACTTCATCGGCCTGAACCGCTACTGGTGCAGACCCGATTGGATGATCTGCACCGTACTGCCGATCCCTCCTCCTCAGGTTCGCCCGTCCGTCATTCAGGACAACAACCAGCGTTCAGAGGACGATCTGACCCACAAGCTGGCCGAGATCGTAAAGACGAACAACTCGTATCTCCAGACGAAGATCGATGCTAACGCCGCCAAGTCTGTCATTGACGAGTGGACGAACGTTCTGCAGTATCACATTGCCACTCTCGTCGACAACCAGATCCCTGGTGTGGCCCCTTCTGCTCAGAGAAATGGCCGCCCCCTCAAGTCCATTCAGCAACGCCTGGGCAGCAAGGAAGGACGTATCCGGTACAACATCCAGGGCAAGCGTGTGGAATTCTCGGCCCGTTCCGTTATTACTCCTGACCCGAACATTTCCATCGCTGAGCTCGGCGTTCCGGAAAAGATTGCTATGAACCTGACTCGCCCTGAGCGTGTGACCGTCTTCAATCGCAACAAGCTGTACCGCCTGATTCAAAACGGCCCGCTCAAGTATCCTGGTGCGAAGACAATTCGCCGTGTTGACGGTCGTATTATCAGTCTTCGCCACGTGAACACGAAGGAGATCGTGCTCAACCTCGGCGACATTGTGAACCGCCACCTCATGGACAATGACCCTATCCTGTTCAACCGTCAGCCGACTCTGCACCGCATGTCGATGATGGCACATCGCGTGAAGGTTCTAACGGGCAAGACATTCCGCCTGAATGTTTCCGTGACGGCTCCCTATAATGCTGACTTTGACGGTGATGAGATGAATGCCCACGCCCCGCAGAGCATTGAGGCGGCGACGGAGCTCGAGGAGATCGCGGCGGTTCCTCACCAGATCCTCCGCCCTCGTGACGGCCTTCCCGTCATTGGCATTGTGCAGGATACCCTTGTGGGCTCCTACAGGCTCACCCGCGACACGGTGCAATTCAACAACCGCGAGTTCATGAACATGATGATGTGGAACAAGCGGTTCACAGGTGTGCTCCCTGCACCGAAGAGGGACGCTCTCCACTGGACGGGCCAGCAGGTGATTAGCCAGCTGCTTCCTCCTATCAATCTCGACATGATGAACAGCGGCAAGACGCGGGTCGTCATTCGCGAGGGCGACGTCGTGGAGGGCCAGTTCGACAAGGGCATCTTCAGCAAGGCCAGTAAGGGCATCATTCACATGACCTACAACGACTACGGCAGCAAGGACACCGTGCAGTTCATCGACTGCCTCCAGAACACGGTAGCCCAGTTCCTCATTTACAATGGCTTCTCGGTGGGAATCAGCGACCTCATTGCCGATGCGAACACCAAGAAGGAGATGAACGAGAAGATTCAGGAGAAGAAGAAGCAGATCGAGACGGTTCTGCTCGAGGTGCACCAGGACCTCTTTGACAACAATACGGGAAAGACGAACCAGAGTGAGTTCGAGGACCGTGCCTTTGGTCTTCTCAACAAGGCGATGGAGAATGCTGGCGAGATTGGCCAGAATACGCTTTCGACGGAGAATCGCATGATTGCGATGGTGCGTGCGGGCTCCAAGGGTGGCCCGATCAATATCGCCCAGATGATTGCGTGCGTCGGGCAGCAGAACATTGAGGGCAAGCGTATCCCGTATGGCTTCGAGGACAGAACGCTGCCGCATTTCAAGAAGTACGATGACGGTGCAGAGGCACGCGGCTTTATCGAGAACTCCTTCATTGGCGGCCTGACGCCGACGGAGTTCTTCTTTCACGCCATGTCAGGCCGTGAGGGTCTGATTGATACGGCTGTTAAGTCAGTGACAGGGGACACGAAGATCGTTATTTGCGAGAAGGGTGTAACAAGGTGTGTTGCGATTGGCGATTGGATTGATGGACATCTCGCTAGCCGCCCTTCTGATACAGAACACTTCCCTGAAGAGAATGACCTTGAGATGCTACAGCTAGATGGCGACTCTACATATATCCCAACGGTAACGGCAGAAGGCAGTATCACCTGGGGAAAGATAGCTGCAGTTACACGCCACGATCCTGGGCAGAGGCTATATGAGGTAACTACCCTCGGCGGCCGCTCGGTGATTGTCCCCGAATCAAAGTCGCTGCTGGTCTGGCAGGCGGATACAAAGAAGTTTGAGCAGATGCCTACTCCCGACGTGCGGCCCGGCGATTGCATGCCTGTCACTATGATTCTGGCTGCACCGCCGATTATATGCAAAGCAGTCGCCCTGGAGAACTACCTGTCAAAGGATGTATACCTATATGGCACCGACTTCCAGGCCGCCCAGACGGCAGTCGCAGATACAATGGTCGACCGTGAGCATATTCCCTCGGGTTGGTGGGGGGAGAACAATGGGAAGGTGTTCACTCTCCCCTATGAAAGCAAGGGACGCTTCGTTCGTACACTGGCTCGGTCTAAGACGGACAACATCGTCTCTGGCTACGTCTACCCTTTTACAACGAATCGTGATCATGCTCGCATTCCCGAACAGTTTGCGCTAAATTCTGATAACGGTCGCTTCCTTGGCTTGTTCCTGGCCGAGGGCAATGTGGATGTCAAGAGCGGCTATGTAGCTATTACAAATAACAATGCGAATATCTGTCAATTCGTCCACGAGTGGTTCGAAGAGCAACGTATTCGTACGACAGAGGATATCAGGGTAAATTCCATTGGTGGCGTGACGACCACGGTTCGTGGATATTCAACTGTACTTGCGAAGTTCCTCGATGTGTTTGTGGGCCACGGTGCTGCGAACAAGCGGGTGCCGGCCGAAGCATTTGCGGCACCTGAGGAATTCATTTCTGGGCTCTTGGATGGCTACTTCTCTGGCGATGGTACCATTTCAAACAACTCGGTGGAGGCTGGATCTGCATCAAAGGAGCTCATTGAAGGCGTTGCAATGCTTTGCTCGCGTCTTGGTATCTTTGCAAAGATATTCACATCGCAGCTACTATCCAACAATCTCGGAACCGAGAATATCCTACCTACTCATCGCATTTCAATTCGTGCACAGTGGGCTAGGCGATTTGCAATGTGCGTGACACTTATTGACGATGCCAAGCAGGCGAAGCTGAATGCACTGAAAGCGTCAACCTATCACCGCAACTTTCCTTGCCAGAATGACGTGGTCCTCGACGAGATTGTAGAAATCAAGCCAGTATCTGTGGATGCATATCCCAAGTTGTACGACCTGACGGTTCCTGGTACATTCACATTCGGCCTTGCGAATGGCCTGCAGGTATATGATACTGCTGACACAGGCTATATCCAGCGTCAGATTGTGAAGGCCATGGAGGACTTGGTTGTGCAGAATGACGGCACGGTGCGTGATGCGAATATGAACATCGCCCAGTTCCAGTACGGCGAGGACGGGATCAACTCGACGAAGATTGAGTCGCAGCCTCTTCCCCTGGCCACGATGACGGATGCCGAGATCGACAAGGAGTTCGGCTTGAAGGAGGTCGATATAACGGAGATGCTCGGCGTAGCACGTGGCGATGACACGGCCGCCCTGGCAGCCTACGTGAAGCAGGTGTATGCTGACAGAAAGATGATCGTGGAGGAGATCTTCCGTGGCGGCCGCCAGGGAACCATCTACTCGCCGGTCAATCTGGAGCGTCTCATTCTGAACATCAAGATCAAGTTCGGTCTGGTTCCTGAGCAGAAGACGAACCTGACTCCCACGACCATCCTGAAGGGCATCGAGGCCGTACTGAAGAAGACGCAGTCGTACCACGTGATCTGGGGCGCCCTGCTCCGCTTCTACCTCTCGCCGACGAAGCTGATTGTGCAGGATAGATTCACAGAGTCGGCGTTTGATACGCTCTGCGAAGCCCTTGTAACAAAGAACTGGCAGGCATGGGCACAGCCTGGTGAGCACGTGGGCATTATTGCCGCCCAGAGTATTGGTGAGCCGTCGACGCAGATGACGCTCAACACCTTTCACTTGGCTGGTGTAGCCAGTAAGTCGAATGTGACGAGAGGTGTTCCTCGCCTCAAGGAGCTGCTGAAGGTGACGCAGAATCCGAAGGCAGTGTCGCTTACAATCCCGCTAAAGCCTGAGTTCAGAAACAGCAAGGAGAAGGCCCGCGAGGTGGCCCAGGATCTTGAGCTCACGCTGCTCCGTGACATGACCATCAAGACGGCAATCTACTACGATCCGAATGATAGTAACACAGTGCTCAAGGAGGATGCCGAGCTCGTGGCCTTTTACAAGCTGTTCGAGATCACGAGTGAGCCAAATCCCAGTGCAAATGCAAATGCAGCAGAGGCCGACGAGGCCCTGTGGAGCAAGTGGATTCTTCGTCTGGAGCTGAACCGTGAGAAGATGTTCGACAAGAACGTCACCATGGAAGATATTCTGTTCGTACTCCGTCGTCTCTTTGACGCGAATATCCGCATGATATACTCGGACTTCAATAGCCAGAAGCTGATTATGCGTATCCGCCTCACGCTGAAGAGCATGGACGATGGTAAGAGCGATCCTTCCTCCCTAGATGCACTGTCGGCGTACAAGAAGTTTCAGAACAAGCTCCTCAATTCCGTGATCATTCGTGGCTTCCCTGGTATCAAGGCAGTAACGTTCCGCAAGGGCGATGAGCGATTTGTATATGATACGAAGGAGGCGAAGTATGCGGCGAAGGAGGAGTATATTCTCGACACGGATGGCAGCAATTTCCTCGAGGCAATGAATCATCCTGCCGTTGACGGGACGCGTGTGTACAGTACGAATGTGCACGATGTATATAGCCATCTGGGCATTGAGGCCACCCGCCTGATCCTGTACAATGAGATCCAGACTCTGTTCGAGGACGGCCAGATCAACTACAGACATCTAGGCTTACTCGTCGATGTGATGACGCGTGCCGGCCGCCTGATGTCGGTTGACAGATATGGTATCAACAAGCTGGACATTGGCCCTCTTGCAAAGGCGAGCTTCGAGGAGACAGAGAGAATCCTGCTGAAGGCGGCGGTGTTTGGCGAGATTGACCCTATTACGGGAGTCTCTGCAAATATTATGACGGGTCAGCCGATGCGTGGCGGCACTTCCTTCACGGAAGTCCTGCTTGACGAGGGGGCATTCATGAGCCTGCAGAAGAACATGCCGACCCCGAACCCTGGCGAAAAGGATGAGGACGAGAGAATGGCCCTTGCCGACAGGCTGGGTACGGAGGATGATCTGTGCTCGCCGTCACGCCTCAAGATGAATCTGACAATGCCGTCGAGTGGAAAGGTATTGGATGAGGATGATATCGAGTTCGCAGTATTGGAGGAGGATGACTCTATCTAAACGGACCCTGCGAGTACAACGTAATGGATGCTGGGGATAGCATCGGCAGTGAACTTCCCATGTGGAAACTCTTTCAGAGTATATCATATACTGACCCCCCGCCTGAATTCGTGTTCGTTCAGGATGGATGGAAAGAGGACGAACATGAAACTATTTTAAAGAAGAAGGACCAGATATCTTCGTTCGAGAAGGCGAACGAGTGGGAACTGCGGAAAAAGATAACGAACCCGTACGAGGCTATTTTTTCCACGTCAGACACAAACTCTTTTCCAAGCATCGCTCACGTCAATCCGCTAAGTCGCTCGTATTTCAAGATGGTGGAAATGCTCTATGTAGCTGAATTCTGGAATATGGCGACGACCCCCCTCATAACAGCCCACGTCTGCGAAGGACCTGGCGGATTTCTCCAGTGCATTGTTGAACAGGCCAAGGAGCGGCGTATCCACGTTGGAAATGCATATGCAATGACTCTGAAGTCGACAAAGTCGCAGATTCCTGGCTGGAAGAGGTCATCCAAGTTCCTGAAAAAACACCCCGAGATTCAGCTGCTCTATGGGCCTGATATGACGGGAAATATCCTGCTCAAGAGGAACCAGGATGCCTTCTGCGAGACGGCCAAGGATGCCGCCATATTCACAGCGGATGGTGGATTCGATTTCAGCATGGATTATTCGAAGCAGGAAGAGACTGCCTTCTCGCTCGTCGTTGCATCCTTTTCCATGGCTCTACGTACGGTTAGAAAGGGAGGCATCTTCATCATAAAGCTATTTGATATTTACAGCCCAGTTACAGTGGATCTCATCTTAGGATCGGCCGCCTTCTGCACATCCTTTTACATATACAAGCCGGCAACAAGTCGTCCGTGCAACTCGGAAAGGTATTTCATTGGTCTGGGTTACAAGGGGCGGAGAGAGGCTCGGGAATGGATTGAGCATTTGGAAATTGCTCAACGCAAACATATTGAAAAACCGTTGACGCGTCTGTGCGACATACCTGTAAGATCTCCCTACATTCTGGCTGTAAAGGAGCAGATTGCCTGGCAGGAACGCTTACAGATTTCGAGTATTGAGGCGGCAATGTTTATGAAAAAGGAGGATATTGCGGGGCACGTGGAGCGTGCGATTAAGAAGAGCGTTGAATGGTGCAGTACCTTTGGAGTGCCGTATGGCCTCTAGGACTCTAGGCATTGCTCATCTTCGGCTTAATATAAATATCATGAAGCCTCTGTCCAACAACTACAGAGGCTTGATGCTGTGACAAGTTCCCTGAGCCCATCTTATCGAGTAGGGAAAGCATGGTGCGTAGCGATGCGTCATTGTACGAGTCACTGAGAAGCATCTTGAAAAGTCCCGGGTACTGCGTCGAAAACGTTCCGGTCGCATCGCGTATAGTATCCAGCGTCGAACCATTTCCGTGCAGAGCCTGGATCTTCGCCACTGTCGCACGAATATACGAAGCCCTCGCCTTTGCGACATCAGGTTCAATAGGAATAACCGGTTCTTCAGGGGGGAAGTTGGGCGGGGGACGAGACATTCTAACTATGCTTCTAGGCAAATTGCAGGGAATGTACGCATGATCCTTTTTATAGTATTTCCCACTAGTAAATGGTGTCATTCACCTACCCAGCAGCAGCCCTTCCTCCCGCATCTGTACCAGTATCTGTCGTGCACGACGATTGTGGAGAGGATGGATCCGATCATCCTGTTACAGGGCGGCCGCAGTGTATTCTGATGCGTGAAATTACGGCAATCAACTCACAGGCAGTGTCAGACAAGATCTTCGACTCGAAACAGAATCCCTACGAGCCATTCACGAATCCACCGAATCGTCTGATGTCACTCTCGTATATCGTACTACTCCTGTTACTCCTATGCATTGTGGCTATATTCACCAGCAACCTGGCAAAGATACGCAAGCACACTATCCTGGTGTTCGCGTTCATCCTCATTTTGCTACTTGCCCTACTTCAGAAGAGAGATGACAGAGTCTTACAGTACGACAAATGATTCCATAAATGAGCGTCTGCAGGCGATCAATATTCTCTTTGAGAAGTATCATCAATCCCTGTTACAGAAGTCTACGAGCACTGACCATAGCCCTGCCTCGGTAAAAAATATCATACCAAAGCTGCAGCATGCTTCAGATACGCTAAAGATGTTTCTCAATAGCTTCTTGAATGAGGATACTCGGCCAGACTGCGAAGAATCGATTACAACCTATGATGCCGACGAGGACCTGAAGGATCTTCTAACGAAGATGTGCCCCTTACTTCTTCCGTGGCACCCGCATCTTTCGACCCTCGTACACTATATGATCGTCGGACGATTTGAAGAGAACAACCCCTTTTTACCCAATCAAGTGGCACCCCTTGTACATGAGAATGAAAATTTGGCTATTGCTGAAAACCTTCCCTAACGGTAGATGGACACCTTCTGTCGTCAGAATCAAACACGGCGCAGAGGATATATGAGAAAAAATGGCGTATACGTCAAGTCGACCTGCGTCCCGAAACAAACGAAACCAAGGGAAAAGACTGCATGCAGAAATGGAGAAATTCCTCGCATTGCACATACACGTAAGTACAAGGAGGGGGGAGTTACGAAAACTGCCCGTATTCCGGCAAGTTGTGTCAGACGGCAGGATCTCATACGGCCTCTTCACAAGGGAGATCTGAAAAAGTATGGATATTCCTACAAGAAGGTTGGTGAGGAGCGGAGAAATGCCTTGCAGAAGGCTATTAAGGCGTATGGCCCTCTTACAACGTATCACAAGCTGAACGCTGTGACCAAACTTTCGGAAAATAAGTACCCTGCAATTTCCAAGATCTTCGCTGAGGATCGTAATTGGGTTCATATGACGTACGCAAAGAATGGTGTGTTACGTTGATTCGGGATATCTTCTTTTTATTTTATACTCTACATTAACTGCTGTGCTCGCAGAGCACCAGTTAATTTAGTATTTCACGGCAATGCACAGCATCGGCCCCTTATACTAAATTAACTGCTGTGCTCGCAGAGCACCAGTTAATTTAGTATTTCACGGCAATGCACAGCATCGGCCCCTTATATTCAAACTGTGCTCGCAGAGCACCAGTTAATTTAGTATTTCACGGTAGAGCATTCTAGAATGCAATGTGAAGCACCAAGCCGTAATTTCTTTGGTATTATATTTACAACTATCGTTTTAACCATGATACTCTTTGGAAGTTCCAACTATACAAACTATACTACCGTAGTGAATAATTGGCCCGAGTACAGATGCCAGGTTGAAATTATGATATTCGCATCCCTCTTCGGACACAATACCCTGGAAAATATGCAATACTGTTTACAAGCTGGATTCGACAGCCGTGCCGGTTTCACCGTCAAACCCTTTTACGATCTCTTAGGCGGATTTACTATGACTCTTTCAACCCTGTTATCGAGTGTAAATTCAATCCGCCTGGTCTTTGCTACCCTTGTAGGAAACATCAGCACGGTATTCACAGAATTTTCACAGAGAATGCAGGCATTAATGTACCGAATCCAGTACACTTCCATGCGTCTTCAGTTTTTAATGAAGAGAGTGTATGCAACCATGTATTCGATTACCTTTATGGGTATGTCAGGAATGAAGGCAGCAGAGAATTTAACGAATACATCTATGTTTAAGTTTATGAGTTCCATGTCATGTTTTCCGCCTGAAACTCTTGTAGCCATCGAGAACAAGGGACTGATCGAGCTCAAGGATGTTCGTATTGGCGATGTTTTCCAGGGGACGACGAGCCGTGTTACAGGGGTTGTGTCGATGTTGGGGGATGGTCAGGAGATGGTTGATATTTCGGGGTGCCATGTGAGTGGGACCCATTACATTTGGGAAGGGGGCTGGAAGTATGCGAAGGATTCCGTGCACGCAAAGAAGATTGCCCCGTGGGTCAGTGATCCTGCACGCCCTCTTCTCAGTTTAAATACGTCGACGCATACCCTGCCTATTGGAGGCCATCTCTTCAGTGATTACCACGAGACGGAAGAAGCTGATGCACAGACCATGAGGATGGTGCTTGATAGATTGAATGGGCAGCAGGTCTCAGAGACCTTGCAAACAAACTACATAACAGGGGTTGCACTTGACACCGAACTCCGTCTTGCAGATGGCACCTGTATTCCGGCACATAGTATCGCTCTCGGAACAAAACTACGTCATGGAACTGTCGTGGGAAGAATAGTACGCGAATGTTCCACCTTTACTATGTACGGGGACGAACGCTTCGGGTCTGCTACGGCAGTCTGGTCACCAGGCAAGGGGATGTGGGAGAGAGGTAAGGTCCATGAGTCAGGTACGGTTGATGAGTCGACGCCCGCACCCTGTATTACATTTGCAGTTGACTCTTCTGCGACACTTGAGACAAAGGCGGGAACAGTCTTCCGTGACATGTTTGAGATACACGACTTTGATACGGAGGAGATGTATAAGAAATATATGGAGTGTTCCTAAATGCGTATAAAGATGTAACTATGTTCTATACTAACAGAAGAATGGGGCAATATGTTCCTCTGTTATTTGTCACATTTTTATACATTTCAGTATTTGCGTATATCATCGCATCTACACAAATCGATACATTACGCGAAGACTGGAATGCGAAACGATGTACGCTAGTTGGTATGCTTTTGGCATCCTATATTCCAAATCCAAATGATCCTGACATACGTCCTTCGAAATTCTCAAATGAGAATTTTCAGTTCTGCGTATCTGAATTTGTAGATGCATCTATCGCTGTGGTTATGGTTCCAATTATGGGAATGATGTCGACTCAGGTAAATGTTGCACAAACGGTCAATAGTTCCGTAAATAATCTGCGATTTTCATCTGCGACGGATGTGTTGAGTCCATTTAATGGATTAATTAATGTGGCATGGCAGAAACTTCAGATTGTAATGGCTCATATTCTTCGAATCATATATAGGCTAAATAGTGCATATAAGCGTATCTTCGGCATTGTTATATCGGCACTCTTTGCAGGCGTATCTGTATTCACATCGATCAGTAACTTCATAAAGGTGTTAGAAAAGGTTGTGGCAATGATTATGGCAATTATTATAGCGATAATATTTGTTCTAATGTTTCTTATGATGTTTGCTTTTAGTTTTCTTGCACCTGTTGCGGGTGCAACTGCAGCAGGTACAGAGGCGGCAATTATAGGGGCAAATATAGCGGGCACAGCTGCTCGGGTTGGCGTTATGGCTGCACGAGCTGTTCCTACTGCGATTCGACTTGGAACCACCGCGGGTAGGGTTGCTGGTACAGGTGCTCGAGCTGGTACAGCATCGGGTCTCGATAGTACAGCCGGTTTAGCGGGGGTGAGAGCGGCGAATGCGAATACCCAGTTAGGGAAATATGCGGTAAAACCTCCAAATACTGCATGGAAAGAATTTGCAAGTGATCCTACCTTGTTAAAGAAAAATCCTTCCAATACGCTGACAAATATAATTACAGGTAGTGTTCCTACCCCCGATTTCAGCTCATCAGAAGATAATCAACAAGATTCATCGGAAACAGAATCCTCTGGCCAAGTATTTGCTGCGAAGTCGGATCCTAGCAGTGTAAGTGATTCGATTTCGAATGCGACAAGCTGCGTAGCCGCTGGGACTCTAGTCCACTGCAAGCGGGGCCTGGTCCCTGTCGAAGATTGCAAGGCAGGGGATCTCTTGGACGAGGGGGCGATTCTAGGTATTCTCGAAGGAGAAGCTGGGCCCTGCGTCTCGATCCATTCGGTAGTGATAACAAATACGCATATCGTCTACGACGAAGCAAAGGGCTGGGTGTTTGCAAAGGATCATACGCATGCTTCTCCTTCTGCCTCTCCCTCTCGTGTCTATTCTCTGGCAACTACCACTCGCATATGGAAAGTGCAGATGCCAGGCAAAGAGCATATTCTTCTTCGCGACTGGACGCATTTATCGAGAGACCGCAAATCAGATGACCTAGCCGAGGAATTCATCCACACCCTGTTACAGAATAAGCAAGACACTTCGCAAAACACTTCGCAAAACACTTCGCAAGTCATACCTTTCACAAAGAATCCCTACATCAACCTTCTTGTACCAACCAGTCTTGTATGGAAGGACTCCCTACCCTTCTCCATCTACAAGATAAAAATAGGGGATATAATTCGCGACGGCGATGATGTGACTCGTGTCACAGGGGTTTATTCTTCAATTGAAACTGGCACTGGTTCCTATCTAACATGTAAGGGTGAGAGGGTGCGAGCAGATAATACAGGCCAACTACCCCTCATGCATATTATAACTGAATCTGGCACCTTCACCCTGAATCATACCCGTGTAAGAGATTTTATCGAAGTAGGGTCAGATTTACAGATACTTGAAGATTTCCTTCTTTCTCTCCTTAACAATAGAAATGGCTAAGAGAAATTCCCTGCTTATAACTGCACTCGTTGTATTAATACTCGCAAATATTCTTATGATAGTGCTTGATTCTCCGGCATTTAGACCGACGGCTGAGGGATTCACTGCGTACATGAATAAAAAGGCGAAGGAGCACTTTACAAATTACTCTGGGAATCCGGCGGGGGCGAAGGATGCGTATGTTCCGATGGGGCAGTTTGATGGTCTTACAAAGGAGACTGGGAACCCGATCAGCAAGTGGAGAGTAACATCTCCGAATGAGCCTCTGCTGGCACCCAGCGAACCTCTGGGACCTGAGAACATGTTCATGTTTAAGAATAACCAGTGCAAGCCCTCTTGCTGCGGGGCTTCTTTTTCCTGCAGCGGCGGGTGCGTGTGCACAACGCCTGAGCAGAGAGATTATATTAATACGCGCGGCGGAAACCGCAGCCGCCCTGAAACAGGTGTATAAGTACATTTACCGGCATATTAGAAAGGTAATAAGGCTATAAGGCAATATAATCCATGGTAAGTTGTGTGCTTTAGAATCAGTCAACTTTCCAACCATTAGATAGTAACAGATGAATACGAATGCAAGAAATTCACGTATTCTCAATAGCATACTTCCTGTAGGAGATACTTCAACGCCAGGTGTCTATACGTCGTCCGATACGTCCTATATACCTTACATTATCGGATTCACACTTATTGCACTAACGGTTGGACTCTTATATTACTTCCAGGATGAGGTAAAAATAGGGTGGACCGGTTTCAGTGATAGCATGTCAACACTCTTCAATACGGGAGTGGCTTCGTCGACGCCTTCGGTCACTCCCGTGCCCTCGGCCACTCCCGTGCCCTCGGCCCCCCTGCCGATGCCTGTGGCCGCACCTAATCAATTTGTCTCTGCCCTCGAAAGGGTCCTCCCCCCTCCTGGAAGCGAAGTGTTCAACGTATCTTCCAACAAGTATTCTTACTATGATGCGGAACCTCTGTGCAAGGCCCTCGGTGCTGAATTAGCTACCTACGATCAGGTCAAGGAGGCCTGGTCAAAGGGTGCCGACTGGTGCAATTACGGGTGGGTAAAGGGACAGATGGCCGTCTATCCTACTTCCCAGGATACGTATGCAAAGGCCCAGCTCGGGCCTGAGGAAGAGCGTAGCTCCTGTGGCCAGCCTGGCGTAAACGGCGGCTACTTTGACAATCCCGAGTTACGCTATGGTGTCAATTGCTACGGCCAAAAGCCTGATGCGAGCACCCACACGGTTGCCGATCTGACGCGTAATACGCCGAAGTCTCCGGATGCGGTGGCGTTTGATAAAAAAGTAGCCAAGTTCAAGCAAGACGCTGATACAGTTGGCATACTGCCGTTTAATAATACGAGATGGGCTTGAGTCTAGTTGCCAGTAAACTGTCTAAGCCTTACAGGTTGCTTAGCTACGCTTAACCCATCGAGCCATGGTAGCCCGCCGCAACATCCTGCAGATAGATATCGACCTTCTTCCCCCCATCCGACTCCGTATCTGACCCCTCTAGCCAATCAGCAACCATCATGCCCTGAGGACTTGCCTCCAAATCAATATAGATCCACAGGAAGTTCTGCAGCTCATCCCATACAGCACGCCCAACTGCAGTATCCCTATCGAAGTCCGCTATATGTGACCATGTTTGAACCAATCCGGCCAGGGACTCCTCATTGATCGTATCACGGAACTGATCCTTGTCTTCCGGCCAGCTCCGATGCAGAACATCCGGATACGGATGCACCTTGCAAATGTCATACGAGCAATGGAGGCTGTACATCCAGTGTGCTACCGTGGCTGAACTCCACCTAGGATCCATCACATAGCCATGAGCCTTCATATAACTCCTTAGCTGCTCAGTGAAGAGTGGGATATACAAACTTCTGCTCAAATTCTCCTCGTATGATACGGGAAGAATTTGGTCTAGCCAAGACTGGTAATTCCAGTTACGCATTTATATATGTGCAGTAGGACTTGTTCCTGGGTGCCGGGGCGTTTCAACTTTTTTACACGTCACTCGTACTTATCAATTAGTAGCCGAATGGTATCGCTGTAGCCACCCACGAAGGCAGGCGAGAAGACCATGGGAAAGCTCATCACTTCCTTTCCTGCCAAGCCCGCAATGAACTTCAGGAAGGCAGGCTTATCCGTTTCCAGATACTTGTCGCAGTTGACATAGGTAAACTCTTGCTTATACTCGGAAAGAAGGGCCTTCACCTTGTCGCAGTAGGTGCAGTCAGTCTTCCCGTAGATAGTGAAGCCGGATATGGGGAAAGGAAAGTCCATGGGCCTATGGACTGCATGGATAGCGACTCAAAGTATCATTTTTTGCCTACGTTTTTTTGAGAATACGCTTGGCCACATACTGGCGGCTGGAACGAACATGTTTGATGATATCATGAGTCTCGTCAGTACTGCCCGGTGGCTTCTTCGAATAATACTCATGTAACAGATCTTCAAGGCGAGTCAGTGTAAGAGGTTGGGTATGTTTCTCCGTGTGGATGTTCAGGCGGGCTCCCGATATTTGGATGACCGACGTCTCCATCTGACGCTCCGTCAGGTAGGAGATAATCTCCGTTTCCCATCGTGTCTTTGCAACACGGGCCTGCTGCAGTTGACGGGAGAACTGGGCGGCCAGATTATCAAAATATACCCAATTCTTTACCTTATCTCCTATAACGGTGGCAATCGCCTGTAAATCCATCTACCGCTCCTACTAAAATTAAGTGACCTCGCTAACCCCGCTTTGTCGTAATAAGAGAACAATGAGAATACTGATCAATAGTAAGATCATCGATATTACTATGGCACATACGAGGAGGATATAAGGAAAGAGTCGCTCCATTGCATATTGTAAAAAGGGGTCAAGTATCATCAGCTTGATCTTTTCACGAAGAATATCATTCTGAAGAAATCCGATCATAGAGTCGAGTGTTTTTTCTAAGATACTTTCTCGATACGACGATTTCATATCTATTCATCAAGCGGTGAAAGCAACGTGTGTTTAAAACGCATCATAAATAATCATGCATCCAGATAATGAAGATAGGTAGACCGGTGTATTCAAAGGAGACGCAGGTGTATGTGTGCGAGTGCAGTGGCGACTCCTTCCGGTTTGAATCGGTTGTCGAGGGTGGGCAGTGGAAGCCCGAGCTGTCCACGCATCTCGAAAGTACCCGTGAGCAAATGATAGCGACCATCGTGGATGGCACTACGGGCTGGTTTTCCAAACCGCTTACGCGGGACTGGCTTCAATCGAAGTTGGTCTATAAGCTTCCGACGGATGTTCCGACAGAGTTTGAAGGGGTTGTTCGGTGGAGGATGAGTAAGCTGCATATTTCGAAGGAGACCTTTACGTGTGAGTTCGTTGTCTATGAGCGAGTAATGCATGCTGTACCGCTCATTGTTTTGCAGGATGAGGAGCCAGTTAAAGAGGCTCCGAAGAGCCAAGGCCAACAGGACCAAAAGAAGGTCAAGAAGGAGGCTGCCTTGCTTGCCCGCAGGCGGGCTGCCATGGCCCTTTTAAAGGCTGAGCGGTTAATCCAGGCCTATTCGGAAGAATTTGGGGAGGATACTGAATGGGAGGAGGAAGAAGATGAGTTTGTCCCGTAAAATATTGCCTACCACTATTTCAGAAGCACAAATGGCAGGTGGTGAAGTTCGCACTCTTGTATTAACACTTGCGATTATTACGTTATTAGGGGTTGGGCTATACTTAGTTGACCCGACTATGTGCGGACTGGTTCGTAAGGAGGGATTTGCAGATGCTCCTACCATGCAGGCCAATGCCACGGGAACCAGAGGTGGAATCAACGCTGTTAGTTCCGATGTCTCGGGTAACACGCAGGTAGGTGCTATGGCGGGTAACCCTGCTGTTGCACAGATGCCGAGCCCGACGCCCCAGGGTTTTATGAACCCTGAGGGCCACAGCCCGAGCCCGAGCCCGACGCCTCAGGGGTTCATGAACCCTGAGACCCCTAGCCCGCATTCCAAGCTCGGCTTCGCTAACCACAAGCAGGAGGGCTTTGCGAACCTCGAGGACATCACCGGTCCGGCAGAATTCGGTGCCACACCTTCCCCGAGTGGATGCTACCCCCGTGACCAGCTGACGCCTGGCGAGCTCCTCCCCAAGGATGCCAACTCCACCTGGGCCCAGCAGAACCCCATGGGTACGGGCAGCCTGAAGGGCAAGAACTTCCTGTCCGCGGGTGCCCTGGTAGGCGTGAACACGGTAGGCCAGAGCCTGAGAAACGCTAACCAGCAGCTCCGCAGCGAGCCCCCGAACCCCCAGGTTCCCGTAAGCGTCTTCTTCAACTCAACGATCGAGCCTGACACGAACCGCAGAGATATGGAGATCAACTAAATGACAAAAACAAAATCCAAACCCGGATATATCTCAAATATCCATCTTCAAATCATCCCTTGTGATTAGAAGATGAGTGATATTCAATCAATATTTGCGAACACTATGAACTCATTGAAGAGTATAGTGTCTTCTACGTCAGAATACCCCCTCGTACAGGTAAGGAGCAGTGTCGATAATGCAAACTACCTTGTTCGAGATATGCCTGATAAGCAACATGCAGCAGATTTAATCGCCAGAGTACGTATCAAGATACAAAGTCTCTATGATTACATATTACGCAAATTCCCCGATAAGCCGCAGGTGAAACAGTGGAATCGTAACTTTGTTCCGGACCCGACACGCTTCCTGGAAGCAACTCCTGACGCAGAACATACGAGTTACAGTGTAAACAAGGGGGAAAAGGTGCATCTCTGCCTCCGACAAAGAAGTGGCCAGGATGAAAGCCTCGTGAATGAAAATATCATGGTCTTTGTAACACTTCACGAAATGGCACACGCCATCACGCCGACCATAGGCCACGGTCCCGATTTCTGGAATAACTTTGCATGGCTCATCAAGCAGGCAGAAGAACGGGGTATTTATAAATACGAGGACTTCAAATCGCACCCCGTCTCCTATTGCGGAATGAGTATTACGGATTCCCCGTCGTATGATCCGAAAAAGGACGGCACTGATTTATCTATGGGCTGATTCCCCTATGAGGGCAAGCGTATTATGTCATGCGATTGTATGTTTCTTTCTTAGATGGGAGAAGAGTCTTCCTACGCAGAGTTCGTAGATAGTATTTTACGGCCTCCCGTGCTCACAACTCTTCGTAACCCGAGCCAGAATATCCGCGTTAAAATACAGCGGCCGGATCAAACCGTAGATGAATTCGTCATTGACGACATCTACCCCTTTCACACAGTTGCTGATCTATGCACCCGCATATATGTCGAAAAGGGGGAACGCGATGAATATCACCCAAGAAACCAGTGCCTTCTTTTGCAGGATGATAGAACCGGCAGGTACACCCACCTCCAATACATCTTTAACAATATCCCCTTGCTGATGATGAGCCCCTACAAGCGTATGGTATCAGAGCCCGATGGTATCTTTGTCGACCTCACAGGAAATGTCAAGATCGCAAGCATTGTGCCTAGACACGACATGCTTCTCGAGAAGACGCTGTTTACGAGTGCTAAAGAGGAATACGTGGTCAACCTCTTCATTTATCGCGATATGCTGGCCGCTTACCCTGGTGAGCGACCGATTGCCAGAATTGACTGGGAGGGGAAGATAAAGACATACTTTCCTGAGTACGAAAAGGAGTACGAGGACGGCTCTATTCCGATCGACGTACAGAAATTTACTCCTACCCGCGTTGAGAGATTCCGCGAGAGAACGAAACTGATCAATGTCTTCAATGATCTCCTGGATTCGAAGCCGCTTCGGGTGGTTGGAGAATCGAGACGCGAGGAAGACATCAACGTGAGTAATATCAGGCATATGCGGATTGGGTGGAGACGGAGCAAAGTGCCCTTTCAGCTCGAATCTCTCTTCTATGACATGTCGGTGGGAGAGATGGTACCGTATGTGCGATTCTACCCCAAGTCGAATACGCCAATAAGTAAGGTATATGTGACAGGCCCTGACAATATACCGAATCTACCTGACCCGACTGTCTTAGTGCAATGGGCGGCCATCCGCTCCATTACACCTGAAGAGGATCTGCTCATGATGAAAGTCCTAGTAAGAAAGGCGAATGGCTCGGTTCCTCCGATCTATGCCACCTTCTACGTCTTCGAGGATGGAAGTGCCAAGTGGATTCTGCAACCTTCGTCCACCGAAAAAAGTCTCTCGGGCGACGTTGATCTGGTGAATCTGCCTGACACTCTGCAGAGCTTCTTCGGGTCGTTCCCCAAGCTGCAGCCGTTCGTCCGCGACAAAGACCTCATTTTACACCCGTATACGCCGAAAAATGTATCGCTGGAAGATGCATACATGGTTCTTTCGATTTGGCTCGAGTCGAGCGACGCCGCACCTATCACTTACAAGCGGCTCAATAAGGTCCTGCCATATTTCCGTGCCTTTTTCCAGGAAACTAGTTCACCTATTAAGGAACAACGCCCCATTATGTTCTTACGCTACAGGTGCGTCAATGATTTCAGAACACCGAGCCGCGAGTCGCAGTTCCTGCAAAGAATTATTGATCTGCAAAAGGTGGCGGGCAAGGCCTCCATTGCTGATATGGAGAAGTACTTTCGCGAGGAGTTCAACGTCTCGGAACAGGTGGCAAAGAAACAGGTAAATGCCTTTATTGATGACATGGCCAAGTTCGCAATGGTGAACCCAGAGATCCGCGAGGTGACCCAGCTGGACAATCCTGGCATTGACATCGCTATCTTCGGGAAACACCCCTTTTACACCTTTCACATCTATAGAGTTGATTCATTAGAGACTCTACAGAGAATTAAGACGCTTCTTTCTCTCTTTATTACGGTGGATCAGTCTGATTTGGTAGATATGGATGAGGCAGCAGAAGTCATGGATCAGGAGGAGGAAGCGGAGGAAGCGTATGCAGCTGCAAATGCAGTTGCTTCTGCAAATGCAATTGCTTCTGCAAATGCATCAGCAAATGCAAAGGCGAGCCCCTTGGAGAATAGAGAAGCTCCCGAGGAACTCGGCTTTGAGCTGGATACCCTGGGAGAGCTTCCTGATTTCGAGGAAGGAGAGCCCCTCCAGACTCTTGTGCAAAAGGATGTTGATGAGTCAGATCGGCAACCAGTACAGCAAGTTACCTCTGAAAAGCCTGAAAAGCCTGAAAAGCCTGAAAAGCCTGAAAAGGATGACGAGGATGACCTTGAAGAAGGAGAAGTGAGTGCCAAGACGTATTTTAGTCGCCGTCTACGCAAATATGACTCCGCCCTCTTCAAATATGCAAAGGCCCACAAGAGTACCAAGTCCTATCCCCAGCAGTGCCAGGCCAATGCCCTCAAACAGCCTGCCGTGCTGAATGAAGGAGAGTACCGCAGAATGAAGGATTTATATAAGACCGATGTTGCCGAAGGGAAGCTCCAGTGGGTCGAGTATCCTCTGAAAGAGGGCTCAACCATCCCTATCGCTGTGCCAAAGAAGAAGGGGGTTATTGCGGAGAAGGTAACGGTGCTTCGCTACGGAACAAATCTCGATACTGGCAAGGCGAATATCTATACATGCTCGGAATACTGGTGCATGTTAGACGAGGTCATTTTACTAAAGACAGACTTTGAAGGGACCAGAGCTCGCGATATCCGCACGGGTGAATACAAGGAGGCTGAGACCAAGCCGCCGAGGACATGTCCCTTCTGCAAGCGTGGTCCTGTTATGAAGCGTGACAAGATCAGTCAGGGAGAAAGTGTTATTCAGCGGACTCTTCCCAAATCCCACGCCTACATCGGCTTCCTCGGCAAGGGAAATCCTACGCATCCCAAGGGCTTTCACCTACCCTGCTGCTTCATAAAGGATAAGCCGATCTTTACGACCAATCCTGCCTTCGTTACAGAAGGACCCGAGGACGCCCCTGTCCTATCTGATAGTGGTCCTATGACATACAATTATCAGGGGAGAATCTCGAGCCTGAAGAATGTATATATCACAGGACCCGATAAGCTACCCCTCGAATATACGCCAGGACACGGGCCCCAGATAGGAATGCTGCCCGCGGCAGCCGATGCATATTTCAGAAACCCAGAGCTAGTGAAGCAGGACCACACCTTCTGGAAGATTATTCTGGACAATACCACGAGAGAGCCTAGCGTCTCAGGCTTCTTCCGTGTAGCCGTCGAGAACCGCCAGAAGTACGAGGCCGATTCCTTCTTTGCTGCAGTAGCCCCCTTTTACGGATATACGGGAGCTGACCAACTGAAGGAACGTCTATACGAGGTGATTACTCCTCGCATATTCATGTCGCTCAATTATGGCAACTTTCTCTTCGAGTTTTATAATCCTGGATATGAAATAAGCGAGACACTGCCGCTAAGTCAAAATAAGGGAATACTCATAAAATTCATAAAGCAACTGGGTATCAAAACAGTATTTAATCCAGAAGGCCTCTACAAGGAAGCAGCTCTCCGTGCAGTGAAAGGCTACTTGGCACTGAAAGGACCCAAGGCCTTTGAGGAGTACAAGGCCTTCGGATCCTACGTACAGGATGATGCACAAGGAAAGCTGTTCGATCGATCGGTGTTAAAGGAGTGTCGCCAGTACTATTCTCTCTTCACCCTTCCCAATGTCATGACATGGAAGGAGGGGTCGAATATTGTTTCCAATGGGGTTCTGTTTATTATTCTCGAAATCGATGAGAAGGGGGCCTTGCAAGTGAAGTGTCCCCCCTATGGCGTGTCGAGAAAGATGGCCGAGGTGTGCGATGTCGGCTTTCTTCTGCATTACAAGCAGTCAGGAATCTGGGAGCCCATCTTTTACAGTCATAACGATGTGAAGAAAAATGAGCATTATACTACGATGATCTTCTCTCGCAGAACCTATGCCGACTGGCCGCTGCCCGTAAAGCAGCGGGCGGATGAATTCTATTCCAAATGCGGGTCGACTGGTCTCGGCGTCTACACCGATTCTCCCCACGTGGAGTCGTCGACACTGATTCCTCTCTCTGAGGCAATGTCACTGCAGATGCAGCAGCAGCCCGGTGCAGACGTATATGCCATTTTACGCGACTCTTATAATCACGTATCGGCGGTTCTCTTTGAGGAGAATGGTTCCTTTATTTACTTGCCGGTTGTCGACGACGGCAGTGTATATCCTGACACGACGATCGAAATGACGTGGAGGCATTTCATGCGAAAGCTTGCGAAGGCCGATGTGGTGGAGGCATTTTATAAGAAACTGGACCCACTCTTTGACAGACTTCCTGCGACGGTGCGGCCTATGTACGAACGGTCCAAGATTTTTCGCCTTGATAAGACTGCTGCTTTATTTCCTGATCTATATGCCTTGCATTTGAGGGGTGGACTTTTTGTTCCTGTGGTGCGGTCTGATGGAATGGGAGAAACGGGTGTAGAGAAGGGGCAGGAGTTATCGTGGATGGTAGACTCGGCTATCGTATATGAGGCCGATACGAAAGCGGTGCAGACCTTTATGGACTCGAAGGATTTCGAGGAGATATACCAGCATGTTCGCTACACCTTCTCGAACTGGCTGGCGACTGTCGAGGGGAGTGTAGTAAAGGAGATCAATGAAATCCTCTATGACAGGGATGGAAATCTGAATCTGAACCTTTCGGTAGCTGAGAAGAGAATGCGGCTGTTTATAAAGATTGGAAGGACGGTGCTTGGGTGGCTCGATTCTAGTATACCGCAGGTGGGAGTGAAGCCGACGTTGAAGCGGATGGATTGCCGAATCTTACAGGATGCCGACTCGTGTAACAATAAGTGTGTGTGGAAACAGGAATCGTCAGAATGTCTTATCCACGTGCCGAAGGAGTATACGGTTGGGAGAACATCCGTGGCGGCGAACGGGTTTATGGTCAAGAAGCTTATTGAGGAGTTGGTGCGATTCCCCATTAAAAGGAGGGAGCTTCTGATGCAGCGGGTGCGTCAATATGTCACTCTGCGTGCTCCGTTTAGAAGCGGTGATTCATATATTGTGCCTGAATATCTTCCGCAGTGGTCAGAACTATTGCGTATGGACTGGATGAAAAAGAAGGTGGAGACGCCGAAATTTATGGAGGAGTTTAGCTGGTCTAGCCAAGGGCAAGAAGAGTCCGAAGCAATGCCTGAAGAACTTCGTTTATATATGGGACCGAAGTCGGCGAATTATTTCTTCTTGCCGCAGTTCGAGGGTACCGTGAGAGACGGGTATCTTGAGCTGGGCGTTGATACAGGGGTTTCTGACCCCTTGCTCACGAAGGAGGCCATTAATGCCTTGATACCGAAGCTACGCCTGTCAATATGTCAGCTTGACTACGAGCCTGACTCATTAATGCCCAGTATTCTTGGAGGGAGGGGCTTGATGAGGGGATTTACAGACTGTGTTGTGTCAGCGAAGTTACCTGATAGTACGATTGGCTTCATCTCTAGATCGCCGGATAAAATTGTAGCAATACCCTACAATGATCTCCCAGAAGCAATGAAAAAGGGCTTACAAAAGGCGGGGAATCCTATCCGTCTGACGTAATTTACCTTTGTACCTTTGTACCTTTGTACCTTCGTACGTACATATCAACGTTAATCTGGGTTGCTTAACTTTGATACTTACATATAGATGGAATCGAGTGAATTGACGATTCTTCGTGACATTGCGACTCGATACACTGGA
>Ga0114974_10000404_pt1 | contig 36715 bp, 35 predicted proteins | sample S_130206_EF_Meta_FD_87318 | JGI IMG/M metagenome (GOLD analysis project Ga0114974, IMG submission 87318) | Freshwater microbial communities from Lake Simoncouche, Canada to study carbon cycling - S_130206_EF_MetaG | ecosystem: Environmental > Aquatic > Freshwater > Lake | place: Lake... | reverse complement strand
TCGGCCTTCCCGCTCGAGCAGAAGCTGACGATGGAGATCAAGGGTCGGCACCTGATCGAGGGCGTGCCGAAGACCATCACCATCAGCGACGCCGAAATCCGTCAGGCGCTGGCCGAAACGGTCAACGTCATCGTCGACGCCGTCCGCGTCGCGCTCGAGCGCACGCCGCCCGAATTGTCGGCCGACATCGTCGACCGCGGCATCGTGCTGACCGGCGGCGGCTCGCTCCTGAAGAACCTCGACAAGCGCCTGCGCGAGGAAACCGGACTGCCGGTCGCCATGGCCGAAGATCCGCTCTCGTCGGTCGTGCTCGGCGCGGGCAAGATGCTGTCCGACTTCAACCTCCTCCGGAAGATCTCGATCGACTGACGGCCGGCTCGACGGACCCTGCCACGCTCCGCGTGGCTCGGGCCTCCGGGCTGGCGGTCGTTGCGTGCTTATGGCCCTTCTGGATATCCGGCTCCGCGCCGGTTACCTGTTTTTCGCGGTTGCGATTGGCCACCTCGTGCTGATCTCAGCGCAGGTGAACTCGCGGACGGGCGTGCCGATCCTCGAGACCGTCACCTTTGGCGCCTTCGCCGAGGTGCAGCGCGGCACGTCGGCCGTACTGAACGGCGTAGGCGGGGCGTGGAGCGGCTACGTCGCCCTGCGGAACGTACGCGCCGAAAACGAGGCGCTGCGGCAGGAACTGTCCAGCGCCAGGGTCGAGATTCAGCGGCAGCGAGCGCTGGCTGACCGGTCGCGAAGCCTCGAATCGATCCTGCAACTCGGCAGCAGCACCGAACTCCAGATCGCCGCGGCTCAGATCATCGGGGCTGCGGCCAGCCCCGACTTCCGCACGGTCACCATCGACAAGGGAACCCGCCTTGGGCTGAAGGCCGACATGGCCGTGCTTGGCCCCAAGGGTGTGGTTGGCCGGGTGGTGGTGGCCGGGCCGAGTGCGTCGCGGGTGCAGTTACTCGTCGACCGGAACGCCGCGGCGGGTGCGCTCATCGAACGCTCGCGGGCGCAGGGAGTGGTGGTCGGCGCCGGCGACAACCGCCTGCGGCTCGAATTCGTCTCCGAGATCGCCGACGTGGCCGTCGGCGACCTCGTTGTCACGTCCGGTATCGACGGGATCTACCCCAAGGGGTTCGCCATCGGCCAGGTCGACACGGTCGAGAAGAGCGGGGTGACCTACCGGACCATCGGCATCCGTCCGGCGGTCGACTTCTCGTCGCTCGAGGATGTGTTGGTGGTACTGACGCCGACGCCGGCGCAGCGGGTCGGCGCGGTCGATGCAGAGGCGGAGAAGCCCGAGTGAAAGCAGCGTGGGTGCTTCTGGCGACGGCCGCGGCCATCGCCATCCAGACCACCGTTGACCGCTGGCTGGCTGCCGGCGCCGTCGACCTGGTGCTGGTCGTCGTCGTGTACAACGCGCTCGCCTCGGAACGAGTGACCGGTCTGCTGACGGGCAGTTTCGCCGGCCTCGTGCAGGACGTCCTGTCGGGCGGGGTGCTCGGGATGGCCGGCTTGGCGAAGACGGTCGTGGGCTATCTGGCGGGAATCGTCGGCACCCAGTTCATCGTGACCCATTCGGCCTCACGCTTCGTGGTGTTCTTTCTGGCGACGGTGCTCAATGCCGTCATTTTTATGGGACTCTACGAACTGCTGGGCCTCCGGCACTTCGGCGCCCCGTTCGCCGCTGTCGCCGTGCAGGGGGTGGGCAACGCGGTGGTCGGCGTGCTGGTGTTCAAGGTCATCGAGTTGCTGCCTGGCGCCGTCGAGCGGCGCCGCGCGGCCAGAAGCCGGTTCCGTCGATAAAGAGGCCATGGTGCCAAGGCGTGACGATCTCTCGTAGTGTCCGGCTGTGGCCGGGCCGATTCGTGCGAGTATTTTTGTAATGGCATTTCACGAGGAACGGCGGCGCCTCGGGCTCAGGCTGAGCGTCCTCCAATACGTTACCGTGGTGCTGTTCTCGGCACTGGCCATGAGCTTCTGGTACCTGCAGGTCGTCCAGCACGACCGCTTCCGGGAGATGGCGGAGAACAACCACCAGCGGACGCTGCCGCTGCGCGCCCCACGCGGCGTGCTGTTCGACCGCGACGGCAAGGTGCTCGTCGAGAACCGCCACTCGTACAGCATCTCGATCGTCCGCGAGCAGACGAAGGACATCAACCGCACGATCCGGCTGCTGGCCCAGGTGCTCGGCCTCGAAGAGGCGTCGGTCCGAGAAATCGTCGAGCGGCACCGCCGTGAGCCGTCGTACCGCCCGATTACCATCGTGCAGGACTCGTCGCTGGCGCAGGTGGCCGCCGTCACGGCGCGCCGCCTCGCGAGCGAACTACCCGACATCGTCGTGCAGCAGGTGCCGACCCGCCAGTATCCCGAGATGCTCGCCGCGCACCTGTTCGGCTACGTTGGCGAAGTGAGCGACACGCAGGTGGGCGGAGCGGCCGACCTGAAAAGCGGCGACATCATCGGGCAATCAGGAGTCGAGAAGATCTACAACGCGCTGCTGAAGGGCGAGGACGGTGCGAAGCACGTCGTCGTCAACAGCACCGGGCGCGAGGTGCGGACGCTCGAGGAGGTGCAGCCGACCGAGGGCAAGCGCCTGCAGCTCACCATCGACTTCGACATCCAGAAAGCCATCGAGGACGCGTTCGACGCAATCGGCGACTTCAACGGCGCCGCTGTCATTCTCGACCCGTCGAACGGCGAGGTGCTTGGCTTCTCCAGCCGCCCGGCCTACGACCCGAACGCCTTCTCCTCCGGTATCGACCGTGCCACCTGGGCGGCGCTCACCACCGACGATGACCGGCCGCTGAACGACCGCGCCATTCAGGGGCGCTACTCGCCAGCCTCGACCTTCAAGATGGCCGTCGCGCTGGCCGCGATGGAGGAGGGGATCATCACCCCAGACTTCCGCGTGTCGTGCCCAGGTCACGCCACGTTCTACGGCCATACGTTCGCCTGCTGGAACAAGGGTGGGCACGGATCGATTGACCTGAGGCACGCGATCGAGCAGTCGTGCAACGTCTACTTCTACACCGTCGCCAACATGGTCGGCATCGACAAGATCAACAAGTGGGCAACGCTCCTCGGGCTCGGCGTGAAGAGCGGCATCGACCTGCCGAACGAAGTGCAGGGGCTGGTGCCGTCGTCCGAGTGGAAGCAGCGCGTGAAGAAGGAAAAGTGGTACGCCGGCGAGACCGTGTCGGTTGGCATCGGCCAGGGCGCGGTCGCCGTCACCCCAGTCTCGATGGCCGTCTACATGGCGACGTTGGCCAACGGCGGCACTCGCGTCACGCCGCACCTGCTCAAGGCGGTTGACGATGGGACGGGGTGGAAGCCGCTCCCCACACCACCGCCACAGTCGATTGTCACCATCAACCCAGAGCATCTGCAGGCGATTCGCGATGGCCTCTTCCTGGTCGTCAACGGCGCGGGCACCGGGCACAACGCGCAACTCGCGGGCTACGACGTCTCGGGCAAGACCGGCACCGCCCAGGTCATTTCCAATGCCGGCAAGTTGGCAGCGGCGGGCAACACCACCAAGGACCTCCGCGACAACGGCTGGTTCCCATTCTTCGCGCCGCGCGATAATCCGAAGATTGCCGGCGTCATCTTTCTCGAACATGGCGTGCACGGTTCGAACGCGGCGGCCATCGCCAGGCATGTCCTGGACACCTTCTTTGCCAAGCAGGAAGGGCGTCCGCTGCCACCGAAGCCGGTCATTGTTCCGAACCTGAAGCCGTAGTATTTACCAGGACCACGTGTTCGAACGACGCCTCTACCACCACATCGACTGGGCGCTGCTCATCGCCCTCTTCGCGCTCTGCGCGATCGGTGTGGCGATGATCTTCAGCACCACCTCGGACCCCACCAGGGGCAACTCGCACCTGTACGTCACGCAGCTGTACGCCATCGGTCTCGGCACGATCGCGATGGTGGTCACGCTGTCGCTCAATTACCGCTGGTTCACCGACAAGTCCCATCTCTTCTACATCGCCTTGCTCGCGGTCCTGCTCTACGTGCTCTTCCTCGGCACGGTGCAGATGGGGGCGCGACGCTGGATTCCGCTCGGCGGGTTCAACCTGCAGCCGTCGGAATTCGCCAAGGTCGGTGTGGCGCTGGTCCTCGCCAAGTACTTCGGCGAGACCCGCGGCATGCCTGCCTGGAGCGATCTCGCGATTGCCGGCGGCCTCACCTGCCTGCCGCTGGCGCTGATTGCAAAGGAACCGGATCTCGGCACGGCCGTGACGCTGATTCCCGTATTCATGGCCATTGCGTATCTTGCCGGCATGCAGATGCGCATTCTCGGTTACATGGCGCTCAGCCTCGTGCTGATCGCGCCGGTGGCGTGGAAGTTTGCGCTGAAGGATTACCAGAAGAGTCGCATCTCAACGTTCATCGACCCCTCACAGGACGCGAAGGGCGCCGGATACCAGCAGATCCAGGCGCGGATCACGGTGGGGTCAGGCGGATTGGCGGGCAAGGGGTACATGCAGGGGACGCAAGGTCAGTTGCGGTTCCTCCCCGTGGCTCACAACGATTTCATCTTCTCGGTGCTGGCCGAGGAACAGGGGTTCGCCGGCGTCCTCGTGGCGCTCGGTCTCTATTTGTTCGTGATTCTGCGTACGCTCGAGGCGGCTCGTCTGGCTAAGGATCGCCTCGGCTCCTATCTCGTGCTCGGTGTGCTCGCCAGCTTCACCTTTCAGGTGATCTACAACATCACGATGTCGGCAGGACTGGCACCCGTGAAGGGCCTCACACTACCGCTCATGAGCTATGGGGGCTCCTCGATGATCGCCACGCTCGCCGCATTCGGGCTGGTGCTCAACGTGAGAATGCGCAGATTCACGAACTGACCTTTTCAGGCGATGGGCGATAGGCGATAGGCGATAGGCGAGGCCGCGTGCGGCACCGCCCTCCGCCCATCGCCCATCGCCCATCGCCCAGGAGTTCGTGCATGACCAAGGAGATGATCATCTCCTCCAATGGCCACGAGACGATGGTGGCCATCCTCGAGGACGATCTCGTCGCGGAGATCTTTGTCGAGCGTGAACGGCACCGCGGTGTCGTCGGCAATGTCTACAAGGGCCGGGTATCGAAAGTGCTTCCCGGCATGCAATCGTCCTTCATCGATCTCGGTCTCGAGCGCGACGGGTTCCTCTATGTCGCCGAGGTCGTCGACACCCTCGAGGAGTTCGAACGGCTCGAAGGCGGCGACGAAGACGAGCTCAAAGGGCAGGAGGGGCAGGACGGGCAGTCCGCTGCCCGAAAGCGGGACGAGCCGAAGGAGCAGCCGCGCATCGAGGACCTGCTGAAGGAAGGGCAGGAAATCCTGGTGCAGGTGGTGAAGGAGCCGCTCGGCACGAAGGGCGCCCGCCTCACCTCGCACGTCACCATGCCGGGGCGCTTCCTGGTCTTCATGCCGACGGTCGACCACGTCGGTGTGTCGCGCAAGATCGAGTCGCGCGAAGAGCGGGCGCGCCTGCGCGGCATCGTCAAGGAGTTCCGCGAGTCGCACGGCTTCACGGGCGGCGTGATCATCCGCACGGCGGCCGCCAGCCGGCCCAAGGAAGACATCATCAGCGACCTCGAGGCGTTCCATGCGATCTGGACCGACATCCGCCAGCGCATGGAATCGTCGCGCGCGCCTGCCGTCGTCTACCGCGAGCAGAGCCTGGTCGGCAAGCTGCTGCGCGACCTGCTGACCGAGGACTTCCAGGCGATCCGCATCGACCACCCGCAGGAATACCAGCGCACGCTGGAACTGGTGCAGCGGATTCTCCCGAACCTTGCGCCGAAGGTGAAGCTCTACAGCAAGCCGTTCCCGATCTTCGAGGAGTACGGTGTCCAGGCCGAGATCGACAAGGCACTGAAGAGCAAGGTGTGGCTCAAGTCGGGCGGCTCGATCGTCATCAACCAGACCGAAGCGCTGGTGGCGGTCGACGTGAACACCGGCCGCTTCGGCGGCAAGAAGAACAAGGAAGGGCGGCTCGAGGACACCATCGTCAAGACGAACCTCGAAGCGGTGAAGGAGATCGTGCGGCAGGTACGCCTGCGCGACCTGGGCGGCATCATCGTCCTCGACTTCATCGACATGGAGGAGAAGAAAAACCGGCAGAAGGTGCTGACGGCGGTCGAACTCGAGCTGAAGAAGGACCGGTCACCGTCGAAAGCGCTGCAGGTATCAGACTTCGGCCTGATCATCATCACGCGCAAGCGCGTGAAGCAGAGTCTCGAGCGCGTCATGACCGAGCCGTGTCCGTACTGCTCGGGGACCGGCACCATCAAGAACACATCGACGATCTGCTACGAGATCCTCGCCGAGGTGAAGAAGATCGGCACCGACCTGAACGGCCAGCAACTGCTGCTGCGGGTGAATCCGGAGATTGCGCGCGCGTTGAAGGAAGAGGAAAGCGACGTGATGAAGGACCTGAAGGCGTCGCTCGGCAAGGACGTGACGGTAAAGCCCGACTTCCAGCTGCACCACGAACAGTTCGACGTGATGGCGGTGTAGGCAAGGTCAGGACGGCCAGGAGGGTCGGGAAGGGCTGGACGGACAGGAGGCGCGCCCTCCCGACCCGCCTGACTTTCCTGACCCTCCTGGCCGTCGCGTCTACGCTACTGGCGGCATGTGGATGATGTAGTTGGTGCCGCCGCGATTGATCCAGACCCGCACGTAGTCGTTGCCCTTCAGCAGATCAACCCGTACGCCGCCGCGCGCCGGCTGCGGTCCTTTGACGATCGACTTCACGTCGGCATCCGAGACGACCGTCGCCACCTCACGCGCGACGACCTTGCCGCCCCGCACGAATTCGACATATCGCGCGCCTCCGGCCGACTGGCCCACGACCGGCTTCGGCTCGTCGGCACTGAGCCGTACCTGGTAGGTGCCGGCTGCCAGCGGCTGGCCGTCGGCAGTGACCTTGCGGTTCAGCGTCACGCTGCCAAGCGCGGGGTTCGCCGGCCTGGTCTGCGCTGAGATCGCGAGCGGTGTCACCAAACTCATGACGAGAGCGGCCGCGAGAATAACCTTCTTCATTGCGCCTCCTGCGAAAAACGGTCGAACTGTACTGTGCATTATAAAACTGCCGCAATCGCGGTGCCTGGGCAGCTGAGGCACGAACGACTCAGCGGCACAGTCGGCGGGATGGTCCGGTCCACTCGAGTGCACGGAACGGATGCACGCGGGCGCCGCGAAATGTGACGCCTTCCGCCAGCAGCAGCGAGCGTTTGAGCTGCTCGTGCCCGCCGTATCCGCCAAGCCGGCCGCCCGCGGCAATCACCCGGTGCGCCGGCACAGCGGGCCGTCCGCCTTCGCTCATGATGTTGCCGACGGCCCGCGCCGCACCGGGGCGCCCCGCCAGTTCGGCAATGCAGCCGTAGGTGGCGACCCGTCCGGGCGGAATGCGTCGCACCACCGCCAGCACCCGCGTCGTGAAGACGCCGGCCTCGACGGCGGGCGTTCGCTCGCCACCGAGGGTCCGCGGTTGCCGCGTCAGCGCAGGGCCTCTCTGAGGGCGCGCCCTTCCGCTGTTGGCAGCGCAAGACCGGCGACGGCGGCCAGCGTGGGCGCGACATCGGCCGGGGAGGCAGGCGCGTCGTAGTGCCCGGGCTTGACGCCCTGGCCGAACAGCAGCAGCGGCACGCGCTGGTCGTCAGACGTGGCGCTGCCGTGCGTGGTGCCTGAAGCGCTGAACATCCAGCCCGGCTTGAGCGCCAGAATCAGGTCGCCGCTGCGCCCCTTGACGTAGCTGAGCGCCGCCGCGCGCAGCAAAGGGTCGGACGCCCCGGCGGCGTTCGCCACTTCATCCGAGGTGAATACCTTTTGCACGCCAGACACCTTGGCCATGGCGCTGGTCATCGCCTTGAGTGTGGCGGGGTGTCGCCTGAGGCGGTCGTACATGCCCGGCTCGAAGTAGATGTCGTTGCCGTTCAGGCGCGACAGGTACTTGCCGACGCCGACATCGCGCACCGCGCGCGCTTCACCGGCACTGAGGACGGCGCTACCGCTGGCGCGGCCGCCGTCGCGACCGGCCTTGCGCAGTTGCTCCGGGACGTCGGTGACCCCGTGGTCGGCGGTCAGGCCGAGCACGTACTGCCCGGGACCGACGAGCCGGTCCAGTTCGTTGAGCAGCGTGCCGACGGACCGGTCCAGGTTCGCGTACATATCCTGCACTTCCTGACTGTGCGGCCCGAACGAATGACCAACCAGATCAGGACTCGAGAAGCTGACCCCCAGGAAGTCGGGCGTGTCGCGCTTGCCGAGTTGCATGGTCTCGACGAGCGCCGCCGCCATGCGCGCCACGTAGGCGTCGGCATACGGGCTGTGTTGCCACTGGTCGAAGTAGCTCGCATCGGGACGGCCGTTCTCGCCGCGCAGTGGATGCGGAAAGGTCGACGTCCATCCCTTCACGGGGTCTTCCGCCAGGCCGTCATCGGGGTCGCGGTACTGCGAGGGCGGCAGCAGCCGCGTCCAGACCTTCCCGAAGTCGGCCTCGAGCGGATTGGCCGACGTGTAGGCCTTCACCGCCGGAACCGGTTCCTTCGAGTAGGCCGTGGACGTTTCCCAGCCATCGAGCGACTCGGAAATCCAGGTGACGGCGTCGCCGCCATGGCCGGCCATCATGATGGCGCTGCGCGCCTTGAGGGCCAGCGTCACCACGCGACCGTTCTGCGCCCGCATCTGGTCGGCGAGTGTCGGCGCCATCAGGCGGCCGGGACCGGTGCGGCTATTGGCGTCATGGTTGTACGACACGACGCGCGCCTGCTGATCGTCGGTGCACGGAATGACGGCGCTCCGCTCACGATCGAACCAGGTGTTGGCAAAGACGCCGTGCGTGTGCGGATAGGCGCCTGTCGCGACAGTGGCATGGCCCGCGCAGGTGACTGTCGTGAGGTAGGGATACGCCGCCCTGGTGAACCAGGCGCCGTCGTCCACGAGCCGCCGCAGGCCAGACGACCAGTCGTCGTGAAACCGTTCGACGTAGTCGGCACGCATCTGGTCGACCACGATCAGGACGACCAGTTTGGGCGCCGCCTCGGCTGCCGACAGCAGGACAGACGCAGCGACAGCAACCGTAACCGCAGTCATGATTCGACGCATAGACTTCCTCTTATAGCAGCGTCAGCGGGTCGATGCCTACCAGCGACGGATCGGCCGGTCCCGCGATCTGTGGCGCCAGCACGCCCTGGTCTGCACATGCCCAGAGCTGCACGTCGATTGGGCGCACCAGCCTGGTGCCGTGCTGGTCGATGATGATGCGAATGTGCGGGCGATGAGGATCCGGCGCGTGGGTCTTCACGACCACCGCGATCTCGCCGCTTGCCAGCGTCACCAGATTGCCGACGGGATAGACGCCGATCAACTGCCCGAAGCGGCGCACGAGGCGCATGTCGAACCGATGGCCGTCGTTCGCCTCGAGCACCGCCAGGATGCGCGCGGTGGGGAAGGCCGTCTGGTAGACCCGATTCGAGCGCATCGCATCGTAGACATCGGCGATGGCGCAGAGCATTGTGCCGAGGTTCATCGACGGGCGCCTCACCCCCTCCGGGTAGCCGCTGCCATCGAGCCTGAGGTGATGCTCGAATGCCACGATCGGCGCCAGCGTCGGCACATCCGGCGTGCCGCGCAGGATCTCGGCGCCGTCGATGGGGTGGCGCTTCATCACCGCGAACTCCTCGGCGGTGAGGGCGCCGCTCTTGTTGAGGATGTCGAGCGGCGTCTGGATCTTGCCGATGTCGTGCATCAGCGCGGCGAGCCCGAACTCCCGCAGCAGCGGGCCATCGATGCCGAGTGCGCGCGCCTGCGCCATCACGAGGATCGACACGTTCACCATGTGGGTGAAGGTGTAGTTGTCGTATTCGCGCAGTGCGGTCAATGCCAGCAACGCCGTCCGGTTCTGGGAGACCGCCTGCGCCAGACCGTCCACCATCTGGCGCGCGACGGTCACGTCGGGCGCCCCTTCGGCCTTCGCGGTGTCCCACACCCCCTCGGCCGACCGCACCGCATCGGCGTAGATGCGCCGGAAGCTGGCCATGTCGGCCGTCGCCCCCTCGATGCGTTCCGCCACGCTGACCCGGCCGACGCGGATGTGCGGCAGCGACGGGAAGGCGACCTCGCCCTCGCCGGCGGTCGTCGACGACACGACCTCGGCGAGGCAGGCGATCTCATCCCGATCGACGCCCTTCTCGATGGTGATGCGTTCGACGCCGATCTGCCGCAGTCGGCGCACCAGCGGCGCCAGCGCCTCCGCGCGCGGCACCGGCACCTCGTCGACGATGAACTCGTCGTCGACGATACCGACGACGAGCGTCGGCGACAGGTCGTGCAGTCCGTCGATGGCGCGATACAGGCTATCGAGGTTTCGCGTGATGACCGGATGCCCCTTCGAGTACAGCTGGCCGGCGCGCAGCGATGCCGCGAGCCTCCTGAGCAGTTCCTCGGCGAGCTGGGCCCGTGGCGCCATCAGCGGTGCCCTCCGCCTGTACGGTGCCTGACCGCGTCGAGGTGCGGACGCGCGGCCAGGCGCACACCGCGCGAGCCATGGGCCACCGCATCCTCGAGCGCGTCGACCGCCGTGGCGGTGCCGAGACGGGTCAGGGCCGACGCTGCCGCCGAGCGCAGCGAGTGCGTCCGTCGCGGCGCCCACCACTCGCCGCGGTGCAGCGCGGCCGTCAGCGCCTGCACCGACTCCGGATCGCGCGATTGCCCGAGCAGTTCGAGGGCGCGGACATACACCCACTGCAACTCGCCCCGGTGGTCGACGTGTTCGACGATGTAGACGAGCAGCGGGGTGGCGCGCTCGTCGCGCGTGCCGAGCGCGTGCATGATGGCCTCGCGCGACCGCGCCGTGCCCCCTTCGAGCGCCTGTTCCAGCACGCGATAGCCATCGTCGGTGCCGATGTTGAGAATGGCGCGGACGGCGTCGCGTTGCACGCCAGGCTCGGCGTCATCGAGCAACTCGGCGAGTTCCGGCAGGGCGTCGCTGCCGCCGAATTCGCGCAGCAGGTAGATCGCGGTGCGCCGGACCGCTGGGTTCGCCGATAACTTCAGTTGTTCGACCTGCTGCCGGCCGATGCGGCCGAAGCCGATGAGGAGTTCGGTCAGGCGCTCGCGAGTGCGGGTCCGCTCCTCGATGGCCAGCGCCTCGGCCAGCGGCGTCACCAGTTGTTCGCCCAGCAGCAGGCAGATCTGCCTGGCCCGCTCGAACTGCGGCGGCTCGAACGTGCCGAGGTGACCAACCAGGTGCCGCATCGTCGCCGGTGTGACGAGCCCGGTGGTGACGGCTGACGCCAGTGTCCGACGCGCCGGCTCGGTGGACGGGTCGGCGTCTTCCTCGTGTACCGCGGCGAGGAGCGACTGGGCGGCCTCGAAGTCGCCCACCAGGAAGAGGTCCTCGAGCAGCATCAGCAGTGGGGTGGCCAGACCGGTCCGTCGCGCCGGCTCCCGTTCCAGCCGCAGGAGGTCGAGCATGAGGGTGAGGTCGAGGCGCCGCAGTTCCGTCGTCGACACCGTGCCCAGCCAGGCGGCCACCCGCTCAGGCGGATCCTCGTTCAACTGCTCGATCTGGATCGCCTGCGCCCGGGCCATGCCGAGCTCACTGGCATAGGTATCGGAGACGTACGACTCGTCGGAGTACTGCGTCAGCAGTTTCTGCGCTACTCCCTGCCATCGTTGGTCGAAGCCGGCATCACCCGCGGCGTCCTGCGCGGCCGACTCGCGGGCCATCGAGACCAGGCGTTCGCGCCGGTCGCCATCCACCACCAGCGACTGGAAGGCCTGGACGACCCGGTCGATCGACGCGCCGGATCCGGGTGCGTGGGTCGCCACGAACTGGCTGATGGTGCCGTCGCTCATGTGCCCGAGCACCGCCTGTAGCGTCGGCTCGTCGCCCCTCAGGTCCGGCTCGCCGCCGCGTACCTGAGTCAGCGTGGCGAGCATGTCCGGAGTGAGACGCCCCATGGCGTCCGCCAGTTCGCGCATCACGGCGTCCGCCCGCTCCGGTGACCGCGTCGTGACTGCCCGCACCAGGCCGCCGAGCAACCGGACGAGTGCGGCGGCGCGCGTCTGCAGGCTCGGCCGCTCCGTGCTGGCGTGATCGAACTCCGCGAGGATGCCGGAGAGGCTGTCGCTCGTCGTGGCGCCGTCCAGTAAGGCCTGGAGCAGTTCCTCCGGGATCTCGATGTTGTTGCCGGCGAGGCAGTTGGCGACGACATTCTTCCACGTCGCGGCCGCACCGAGGCCGCGCTCGCGCAGCACCGCGGCGTAGTCGATCTCCCGCACCTCGACATGGCGTCCAGCCCGCGTCGCCCACAGGCGTGCGATGCCGCCTTCTTCGCGAACGGCCTCGGGCGCCCGTCCGATCAGCAGGAGGAACTGGCGCCAGGCCGACTCGTCGCCGCCAGGCAGCACGGTGAACTCACCGATCAGATGGGCGTGCAGCAACTCCGCAATTTCGCCGATGGCGGCGTCTGGTCTGGCCACGGCGGCTCCGCCGAGGCGCAGGGAGTCGGCGGTCACGCTGACGCGAAAGGGGGCCGTGAGCAGCGGCGGGGAGGTCAGTTGCGTCAGCCGTCCGAGGGTGACGGCAATGGCGGGGTGCGACTCGGGGTAGAGGACGACGGAGCGCGCGGCCGCCTTGAATGCACGCGCGAATGCGGTGAGTCGCGCCGCGTCCAAGGCGGCGGCAACGTCGGACATTGTCCGGGATTGTAGCGCAGGTTCGATATACTCGCCCGGGATGCGCGCCGTCGACATCATCATGAAGAAACGCGATGGCCACGCACTCGAGCGCGAGGAGATTCTCGCGTTCGTGCAGGGTGTCACGACCGGTGCGTTGCCAGACTATCAGGCATCCGCGCTGCTGATGGCCATCCTGCTGCGCGGCATGACCACGCAGGAGACCGCCTGGCTCACCGATGCGATGGTGCATTCGGGCATCACGGTCGATCTCTCCGACCTGCCGGGCGTGAAGGTCGACAAGCACAGCACCGGCGGTGTCGGCGACAAGACCTCGCTCGTGCTCGCCCCGATCGCCGCGGCGTGCGGCGTCCCGGTGCCGATGATGTCCGGGCGCGGGCTCGGTCACACCGGCGGCACGCTCGACAAGCTCGAGTCGATTCCCGGGTTCCGGACGGCCCTGTCGCTCGAGGAGATGCGTGCGGCACTCGAGCGCGACGGCTGCGCCATGCTCGGGCAGACCACGCAGATCGTCCCAGCCGACAAGAAGCTGTATGCCTTGCGCGACGTGACCGGCACGGTCGAGAGCATCCCCCTGATCAGCGCCTCGATCATGAGCAAGAAGATCGCGGAAGGGATTGACGCGCTCGTGCTCGACGTCAAGACCGGCAGCGGCGCCTTCATGAAGACCGCGGCCGACTCGCGGCGGCTCGCCGAGTCGCTGGTGTCGATCGGGAACGCGTCTGGCGTCCGCACCGAAGCCGTCATCACCGACATGGACATGCCGCTCGGCGTGGCGGTCGGCAACGCGCTCGAGGTGATCGAGTGCCTCGAGGTCCTGAAGGGCCACGGCGCGGCCGACCTCGTCGACTGCTCGATCGAACTGACGCTCCGTATGCTGGTGCTCGGCAAGGTGGCCAGTGACCGCGACGATGCCGAGAAGCGGGTGCGCGCGGCCATTGCCTCCGGCGCGGCGCTCGAACGCTTCCGCCGCATCATCGAAGGCCAGGGCGGCGACCCGCGCGTCGTCGACGACTATTCGCTGCTGCCGGCGGCGCCGTCGCGCCATCTCGTCCCCGCCACTCGTGCCGGCTACGTGGCACGACTCGACGCCGAGTTGATTGGACGCGCGTCCGTCATGCTCGGGGCCGGGCGCGACCGCGTCGAGGATGCGGTCGATCCGGCCGTTGGCATCATCATCCTGGCCAAGCCGGGCCGGCAGGTGTCGGCCGGCGAGCCGATTCTGGAACTGCACTACCGGGAGCCGGCGAAGCTCGACGCCGCGCTCACCCTGATCAGCCGCGCCGTGACCATCGGCGACGCGCCACCGGCCCTTCGAGCCATCATCGTCGGTGAGGTTCGCTGATGCATTACATCCAGCCGCTGATCGGGGCAGCTGTCATTCTCGGTATCGGGTATGTGTTCTCGACCGACCGCAAGGCCATCAACTGGGAAACCGTCGCCTGGGGCCTCGGGCTGCAGATCGTCTTCGCCTTCATCGTGCTGAAGACCAGCATCGGCCAGGCGGTGTTCACCACCGTCGGCGGCTACATGACGAAGCTGCTGGCGTTCTCGAACGTCGGCGCCTCGTTCGTGTTCGGACCGCTCGGTGACGCCACGGTCTGGGGTCGCGCGATGACCGGTGCCATCGGCCCCGACGGCGCGCAGTATGCGGTGATCTTCGCGTTCCAGGTGCTGCCGACAATCATCTTCATCGCCGCGCTGTTCGCCATCCTCTACTACTTCGGCGTCATGCAGCTCATCGTCCGCGTGTTCGCCGTGGTGATGCACCGCGTGATGAAGGCGAGCGGCGCCGAGTCGCTGAACGTCGCGGCCAGCATCTTCATGGGGCAGACCGAGGCACCGCTCACCATCCGGCCGTATCTGCCGGAGATGACGCGCTCCGAGCTGATGACGGTGATGACCTCGGGCATGGCGCACATCTCGGGCGGCATCATGGCCGCCTACATCGCCTTCGGCATCGAGGCGCGCCACCTGCTCACCGCGGTCATCATGACGGCGCCAGGCACGATCATGATGGCCAAGATGCTGGTGCCCGAAACCGAGATTCCCAAGACGATGGGGTCGGTCACGCTGAAGGTGGAGAAGACCGACGTCAACGTCATCGACGCGGCGGGCCGCGGCACCCACGAAGGGCTGCAGCTCGCGTTGAACGTCGGCGCCATGCTCATCTCGTTCCTTGCGCTCATCGCGCTGGTGAACGCCGTGCTCGGCGCGGTTCCGTGGCCGGGCGGCGGCGAGCTGAGCCTCGGCCGCATCTTCGGCTGGGTATTCGCGCCGATCGCCTGGACGATGGGTGTGCCGTGGAAGGACGCGCCGACGATCGGCAACCTGCTCGGCACCCGCATGGCGCTCAACGAGTTCGTGGCCTATTCGCAACTCGGCCCGCTGAAGGCGTCGCTCGATCCGAAGTCGTTCACGATTGCGACCTTCGCGCTCTGCGGCTTTGCCAACTTCAGCTCGATCGGGATGCAGATCGGCGGCATCGGCGGGCTGGCCCCGAGCCGTCGTCATGACCTCGCCAGGCTCGGCCTGCGCGCCATGTTCGCCGGCACGCTCGCCAACTTCATGACCGCGACGATCGCGGGATTTCTGCTCTGATGGCGTACTACGACGACGTGAAGGACGCTGCGGACTACATCCGCGCGCGCATCTCGACGGTGCCCGACCTCGCCATTGTGCTCGGCTCTGGGCTCGGCGACTTTGCCGGCACGCTCGGCGACGCGGTCTCGCTGCCGTACAGCGACCTGCCGCACTGGCCAGCGTCGAACGTCATCGGTCACGAGGGGCGCCTGGTGATCGGCACGGCCGGTGGCCGCACCATCGCGGCGCTGGCCGGACGCTGCCATGTCTACGAAGGGCACGACCTGAAGACCGTCACCTTCGCCGTGCGGGCGCTCGGGCTCCTCGGCGTGAAGGTGCTCGTCCTCACCAACGCCGCCGGCGGCATCAACACGCGCTTCGACCAAGGCGCCCTGATGGTGATCGACGATCACATCAACCTGATCGGCAACAACCCGCTGGTCGGCACCAACGACGAGCGCTTCGGCGTGCGCTTCCCGGACATGAGCGAGGTCTACTCGCGGCGCCTGCGTGGCGTGGCCGACGAGGCTGCCGCGGCGCTCGCCGTCACCGTGCGGCACGGCGTCTATGCGGGTCTGCTCGGGCCCAGCTACGAGACCCCGGCCGAGATTCGCTACCTGCGGGTCATCGGTGCGGACGCCGTCGGCATGTCGACCGTGCCCGAGGCTATCGCGGCACGGCACATGGGCATCGAGGTGCTCGGCATCTCGTGCATCACGAACATGGCCGCGGGCGTGCTGCCGCAGTCGTTGCACCACGACGAAGTGATGGAGACGGCCAGGCGCGTGCGCGGGCAGTTCATCGCGCTCCTGAACGAAGTCATCGCGCGCGCCTAGGAGAGGGGACCTGTGACCGACAAGGACCGGCTGGTTGCCGCCGCGCGGGCCGCGCGTGAGCACGCGGTCGCCCGCTTCTCGGGCTTCAAGGTGGGTGCCGCGCTGCTCACCCCAGACGGCAGCATCATCTCCGGCTGCAACATCGAGAACGCCACCTACGGCCTCACCGTCTGCGCCGAACGCGTCGCCATGTTCAAGGCGCTCTCCGAGGGGCATCGCGAGTTCGTGGCGGTCGCCGTGGTCGCCGACACCGGCGAGCCGACGCCCCCCTGCGGCGCCTGCCGGCAGATTTTGTGGGAGTTCGGCGGCGACCTCGAGGTGTTCCTCGCCAGCCTGACCGAGCACAAGGGGACCCATCGCCTCAAAGACCTCCTGCCGCTGCCGTTCGACGCCCGCCTGCTGTGAGCATTTCGCGTTAGATTGCCAAATTCACAGTAAGTACAATCGTCCGATGCTTCCGACGATTGCCCGAGACCACGACGTTATAGTGATGATCGACCAGCGTAAGCTGCCGGCGCAGGAGATCTACGTGCGCTGCCGGACAGCCGTCGAGGTGGCCAAGGCGATCAAGACGATGGTGATTCGTGGCGCTCCGGCCATCGGTGTCGCGGTGGCCCTCGGCATCTCGCTCGGCATGCGTCGCAGCACGGCGACCGGCACGCAGAAGTTTGCGACCGAGTTCTACCGGATCTGCGACCTGTTGGCTGCCACCCGCCCGACGGCCGTGAACCTGTTCTGGGCCATCGATCGGATGAAGCGGTCATTCGCTGCGGGCATGGGCGCCGGCGAGTCGACAGCGCAGCTGAAGGACCGGCTCGATCGCGAAGCCGACCTCATTCACGACGAGGACGTCGCCAGTTGCCGCGCCATCGGCGCGTTCGGCGCGACCGTCGTGCCGCAGGAGGCGAAGATCCTCACGCACTGCAACGCCGGTGCGCTCGCAACGGCCGGCTACGGCACGGCGCTCGGTGTGATTCGCGGCGCGGTGGAAGCCGGCAAGCAGGTGGCGGTCTTCGCCGACGAAACGCGGCCGTTCCTCCAGGGCGCACGCCTCACCGCGTGGGAGTTGGTGCGCGACGGCATCAACACCACCGTCATCACCGACAATATGTCGGGCGCACTCATGCGTCAGCGCAAGGTCAACTTCGTCGTCGTCGGCGCCGACCGCATTGCCGCGAACGGTGACACGGCGAACAAGATCGGCACCTACTCGGTGGCGGTGCTGGCGCGCGAGCACGGCGTGCCCTTCTACGTGGCGGCGCCGCTGTCGACCATCGACCTGAAGACGAAGGACGGCGACGGCATCCCGATCGAGGAACGCAACAGCCGTGAGGTGACGCACGTCGGCAGCACTCAGCTGACGCCGGACGGCGCCGCGGTCTGGAACCCCGCGTTCGACGTGACACCGCATCAGCTGATTACCGGCATCATCACCGAGAAGGGGATCTTCCGCGCCCCGTACACCGACTCGCTGGCCAGCGCCTTCGCGCAATGAAGATTCTTGGAATAGAAACGTCCTGCGACGAAACGTCCGCCGCTGTGGTCGAAGAGACCGGCGACGCCGCGAAGCCGTGGGTGATTCGTTCGAACGTCGTCGCCTCGCAGGTCGCCATTCACCGCGAGTGGGGCGGGGTCGTGCCGGAACTGGCGTCGCGCCAGCACGTGCGCGACATCTGCGGCGTGGTCGAGACGGCGCTGGCCGATGCGCACACCACGTGGGCCGGACTCGGTGCGGTAGCCGTGACCCAGGGGCCCGGACTGGTCGGGTCGCTCCTGGTCGGTGTCGCCTTTGCGAAAGCCGCGGCGGCCGCTGCCGGGCTGCCGCTGGTCGGCGTCCACCATCTCGCGGGGCATATCGAGTCGGTGCCGCTGCATCACGGCGAACTGCCGATGCCCGCGGTGATGCTCGTGGTCTCTGGCGGACATACCAGCCTCTATCTGGTGAAGGCGCCAGGTTCGTACGAACTGCTCGGCCGCACGCGCGACGATGCGGCGGGCGAGGCCTACGACAAGGTGGCCAAGCTGCTCGGGCTCGGGTACCCGGGTGGACCGATCGTCGACAAACTGGCGCGGACGGGGAACGACACGGCCATTCGCTGGCCAGGCACGCGCCTCACCCATGCCGATCGCAACGCCCCGCAGTTGAAAGGCGACCTCGACTTCAGCTTCAGCGGCCTCAAGACCGCCGTGCTGCGGCATGTGACGCTGCGGCGCGAGCAGGGCACGCCGCTGACCGAGCGGGAGATTGCCGATATCTGCGCCAGCTTCCAGCGCGTGGTGGTGAAGACGCTGGTCGACCGCACGTTCACGGCGGCGCAGCGCCACGATGCGCGGAGTGTCGGCGTGGCCGGCGGCGTGTCGGCCAACAGCCGCCTGCGGGCCGACATCATGGCGGCCGGTGAGTCGCGCGGCATCCCGACGTTCGTGCCGAGCCTGGCGCTGTCCACGGACAACGCGGCGATGATCGCTGCGGCCGGCCTGCGCCTGTTCCGCGCCGGCATCACTTCGCCGCTGACGATCAACGCCGACCCGGCGCTGCCCCTTGTCGCACGCTAGTGTGCACACCCTGCGCGAACCGAGGACGCCGTGAGCCACCCGCCGCAGCCGCCCGCGATTCCACCGTCGACGATCGTCGTCACCGACTACCTGTGGTTCAACACGCGGCAGCGGCAGGAGTTCATCCGCATCACCGAGCAGGTGGCCGGCATCGTGTCGCGATCGGGCATCAGGGAGGGGATGGTGCTGGTGTCGGCCATGCACATCACCGCCGGCGTGTTCGTGAACGACTGGGAGGACGGCCTCATCGACGACTTCGGCGTGTGGCTCGAGACGCTGGCGCCAGCCGGACTCGACTATCGCCATCACCAGACCGGTGAGGACAACGCCGACGCGCACCTGAAGCGGACCATCATGGGCCACCAGGTGATGGTGCCGATTACGAACGGCGCCCTCGATCTCGGCCCGTGGGAGCAGCTGTTCTATGCCGAGTTCGATGGCCGCCGGCGCAAGCGCGTTGTCGTGAAAGCCTTCGGGATCTGACGCTCACTGACCTAAGACCAATGATCACCCGCCTCTATCCCGACCGTCCCATCGCCAGCGTCGGCGCCGTCATCGTCGACGCCGGGCGTGTGCTGCTGGTGCAGCGTGGACAGCCGCCGCTCAAGGGGCAGTGGAGTCTGCCTGGCGGCGCGGTCGAAGTGGGCGAGACGCTGGCGGCTGCCGTGCAGCGCGAGGTGTTCGAGGAGACCGGCCTGGTGGTCGAGGTCGGTCCGATTGTCGACGTCCTCGACCGCATTTACATGGACGCCGCGGCGCGCGTCGAATATCACTACGTGCTGATCGACTACCTCTGTTCGGTAGTGGGGGGGCACCTGCATCCGCAGTCGGACGCGGCGGATGCGCAGTGGGCCTCGCCGGCGGAGTTGCCGGTGTTCGGGCTGCAGTCCGTGACGCTCGCGGTCGTGATGAAGGGGCTTGCGCTCGTGACGGGGCACGCCTGACCTCCGCCATGCTGCAGGCGCCCGTGGCCGTGCTGCTCGTGGCGCTGCTGTCGGCCGGCCTCCTGGCCAGGCAGCGGCAGGCGCCGACCACCGACATCGACTTCGTCGAGATTGACGCGGTGGTGGTCGACAAGCGCGACCAGCCGGTCCACGGACTGCAGGCCTCCGACTTCACGGTGAAGGAGGACGGTACGCCGGTGACGGTCACCACGTTCCGGGAGGTGACCGGTCCGGTGCCCGGCGACCGGGACAGTGCGCGCACGGTCGTGCTCCTGCTCGACGATGCCGGCGTGCTGCCGACGGGCACGCAGACCTTGCAGATCGTGGCGCGCGGGTTCGTCGAGCGTGCCGCTCCGCTCGACGAGATGCCGGTGATTCGCCTGCATACCGAAGCCGACGATCCGTATGGCGACCGGCTGACGGCCGAGTCGCGCATCGACGCCTTTCGCGCCGGCGTGCAACCCTTCGCGTTCTGGTCGACGACGCGGGAACTGCTCGACCGCGTGACGCAGATCGCCAAGGTGGTCGCCGGCAACGCCGGCAAACGGAAGATCATCGTCTGTATCGGCTCGCCGTTCCTGTGTCATGTGAACGAGCCGCCATCGACGGCGCTCCACTCGTTCGAGACCGCCTGGTTCGACGCCATACATGCGGCCGCAGCCGGCAACGTGTCCTACTACGCGCTCACGCCCGCGCGGGCGTCGGTTCGCAGCGGCGGCCTCGCGGATGCGACGGGGGGCGAGGTGTTCGCGCCGACGTCGGACGTCGGGCCGGCCATCGACCGCATCCTGCGCGACGCCGGCAACTACTACGTGCTCGGCTACTGGCCCGCTGGCCAGCCGCGCGACGTGCACCGCGTCGAGGTGAAGGTACGGCAGAAGGGTGCCAGGGTGCACGCCCGCCGGCTGCGGTAGCGCGACTCAGGCCGTTCGCCGCCGCATGAAGTAGACCGGCACGCCGAGCAGCACGACCAGGATGGTCGTAGCGCCGACGACGTAGAGCGCGGGGACCACGGGATATCCAGATGCCCGGTATGGCCGGTCGGCGTCGGACGGGCGTGGCGGCGTACGTGTCACGGCTCGACGGTCCTTGCATTAAGATGCGGTCGGGTTTTGTCCCATGTTGTCGCTCGATTTCATCAACACCGTCGCGTTCGCGGGGCTGGTGCTCTTCCTCGGGCACGCCGTTCGCCGCGTGGCGCCCGTCCTGTCGCGCTACAACGTGCCCGCGCCGGTCATCGGCGGGCTCCTCGTCGCTGTCGCGGTGACCGCGGCCCGTGCGCAGGGCGTCACGCTTGTCACCTTCGACACGCGTCTGCAGGCACCGCTGATGATCGCCTTCTTCACCACCATCGGCTTCGGCGCAAGCCTCTCGCTGCTGAAGGTGGGCGGACCGCAGGTGCTGATCTTCACGCTGCTATGCACTGTGCTCGCCATTGTGCAGAACGTGATGGGCGCCGGTCTCGCCGCGTTGCTCGGCCAGCACCCGCTCTTCGGCGTACTGAACGGGTCGGTCACGCTCACCGGTGGACCGGCGACCGGTCTGGCGTTTGCGCCGCTGTTCGAGAAGGCTGGCGTGCCTGGCGCCTCGACCGTGGCGGTGGCCTCGGCGATGGCCGGCATCATCTCGGGCGGCCTCATCGGTGGGCCGATCGGCACGCTGCTCGTGCGGCGCCACCGGCTGGCGCAGGCCCACGCAGCCCTTCCGACCGACCCACCGATCGCCCAGCAGATCGTCGAGGACCAGCTCACGGATGTGGCGCCGTCGGTGCCGGCTGGCGAGGACAAGGAATCGTACGCGCTGCTGAAGGCGCTCGTGGTCATCCTCGCGGCGATGTGGGCCGGCTCGCTGGTGAGCGCGCGGCTCGAAGCGTCGGGGCTGACGCTGCCGGCCTACATCGGCGCCATGCTGGTCGCCGCGGTCATCCGCAATCTCGACGATGCCACCGGCATGGTGGGGCTGTCGCAGCGCACGATCGACGATCTCGGCAACGTCGCGCTCTCCCTGTTCCTCGTACTGGCCCTGATGACGCTGCGCCTGTGGGAACTGGCCGGCCTCGCGCTGCCGATGATCGTCATCCTGACCTTCCAGGTCGGGCTCATCGGGGCGGTCTGCTTCTGGCCGGTGTTTCCGTGGATGGGGAAGGACTACGACGCCGCGGTGATGAGCGGCGGCCTCTGCGGCTTCATGCTCGGCACCACGGCGAACGCCATGGCCAACATGGAAGCGCTGGTCGATCGCTACGGGCCGGCGCCGCGCGCCTTTCTGGTCGTGCCGATGGTCGGGGCGTTCTTCATCGACTTCATCAACGCCGTCCTCATCACGGTGTGCCTGAACATATGGCGCTGACGCGCGCCTCCGCCTGGGCGCTGCCCAGCGCGTACACGTCGAGCGACAGCCTGATCACACACGCGCTCGCGGTCTCGCGCGAGAGCCGCCTCAAGCCGTCGTCGGTGGTGAAGCGCATGAAGGACGCGGCGTGTGCCAGGGCGGGGCGCCGCGACGACCTGCGCGCCGGCGCCGAACTCCTCGGAAACCTCTAGACCACGGTACCCGTATAACACTCCAACGATGGCTGAGCCCGGTCCTGTCGTCACGCTGGAAGGCGTGACGGTCACCTACGGCACGAACACGGCGCTGCGCGACATCTCGACGACGTTCGGCGCCGGTGCCGTCGGGCTGCTCGGGCCGAACGGCGCGGGCAAGAGCACGATGATCAAGTCGCTGCTCGGCTTCGTGGTGCCGAACCAGGGGCATCTGCGGGTGCTGGGGCTCGACGTCGCCGAGGCGCCGCTGCAGATAAGGGCGCGCGTCGGCTACATGCCGGAAAACGACGCCCACATCCCGGGCATGAACGCCGTCAGCTTTGTCGCCTACTGCGCCGAACTGTCTGGGCTGCCGCGTGTCGACGCGATGCAGCGCGCGCACGAGGTGCTGTTCTACGTCGGGCTGGGCGAAGCGCGCTATCGCAACGTCGAGACCTACTCGACGGGTATGAAGCAGCGTATCAAGCTGGCGCAGGCGCTCGTGCACGACCCCGAGTTGCTGTTCCTCGACGAGCCGACCAACGGCATGGACCCGAAGGGACGCGACGAGATGCTCGAACTCGTCCGCGATCTCGCGCTCAACAAGGGCGTCAACGTCATCGTCTCTTCCCATCTACTCCCCGACATCGAATACACCTGCCGCGACGTCGTCGTCATGGACAAGGGACGTGTCGTCGCGCACGGCGCCATCGAGGGCTTGAAACAGCCGCGCGGGCGGGTGTTCGAACTGCGCGTGAAGGCCGCCGGCGGCCCCGAGCGGTTCATCGAGCAACTGCGCGCCGCCGGGCTCGAGTGCCACGCGACCGACGCTGACGTGATGCGGGTGTTGGTGCCAGGCGAGGGCGGGGCACAGCGGCTGTTCGAACTGGCCGCGGCCGCGTCGGTGCAGGTGCGGCACCTGCGGCCGAGTGTGCCGACGCTCGAAGACGTGTTCGCGCAAGCGGTCGGGGAAGAGTAGAACCGATGCCGATCCACGACCAGGGCTACCGCCGCTACACCGGGATTCGCGCGCAGACCGGGCACGCCTGGTCGGTCATTGCCACGGCCGGCATTCGCACGCTGCTGGCCAAGCGCACCTTCATCGGCCTGCTGCTCCTCTCGTGGGTGCCGTTCCTGGTGCGCGCGGTCCAGATCTACGCCGCGGCCAACCTGCCGCAGGCGCAGTTCCTCGCGCCGGATGCCGCGATGTTCCGCAGCTTCCTCCAGCAGCAGGAGATTTTCCTCTTCTTCATCACCGTCTACGCCGGCACCGGGCTCATTGCCAACGACCGGCGGGCCAACGCCCTGCAGATCTACCTGTCGAAGCCGCTGTCGCGCGCCGAGTACATCTTCGGAAAGTTCGCCATCCTGTTGGCGCTGCTGCTGCTGGTCACCTGGCTGCCGGCCATGCTGCTGCTGGTCATCCAGGTGATGTTCGCGGGCAGCTTCACGTTCTTCCTCACGCACCTCTATCTAGTGCCGGCAATCACCATCTTCTCGCTCATCCAGGTGGCCACCGTGGCGCTGGCGATGCTGGCGCTGTCGTCGCTGTCGAAGAGCAGCCGTTACGTCGGCATCCTCTACGCCGGGCTCATCTTCTTCTCCCAGGCGGTCTATGGCATCGTGCGCGGCATCACGCGCGACACGCGCATGGCGTGGCTGTCGGTGCCGCTCGATCTGCAGCAGATCGGCGATGCCATCTTTCGCATCGAGCCGCGTTTCGCCATGCCGGTGTGGAGTGCATTCCTCGTGATCGCGCTGCTGATAGCCGCGTCGGCGTTCATCCTCGAGCGGCGCGTGCGCGGTATCGAGGTGGTGGCATGAGCCTCATTGCCGCCGCGCAGGTGTCGAAGTGGTACGGCCAGGTCATCGGCCTGAACGACGTCACGCTCTCCGTGCCGCCGGGTATCACCGGCCTGCTCGGACCGAACGGCGCCGGCAAGTCGACGTTCATGAAGCTGGTGACCGGCCAGTTGAAGCCGAGCAAGGGGCGCATCACCGTCCTCGGCGAGCCGATCTGGCAGAATCCCGACCTCTACTTCCGAATCGGCTTCTGCCCGGAACAGGACGCCTTCTACGAGCGGATGACCGGGCTCGAGTGGGTCACCGCGCTGGTCAGGTTGAACGGCGGCAGCGAGACGGCCGCCATCGAGGCCGCGAAGCGGGCGCTCGACCTGGTCGATCTGTCGAGTGCTGCGCACAAGAAGATCGGCGCGTACAGCAAGGGGATGCGGCAGCGTGTGAAGATGGCGCAGGCGCTCGCGCACGAGCCTGAACTGCTCATCCTCGACGAGCCGCTGTCGGGGATGGATCCGATTGCGCGCCGCAAGACGATCACGCTCATTCGTGAGTGGGGGCGGTCGGGGCGCAGCGTGATCGTCTCGAGCCACATCCTGCACGAGATCGAGGCGATGACCGCGAACATCCTCCTCATCAACCAGGGGCGCATCCTGGCCGAGGGCGACGTCCACCAGATTCGTGACCTCATCGACAAGCACCCGCACACCGTGCACATCCGGGCGGAGCAGCCACGCGCGCTGGCGCGCGAGTTCCTCGCGTCCGATCACGTGCTCAGCCTGCGGTTCGAGGCCGACGCCGTGATCGTGCAGACCGGCAAACCCGACCTGTTCTATGCGCAGCTCACTGCGCTGGCCGCCTCCAACGACCTGGGTATCATTCACGAGGTGACGTCGCCCGACGACAACCTCCAGGCCGTGTTCCAGTACCTGGTGAAATGATGGCTGCGTCCCCTGCGAACCGCCGGCCGTCGTTTGTCAGTTCCGTGCTGCGCATCTTCGATCTGTCGCTGAGCGAGATGCTGTGGTCGCGCCGCTCCGTCTTCCTCGCGTTACTCGTCGGCGGACCGATCCTGCTCGCCGTGGTCAGCCGAGTGGTCTGGATGTTCGGGCCGAACGAGTCGCTGCGCATCAACGGTGGGGCGGTCAGCGGTGCCAGCATCTTCGGCCTGATGATCTGGCTCCTCTACGTGCGCTTCATCGTGCCGATTCTGGGGGTGTTCTATGGCACCTCGCTCATCGCCGACGAGGTCGAGGACCGCACGATCACCTACCTGTTCACGCGGCCCATCCAGCGCGGCGCCGTGCTGGTGGGCAAGTACCTGGCCTACCTGGCCTGCACGGTCCTACTCATCCTGCCGTCGGTCATGGTGGTGTTCTTCCTGATGGTGCCGGTCGGCGGCGGATCGATTGCGCAGATGTTCCCGTCATTGCTCGCCGACCTCGGCATGCTGGCGGCCGGACTCGCCGCCTACGGCGCGGTGTTCGCCTGGGTTGGGGCCCGCGTGAAGCGTCCGCTGGTGGCCGGGCTGGTGTTCGTGCTGGGGTGGGAGCCGGCCGTGCTGCTGTTCCCGGGATACCTGAAGCGCGCCACGGTGGCCTATTACCTTCAGGGGCTCGTGCCGCACGCCATGCCGCAGGATTCAACGATGAGCCTGCTGCTGCAGACCTTCGCGGACATGCCTGGAATTCTGCCGAGCCTGGTGGTCCTCGTGGTGCTGACCGCCGGGGCGCTGTGGTTCGCCGCCCGAACCGTCGCGTCGCGCGAGTACGTGCTGGAACAGTAAGCTGAGGATGTCCGTATAAATTGGGTGAGGGCTGCATGACCACGAAGACACGCTATTTCGTTGTCGGATCGATGCTGACGCTGGCGATTGGCCTCGGGGTAGGGCTGGTCGCATATTCGGTTGGGTTCTCCACCAGCGCGTTCACGCGCGAGGGCGGTCCCGCCGAACTCCAGTTCGTTCCCGCCAACGCCTCCCTGATTGCCTACGCCGACGTCCACGACGTCATGGCCTCCGACCTTCGCCAGAAGGTCCGCTCGGCCTTCCCGCTGAAGGAGGACGGCCAGCACGAGTTCCAGAACCAGACCGGCATCAACATCGAAACCGACATCGACCACGTCCTGGTGGCCATCGTCCCCACGGGCGAAGAGACCGGGCGCATGCCCGGCTCGCCGATTGTGCTGGCCCGCGGTCAGTTCGATCAGGTGAAGATCGAAGCGCTCATGCGTGAGCACGGCGCGCAGGTCGAGGACTACAAGGGCGCCCGCCTCGTGGTTGGTGATGCCGCCGACGGGAAGCCGAGCCTCTCGCTCGCCTTTCTCGAACCCGGACTGGTGGCCGTCGGCAGCCACGCGCTCATCCGCGGCGCCGTCGACCTGAAGTCGGGCGGTTCCAGCATCGCGGCCAACGACGAGATGATGGGCCTGATTCGCGACCTCGAGTCGGGGCATGCCTGGGCGGCGGGCCGGTTCGACGCGCTCACGTCACGCGCCAATCTCCCCGACGGCGTGGCCCAGCAGATTCCTGGCATCACGCTCTTCTCGGCCTCGGCGAACATCGACAGCGGCATCCGCGGCACCTTCCGCGCCGAGTCGCGCGACGAGGCGTCGGCCACGAGCCTGCGCGATGTCGTCCGCGGCTTTCTGGCGCTGGCACGGATGCAGACGTCGGCACGTCCTGAGCTCGCGTCGATGCTCGAATCGCTGCAGCTCGGTGGCACCGGCAAGACCGTGGCGCTCTCGTTCGACCTGCCTCCGGCCATGCTCGACGCGCTGGTCAGCCTCGGCCAGCATCGCCAGGGCACGCTCGCGCCGCAGCAGTAGTCCGCCCCGTCTCAATGGGCGCCGGACCACGCGGTCCGGCGCCCGTTCTTCCGCCCCTCCAGCGCTTCAGCCATTTCCCTTCAGTAAACGAATCCGGTAAGCTGACCGTCATTTCGATCGATCCGAGACAGTTCCTGTTGACCCTGATGACAGACTTGGTGTTCTTCTACGGCACGCTGATGAGCGGGTTCAAACGACCCGGACGAGCGAAGCTCGACGCTGCGCTCAAGCCGATCGGCCGAGCCACCATCACCGCTGCGCTGTTCGATCTCGGGATCTATCCCGCCGCGATTCCGGCCGGCGAAGGGCAGGTCTTGGGTGAGGTGCACCAGATGCTCGATCCCGCGGATGCGCTGGCCACACTCGATGAAATCGAAGGGTTCACTGCGAAGGCGCCCGACGCCAGTCTCTACCGCCGCGTCGAGATTCCGGTGACTTTCGAAGACGGCCGTACGGCCCAGGCGTGGGTGTACTTCTACAACGCACCACTCGGTCGCGCCGAGCGCATTGCCTCGGGCGACTATCTCCAGCACCTGAAAATCAAGTAGGGCGGCGCGTCAGCGCGCCAGTCGACCCCGTGTGACCGCCTGGATGAACTGGGCGATGACGTCGCGTGTGCCGGACGACGGCTGGATGAATTCGAGGCCGCTGCGGTAAGTGACGAACTCACGGTCCATATCGGCGATGGACGAGTGCACGACCCGTCCCTTCACCACGACGGACGCGTCGCCGAGTTCGAGTCGCATTTCGTGCAGGGAGTCGAGTTGGAGGGGGAACGAGGTGTCGACCTGAGCGCCGCCGTGGCTGATCTCGCGAATGGCCATCGGTTGGTACACCATCACCTCACCCCGGAGATCGCCGAGGATCTCCAGGCGGTCGCCCGCACGACGATCGGGATGTCCGGCCGGCTCGAGAGGGTTCGGCATGCGGCGGGACTATACCACGTCAGTTCATCAGCAAGACTGGGCGCGGTGCGAACATCGGCGGCTCCGGTTCGTCCTCGTCCTCGGCCGATTCCTCGAACCCGGTGCTGGTGTAGGTGACCACTGGGATGTCGCGCGTGTCGGCGTCGAGCTTGAGCATCGACAGCACGTTCAGCCCTACGGCATCATCGATTTCGACGCACAGGATGATGAGGTCCGGGCGCACCCGCTTGATCTGCGAGTAGGCGTGCTCGCTCGATTCAACGAACACCACGTCGTAGTTCCCGGCATCGAGCACCGGCTCGAGCGCCTCGAGCACATCGCTGCTGCCGTTCACGATGAGGACCTTCTGCGTCGCGCTGGGGCGCCTCGCCTGGTCGGTCATCGGGGTCGTGCCCCCCGAAGTGGCGTCTGTCTGCATTGTCTGTCTCTCCCGCCTGCCGTGGAGCACTTCACGTCTTGTGCCACGCGGGCGTGGACCAACTCCGCGAGTGAATCGCTGCCTGAGTCGTCAGCGCTGCACCCCTAATGACGGCGGAGCGTCCTCCCGGGGTTCCGAAAAGACACCGCGCAGCGCTGGTCCCGGCGGTTACCCGTGTTATCGGCGCGTGTCCGGCTGGGAATGCAGGGGGACGCGGGGCAATCTGCACGCTGTTCACCATACCGGCGTGCAAACTGCTCCTACCTGTTCGCGGACCGAGGTGTCAGCGCAGCGTGGCGAGCCGTGCGGCGGCGAGTTGCTTGTAATTGCGACCTTCTGGCGCCCACTCGCCTTCGAGAGGCGCATCGAGCACGAGTTGCAACTCCGCGCGGGCGTCGGCCGGTCGTCTGAGGTCGACGAGGAGTTCCGCGAGGAAGTAATGGGTGAGCGGACTCTGTGCGTCGTAGCGCAGCGATGCGCGCAGGTGCTGCTCGGCGCGCGTCATGCTTCCGCCGAACAGTCCCGGCACCTTGTGGTAGTAGCGGCCGAGCGCCCGGTCTGGTGACCCGGCCATGAAGGACGGGTCGATGCGCAGCGACGTCTCGAGCGCCTCTCGGATCGGCTTGCGGTACTTGAGGCCAGCGCGCAGTCCGTAGCCTTCGGCGAGCGCGCCCATCGTGGCCGCAGCCCAGAAGTGCCCTTCCGGGCGGGCCGGCTGGAGCCGTGCCGCGCGTTGGGCCGAGGCGACGCCGCGTTCGAGGTAGCCGCGGCGCTCCTGCTCGGGCGCATGCGTGCCCAGCCAGTAGCAGACGCGCGCCAGCTTCCAGGCCGGTTCGAACGACGACGGGTCACGCTGCGCGTCGTCGTTCCAGATCGCGGCCGCGCGTCTCGCGCTCGGGAGCGACTCGCGGTCGGCATACAGGGCGTCGGCCGATTGCGCGAAGCCATGGACACCCATGAGCGGGATATATAATAGGAGGATGCAGGATCTGGTGAGAAATCTTCTGAAGGCGCTCGGCGAGGACCCCGACCGCGAAGGGCTGGTGAACACGCCCAAGCGCGTCGAGAAGGCGATGACATTCCTGACCAGCGGGTACGACACGGACATCGATCAGGTGATCAACAACGCCCTGTTCACGGTCGATTATAGCGAGATGGTGGTCGTCAAGGACATCGACTTCTACAGCCTCTGCGAACACCACCTGCTGCCGTTCTTCGGGAAGTGCCACGTCGCCTACCTGCCCAGCAACAAGGTGATCGGCCTCAGCAAGATCCCGCGCATCGTCGAGATGTTCGCGCGCCGGCTGCAGGTGCAGGAACGGCTCACCAGCCAGATCGCCGACGCCATCAAGGACAAGATCGCGCCGCTCGGCGTGGCCGTCGTCATCGAAGCCACGCACCTCTGCATGTCGATGCGCGGCGTCGAGAAGCAGAACTCTTCCGCCATCACCAGCTCCATGCTCGGGACCTTCCGTTCAGACGCCCGCACCCGGATGGAGTTCCTCGAACTCATCAAGCTCCGTAGCGGCGCCGCGCTGCGCACGAACGCCACGCTCGGGCACCACGCGGACGACGAGTAGCCCCTCATCGTCGCGTCGCCGGCGTGCACCGCCGCGGCGTCTGGTGGCTGTCCCTGCGGCTATACTGACCGCATGCGTGTTGTGTCAGCCATGCTGATTAGCGGGCTCGTGCTTGCCGCCACTCCCGTGTCGGCTCAGGCACGCCGTACGACACAGGCTCGACGGCCGGCGCCCGCACCGGCGACCACGACCGAAGCGCCCGAGATGAAATGCCAGGCGCCGCTCGGCGTGGGCGTCACCTCGAGGCGCAGTTTCTGCGACGTGCTGACCGGGCGCGACCCGGCGGCCGGCATCATCATCACGCTGCCTGCGCACCGTGGCCCCGTGACGCTGACATTTGATCTGCACAACCGGCACACCTATTCGGAAGAGCAGATGAAGGACAAGCGCGCGGCGTTCGCGCGCTACACCGCGGTCATCGGGGTGCTCACGGCGGACAACACCCTGATCAGCCGCGCGGTGGTGCAGAACGAATTCCGCAGCGTGAAGGATCTGCTCGAGCGTGTGGCCGGCGGGGCCGGCCCATCGGGTGTGAAAGCGGTCGCGCCCACGGGGCAGGAGTCGATCACCCTCTCGGTTCCGGAAGCCGAGAACGAGGTGTCGATCCTGGGCGAGAAGCTGACCGTCGAGCGAGCAGAGGGCTCGGCCAGCTACACGTCGGAAGGGCGCCCGATCGCCATCATCAGTAACGTGATGATCACGTATCGTCCGGCTCCGGTGAAGCCCGCGCCCACGGCTCCAGCGAAGGCGCCGGCTCGCCCGGCTGCCAAGCGTCCAGCCCGCTGACCCCGTCGCTGCGCACTTTCAGGTGCGCCATCGCTAGAACGCGGCGATGGCCAGTGCGATCCAGCCGATCAGGAAGGCCACGCCGCCAATCGGGGTGATGGCACCGAGCATCGTGACGCCGCTGAGCGCCAGGGCGTAGAGGCTACCCGAGAAGATGAGGATGCCGGCAGTGAAGCTCCAGCCGGCCACCACCACGGCTCGACCGTCGAGCCGCGACATCATCGCGCCGAGGGCCAGCAGCGCCAGCGCGTGATACATCTGATAGCGCACGCCGGTTTCGAAGACCGCCAGCATCTCCGCCGGCAGCCGCCCCTTCAGGCCGTGTGCGCCGAACGCACCGAGACCGACCCCGACAAAGCCCATGAGCGCGCCGACGAACATGAATGTGCGATCCATGGTCACGATCATACCTGTGCGCGTGTGTTCACCGTGGGTGGACGTCAACTGCGCAGCACGCGGTTGGCGACATGGCGCGCGACGCCCATCATCTCGGGGTCGAGCGACGACGTCGATTCGTCGAAGAGCATCATCTCGGGTTGCATCGTCAGCGCGCGGCCGATGGCCACACGCTGCTGCTGGCCGCCCGATAACTGGTTGGGATAGGCGCCGGCCTCGGCACAGCGCCGTCTTCAGGCGCTTCTGTTCCCGGACGCGGTAGGCGATGACGCCGTTGTCGCCCGCGCTGCTGCTGTCGTCGCGTATGCCGCCGTGCTCTCAGGGTAGGGGGGCGTCGATGTCGACATCACCTGGGAGATTCGCCGAGAAGCCGCGGAGCACTCGCAAATCTTGCGCAGCCTGCACATGCTCAGCGACGTCTACCGCCCACGACTGACTGGCTCACCGATGGTGTGCAGCCGCGCCGGACCATTCGCGTGGTGCTGGGGAGCGGCGTGCCGCAGGGCCAGGTCGAGTACAACTCGACCATCTGGCACACGACCTCGACACCTCCGGTGGCATCGCCGGGTTCGCCCTTCTGGCGATCGGCTGGCTCGGCACCACCACGCAGGCGTTCCTCAGTATCCGGCGCGGCGACGTGCTGGCCCATCAGCGGTGGATGATTCGCAGCTTGGCGCTCACCTTTGCCGCGGTGACGCTGCGCGTGTACCTACCGCTGAGTGTGGCCGTCGGCCTCCCGTTCGACGTCGCCTATCCGGTAATTGCCTGGGTCTGCTGGGTGCCGAACCTGCTCGTGGCCGAATGTCTGTTCGTACCGCGGTCGCGCCTGCGCGCACACGTCGCGGCGCTCGGCTGACCGACCTCGCGCTCGTGCGCGGGACCAAACAAAGAAGGGCCGGCAGTGCTACCACTGCCGGCCCTCGAAGTGCCGATGCGGCCCCAACGCCTGAAGCCGAGAGCCCGCTCTGCTTCGCGCGGCTACTCGTCGCGGTCGTCGGACGTCCGACCGAAGGAAATCTCGAGCAGGCGGTCCACGCCGCTCGTCGGGTGCTGGACGTTGACGAAGGCACGGCGGCGGCGACCTTCGCGTTCGCGGTCGTCACCTTCGCGGTCCGACTCATCGTTCTTCTCGAAGTAGAGGCCGGTGAACTCCGAGCCCTGCGTCCCGTTCGAGACCCAGCGGGCGAGCCCTTCGCCCGTGTCGAGCAGATCGCCATCCATGTTTCTGTCGTTCGCGAACCAGATGTCGTCGTCGACACCGCCGTTGCGGTCTTCGACGATGTAGATGTTCCCGTCACCATCGATGGCGATGTTGTCGGCGTTCCGCAGGCCAACACCCACAGGCAGGCCGGTGGCCAGGTCGGTGGTCTGCGGCGAGGCAAACAGCTGCACGTCAGTCGTCGCGAGGTTCAGCGTGTAGACGCGGCTCGTGCCGTCGTTCCCGTTGTTGTTGATGTCCGAGTCGGTCGTGGCGAAGTAGAGCAGTTCGGTTCCGCGTCCGAGCCGCTGCACTTCGAGGTCTTCGGGACGGTTGTAGCCCGTGGCCAGCACATCGTTGTCGTCGGCTGACGCCCGCCCGTCAATGGTGAGGTCCGGCAGGACCACGGAGATGCCGGCGATGGGGCCGCCCGTGGGAGTCGTGATGGCCACCCAGGTGGCTGCACCGGTGATGGCGGGGCCGTTGTTCCCCTCGAACTGTCCGCCAGCGCCGACCTTCAGCGCGAACGTCTGGCCCGCGGCGAAGTACTCGTCACCCGTCGTCGCGGATGGCTTCGCCGACACGTACTTGTAGATCGAGCCGCCGTTGAGTTCATCGACGAAGTACAGGTTTCTGGTGCGGTCAAAGGCGAGCCCTTCGTGCGAGACGCGCGGGATGATGTTGCGCCGCACGAAGGTGCCGCCGTTCGGGCCGGCAGACACCGGATTGGTCACCTCGAACAGGCGCCCCTTCGTGCTCCCTGCCCCCCACGACTCCTCGCCCGTCAGGTAGCCGCCCCAGGGTGCCCAGCGCGACGCGTCACCAGACACGAAGCCGTCGGTGCCCGGCTCGACGATGGTCACTGTCCGCGTGTTGTAGTTCGGGTCCTTCAGGTCGACGCGCTGCACGCCAGCCAGGCCGGTTTCGAACGGCATGAACAGGTAGCGTCCTGCCCTCCGCCCGGTCTCGTTCGCGGTGATCATGTCCCAGTTGCCCGTGTTCGAGTTGGGCACGAGCGCGTTCTGCGTCTGCCGGTCGGCAATCATGCGCTGGCTCCAGCTCGCGCTGGCCAGTGTGATTGGCGTCTCTTCTTCTGGCCCGCCGATCGGCAGGGGGCCAGCGGAACTCGTCAACGGAGTGAAGTTGAGGAACGTGGCGCTGACGGCGAGTGCCGGCAGTCCAGCCATAACGGCCAGCGCGACGGTGAGCGGAACGCGTGTGAACATGAATGCCTCTCCAGACGTGTGACCAGTCCGCACGTCACCACGAACGTGAACGGCCCGATCTGGAGATTAGAGAGGCAGAGCCTCGACGGCGTGGCGTCGATGCGACGGCACCGCCAACAGTACGCAACCTGTTCGTAAACAAACGAAACGGAGTGCCTGCGTGAACTGACAGGGGTACGCGTGTCGAGGAGTTTACGGTGGCGTTGTCGTGTCATGGTCAGTCCGTCAACAGCGGTCTCTACCATGACGCGTATGCACATCATCTCGACACCATTCATGCGCATGCCTCGACTGATCGTCGTACTCCTCCTCACGCTGTTTACCGCTGCACCCGCCTTCGCGCAGAGCAACGCCACGGACGGCGCACTCGAAGGCGTCGTCGTCGATGCCACAGACGCCTTGGTGCCAGCGGCGACGCTGGTTGCCACGAACCTCCGGACCGGTGGGATTGCCACGGCCACCTCGAGTGCCGATGGCTACTACCGGTTCCCGCTGCTCCAGGTGGGCGAGTACGAACTACTGGTGACAGCACCGAACTTCGCGGACTACCGCCGCAACGGCATCCGCCTCAGCGCCGGGCAGCGTGCACGCGTGGACGTGGCGCTCGTCGTCGGGGGCGCGGCGGAAACCGTCCAGGTGACCGCTGACGCCTCGATGGTGGCGACGAGCCAGGCCGTGGCCGGTGAGGTGCTGCCCGAAGAAGCGGTCCGCACACTCCCGATTACCTCGCGCAACGTCTACAACTTCCATTTGGTCGGTCCTGGCGTAAAAGGACGGCCGAGCACCGGGTTCGGTACGACGCAGTTCATCGTGGGCGGTGCCGACCGGATGCAGTGGTACATGGACGGCATCGACAACACCTCGCGCAACGGCAGCCGGCAGATCCGCCTCGTGATCACGACCCCGGAAAACGTCGAAGAGATGCAGCTTATGACCGGCGCCTACTCTGCGGAGTTCGGACGCGCAGCGGGCGGCGTGATCAACGTCATCACGCGCTCGGGCACGAACGAGGTGCGTGGGTCGGTGATGGCGATGCTTCGCCCAAGGACGTGGATTGCGCGGCCGCCCCTGTCGGCCACCAGGCCGAAGCAGACGTGGCAGATGTCGCAGGGCAACATCGGCGCGCCGATCGTCCGTGACCGGTTGTTCCTCTTCGCCAACTACGAGTTCAATCCGTACGAGAACGTCACGCCGGTGACGATCACGCCCGCGGCGATTGCCGCCCTCAAGCTTCCGGTGTCGGAGCTCGACGACACCAACGGCGAGACCTTCCACACTCCCAGCGCCAAGGTGAACTACCGCCTGAGCGCCAACAACAACGGCTTCATCCGGTACAACCGATTCACCAACCGCCAGCCTGGCGGCGGCAGTGGCCTGGGCACCTTGAGCCGCGGCAACGTCTACAAGGACCGGATGAATGGATTCGGTGGTCAGTTGGCGTCAGTACTTGGCGTCAGCTTGAACGAGATGCGCGCCGGCTTCAACGTCCGTAATACCAGGAACACGCCGCCCTGCGAGGGCACGGCGACGAGTGCCCAGATCAACATCACCGGTGTCGCGAACTTCGGCTGCAATCCTGCGGCGGCGAGCACCTCGCACGAGGCGAGCCTCGAGTTCATCGACAACCTGACGGTCACGCGCGGCGCCCACACCCTGAAGACCGGCATCAACTACCAGTCGACGGTCAACCAGCCCACGAGCGGCCTGGGCCGGGTGTTCACCTTCGGTGGCCTGTCGGCGTCCAATGGTCGGCCGGCCGTGTCGGCCCTGGACCAGTATCTGCGGACGCTGAGCGGCGAGATCGATCCGGCCACCGGACGGCTCTACACCTACACGCAGCTCGCGCAGGACCTCGGCGACCCCTCCGTGTCGCTGCGCTTCAACTTCCTGAACCTGTTCGTGCAGGATGAGTGGCGCGTCTCGTCACGCCTGACCGTGAACGCCGGCGTCCGCTACGAGCTGTTGCTCTTCCCAACCCTCGACGCGAGCGCCGCCTATCCGCTGTCGCGTTCCATCAGTAACGACACGAACAACGTCGCTCCGCGGCTTGGCGTCACGTGGATTCAGGCCGACGATCAGAAGACGGTCGTGCGTGGCGGCTACGGCATCTACTACGACTCCCCGGGCCTGAATCTCGCGACCACGGCGGCGCAGCGCAGCACGCGTCTGCTCAGCTATCAGGTGTCGGGTTCCGACTCGCGTTCGCCAGTGTTGCCGAACCTGCTTGCGACGGCCGACCCCAACTTCTCGGTCGTGCCCAGTATCAATGCGTTCGATGCCGACTACCAGGTGACGTTCGCGCACAACGCCAGTGTCCAAGTGTCGCGCGAGCTGATGCGCGACCTGTCGGTGACGGCCGGCTACAGCTACTGGGCGCACCGGAACGCGCCCTACATCCACGACGTGAACCTGCCGGCGCCCGTCGGCCAGCTCGAAGATGGCCGGCCGGTCTACTCCGGGGCCAGCAACCGGCCGACGCCGCAGTTCCGCGCCATCAACCTCGTCTCGAGCGGAGCGAGCGGCACCTATCACGGTCTCGACCTGTCGCTGCGCCGCCGGTTCCGGAACGGACTGCAGTTCACTGTCAACTACGGCTACTCGCGTGCGCGGAACAACGGCGACCTGGTCGGCGGCACCGTGATGGACCCGAGCTCACTCGGCCGTGATTTGGGCCCGAGCAACCTCGACCAGCCGCACACGGTCTCCACGCAGTGGTCCTACGCGCCCGCGTTGAAGTCGGCGCTGCGCGTCCTGAACGGACTCCAGTTCTCAGGCACGACCTTCTACAGCAGCGGGTTCCCGTTCAGCCCGCTGGCCGGCTCCGACCTCAATGCGGACCTCGTGCTGAACGACCGACTGCCTGGCACCAGCCGCAACAGCGCACGCTTGCCCAACTTCCTGCAGACCGACCTGCGCGTGTCGCGGCGCATCGGCCTCGGCGGCCGGCGCGCACTCGAGCTGATGATCGAATCCGAGAACGCCTTCAACCGTCTCAACGCCACCAGCGTGGTGACGCAGCAGCGGGCGAGCGACTTCGGACGCATCACGGCGACCCGTCCGGGCCGCTACATCCAACTGGGCTCGCGCTTCACCTTCTGAGGAGCTGAACATGCGTCTTGCTGCTATCGCGCTCGTTCTCTCGCTTGTGTCCACCTCGCCCCTTGCCGCCTGGGGCGAAAGAGGGCACCACACCGCCAATCGCGCTGCCGTCCTGGCCATCCCTGACGATGGTCCGGTGTTCCTGCGGGCGCACGAGGCGTGGATTGTTCACCTCTCGACGGTGCCCGACAGCTGGCGGTCGGCATCCGAACCGTTCCAGAAGATCATCGAGGATCCAAACCACGGCTGGTTTCGCGAGCAGTTCGCCTTCATGACGAACGCGAACGTCCCGCGGTCGCGCTACGAGTTCGTGCTGGCACTCGAC
>Ga0114974_10000400_pt1 | contig 36876 bp, 39 predicted proteins | sample S_130206_EF_Meta_FD_87318 | JGI IMG/M metagenome (GOLD analysis project Ga0114974, IMG submission 87318) | Freshwater microbial communities from Lake Simoncouche, Canada to study carbon cycling - S_130206_EF_MetaG | ecosystem: Environmental > Aquatic > Freshwater > Lake | place: Lake... | reverse complement strand
TTGGCAACAAGGCGGCAGCGACAAATGAGCAAAGACACACAAGACAATGTTGGCATGTCCTATTTGGACACCAATGCCACCAAGCTTTTCAAAACGTATTTTCCACTGCTGGCTTTTTTATTCGTCTTGCTCTTTCCGTTTTATTGGATGGGCATCACAGCATTCAAACCCGACAATGAATTGCTGTCGCGCGATGGCAATCCTTTTTGGATCATCAACCCCACGCTGGCGCACGTTGAAAAATTACTTTTCAAAACAGAATACCCCCAATGGATGTGGAACACAGTTCTTGTCTCTGTGACCTCCACATTTTTCTCATTGTTTGCTTCGGTTTTGGCAGCCTATGCCATTGAGAGGCTCCGATTTAGGGGTGCCAAGCAAACAGGCTTGGCCATTTTCTTGGCCTACCTCGTACCGCCTTCTATTTTGTTCATTCCTTTGGCCTCTGTTATTTTTCAGCTCGGCTTGTTTGATACACGCTTGGCGCTCATTCTCACTTACCCCACTTTTCTGATTCCATTTTGCACATGGTTGCTGATGGGGTACTTTCGAACCATTCCTTTTGAACTAGAAGAATGCGCCATGATTGACGGCGCCAATCGCTGGGAAATTCTGATCAAAATCATCTTGCCGCTTTCAGTGCCCGGTCTTATTTCAGCGGGTATCTTTGCTTTCACCTTGTCATGGAATGAGTTCATTTACGCACTCACCTTCATCTCCTCCAGCGAATACAAAACAGTTCCGGTTGGCGTGGTCACAGAGCTGGTTGAAGGCGATGTTTACCACTGGGGTGCCTTGATGGCAGGGGCCTTGTTTGGGTCGCTTCCCGTGGCTTTCATTTATTCCTTCTTCGTCGAATATTACGTTTCTGGAATGACAGGCTCTGTTAAAGAGTAAGAACTTGACTTTGATCAAGTCATACAAGTTTCAAATGAATAACATGGGTTATTACTTTGAAAGTTGTTATGAAATTATTGATTGCAGTAGACGGCTCCAAAGCTTCTGAAGGTGCTGTTAAATATGCGGCACGGCTTTTCAAAGCCTTGACTGACCCCAGCCACATCACCCTCATCACGGTACAAGATGACAGCGCCCTTCGACTGTTTAAAAAGTACACACCCCAAGGATCTGTTGAAGATTACTTGCGTGAGAATGCTGATAAAAACTTAGCCTGGGCAGCCAAATACCTGAACAAGCTTAACTTAGCACATGACATGTCGATTAAATTTGGACATCCTGCAGAGCAAATCATCAAAGAGTCTAAGTCTGGAAGCTTCGACATGATTGTCATGGGCAGCAAGGGCCGATCATCTTGGGCCAATACTGTCATTGGCTCGGTTGCACAACGGGTTGTTGCCACCAGTCAAGTTCCCGTTGTTTTGGTTAAAAACTGAGCCTCTGATATTCACAAAAAAACAATGGTCTTCTGCTCACTCAGCCCTTTTTGCTTGCCATTGAGTTTTGCTGCCTCCCTGTCGCCTAGCGGCAGTATGTTGAGGCTTGAAAGATGCGGTTGCCTCTTTGGCTCTTAGATGAAGAACACTCATTAATTTGGCCAATTCATCGCGCTGATCATCGCTCAAGTCTTGAAGAATTTCATGGTGGAGTTGCACAACTTTTGGAAAAAAATTTTCATAAAGCGCCATGCCTTGCTGCGTGAGCCCAATGATGGCCCGTCTTCCATCGCCCTGAACCTGATGACGATCCACCAAACCTTTAACCATCAAGGTTCTCAAGGTTTTGGACGCCTGAGATCTGTCAACTGTCGTTCTGCTGGCCAAATCGGAGGGCGACAGTGCTCCTAATTTGGCCAACATCGCCACAAATTGCCATTCTTCGCGCGTGATACCCATATCACCTTCGCAGATGCGCGTGACAACGGAGCCGCTCAGGCTCATGAATTCGAACACGACAAAATTTAAAAGATCAAAGATCGACTGAGGATCTTTGAAATTAGGAACCGGCCTTTTCCTGTCTGGCTTGTCTTCAGTGAAATCCATCATTGGCAAGAGGTACTGGGGAAAAACCTGAGGATAATTGATTTTATCCATTAAACCAAGTTGCCTATGCTCTATCGAATGAAAACTTCATACGACATAAGAGCTGGCAATGCCCACCACATGTACCACCCCATGATTGACCCCAAGGTGGTGCAGGCCTACCCACCTTTGATCGTGGACAGAGCGGATGGTGTTTACATCTTTGATATTGATGGCAATCGGTATCTTGACACAGTGGCATCTTTATGGAATGTCAATGTAGGACATAACCGGAGAGAAGTCATAGATGCCATCAAAGCCCAGCTCGACAAGCTTGCTTACTACTCCACATTTCAGAACACATCAAACCCGCCAGCCATCGAGTTGTCCATGAGATTAATGGACATGTTCAAGCCAGAAAAGATGAGCAAAGCATTCTTTTCATCGGGCGGGTCAGATGCCATAGAAACTGCACTCAAATTAGCGCGCCAATATTGGAAGTTGGTAGGACAACCTAACCGCCACCAGTTTATTTCACTGAAGTGGGGGTACCACGGTGTTCATTTTGGCGGTGCTTCGATCAACGGCAATCCGATGTTTCGAAATGCTTACGAGCCCTTGTTGCCTGGTTGTCATTTAACTGAGACGCCCTATACCTATCGCAATCCATGGCATGAAAGTGATCCAGCGAAGCTCTCCAACTTGTGTTTGAATGAACTCTCCGACCTGATTCAGAAAATTGGTGCAGGTCACATTGCAGCCTTGGTTGCTGAACCTGTGCAAGGCGCAGGCGGCGTTATCGTTCCGGACGCCAGCTATTGGCCAGGCATGCGGAAAATATTGGATGACCATGGCATCTTGCTGATCAGCGATGAAATTGTCACTGGATTTGGCCGAATTGGCGCGCTTTGCGGCGCACGCGCATGGGGTGTTTCACCTGACATCATGGCCATGGCGAAAGGCATCAACTCTGGCTATGTGCCATTGGGTGCCACCTTGGTCAATGAACGCATCGCTAGCGCTTGGGAGCAACCCAATGTGCCCGCAGCCATGATGCATGGCTATACCTATTCGGGTCATGCATTGGCCTGTGCAGCAGCCAATGCCAACTTAGACATTGTGACCCAGGAGAATTTGCCCCAGAACGCCCTTCACATCGGCACATATTTTCAGGATTGTTTGAAGCAATTGATGAAGTACTCGCATGTGGGTGAAGTTCGCGGCAAAGGACTCATGGCTGCTGTTGAATTAGTGACAGACCGTGTTTCCAAAGAAATGCTCTTGCCTCCCTCAGCTTATATCCAAACCCTGGTGGGCACTGCCCGTCGAGAAGGTGCAATGATTCGAGTTCAAGGCAATCGGCTGATTTTGTCGCCACCTTTGGTTTTCACTCATGCACATGTCGACGAAACATTGAGAATTTTGAACATCGCTTTTTCTGCTGCAGAAAACCTCTAAATCCCATTTACCAACCTAAGGAGTTAAAAATGAACGCACGCATCCGCATTTTGTCATTGGCTGTCTTGAGCCTGGTGGCAGCCCTTCCAAGCTTGGCACAAGAGAGATGGCCCAGCAAACCCATTGAAATTATTTACCCCTATCCACCAGGCAACGACATGGACGTCGTTACACGGTTGTTGGCGGAGGGCATGAGTAAACGCTTAGGCGTTCCCGTTCAAGTCATTAACAAACCAGGCGGCGGCGGCGTCGTAGGTTTTGCAGAAATGACAAGAGCGAAACCCGATGGCTACACCATCGGCACATGGACACCTGGGCCCGGAATTTCACAAATTGTGGCAGGCAATACGCCTTACAAAATGAGTGACTATCAATCCGTAGGTGGAATGTTAATCAATGACTTTGTATTGGCAGCTCGCGGGGACATTCCAGCCAACAATCTAAAAGAGTTTGCTGCTTGGGCAAAGAAAAACGGCAAACCCGTCATCATTGCCAGCTACGCCCCAGCGGCAGTTCCTGCACTGATTGCCGCCAAAATAGCAAAAACGGACGGCTGGGCCTACAAAGTTGTTTCATTTCCCAATCCAAGTATCAAAGAACTCACGGCGGGTGATGCTGACGTCTCTACTGCAGGTGCTGAAGGCGCCTTGAGTTATGCCAAAGCGGGTCAAACCAAAATATTGTCAGCTTGGGGGCCCGATCGGAATCCTGTTTTCCCTAATGTTGCGACCCCGAAAGAAGAAGGTTATGGCGAGTTGTATTCATGGGGCGGCATGGCAGCGCCTGTAGGTGTTCCAAAAGACATCATCAACAAGCTTTCCAGTGTCATGATGGAAGCACTGAAAGACAAGCCCGTTCAAGACCAATTCAAAAAAGCAGGGATACCCGCTCTGCCCATGACGGCCGATCAAATGAGCAAACGTGTGATTGACGACAGCAAATGGATTGCTGAATTGATGACTGAATTGGGCATGACGAAAAAGTGATGACGACATTGCAATCAAGGCGAAGCAAATGGACTTGGGATCGTTTGTTCCTGTTTGCCTTGTCTTTCATCGCGGTATGTATTTGGTATTTTTCTACCCAACTCATACAACCCTATCCTCACAATGCAAATTGGTTTGAGTCTGCCGCGTTGTTTCCCAAACTTTCATTGCTGATCGTGGCCTTTGCTGGGTTGATTGAAATTTACCAACGCCGCCATCAAATGGCATCAGGCGAGTCCGAGGAGCTTGATTCGAGCGCCGCTAATGTGCAAGACGCCATCTCGATGGTGGTGGCATTTGCTTTGTACATGCTCGCTGTTCCCTTTATGGGCTACTTGGTCAGCACCTTGATTTTTCTGGCAGTGGGCTGCTGGCTGCTTCAATTTGATCGCCGAACAAGCTTGCTGTTGGCGATCACGCTGTCAGTCACCATGTGGTTGGTGTTCGTGAAGATACTCAAGGTTTACTTTGGCCATGCTTGGTTTATTTAAACATGGAGTTCATAGACGCACTTTCAGGTGGGCTTTCTTCACTGAGCACTTTACCAATTGCATTGGCTCTGCTCGTTGGCGCAGCGTTGGGGATTGTGGTCGGTGTTTTGCCGGGTGTTGGCCCTGGTGTCACCATCGCGGTCTTACTCCCTTTTACCTACGGCATGGCCCCTCTGGGAGGCATCTCTCTTTTGCTCGGTGTTTATTGCGGTGCGTTCTATGGCGGTGCAGTGACTTCCATTTTGATACGCACGCCTGGCGAAGCTTCTTCCATCATGACCATGTTTGATGGTTACCCACTGGCCAGACAAGGGCAGGCTCAAAGAGCCTTGTCCTTGGCCTTCATGTCTGCCTTTGTCGGTGGCATTGCAAGTGCATTGTTACTTGGATTGGTGGCCCGACCGATGGCCAGTTTTGCAGGGAAATTTGGTGCGGCAGAAAATGTCATGGCCATTTTGTTGGCCGCTGTTTGCATTGGCAAAGCCTATCGCCGTCAGTTTCCAGCCGCCATGATGATGATGGGATTGGGATTTTTCTTGGCCACGGTTGGCATCGACCCCAACTCCAATGAACAACGCTACACGTTCGGCATTCCGGGCATGCTGAGCGGCATTCCATTGGTTCCAGTGGCTGTCGGATTATTTGGCATGGCTCAAGCACTGGTCATGGTCAGCTCGCCTGTCCCTCAATTTGATGCTTCGCTGATTCAGTCTGCAGGACTATCTTGGCGCGGTTTTTTAGAACCCTTCAGATACCCAAAAGCCATGTTGAAGGGTTTGTTTTTAGGTTCCGCCATTGGCGTGCTTCCGGCCGTTGGTGCCGCTTTGTCTACTTCACTTGCTTATTTTTGGGCTCAAAAAGGGGCCAAAGACCCCACGCCTTTTGGTCAAGGGAATCCTGAGGGCATTGTGGCGGCGGAGTGCGCCAACAATTCAAACTCGGGTGGCGCAATGATTACCGTACTCACACTGGGTATTCCAGGCGATGCCATCACGGCCATCATCATGGGCGTGTTCGTTGTCCATGGCATTGTTCCAGGTCCATCGCTGTTCACAGATCGGCCCGAAATCATCAACGGTGTTCTAGCATCCTTGTTGATCATCAATTTCGTTATTTTGGGCTTGCTGATTTTGACTGTGAAGCCCTTGGCGAGATTGGCGTATGTCAACCCTAGAATTCTGGGACTGGTGATTTTAGTTTTAGGTTTTGTAGGCTCTTATTCAGCAGCAAACTCCATGTATTACGTGATCATTGCGGCCGTATTTGGTGTTTTTGGTTTGGTCTTTGCAAGAGGCAATATTCCCACCATCCCCCTCATCTTGGGCATGGTCATGGGTGACACATTGGAGGCCTCATTGAGACAATTGTTAGGACGCAGCGATGGTTCACTTGAGCCATTTGTGACTCGACCGATGTCACTCGCCATGCTCATTGCCATCGTGCTTATCTTGTTTTGGCCTTTTCTTATGGCCCTTACAAAACGCGTACAACGCCGCAAAGACTGACAACTCATGAGCCATCACACTGAGTCTATTTTTCCTGACGAAATATGGATCAATGGCCATATTCTGACTTTAGATTCAACGCAACCCCACGCAGAAGCCATTTCGATCTTCAAGGGTCAAGTTTTGAAAGTCGGCGCCACGTCTGATTTAATCAAGACAGCCAGTTCTCAATCGATCGTTCACGACCTGAAGGGGCAATTTTTAATGCCCGGTTTGATCGACACCCATGCGCATGGTATTTGGGGTGCCTTAAGAGACATGTTTGAAGTCTATGTTGGCTTGTCTTCTTCCTTAGAAAATCTCATGTCGGCTGTCACTGAACGAGCCAGCCAAGTCCCAGAGAACGAATGGATATCAGGGGGGCCATGGCACATGTCATGGATCGACGATATTCAAAGACCTCCGAGAGAAATACTAGACATGGCAGCGCCGCGTCACCTTGTTGCACTCAAGGATGTCACCTACCACACGGCCTGGCTGAACACTGCCGCGTTAAAGGCTTGCGGCATTGACAAACACACACCTGATCCTGAGGGGGGTCGAATTGGGCGAGACAAGCTAACAGGTGAACCCAATGGCATTTTGTATGAAAAGGCTCAGAATTTAGTTCGACGTTTTATCGTCCCTAGCAGTTTACAACTCGCGCATGCTGTCAAGCACATGAGTCACTATTTTCACAGTTTGGGTTTGACCGGATTCAAAGAAGCCATGGCCAGCGAGCCTGAGTTACAAGCCTACTATTCGGCAGACCAGCTAGGCACATTGGATTTGCATGTGGCTACCCACATGGCCTTGAATTCGCTTACTTCAGAAGGCATGACGCCGATTGACCAATTGCTCATTTGGCGTGATCGTTTTAAATCTGATCATGTTCACACCTCATTTGTGAAATTATTTTTAGATGGTGTTGCGCCCAGTTTGACAGCATCTTTTTTAGAGCCCTACTTGCCCATGCCAGGTTGTGCCCCTTCAGCGCACAACCCGGATCAATTGCTGGCCATCCCTCCCGACAAACTCGCTGAAATCGTCACAGAACTTGACAACTTGGGGTTGACCGTCAAGATGCATGCCGTGGGTGATAGAGCTGCCCGAGCGGGGCTCGATGCTGTGCAAGCAACGAGGGCTTCTAATGGCCACAGCGACCTCAGACACGAAATTGGCCATACAGCATTTGTTCACCACACTGACCATCCGAGGTTCAAGGCCTTGGGCATGGTGGCTGACATGTCGCCCAGGCTTTGGTTTCCAAATCCTGTCACCCCTGGGCAAGTGAAGGTGCTTGGCCCTGTACGAACACAAAGATGTCATCAGATTAAATCTTTGATGCTTGCCGGCGCAGAACTGACTTATGGTTCAGATTGGCCCGCAGCGGCCGCCGATGCCAATCCTTGGGTTGGCCTAGCGGGCATGATTTCTAGGCGCAACCCATTCGGACTTTTCCCTGGTTTTGTAGGTGAGGCGGAAGCCATTAGCTTGGAACAAGCCTTGCCCCTTTTCACAACCCAGGCTGCCAGATCAATGGGGCTAGAACATGTGACAGGTTGCTTGAAAGCTGGATTTTCTGCGGACTTTATTCGGCTTGCTAAACCCCTGCAGGGGCAGACGCCGGAAGAGATCGCTAAAACAAAGGTTTTGGAAACCTATTTCGAAGGTCGCCGAGTCTATGCCTCAGACGCTGGGCATCCCTGAATTTCAAAAACCAAACCAAGCACTGTTCATCGCATATCTTGCATGATGACTGGTTAATTCCTGATTTTGGCTTTCCGAGTTGTTTTCTTTTCTTTTTGAAGCGATTCCTTGCGAAGCACTCTTTCAGCGTCCGCTTGCAAACCTGAATTCAACCAATTGGCAAACTCAATTGGCGTTTCCAAAGTCAAGCGCCCCAAGGCCGCCGATCTGAAGTCGTGAATCACAATTTCTGCAGCTTTGGTATGGTTCACTCTCCCACCACTTTGGATAGCGCCACGATAGCGTCCTATGGCTTCGAGCAAAGTTTCATCCGTCAGGTTGGACACGTCCTTCATTTTGTAACGCGCCTCCAAAGCCTTTGGGTAATTTGGAATGAGGTAGTTGAGCAGTTCAAGTGCAACCTCTTCATCGTCAAAAGCGTTCACACCAATGGCGCCACTGGCAGCCAAGTTGAAGCCACTCTTCTCCACAATGATTCGGGGCCAGAGCACACCCGGCGTGTCGTACAAGTAAAAGTCGTCTGCCAAAGTAATGCGTTGTTCTTGTTTGGTCACGCCGGCCTCATCACCCGTCTTGGCTGCCTTCTTGCCTTTGAGTGTATTGATCAGTGTGGACTTGCCCACATTGGGGATGCCGCATATCAGCACCCGCATAGGCTTGGCCATCCCAACCCGGTTGGGGGCAAGCAGATGACAAGCCTCGATCAATGCTTTGGCGGGCGAGACCATGCTGGTATCTAGCCCCAAAGCCTTCACCTGGGGCATGGCGTTGTAATGCGACAACCACAAGACAGTTCGGGCAGGATCAGCCAAATCTTGTTTACTTAAAATTTTCAAGCCTGGCTTGCCCTGAATCAGTTGCGCCAACATGGGGTTGGCACTGGAGCCTGGCAAACGCGCGTCTAGCATTTCAATCACCACATCGATGTCTTTGATACGCTCTTCAATCGCCTTTCGCGTGAGATGCATGTGACCGGGAAACCATTGAATTGCCATAGCGCTGAATTACCAAACAGAAAGTAATGGGCTCTATTGTCCAATACTTCAGACGTTGGGGTCAGTTATTGGGGTCAGATCAACATTAATTTACTTCATTGAGGCCAGATTCAGCGAATTCAATCCGGGCCTGGCCCAACATGATGGGTTTCACCAAAATTTTGTAGGTGTCCAAATCAAAAAATTTTTGAACACTCACTGGGTACGGTTTGGAATGGGAACATTGGGTGCCCAAGTAGCGCCAATTCTGAATGCGATGACGCTGAATCCAAGCACCCTTCTGCTCAATCAATTCAACCATCCCATGAAATGGCCATGCATGAACTTTCATATCGGCCAGCGCTGATTTCCATCGCGCATCATGGACCGCGCGATCTTCAAGACCCACACAAGCACCTAAGCATGTTTTCACTTGAAGTCCGAAACAACCCCTTGCGCTCAGTTTCTCAAGACCCAAAAGTCCTGCACACAAACGGTACTGATCGGAAAGCTCTCGAAGTTTGGCTTGTGCAGAATGTCGAGAAGAAAAAAGCCCATAAAGTTCATCCACGGTCTCCGCAAGCAAATCCTTGCCAGTCACAAATTCAGGAATCAATCCCTTAGCGTCCGAACGCAGTTGAATGCTGTAAAGATTCCGAATTCGACGCAGTCGAATATTAAAAAGCGGTGTTTGCTGTTTGATGAGCTGTGACTCTAATAAAAGCGCACCGATTTCACCTGCAGTTTCAATGAAATCAATTCGCATCGTTTGCGACATCATTTCAGTTTCGTTATCTGCTCTGAAGTGCGCTTGTACGCGACTTCGAATGTCGACACTCTTCCCAATGTAAAGAGGCAATTCACCCAGGCCTCTGAAAATATAAACGCCCGTTGTTCGAGGCAAAGGGAAAACAAGGTCTTTAATGGATGTCACGTGCAAAAAATAAAATTTGAGCAGGTGATTTTAAGTGGGCTACTCCAACTTGATGCCACGACTGCTCACAACATCTGCCCACCTGCGCGTTTCAGTTTGAATAAAGCTGCGCAACTGAGCAGGCGTTGTAACTTCTGGCGTAACGCCAAAATTCGCGAACTTTTCTTTGGTGGTGGGATGCGCTAAAGCTTGCCGCAAAAGAAGTGATACACGCTCAATTTCTGCAGGTGGCACGTTCTTCGCAGCGAAAAGTGCAGCCCAACCGGTGATCACAAATTCATCACCCAAAGTGCGTAAAACTGGAACACCTGGCAATGAGGAAACAGGTTGGCTGGAGGTTACCGCAAGCGCTCGCAAGCGCCCGCCTTGAATCAATGGCAAAGCCACCGGCAAATTCACCACACCCATCGAAATATTGCCTGAGGCCACATCTGGCAAAAGCACGCTGTCCCCCTTGTAAGGTACAGCAAGGATTTTTGTTTGCAGCTTATGGTTCATCAGTTCCGTCGCCAAGTGGGACAAGGTACCCACACCACTGTTACCAGCAGATAAATTGCCAGCTTTGCCTTGGCTGATGAGATCGTCCAAAGTTCGGAGCGGAGAATTGGCAGCCACCACCAACGCCATGGGCTGCGACGAAATCATGCCGACAGGCCTTAAGTCGCGTTGAATGTCATAGGGAATGTCGTTGCGCAGAGAAGGCAGAATCGTCATGGTCGTGCTGCCCATCAAGAACAGATGGTCATCGTTGCTGCTCGTCACAGTGCTGGATCCCGTGATTCCCCCCGCGCCAGGCCGGTTGTCAACAAGGATGGGTTGCCCCAATTGAGGGCTCATCATTTCTGACAATATTCGAAGTGACCCATTGCCAGCACCCCCAGGCGCAAAAGGGACCACCATGGTGACTGGCTTAGAGGGCCATGACGCTTGCGCATGTGCCCAACCCGTCATGAGAAAGACACCGGAGAATGCCAGGGCATACACGATGGCCTGTTTGAGAAACTGATTATTTTTCATTTGATGCGTCACCTTGATCAATCATTTCAATTTATTCATTAGTCAGGCTTGATGCCTGCGTCTTGAATCACTTTTTTATAAAGCTCATATTCACTGGCCATGAATGTCTGAAACTCTGCAGCGCTGTTGCCAACCTTGACGACTCCTTTGTCTTGCAACTTGGTTTGTGCTTCTGGTGTTTTCAAAAAGGCTTGAACCTCTGCGGAAATTTTATTGACAATAGCAGGAGGCGTACCCGCTGGTGCCATCAAACCATGCCAAGGCTTGACATCGAAGCCACTCACTGAATCTCGAATCAGTGGCAGTTCAGGTGCAAAGAATGCTTTTTCAGAACCGGCAATTCCCAATGCGCGCAACTTACCTGCCTTCACTTGCGGCCAGCTGGTGGTTGCGGCATCCATGGCAGCCACCACTTGTCCACCCAACAAATCAGTCATCATGGGCGCAGATCCTTTGTATGGAACATGCAACATCTTGGTACCCGTTTTTTGCAAAAACAATTCCATGGCAATGTGCAGCGATGACCCCGTACCAGAAGAACCATAGGCCAGCTTATCAGGGTTCGCCTTCAGATAGGCCACGAACTCCTGCAAGTTACGTGCAGGCACCTTGTCAGCATTCACCACCAACACCAAAGGGGTTACGCCGATCAATGAAATGGCTGCAAAATCTTTCACTGGCTGATATGAAAATGCATTGGGCTGAAGCGCCGGATTGATCGCGTTGGCGGCAATGTTACCCATGCCAATGGTGTAGCCATCTTTGGGTGATGTGGCCAGCAAGCCTAAACCCACGGCAGAGCCTGCACCAGGCTTGTTGTCAACCGTGACTGGCTGACCCCATTTACTTTGCAAATGCTCAGCAACCAATCTGGCCATGCCATCTGCCGCGCCACCCGGTGGAACAGGAACGATCAAGCGTATGGGCTTGTTGGGATAATTTGACGCATCTTGGGCGACGGATTGAAAACAAATTCCGAGTGCCACTAAACATTGGGCAAAAGAAAACAGCCATTTTTTCATGTCAGCTCCTTGAATAGGATGGAAGAGTCAATTACGCAAAAACTGCCAAAGGCTTGGGTCAGGCTCAATGCCCAAACCATGCCCCTGAGGCATCTCGAAAAAACCACTTGTGCACGTCATGGTGGTCTTCATGTAAGTCAAATTCCGATCTAAAACAGAATGCTGATATTCGTGCATGGGCACATTGGGCAATGCCGCTGCCGCGTGCAAACTGGCCGCTTGATAAATACCCATGCCAATGCTGGCATGCGGCATCATCTTCATGTGAAAGGCATGGGCCATGCGACCAATTTGCATAAACTGACTAATGCCCGTGTGCCCCATTTCTGGTTGCACAATGCTCATGGCTCTTTTCTCAAAACGAGGGCGGTACTCAAACACTGTTCTAAGCTCTTCGCCTAAAGCAATTGGAATTCGGGCTTGTTGGGCAACAAGCGCTTGTCCTTCAATGTCCTCAGGAGCACAAGGCGCTTCAACAAATAAAGGACGATAAGGCGCCAACTGGTCAATCAATTGAATGGCTTCATGCGCTGTGAATTTCCAATGCAAATCGACCATCAAATCTACGTCTGTACCAAGCGCTTCACGCAGGGCAGCCATCTCCTTCACGATGCCATCAAATGAAACCACACTGTGGAATTTGAACGCACGGTAACCTTCCGACTTGAACTTCAAAGCCAAATCGACACGGTCTTTCAATGCTGCGCCAGGTAGGCCTGAAACATAGGCTGGCAACTTGGTTTGGCGCTGGCCACCTAACAACTTTACAACGGGTTGCTTGAGTAATTTTCCGGCTAAATCCCAAAGTCCAATGTCAACGCCTGCAATGGCATCCACATAAAAGCCTCCAAAAAACCCCCGAATGCGCATGAGGTCATAGAGGTCTTCTTGAATGACGGTAACGTCTCTGGGATCGCGCCCCACCAAGACGGGTCCAATGACATCCTGAACAATGTGCATCACTGCTTCAGGCGCAATGATGCCGTAGGTCTCACCCCAACCTACCGTGCCGTCTTCCGCAGTGATCTTGATCAGCACCGATGTGTCACGCGTAGGGTAAATGGCACGATTACCCAGCCTAACCACATAGCCACTGCTGTTGACCTTCTCTCCTTCACCCAAGGGACCCAGGTAGGGTGTGTCACGAGGCAAAGAGACAATCAGTGCCTCAACACTGACAATGAGCGGAAACTGATCGCTTGAATTCATTTAAGTTGAGCGTCTGGAATAAGCAAATCTCTCAAATTAACCAGGAAGGCGTCAACGTCTTGCGCATCAAGTTCATCAATGAGGGGGCCACTGGCGCGTTGCTTGGTACAGCTAATTAGACCCCGACTGTGAATCACATATTTGGTCAAAGACCATCTGAATATGGCTTGAATATTGAGCACGGGCAGCATGCGTGTGAACAGTTCATTGACAAGGGCCGTATTTTTATTTTCGTGTGCTTTCCAAAGCGCCACATGGACCTCAGCCAACTCGATGGCTGGCATGGTGCCGCACGCACCTCTGCGAAGTTCGTCTGTGATGTAACGCCCCCCTGCACCTCCCAAAACGCCTTTTAAGCTGCTTGGCGCTTTTGCCAAGACTTGGGTTAAGCGCTGCCCACTGGGCAATGCTTCTTCTTTCACATAGTGAATTGAAGGTACTGCATTGAGAATTTCAACAAGCACATTGGCTGAAAGGCCTGGTCCTGCAGGGGCCGGTAAATTTTGAAGCATCAAGGGCACACCTTGAGTGTTGCCGGACACCTCAGAAAAGAAAGCGATCAATGCCGCAGTGTCCATGCCTGCTGGGGCTGCCACCATGATGGCGGATGCTTTTTGCAAAGATGGTCCCAAGGCAGAAAGCAAGCGTTTTGTATCTTCCAGTGACTTGGTACTCCCACCCACCACAACTTTTCGATGGTGCCCTGCCTTGTCCAAAACAAGTTGTGTCAAGACAACCCGCTCTTCAATTGAAAGTTCACCCACTTCACTGGCAACGCCAGGATAAGTCATACCCTGAACACCAGATTGAATAAGGTATTGAACCAACCGTGCCAGCGATTCTGGATCGGGGGTACCGTTGTTGTGAAAAGGTGTAGGCAGAACGGGGAACACCCCATTAAGTCCGGCATCAGTCTCAACATGAGATGACATAAAGAACCCTGTGAATTTTTAAACCAAAATATTAGCCGAGATCAATGAAATCCCCTAATTTGGTCTATCAGCCTCAAAGAATCAGCGGGCAAAGCCTGACCCCGCCAAGCCACATGCTGATCTGGTCGGGAAAGTACCAATTGATGTGTGTAAGGCTCACCCGCTTCTTCTGCAGCAATGTCAAGCACCTTCAAAGGTACACCCCGCACGCGCGCTGCATCCTCCAAGGGACTGGTATCTAAGCTTGGATTCAAGCGCAACAAGGTAAACCAAGGCCCCATTAGATCGTAGAGTGACCGCTTGCCACTCAACCAAAAATGAGGGGTACGGCAGCCCGGTACTGTTGAAGAAGTGAACTTGTCCATTGAATAAACTGGTTGGGCCGTACCGTCGTAAGAAATCATGGGCGACTTGTCATAGAAGTACCCAAAATTTAAACCCCCACAACAATATTGCTGAACATTTAAATCGTAAAGTTCTTTGCCAATACGCTCGCGTGAGGACTGGCCTTCGGCTGTCTTGTCTTCAATATTGTTGGGAACTTTTTCCCGTTTTTCCTGCAATGCATAAGCATGATTCATGGCAAAGTTTGACACTTGCTCGGTAATGGGTTGGCGTTCAATTTGATAACCGTCGAGCAATCTCATACCGCCCCATCCTTGCAAATGTGCGGCCAATTGCCAAGACAAATTCATGGCATCGGCGATGCCGGCATTCATACCGTAGCCAGCCATGGGAAACCACAAGTGCGCAGCATCACCGCAAATGTAAACGCGACCTGCACGAAATTTATCGGCCACCAAACGCCGGCCTACCCAGTCTTCTTTGCTGATGATCTCATATTGAAAATCTGGGCCAACACCTAAAATTTGACGCAAGGCCCAATCACGGTCAACTGAATCAAACTCGGGTTCGTCTGCTCGCAAATAATTGTGCAGCAACCAAGTTTCACGGCCATCAATGGCATAGACATTACCTTGCCGAGCAGGGTTCATGGAAAATGTGGCCCAAGCGGACTTTGCTTTTTGCATGCCGTAAAGTGAAGGCGCTCTGAAATAAGTAGATTGAACACGACCCACCACATCGGTCCCACTCAGTTGTGCACCCATTTTTTTGCGCACATTGGATTTACCACCATCGCAGCCAATCAAATACTGACACCGCACCTTCACCACTTCAGTCGTATCGAGATGAATACCTGTAGCGCTTACTCCGGTGTCATCTTGTATGAACTCATCAATGCGAGTTCGATTCAAAATAGTGATGCCTGGCGTTTTCTCAGCCTGAGCAAATAAAACGGGCTCTAAATAGATTTGATTGATTCTGTGAGGAGGCTCAGCAGTGGGCCACCCTGTATCTGGCCCGCCTGTCGCGGTATAACGGTCTTTTCGCGCAGGAATGGGAATGCGAGAAATCTCTTCATCTACGAACCTTGTTCGGTACGAAATGTCGTTGGGGTAGTCTTCCGGTAAGCCTGCGTTGCGGAGGGCTTGCGAAACACCCAAACGTCTGAAAATTTCCATAGACCGCGCAGAGACATGGTTGCATTTCACATTGGGTGGCTCACCACTGTGGCGTGTTTCAGCCACCAATACCTGAATGCCACGTTGGGCGAGGTCCATGGCCAAGGTGAGGCCTACGGGGCCGGCACCGATGATCATGACTTGGTACTCTTTCGACAATGTCATCAAAAATCCTGGTCTTTGGGGGTTTTTATGTCAAATTCCAGCGGCTTTTAGAAAAGCCTCGCGAACTTCTTTCGGCTGGCCATAGGCAAAGCGAAACTCATGAACATGCTGACCCCAAACGGGATGTGCCAACAACTCTTTTCTGAGCATACCCTGAGTTAAGTAGTCCCGTTCTGCAATGGGCAATTCGACATTGATATTTTGATCGTTGAGGCCCAAGGTTTCTTTCTGTTGAAGATCATACCCACTCTTGGAAGTTCGATGATTACTCGCCATTAGATCGTTTAAACAAACTCAGTAGATCCCCAATCCTCGAACCGTTCGTAATTTTTCTTCAATTGTTTTTATTTCTTGCTGGATCGTATGAGCAAGTTTCGCTTGACGCTTATCATTCATTCTGGATGCAATGGCGGAAATACTGATTGCACACAAAGGATTTTCAGCGGGAAAAGCGACCCCCACTGCGCCCGTGAAGGGTGTCGCACCAGGCAAGTATGAATAGCCTTGGCTTCTAGTCTTTTGCACTAATTTGCGCAATGAAACTGGAGTCAGAGTTCCAAAATGACGAATATTGTTACCAATACTTTGAATGATTGACTCTGCTTCATCCTCAGGCATTGCACCCAAAATGGCAAGTCCGCCTGCGCCCACGCCCAGAGGCCGTCGAATACCCACATCCAAAGGCATCACCTTCACTGGATATTCACCAAGCTTGCGCAATGTGCAGACAGCCTCTAGGCCGCTTCTTTCACTCAAATAAACAGTGTCTTGTGTTTTTTCTGCCAAGTTTTGCATGGCCTGATCACAGATTTCACTCAAACTGTAGCGAGGGCGTGCAAGCAGGCCCAGCTCATACAGCAAGGGGCCAAGGTGGTATTTACTAGCATGTTCGTTTTTGTCTAGAAGCCCTTCCTTGTGAAGGTACTGCAGCATTCGAAATGATGTTGACACGGACAGTCCGCTAATTTCCGCAACCTCTTTGAGACGAACGCCATGGCGCCCCCTTGAAGCGATTGCTCGCAAAACATTCACCGCCCGTTCTAGGCTTTGCGTACCTGTTCTCTTTTCGATCTTGATTGGCGCTAAGGGCTTTCCCTGAGTTTTTTGACGCGTTGCCATGGATTGCCACAATGTGAAAGTTAGTTGAATGAATTAGTTGCACAAGTGAAGTCAGCACAGGTAATCTTACACAAAGATTGAAAATATTTTGCTACATCGTGAAAAGAGGATTTTATGGGCATGACCTTGGTTGAAAAAATTCTGGCACGGGTTTCTGGAAAAGATTCGGTCAAACCAGGCGATGAAATTTTGGCAAGACCAGACTTTGTCATTGCTTATGACTTTCCTGGTTACACAGATGTCTTTTTCAAAGAAGCCAAAGAAGAGTTCGGTGTCGACAAAGTTGTCGGGCCAGAACGCTTCGTGCTGTTCATTGATCACATGATCCCAGCTGCCACCCCCAAAGAGGAGGATATGCACAAGATCACACGAGCATGGGGCAAGGAACAAGGTGTCCCCGTGCACGAGCGTTTGGGCATTGGCCATCAGGTTTCAGCTGAACTCGGCTACGCAACACCCGGTGCTTTTGCTGTCCACTTTGACGGCCACGTGAGTCAACTGGGCGCATTTGGAACCTTGGCCATCGGTGCCCGAAAAGGCGTCTTGGAGGCATTCGTAAGTGAAGACATGGCCATCAAAGTTCCCGCAACAGTCAAAGTCATCATCAAAGGAAAATTGCAAAAAGGCGTCATGGCCCGAGATGTCTTTCATCATTTGGTTCGCGTCATGGGGCCTAGTTCCTGTCGTTTCAAAGTACTTGAATTGGCGGGGCCCGTAATTGATGATATGAGCATCGATGGTCGCATGACCATTTGCGGGCAAGCGATGTTCATAGGCGCAACCACTGCCATCATTAACCCAGATGCCAAGACCATTGCCTACAACAAAGGAAGAAGCAAGATTGACTTAGAACCCCTTTACAGCGATTCAGATGCTGTTTATGACAGGGTTGTAGAAGTTGACATCACAACACTGGAACCGATTGTTGTCGCACCACCTAGCCCTGCCAACACCAAGAACCTCAGTGAATATCAAGGCTTGGAAGTCCACTCAGGCTATTTAGGTTCTTGCGCCAGTGGCCGCATTGAAGATTTGCGGGTGGCTGCCGCCATTTTAAAAGACAAAAAAATCAAATCTGGCTTTCAACTTCATGTGGTTCCAACATCACAAGCCATCATGTCGCAAGCCGTCAAAGAAGGTCTGATTGCTATTTTTGTAGATGCCGGTGCTTTTATCAGTTCATCCAGTTGTGACTACTGTTACGGACGCATTGCCACCATGACAGATGGTCAACGAGCCGTGTCTACAGGAACTTTGAATGTACCCGGAAGAATGGGCAGCCCAGATTCTGAAATTTTCATTTGCAATGCAGCGGTCATCGCAGCTTCAGCACTGGAGGGTTGCATCACTGATCCGAGGCCCTACATGCAAGATATGTTAGAGGTACTTTGAAATGAACTTGAAAAATATGTGCGGGCGAGTTTCTTGGATTTTCAACGATGACAACTTTGACGTCGATCAAATTGTAGGCGTCAAAAATATCAAGGTCACAGACATCCATGAACTTGCTGCTTTGGCCATGAAAAGTTACGACCCTGAATTCGCCAAGACGGTCCAAAAGGGGGACGTCGTCGTAGGCGGTGAAAATTTCGGCTACGGACATCCGCATTATCCACCCCTCAAAGCTTTGCGCCATTTGGGCATCCAAGCGGTCGTTGCTGAATCCTTCTCACCTGGGTTTTATCGCGGTGAAATTAGCATGGGTTTCACGTTGGTGAGTTGCCCAGGTATTCGAAAATTGGTGTCGCGTTGGGACACTCTGAGTGTTGATTGGGAAAATTTAACCATCACCAACGTCACTCAAAATAAATCACTGCCGATAGAACCTATGTCCACCATGGACCAAATGATGCTTGAAAGAGGGGGCTTTATTCCTTACCTCAAAGGCAGGCTTCAATCGGCCAAAGAAAACCAGAAGGGTCAATAGCCACATGCTACAAATGATTGTCAGTGGAATTGCTTTAGGTGCCATCTATGGGCTCATTGCTTTGGGTCTGGTTATGGTTTACAAAGCTACCGGCATCCTCAACTTTGCGCATGGCGAAAGTGCCATGCTGTGTGCCTTTGTGGCATTCAGTTTGCACAAATTTGGTATTCCAATGTGGGGGGTCGTTTTACTTACTTTGTGCTTTGGGGCACTGCTTGGGTTAAGCATTGAAAGATTGGTCATACGGCATTTCATTGGCAAACCCCTTCTTTCCTCCGCCATTACCACTTTGGGCATGTACTTGATTTTTGGTGACTTGGCTATCTGGATATGGGGCAAGGACACGCAAGAGTTGCCTAGCATTTTTTCCTCAGCCCCCATCAACATTGGCGGCGTCATTGTGTCTGCAATTGATTTGGGCATTGTGGCAACGTGCGCTATTTTGGCCGCGCTTCTGTATCTATTTTTTAAATTTACGCGTCTTGGAATTGCCATGCAGGCCACCATGGAAAATCCGACAGCTGCAAGATTAATGGGCATTCCAATTAAGAAGATTTATGCAATGGCATGGGCTTTGTCGCACATGATTGCAGCACTTGCAGGACTTTTAATTGCACCCCTGACCTTCTTGCATTTTTCAATGATGCAACATGCACTTCACTTCGCATTTGCAGCAGCGGTTCTGGGTGGTATTGGAAGCATGCCTGGCGCTTTGGTTGGGGGCGTCATCATAGGCGTTACTTCCAACTTAACGGGCGCCTACGTTTCATCTCAATGGAAAGATATTGTGCCGTTCATCGTCATGCTCTGTATTTTGATTTGGCGACCCCACGGCTTGTTTTCCGTGATGCAAATTAAGAAGGTCTAACGATGAACGCGCAGTTTTCCAAAACAGGCTTGGCTCTTTTCATTTTGCTTTGTGTTTTGTTGCCGCTTATTCCAGGCGGCTATATTTTGTACATCTTCAGCCTCATCCTGATTTACACATTGGCATCGTTTGGCACCAACATTCTCACAGGCTATACCAATTTAATTTCTTTGGCGGGGGCTGTTTTCTTTGGCGTAGGCGCCTATGGAACCTCCATCCTCACCCTTAAATTTGGCGTCTCATTGGTACCCGCTATGTTTTTGGCTGCAGGTCTGGCTGTCCTGGTTGGCCTGGTGATCGCCCTGCCCGTTCTGAGGCTTGAAGAGGTCTTTCTAGCCATTGCAACATTGGGCTTTGTCATGATCTTCACCGAAATTGCCAAGTCAGGTGGGGAACTCAATGGCGGTGAAAACGGTATGGGAGCACCGGCACCTGTCTTATTTGGTTTGGCATTGACAGAAAGAACCTTTCATTTGCTTATTGCAGCCATCTTGGCCTTTGCATTTTGGGTGGCTAAAAATCTGCACAGCAGCCGCTTTGGAAGAGGATTTTTGGCCATTAAAGGCAGTGACATCGCTGCAAGATCTCTTGGCTTGAACACTTCATCTTTGAAACTCACAGCTTTTGCAGTGTGTGCTTTTTATTGTGGCTTGTCGGGGGCGCTGTATGCCCCCTTGGTGAGGTTCATCGATCCCTCCATTTTTGGCATCATGGTTTCCATCAGCTTTGTGTCCATGGTCATCATTGGTGGACTGGGTTCTATTTTGGGATCCGTCTTGGGTGCAATATTTGTTGTGGGTGCGCCTCAGTTCTTGACCTATATTGGATTTGATCAAGTCCAAAGGTCATTGTATGGTTTGGCCATGATTCTCACGCTAATTTTCTTGCCCAATGGATTGGCCAGCTTGTTCTCGCATCCAGGCGATGAGAGGAAATCATCGTGAGTATTTTGAAAATACAAAATCTCAGCATGAGTTTTGGCGGCATATTGGCTGTTGATGATGTGAGTTTTGAAGTTCGACAAGGTGATGTCCACGCATTGATTGGGCCCAATGGCGCAGGCAAAACAACTGTCTTGAACTGCATCAGTCGTTTTTACACGCCTCAAAGTGGTGCAGTGGTTTTTCAACCTGCGAGGGACGCCTCAACAAACTTGCTTCCGTTAAAAGCCCATCAGATAGGTCAACTGGGCATTGCCAGAACTTTTCAGAACTTAGAACTTTTTGCGGAGCTAACCGTATTCGACAATGTGCTTATGGCAAGAAGCCAAGCCATGAAATCCAATTTGTTCGAGACTCTTTTGAGCTTGCCACGCTACAGGCGAGATGAGTCTGAACAAAAACACTACACAGAACAACTTCTTGAAACTCTGGGTTTGCAAACTGTTGCTTACTCTGTCGTGAAAGACCTGCCCTATGGCACCCAAAAAATGGTTGAACTGGCAAGAGCCATGGCACTCGAACCCAAGCTCATATTGCTAGATGAACCCGCTACCGGTATGAATGCTAAAGAGATTGAGGGATTAGGTTCGCAATTAAAAAAACTCCAATCATTGACAGGTGCCACCCTGCTTCTCATTGAACACAGCATGCCTTTGGTGATGCGCATCTCCGATCAAATTACAGTAATGCACAACGGACGATTTCTTGCGCAAGGAACGCCCGCAGAAATCAAGAAAGACTCTGCAGTGATTGAGGCGTATTTAGGAAAAAACAAAAATGTTACCCACACCAGTGCTGTTAACGGTTGAAGAACTGTCTGCCAGTTATGGCAGCATTCAAGCCCTTCACCAAGTGAATCTTCAAGTAGAAGAAGGACAAATCGCATGTGTGCTCGGCGCAAATGGTGCGGGAAAAACCACTTTGATGCGTGCTCTGAGTGGCTTGATGGAGAAACCTCAAGGGCGTACCCACTTTCAAGGTCGTGACCTGCTCAGCATGGAGGCGGAAGACATCGTCAAATACGGCATCGCACATGTACCCCAAGGGCGAATGGTATTTGCACAACTCAGCGTTTTAGACAACCTCAAGCTTGGCGGCTACACACGTCCAGCCAAAGAGGTGCTGCATGACATTGACCGAGTGTTGTCTTATTTCCCTCGTTTGAAAGAAAGAATCGCTCAACGTGCAGGCACGCTCTCGGGCGGAGAGCAACAAATGTTGGCCATTGCACGTGGACTCTTGTCCAAACCCAAACTGCTCATGCTAGACGAGCCGTCTATGGGTGTGGCGCCTATCTTGAAAGAATTTATTTTTGAAAAATTACGTGAAATTCGAAACGCTGAAAACCTCAGCATTTTGTTAGTTGAACAGGACGCAGCCCTTGCTTTGCAAATTGCCGACATGGGCTATGTCATGGAGACCGGCCGCATCGTTCTGAAGGGGCCGTGCGATGAATTGAGCCGCAGCGATGTGGTTCAACAGGCCTATTTAAGCACCCAAAACTAATTTTTAACCAGGAGACCACCATGAGACAAGCACTGAAAAGACGCACGGCTGTAGCAGCAGCTTTGGCATTGACGATAGGCTTTGTTGGACTGAGCCACGCCTATGAAAAGAAAGACGAAGGCATTTTAAATGCTGAAGTTATTCTAGGCTCATCACAACCAATGTCAGGAACATTGGCCTATATGGGCAAAGCGGTTGATGAGGGTATGCGAACCTACTTTGAGATGGTCAACACATCTGGTGGTGTCAATGGTCGAAAGATCAAGCTGATTACATACGATGATGAATTAAAACCCGCAAAATCCGTGGCAAATGCCAAACTCTTGGTTGAACGTGACAATGTTTTGGCCATGGTGGGCAATATTGGCCACGCCACCAACATGAGCGCTTATGAGTATTCATCCACTAAAAAAGTACCGACAGTGGGCGCCCTGAGCATTTCCGATCTCACCTCAAATCCTGCGCGAGATTACTTGTACGTTCTGCCCTCCCCCCAATCAACTGAAACTGCTGCTTACATCGACCATGCGGTCAATCAGTTAAAGGCCAAACGCGTTGCGATCTTGTATCAAAACGATGGCTGGGGTAAGCCAGCGTTTGAAATCGCCTCTAAGCAACTCGAAAAGTACAACCTCAAGCCCGTAGAGGCTCAGTCCTTTGAACGCTTTGCCACGGACATTACTTCACAAGTGTTCAAGCTCAAGGAATCGAATCCTGATGTCGTGGTTCTCTACGCATTAGGTCAGGAGGCCGTGTTGTTTTTCCGCGGTGCTGAAAAGCTAGGTTGGAAACCTGTGGTCTTTGGCGCGGGTGGCTTGAATGATCCCAAGTTCATTGAATTGCTAGGAAAAAGCGAGTCTAAACTTTTCGTTGCTTCCTACTACGACCCGATTGATGGCAACAACCCCGCCATCAAGGATTTCAACACTTTGTATACCAAGCTTTATCCCAATTCAAAGCCTTCCTCGATGGCTCTGATGGGTTACTCCTCTGCAGCCGTGATGGTTGAAGCGCTTCGCCGTGCAGGAAACGAACCCTCTCGCGATAAAGTGATTTCAGCTCTAGACAATCTGCGCGACTTTGATCAAAAAATCGGACCCAAAATCACATTCCAGCCCGTTAACGCCGGCCCCTACGCTCGTCGTGGACAAACAGGCGTTGTTCTGATGGAGTTGAAAGACGCGCGATTTGTTTCGATGGGTGGATACATCGATCCAGTCAAACGTTAAGGAATCAACATGACTACTCGTCAACAATTTCACAAAAAAGTAATGGGTGGCGGATCGACCATTTGGATGGCCGGCGCTTACGATGCACTTTCAGCCACCCTCATTGATCAGTCCAATTTTGATGGCATTTTCACTACGGGTTTTGGTGTATCTGCCTCTTTGTTGGGCACACCTGACTTAGAGATCTACACCCTCACTGAAAACTTGAATGTGGTCAACAACATTGTCAATGCCGTCAAAAAACCAGTGGTCGCTGATACCGATACTGGCTATGGCAACGTGATCAATGTCATGCGAACCGTTCGAGACTTTGAAAAAGCAGGTGTTGCTGCACTGATTTTGGAGGACCAGCGTTCTCCAAAGAAGTGTCCCGCTGCTGCGGCAGAGTTTCCAGTTTTGCCCATTCAAGAAGCTACCGCAAAGATCAAGGCAGCTGTCGATGCCCGCAAAGATCCGCACATGATCATTGTGGCTCGAACTGATGCTGTCGATCCGAATGAGGCCATTGATCGCGCTTGCGCCTATGCTGCAGCTGGGGCCGACTTGATTCAACCCATCTCTCGCTCATTCAAGGGTTTTGAAGATTTGATTAAATTGAAGACCCTGTGCCAGCGCCGTCTTTCACTGCAACTCATGGAAGGCATCTGGATGGGGGACCTTACCAAGGAACAAGTGGAAAGTGTTGCGGCTTTTGCCACTTATCCATTGGTCCCTATGATGTCAGCTATCCATGCCATTCAAACCAACTTGAACGGCCTGCATGCCTCGAAATCATTTGCTGGCTGTAAAGTTCCTCAAACCAATATGAAGGACTACAAGGAACTGATTGGGTTTGAGCGAATACAAGATTTGCAAAAACATTATGAAACGATGGTGTTTGATTCAAGTTCACATCAAAAAGCAGCTTAACAACATAGAACCTGTCGTAATTTCGGGTTCTTGAAAAATCCCATTTGATGGCTTGGCTTCAAGTCTTGAATCAAATGGGATTTTTATGTTTCAATGATCCAATGCAATCTGAACTCATCAAAGACCAGACGCTTCAAACTCTGGTCGATTTCATCGAACTTCAAAACCAACTCCCGCTCTCAGAGACCGAGTTTCATGACTGCCAACGCCGGCTGATTGACGCCTTAGGATGCGGTCTGGCTGCGTTCCATCAAACGGCCTCTACCCACGCCAGAACGCTTGCCATTCAGGAAGCCCCGAGTGGCGTGTGCACATTGATCGGTACTCAACATCGCACCAATGCCAGCATGGCAGCCTTTGCGAACAGCATGATGATGAGATTCCTGGACGGCGCCGATACCTACCCCGGCGGCGGTGGTCATCCAAGCGATTGCTGGGCAGGGCTCCTGGCGGTGGCACAGCAACAAAATCAAAACATTGGGCAATTGTTCAAAGCCGCCCAATTGGCCTATGCCGTCTTCCACAATTTGTTCGTTTCTGCACAACTTCGGAACAAAGGTGTTGACAACGCTTTCTACGTCACCCTTGGTACAGTGACAGGTTGCGCTTTGCTGATGGGGCTTAGCCCCGCTCAAACAGCACACGCTATTTCATTGGCAGTTGTTCCCAATGTGTCGCTGGCGGTTGCAAGAACCGGCGCATTGTCGATGTGGAAAGCCGGCGCATCGGCCAATGCCAGCCGAAATGCAGTCTTTGCGATTCAGATGGCGGCTGTAGGCATCGAAGGTCCAGCAAGACCATTTGAAGGGCAGAAAGGACTATGGGATTTAACAGGCCCTTTCCAGCTGGCATCATTTGACCTCGGGCCTACTGATTTGCCTCGGATGGAAAGAGCCCACATGAAACAGTTCCTTTGCGACTACCACTCGCAAACACCTATTTTGGCTGCCCTTCAACTGCACGAACAATTGAAGGGTGAAAAAATTCAAACCATCAAAGTTCATACCTATGCTTTTGCCCATGATGAAGTCGCAAGTGGCCCTGAGAAATGGGCGCCACGAAATCGTGAAACTGCAGACCACAGCATGCCTTGGATCGTGGCAGGTGTTTTGCAAACGGGTCATTTTGGAGAGCATCTGTTTAGCGAAAAACAGCTGAAAGATCCAGCCCATCTTGAATTGACTCTCAAGGTCGAGGTAGAAGAAGATCCCAGTTTCTCGCTCAGATTTCCTAACGAAGTGCCCTGCCATATTCAACTCACAAGCATTTCAGGACGACAGTTAGAAGCTCGAGTTGATCTTCCCCTGGGTCATCCCAATCGCCCCATGCCAGACAGCGCGCTGAATCAAAAGTTCATTGAATTGACCCAACCCGTTTTAGGTGCGCATGCCCAGACTGTTCTGAATAGCCTGTGGGCCGCTAACGCTACTCTTCCTATTGACGAATTTTTAAAGCCCCTTACATTACCTCTTTCAACCCACCCTTGAATAATCAAATGACATTGAAAATGAAAAATCTGCATCGCGTCTTTGCCGCTTTACTCGCATCAGCCATGAGTTGCTCATTCAGCTGGGCGCAAAACTTCCCAGAAAAAACCATCACGTTGGTCGTGCCATTTGCCGCCGGCAGTGGCACCGATGCCGTTGCAAGACAAGTCGCTCAAAAATTATCTGAACGCTTAAAGCAACCCGTTGTGGTCGACAACCGTGCAGGCGCCAACGCACAAATTGGCACCGAATACGCAGGAAAAGCTGCGGCAGATGGCTATACATTGCTCATGACAACCGCCACATCCCATTCGGCCAACCCCTTCATGTACAAGAGCCTTCGATACGATCCCATCAAAGACTTCACACCCATTGCCCGTGTGGGCATCATGCCTTTTGTGATGGTCGTCAAGCCCAGCATGCCCGCACGCAACATGACAGAGTTTGTGGCGTATGCCAAGCAAAATCCTGGGAAAATTTCCTTTGCATCGCCCAATGGCACATCCTTATTGGCTTCCGAGGCCCTAGGAAAAATGGCGCAATTGGACTTGATCAATGTGTCCTATAAATCAGCGCCCCAAGCCATGACAGATTTGCTGGCAGGTCACATCGACTTTTATGTGGTTGATTTTTCACTGGCTTTGCCGCAAATTCGCGCGGGCAAAGTTCGGGCTCTCGGTTTGGCAAATAACCGTAACTCTCAGTTATTACCCGATGTGCCGCCCTTGGCGCAGACCATTCCGGGTTTTAACCTGCACGCTTGGAACGGCATTTTTGGTCCCGCCAACATGCCCAAACCCATTGCTGACAAACTGGCTGCAGAAATACAAGCAGTTCTGGCCGACCCTGAAACGCAAGCCAAGTTAAATGGCATCGGATTTGATCTTTTACCATCTCGCTCAACCGATGAATTCAAGGCTTACGTGGCCGATCAACTTCAAGAATGGGGCCAGATGATCAAACTTGCCCGCATCCAACCCGAATAATGTAATTGGGGTCAGATCAATATTGTTGAAAACAATGTTGATCTGACCCCAATTACTTTTTCAAAGCCTCACGCTCTTTCTCGTACTTGTCATAATTTGGCAGGTCTGCTGGTTTTTGGCTGGTGCCAGTTGTTTTGGCTCGGTCATGCCCACGAACGCCTTCGTAAACAGATTCTGGCGAGACATAAGCACAGCCACCAATTAAAACAAGCATACAGGCCACCCCGACAACTGATGCGATGAATTTAAAATGACAAGCCATATGTTTCAGGTCTTTCTGATGACCAGGGATTTTTGAAGCCCTATTTTCGCTGACAGCAACGTAAAATATTCAAATGAATACTTCGCTCCCCCAAAAAATTTGGACAAGTCTCCTGATTTTGGTCATTGGCTTGGCACTTTTATTCTCCCTTTATATCTATGCGGCTTTCTCTTGGAGCTACTCCAAAGGCGAACGTGCCGGCTTTTTGCAAAAAGTATCCAACAAAGGTTGGATTTGCAAAACTTGGGAGGGCGAGTTGTCCTTGATCGCCATGCCGGGCGTTGCACCCGAGAAATTTTTATTCACGGTGAGAGATGACGCCGTCGCAGAAAAGCTCAATGCCGCCGCAGGCAAAAGGGTGACATTGAATTACGAACAACACAAAGGCTTGCCCTCCTCTTGCTTTGGAGACACAGATTATTTTGTGGTGGGTGTGACTGAAATTGAATGAAAACTGAAATCATGAACGCTAACATTTCCACCGACCCTGTTCTTGAAGTCAAGGTTCATCTGGCCGCAGCATTGCGTCTTGCCGTTCTAGATGGCTTCGAAGAAGGCATTGACAACCATTTCACGGCTTGCGTACCAGGCAAAAAAGACCAGTACTTTGTATTGCCGTTTGGCCTGCATTGGTCTGAAGCGCGTGCCAGCGACATGATGATTTTCAATGAGGCGGGAGAGACCCTCGAGGGAGATGGCGTGGTGGAACTTTCAGCTCAAAGCATTCACGCCCCCCTTCATCGCATTGCGGGTGCTCAAGTTGTGTTGCACACACACCAGCCATGGGCGTTGGCACTGAACATGTTACAAAACAACCGCTTGTTGGCTTCGACACAAACAGCCGCTTTTTTCCATCAACGTATTGCGTACGATGACCATTACACCGGCTTGGCAACTTCCACCATTGAAGGTGAAAGATTGGCCAGTATTTTGGGCTCAAAATCTGTCTTGTTCATGAAAAACCATGGGGTGGTCACCGTCGGCAACACCGTTGCCCAAGCTTATCGACGTCTGTACAAACTTGAACGTGCTTGTAAAACACAAGTATTGGCCATGAGCACTGGGCAAGCCTTGAATATTTTGTCTGATGACGTCATTCAAAAAGTCCTCACCCCGAGCACTGAGGACCGACACCCAGGGCCCTTGCGCGAAAAACTCTACTTCGAAGCCATGATGCGCGTCCTAGACCGCGCCAACCCCGGCTACGCCGACTAATTGGGGTCAGATCACAATTGTTTTGAGCTACAGTTAGACCTCATGTCCAAAGAGGTGCTTTGTGAGTTCACCATTGCTTTCTGTATTGAAATGGCTAGACGCCACGGATTTAAACAAAGAACCTCAAGTTCTTAACCACGCCAAATGGCTGGTACTGGACACCATGGGTTGCGTGATGGCCGGCCTGAAGGCCAAGCCTGTAGAGGCATACATTCAAAATGCAATGCTGGCAGAGGCTGGAAATTTTAGGTTTGAAACAACCCAAACCCAGGGTCTCTCAGCATCCAATGCAGCCATGGTGCTGGCAATGGCTGCTTGCTGGGACGAGGCCTGCGAGGGTCATGCCGGTGCCCATGGTCGACCTGGGGTGGCGGCTTTGGCCGCCCTCATTCCTTTTTCATCCAAACTCACCTACGGCCAGTTTCTCAAATCATTTGTAGTCGGTTACGAAATTGGTGCACGCATGGGCGCCAGTTTGAGAATCAACAAGGGCATGCACGTTGATGGCAACTGGCCTGCCCTGGGAGCTGCTGCGGCGGTAGCGCACGCATTGCGATTGCCGCCTCATCAAATTGCAGAGGCTGTAGAACTTGCTGCATGTCAAATGCCCATGAGCCTGTACCTGCCTATTCGATCAGGCAAGACTGCGAGAAATACATACTTAGGCCACGCCGCGCAATTGGGTCAAAACGCAGCCATGGCTGTTGCCAGCGGCGTTACCACACCCTCAGACGCTGTTTTTGAATATGCCAAAGTGGGTCTCGGCAAGCAAGCTTTGCCCCTGGATGCATCCGCTCAATTTCATATATTGCAAGCTTATTTCAAGCCCTATGCAGCCGTACGGCATGTGCACTACGGTGCCTTGGCAGCTCATTCGCTTCAAAACAGCTTTGAGTTAAAAAATATAGACCGAATGGTTCTTAACATTTACGAAGAAGCCACCCTCTACTGTGGTAATCGCGCTCCTAAAACGCCCTTAGAAGCACAGTTCTCATTGAGTTTTGGAATTGCCGCTATGTTGAAATGGGGTCGACTTGATCCATGGGTGTACCGTGAGCCTCAATTTCACAACGCTCAACTTATCAGCCTAGAAGCTCAAGTGGCTTTTGAAGTCAACACTGCGTGGACTCAACAAAATATCCGGGCCGCTCATCTCAGCGTCTATCTAAAAGATGGTACAAAGAAGACGAAAGAAATTTTGGCTGTTCCCGGTGATCTTCAAATGCCTTTTACAAAAGACGCTCTGATTGAAAAGTTTGTGACCTATTGCCAAGGCAGTTTGTCCAAGGAGCAGGCAAAATCTTGGTCAATCGAATTGCTTGAGGCAACTCCAAACCAGCAGCCATTTCCGTTCTGGAATTAAACCTTTGGAGTTTTAAGACATGTTTAAAAAGTTTTCGCTTTCTTTGTTGGCCTTGCTAATGTGCTTGTTCGCTTTCAATGCGCATTCTCAAACTTCAGATTTTCCCAACAAAGCGGTGCGCATCGTCGTGCCATTCCCACCTGGCGGTGCCACTGACATCACCGCCCGCGTTGTAGCCGAAAAACTAAGCACCAAATGGGGGCAACCAGTGGTCATCGACAACAAGGCCGGTGCAGGCGGCAATGTGGGTTCAGACTTGATTGCCAAATCTGCACCCGATGGCTACAACATTATTCTAGGGGTGACGGGTTCTCATGCCATTAACTTGTCTTTGTACAAGAAGATGCCCTATCACCCCCTCAACGATTTTGAACCACTCACCCAAGCGACTATTTATCCCAATGCCATTGTGGTGAACCCCCAAGTGCCCGCCAACAATTTGACGGAACTCATTGCTTTGCTGAAAAAAGAACCCGGCAAATTGGCATATGGCTCAGATGGCAATGGCACGGCGTCCCACCTTGGGATGGAAATTTTGAAATACAAAGGTAATTTTCAACTCACTCATATTCCTTACCGCGGTAGCACACCCATGATCACCGATTTGCTTGGCGGCACCCTCATGATTGGCATCACCGGCTTACCCGCTGTTCAACCCCACTTGAAAGCTGGCAAACTCAAAATGATTGCCATCACAACCGCGCAACGAGCCCCCGGGACTCCCGACTACAGAACAGTCGCTGAGCAAGGCGTTCCCAATTTCAATGCGGCACCTTGGGCTGGCTTTCTTGCACCCAAAGGAACGCCTAAACCAGTGATCGACAAACTGGCGAAAGACATCGCAGAGGCGCTCAAGCAGCCGGACGTGGTTCAGAAAATGAATGAGCTGGGCAGCACCGTCGTTGGCAATCGCCCTGATGAGTTCCGACTGTTTTTAAATCAACAAATTGAAATGTGGGCAGAAGGTGTGAAAATTTCAGGTGCCACCGTGGACTGAATCATGGCCAAGTTAGGTAACTTTCCACCCAGTGGCGACTATGCATTTCCATACCGCGATTTGGTGAACGCTCAAGTATTGGTCACAGGGGGCCGCGGCACCTTGGGAAACGCATTGTGCCAAGGTTTCGCCAGTCTGGGGGCCAGGGTGTGGTCCCTGGACATGTCGGCGATTAACTCAAACGATCCTGTAAACCCTCTCATCCAACAACGCGTTGCCGATGTTCGTCAGCGCAACACATTGGTCCAAGTACAAGAAGAAATCGCTCAAACAGAAGGGCTTGATGTTCTGATCAATGCACATGGACTGCAATTGCGATCTGATTTTGCAGACTGTGATGAAGAAACGTGGATGACACTCACTGACGTCAATCTCAATGGCGTCTACAGATGCTGCCAAGTTTTTGGCGAACCTATGAGGTCGAGAGGAGGCGCCATTGTGAGCATTGGCAGCGTGAATGGCGTGGTGGTTTCCGGCAAAGGTACCCCCTACGGCGTGCAAAAGGCTGCGGTATCGCACATGACCAAAATCATGGCTGTTGAGTGGGCTCCACTGGTCAGAGTGAACGCCATTGCACCCACCGCCATTCCTTCTGGCATGACCAAAGATCTTTTTGCCAATCAAGACTACGTGCGAAATAAAACTGAGAGCATTCCACTGAAAAGAACCGGCACCGAAGAAGACATTGTTCACGCCGTGATGTTTCTGGCTTCTTCTGCCTCAGGTCTTGTCACCGGTCACACCCTCATGATGGACGGTGGTCTCTCCCTTATTTAAACTCAGCAATCTGTGCAATGGACGCCATCCCCCTCTTCCCCCTGTCACATGGCCTGTTTCCAGATGGCATGCTGCAATTGCAAATTTTTGAAGTTCGTTACTTGGACTTAATGAAGCGCTGCTATCAACAGCAAAAGCCATTCGGTGTGGCGTGGCTCAAAGAAGGCAGCGAGGTTCAAGTGCCAGGCCAAGTTCCCCTGCTGCACAAATATGGCTGTTTAGCCCACATCCGAGAAATGCAACAAGTTCAGCCAACGCTCTTTCACGTGCTTTGTCAAGGCAGTATGCGATTTGAAATGCATGAGGTTGAAGCTGGACAGTATGGGGTTTGGCAAGGAAGCGTGACCTACTTGCCCCAAGACCCAGAAATTGAAGTACCCTTAAACTTGCAAGCCTTGGCTGATAGACTGGGCAAAGTGATTTCTTCTGCACAAAAACAAGGCGTGATGGATCAGTTGCCCATTTTTCCGCCCTACCAACTCGACCAATGCGGCTGGCTGGCAAACCGATATGCTGAGGCCATGTCATTGAACGCTGATCAAAAAATTAAACTCCTTGGCGAGTCTGATCCTTTGAAGCGACTTGAGGCTGTCTCTCGCGCGATTTTAGACTCTTAAGAAATATCCGAGCATCCTGCTTGATCTTGATTTGGAACATTAATGGCCATCGATAAAAAAAGAATTCTCAAGCACCTTCAAACAGAAGTTTATTGTCGCCTGGGTATTTCACCCGTTCATGGCATCGGTGTATTTGCAATTCGAGACATCCCCAAAGGCGTCAAACCTTTGGTCAGCTTGCTCAAAATAAAGGAGTTTGCATTTTCCAAAAAAGAGATCAGTCAACTTCCAATCAGTGTGAAAAAAGAAGTGCGGATGTTCTGCTATTACGACAAAGATGAGTACTTCATCCCATCGATTGGACTTAATGCAATGAACATGGCTTTTTACATGAACCATTCAAAAAAACCAAATACAAAGTACTTGAAAAATAACGAAATTATGACCTTGAGAAAAATCAAGGCCAATGAAGAATTATTTTTTGATTACGACCAAGCGTTCGACGAAAAACACACCTTTGAATGATTTACAGGGCATTTTAAAATCAGTGTGGCCTGTCAATTTTGTTCCAAACATCAGGTGTGAAATCTGTGTGCAATGGAGAAGTCATATCGAGCGCTAAAGGGTGATCTTCATCGGTCATCGCGACGGCAAAAATGGGCTCAAAATCAGTGACGAATAAAGCCTTATAACCATAGTCATCTACGGGGCCTAAATTGTAAAAATGGTAGCCATTCTGAGCGGCCCATTTAGAAACCAATAAACATGCAAAAATGCCCGGCGATCTATTTCTATAAAGTGGATTCCATTGACAGAAACTGCCATAGACTTGTTTGCGCTCTGGCAACAAAATGGAGACATCTGTCAGCACCAAGTCGCCTTCTTCAGAAAAGGCGCGAATAATTAAGACCTCTAAATTTTGAATGTAATCAATAAAACCCGTGACTTCGTCAGGGTGAATATCGTAGGCTTCAAAATGTACACCGCCCATTTCATAGACATCGTCCACAGATAAAGTCTGCCCAAGGACGACCGTTTCGGTTACCCGAAGTCTTTTGCATAATTTCTCTAGCTCTTTGAATTTTCTTTGTCGTCTTGGCTCAGTCCAAAAAGCTTCATCAGCAACGTTCACCAATCCATATTTGTCTTTGATCGGCACACCATAAGGACTTTCAGGCGGAACGGCGTAAACGATGAAGGGTTTAGAGGCCATGTTCAGCATATCAGGGGTGACATCGATATACGGGCACAATGCATCCCAGCGAGAGGTGTAGTAAAGAATGTCTTCGTGGTAACTCTCTACGCACAAATTATCTTGATTCCAAGTCTGGTAACCTACCCTCATTTCACCCAGTTCTTGGTCAAGTTCTAGGCTTTCCACTTCAGCGACAAGATCCGCACTTCTGCTATCACTCATGTTAGTTTTTCTTTAAGTGACTTGGTTGAGTCAGTGGGACCAAATCAAAGAACGCCACATCTACATCACGATTTCTACTTAAGAAATTAACATCTGCAATTTCCTGATTTTTCAGCAGCTCGTTCATTTCTCTCATGTGATTCGATGCATCACTGTTTGAATCTTTAAGCTGTCGCTTGTATTCAGGGAGTAATGGGCAAGCTGCATCAAATGAATATTTCTGAGTGTTTGGATCAAACGACAGGGGGTAGAGCTTACAACTCAAGGGTTTCCGATCCCCTAATTGACAGCCTTTTTCTCCCAGATACTCACACTGATCCTCTATGCATAAATGCCGAAACAACTTGGTTTCCTTGTGTGTCAGCGTAATCTCGAGGGGGCCAAAGCCCGGATCGACATGACAACAACTTTGACACTCAGCGCAATGATCGAAAAGCAAGCGTGAATTCCTAGAAATTGGTCTTTAATTTTCTTGCATTATGTATCAATCAACTTGTCTATAACAACAAAAATATCATTTAATCATTCAGCTTGTAAGTTCAAGCTGGACAGGACAGGTTGCCCATGTCTTTTTTGAGGTAGCGGCAGTGAGGGGGTTTAGGACTCTCTTTAAGGATTCAGCCAATCAAAGCGGGGGCAGAGATATCCCCAACTCTTTCAAAATTTTTTCAGTGTGCTCCCCTAATGAGGGAATCGCGTCCATTCGATAGTCAAAAGAAGTTTGGCGCCCCGGGGGCAGCAGGGCTGGTAAATCACCAGACGGAGAAGGCACGTTAACCCAACGTTCACGGGCTTTGAGTTGAGGATGCGACCATAAATCTGACATGCTGTTCATTTTTGCATTGGCAATCTGAGCGATTTCCAATCGTTTTATCACCTCAGGAACTGTCAATTTTGAAAAAACATTCAAAATGGTTTCTTCCAAGGCTTGCCGATTCTCATTGCGCTTGGCGTTGCTCTCGAATCTAGGATCTTGGGTTAAGTGCTCTTGCATCAAAGCGACCTTGCAAAACAGAGCCCATTCCCGTTCATTTTGTAAACCCAGCATCACAGTGCCCTGTTCGTCGAGACTTTGAAGACTTTGGGGGTCTAGTGCCCCGCCCACTTCAAAGGGCCCATAGGGGTAAATCGTAGCGTGCGAAGCGGCACTTCGCGGAGGCGGTGATGCCCCGTCCATGGCGTAATACATGGGAAATCCCATCCACTCACCAAGCGACTCCAACATAGAGACATCGATGTGAGAGCCCTCGCCTGTTTTATCGCGATGAATGAGGGCTGACAAAATATTACTGTAGGCGTACATTCCTGCGGCAATGTCGGCGATGGAATTGCCACTTTTGCTAGGGCTGTCAGGAGTGCCGGTGATGCTCAAATAACCTGCTTCACTTTGGATCAATAAGTCGTAGGCTTTTTTATCACGGTAGGGGCCGTCTAGGCCATAACCAGAAATGTCACAAACAATCAATCTAGGGTTGTGCGCTCTCAATGTTTTGGCGTCCAGACCCATGCGGGTCGTAGCGCCCGGGGCCAGATTTTGCACAAGCACATCTGCTTTGGCAATCAAGGCTTTCAGTACATTGAGATGATCTGGATTTTTTAAATCAAGGGCCAAACTTTCTTTTGAACGATTCACCCACACAAAGTGGGAGGCCTGTCCCCTTGCACGTTGGTCGTAAGCTCTTGCGAAATCACCAACCTCTGGCCGCTCTACTTTAATCACACGAGCGCCCAAATCTGCCAATTGTCTTGTGCAGAAGGGGGCGGCAATGGCATGTTCCAACGAGACCACGGTGATGTGATCTAGAGGTCTAGCAGGCATACAACTTTTTAACGTAACGGGTCTAAGCTCAGTCAGCGTAGACACCAGCAGATCGAATCACTGGACCCCATTTGTTAATTTCAGACTGAAGCCATGTGCGAAGACCTTCTGATGTCTGTTTAGAATCTGGCACAATTTCAGCACCCAAGTCAGCCATTCGATTCACAAAGGCTGGATCCTTCAGAGCAACTCTGACGGCCGAGCCAAACTTTTCAATGTTGGCAGATGGCGTGCCCTTAGGGGCATAAATACCGTGCCACACAATGACTTCAAAGTCTTTCAGGCCGCCTTCAGTCAAGGTTGGAGCATCTGGCAAAGCACGAATGCGTTGCTTGGTCGTGACACCATAAATATTGACGGTGCCCGCCTTGATGTGCTGAGTGGTTTGAGTGGTTTGATCACACAAAAGATCGACCTGCCCGCCAAGTAAGGCATTCAGCGCTGGTGCAGTGCCTGAAAAAGGGACTGTGGTCAAGTCAACGCCCATCGCCTGCTGAAACAACATGCCGCACAAGTGCGAGACAGCACCTAAGCCTGCATTGGCCAAGTTAATTTTTTTGGCGTTGGCTTTCACGTAGGCACTGAGCTCTTGCATGTTCTTGGCAGGCAAATCTTTTCGACTGATGAGCGTCATGGGCACATCCACAGCTTGACTGACATACTCAAAGTCCGTCATGGGATTGAATGACAATTTTCTATAAAGGGCGGGTGCCGTCGACATGCCGTTGTGATGAATGAGGAAGGTATAGCCATCGGGTGCAGCCTTGGCCACAAAGCCAGCCGCCAAAGTACCCCCAGCACCCACCTTGTTCTCAACCACCACAGTTTGGCCTAAAGTTTTGCTCAAATTTGCCGCTAGGGTGCGTGCCACAATGTCGGTGGGGCCACCTGCAGCAAATGGCACCACCAAGGTGATTGATTTGGTGGGATAGCCTTGGGCAAAAGCACCAAAGGGCACCAACAGAAGAGCCAGACTCACGAGAAAAGAAGAAATAAATTTCATTTTGCGTCATTCCCTGTCAATTAAAGCGGTGTCACTGGCGAGTGACTCTTCCCATGATAATGACCCTTTTTTGGCTGCGCAATCCGCTAAGCGCCTATTTAAATGACTGTTTACCCTAATCGACTCAAACTGCGACTCGTTCATTGTCAGGCGCGTCAAGGTCCAGGCTGGGCTCAATCAAGAAATGAGCGGACTCGATTTATCAGAAGATCTGGCACTTCCTCAGCAATGTAATGGCCGCATGGCAAGGCTTCACCTTTGACATTTCGTGCCAGCTTAGCCCACTCTTTCAAGGGTTCAAAACATTGATGGATCACGCCCTGATTACCCCAGAGCACCAACAGCGGATGTTCTAAAGAATTGCCCTGATTCAGGTCAAATCGGTCATGGACCAAGTCAATGCCGGCTGAGGCGCGGTAGTCTTCGCAAATGCCATGTGCAGCACCAGGCAATTCGAGACATCTAACATATTCAGCCAGCGCGCGTGAGTCGAAAGGCGTTAGACCTGCACTTCTCCTTCCCAGAATATCTTTCACGTAGGCATTGGGATCAGCCTCAATGAACCTCTCTGGCATGGGCGCTGGCTGAATCAGAAAAAACCAATGCCAAT
>Ga0114974_10000399_pt1 | contig 36939 bp, 38 predicted proteins | sample S_130206_EF_Meta_FD_87318 | JGI IMG/M metagenome (GOLD analysis project Ga0114974, IMG submission 87318) | Freshwater microbial communities from Lake Simoncouche, Canada to study carbon cycling - S_130206_EF_MetaG | ecosystem: Environmental > Aquatic > Freshwater > Lake | place: Lake... | reverse complement strand
TTTTCTTGATAGTATGTCAGATTTTTGTCAATACGCTTCTGGTGGTTATTATTGTATTGTAAGGGGGGGTAGATTCTACGTGTTCGATCCAACCACTGGAAGGGCTCCAAATACTCAATATAACACTACGGCCTTGAATGTTCCAGTAATGAGTGATGTTCAATTTTTAATACCAGATCCATATAATAGAGGAGGGCTTATGATGCTAGATAGACAAGGTGATCCCAGTTCAGGCCATATATCTTTTTGGTTCAATAACAATATGGTATGGAGCCTTGACCGATGGAACAAAGATAGTCGATTATTTAGTTATGCTGGTACTTGGATTGATGGGAAAATTAAAAAAATTATTACTAGCAGAAATTATTACTATATTTTAGATAATGATGGGAATTTATATTATTATAAGTGGGTGATTATAACATCTAAATCGCAGTTTCCATGGGGTCTCTCTGCAGTAAATGCACAAAGACCAGGTAATAAAATTACAGATGTTTATTATTCTACAATTTTAGAGCAAGTTATGATATCAGTTGATAGTGAAACTATTTATGTATCTGGTGATGTAGGTAATATAACATCATGGACTAAGGTTTCTTTAATTACAGTAAATGGTACAACTATTACTAATTCTGTTCCCGGCGATAAATATTATTTTGGAGCAAACAGATTTTATATTTTTGCTCAATATCTAGATACTGCAAATAAATTAAGATCTTTTGTGACTAGTTGGGATAATACTAATAAAACAGAAGCTGCGGCTATAAAAGCTTACCAAGATAGTATTACGAAATACAATACAGATGAGGCTACATACATTAAATATTACAACGATACTTATCGTTACACAGTAGCACAAGATCTAATTAATTATAATAATTGGCAAGATTCATTAAAAGCTACAATACCTGGAGATGCTTTAAAAAGTTATATGCCAAGTAGTGGTAGTCAAAATGATGTAACTGTGAATAAATCAAGATTAACAACTAAATACAACAGTTTAAATACAGAAATTACAAGTTTAAATGCTGCAATAGACCTTCTAAATAAAAACACTTTAGATATACTCGACCCAATTTACAATGCTTATATTTCTTGCCTTGATTTAACAATAAATTTAGCTACAGCACAAAATTTAACAGATGTCAGTAAATCAACTGTTTATACAATCCAGGATTTTCAATTAAAATATTATGTTACATCTAATAGAGATTTAGTTAAATTGTCAGATCCTCTTCCAGTTTTTTCTGCAGGTAGTTCTGGATACAGTTATAGTTGGTGGGTTATTACACCTTTATCAGGAACCATTGTTACATTACAGAATGTATTTAAAAACAGTAATGAAGCTAGTTCAGGAAGTTATTTATGTGTTATAAATGGTGTTTTAACATTTTCTAAAGATTCTTCTGGAACAAACGCCCAGTGGGATAAAATACCTGTAACAGGTCAAACAAATAAATTTACTTTGCAAAATGTAGCATCAAAAACTTATTTAGGTAGAAATGGTTTATTACTTTTTTTAAATCCAAGTATCTCATCTGCTATACAATGGACAATTGAGCCTCAACAACAAAATATAAATCCATATTTACTTGTTAAAAATATTTCATTGGCTTATTTAAGTAACTTATATAATACAACATTAACAAATACTATTGGTCCAAATCAAAAAGACGTACTAAATAAATATGACACGTTTATAACAAAGGCTGTTAGTTTTTTCGGATCTTTATCATTTAAAATCACAACAATTCAGGTAACTATATCACCAAATCAAGTAGAAATTAATACAGCTTTAGTTTCAGTATTAAATGACGGATCAAAATATGAAAATTCATTCGAATCAAATTTACAAATTCAAACAAATGTTTATTTTTTTACGATACTTTCAAATTTATATTATTACCAAAATCAAATATGGGTAATTAAAAATGAAATAGATGTTCTAAACAAAAATTACAAACAAATAAATGCATTTTTATCAAATGCTCAAACAGTCATTAAAACCTTTGTAGATAATTCACAAAGTTATGCATCAAGTGCTCAGGCGTATGCAACAGAAGCAGAAACATTTGCACTCCAAAATACAGAATATAATTATGAAGAAATCGATGAAAATTTTATTATAAATTTAGCCGATCGTGTTAAATTAAATAAAACAAAATCGAAACAAATTGATAATCAAAGCAAAGATATTAGTACAATTGCCGATAAATCTGATGATTTAATTACAACTTTACAAAAATACATCCCAACTGTAGAACAAACTCCTTCACAAATTGACTTTTTAATTGGTGATACTGTTTCTAAACTTTTGAAAAATACAGATAAATCAACAAAGCAAGTTTATTCCAGAACAAATATTTTAAGTATATCAGATAATACCAAAAATGCAATTTTAAATAAATATCCACAGCGCAATAATGAAACCGCAGATCAACAAAAATCACTCATTAATCAGAATTTTCCAAAAATTGATGGGTCCTATAACCAATTTGAAAATGAAAATTCCGATCAAAACAGTATAATTCCATATTCCAATCAAGCTACAACAAAAATTAAAAGTAACATAACAACTCAAGAAACTTCTTTCGAAATGAATGATCAAACAAAAGCAAAAATGATTAAACAGATTTCTACGAATTATTTTTTACCAACAAATTTATCAGGTTATGTTACTATTGCAATTGGACCCCAAGATACCTCAACAAATTATCTTACAGAAACTTCTGGTATAGTTTCATTTAACTTTACATTTTAGGTTTAATTTATAAAAAAAAATAATTAATTATTTAAATGAGTGCTATATGGAAAATAACCCCACTTGGTGGAAGTCTTTATATTTTGAGATCATTGACTAATCCAGAATATGCATTAAGTGTTAATAATACTAATTATTACCTTAATAAAATAAATCCTGGTTCTGAAACAGATAATGAAAAATGGTATATTTACGGTATAAACCAAACAAGTAATTATGTATTTATGAATAAAGCAACAGGGCTAAGTATAACAAATTCAACTAATTCCAATTTAACAAAAAATCTATACAACAAAATAGACTCATCAAATTTTCTTACGATAAGTAATAAATCCATTTCAATTTCAAGTTCTAACCTAAGTGGAAAAATTACATTAAGTATAAATGGAAAATACCTAGATTACAATACTTTAACTTTTATTACACCAAGTTCTATATTACAAGGATTTACAAACCCCACTCTAGTATGGAATCTAACAAGTTTAGGTAATAGTGTATATATAATAAGATCGTTTTATAATAGTAATGCTTTAAGTGTAACTAACGGAAATATCTCAGTAAAAAATACACCAACCGGATCAGAAACAAATAATGAAAAATGGTATATTTATAATTCAACCGGTGGTTATATAATAACAAACGTAGGTACTCAGAAATCGATAACAAATTCAAATTCCTTGGAATCTTCAATTTTACCAACTACTGTTATTAGTATTTCTACAGCACCAACTAGTATTTTAGATAATAAGATCTTTAATTCATTCAATTTATCTGGTGTAACAAATTTAATACCAGTAACAAATTTAAATTCTTATCTTACAATTGCCAATGGAAATAATTATATTCAATACACAGCATCTGGTGTAACATCTGGCCCTACAACAGGTATTTTAAATAATGGTTATATCGCTCCACCAACTTCATTTTTATGGAACTTTACGTTAAATGGGACTTTATATACAATCAAACAGTATAACACAAATGGTTATCTGAGTGCTCTAAATGGGAAAAATGCTACTATTAATAATACTTTAACTTCAACTGAACAATGGTATATTTACAAAACACCAAGTTCTGGTACTGTTTTTGTTAATGCTGCTAATGGTCTTATTTTAAACAATAACGGGACATTAAGTACTGCTTATTCCCCTATCAGTTGTGATTTTGTAACAAATTTAAATACTTTAGTACCTGCAACAAATTTAAATTATAAATGTTATACCGTAAGTAACGGAAGTAAATATTTATTAGCACCAGGTTCTGGAGCTAATTTACCAACTTTCGGTAATAGCCCACCAAGTATAAATATATCCAATGCAATTAATGCAGCACCTATATTTGCATTCTGTCCAAATGGTTATAATACTTATTATTTGTCTTATTACAGTGTTTCTAATGCTTGTGTAAGTAATTCTATAGGTACCGCAATGAGCACTGGGGGATCATATTCTGGTAAAGCAACTGATATATTTAATGTTTATCAAACAAATACAGGATCTTATGTTTTAATGATCGGAAATAACTTTTTATCAACAAAAGGTACTTTCCAAAGTACAATTACTTCAACTGAGCTTTTTACTCTTACTAATGTAGTTACACTTATACCAAATGCAACATTACCAAGTGGAGTAACAGCATTTCCTGTACCAGGTCTTTTAAAATCAGTTTATACAATATCCAATGGAACAAATTCATTACAATCTCCTTCAGGTAGTGGTGTTAATCTAGGCACTGTTTTTACATTTGGTGCTACACCACCAGTTATAAATGATAGTGGTCTTAATGGAGGATCTAAAAGACCTTTATTTTATTTTACTTCTGCATCTTCTAGTACAAATAATAATTTTTTTATAAAATCACTAATTAATACATCAGCTACTGTAAGCGGTTACAATAGTCCAAATATTACTGCAAATAGCACGGCTGGTCAAGTTGATAGTGTATTGGCTTATCTAACAAGTACAGGGGGGTATGTTTTGATGAATCCTGTAAATAAAAACTTTTTATCGGCTACTGGTAAATGGGTTAGTAGTATTTCTTCAAGTGAAATGATGAATCTTACGTGGTATTATTACTACGTCTAAAATAAATTAAAATTGTTTTTACTTAAAAAATTTTAGTTTATTTAAAACAATGGATTGATGTATCGTTTTCTTATTGGTCTTTTAGAAGAATCCGATGGATTTGGAGAACTTGCTGAAATTGGTTGATCTGGTTGATTTAAAACTTCAGTAAATCTAGCTTCAATGAAATTTTTATAAATTAGAAAAATGACAACAATCGTTATAATTATTATTAAAAACATTACTTTATTAATAACAATTATTTTATTTTTTGGATTTTGTACATGCTTGTTGTTTTTATTTTTTGGAACTTGTCCATGCTTTTGCAGCTTCACTAAAAAGTTCTTTATGTGGTTTGTCGGTACCTTTTTTCTTTTCTTTAGCAATAAAGTCCTGTACAAAAATGTTATATTTTGACTTTTCCCTCGGTACTTTTTCCTTTTTTTGTTGAGTTGATCCCATTTTAGATTCAAGATCGCTTACGCGTTTAGCAAGTGCTTCCATTTTATAAGTTTAAAAGTTATAATTTTATTTAAATTTAAACGATAAGTTCCTTTGTTCTTTTAAGAAGAGCTTTACCTTCTTTAGATTTACCACCAACTGGTACAAATTCTCCAGAATCTATAATACCTTCATTAACAAGCTCTTTACGTGCTTTTTTCATAGCTTTTGCCCAAGCATCGCGGAAAGTTCCTTTCTTTTTACCAGCTTTTTGTTGTTTTTTACTTTTGTATCTAAAGTTGTCGTAGCCATCGTTGATTTGAACTATATCCTTTTTTATAAGTTCTCCCCTTGTTTTTTCAGCGGTTCCATGGAAAACTTCTGCCTTAGATCCATATTTCTTTTCAAAATCCTTCATTTATACTATCTTAGGTTATTTTTTTAAGTTTAAAAAATAAAATTAATAAAATAACTAAAATTAAATGGCCGATACTAAGAAAAAGAAACCTGAAAAGAAACAAAATAAAAAGAAACCAACTAAAAAGAAAAAACCCGAAGAAAAGCCAAAAAAGAAGAAAATAACAATAGAATATTCAAAACCATCTGTAGAACTTGATGAAAACAAGTACTCCGAAAAGGTAAATTCTTTACTAAATAAAATAAAAAGTCAAAATACAGACTTCGATAAAAGTTTAAGATTTTGTTGGAAAAAATAAATAAATTGCTTTATTAAGGGAGGTATGGATAATTGCAACGATTATAATCAATATTACACTGATGTAGTGGTTGATGGTAAAATAATGAACGAATTATGTTTTAAAGGAAGTTCGGTTTATCCTAAAATGAAAACGTTTTCAGTTAATAGTTTAAAAAATTACAACAGTAAAGACTACTACTCATGGATTAATGATAATTTTAAAGAATATTCCTTCCCAGAAGAAGATACGTTCAGTTGTGATTTAACCGATAATTATTCTTTAAAACAACAACAAAAATTCGCAGGTCGTATTTTTAATACATATTCAGATAATCGTGGAATGCTTGTCTATCATGGATTGGGATCTGGAAAAACCCAGACAAGTATTGTAATAGGAGAAGCATTTAAATTTAGAAATACTGAAGACGATCGTCCAATTGACAATAGAGCCGATACAAGAGTATTGATAGTTGTACCAGCTGCTTTAGTTGAACAATACTATTCTGAAATAATAGGTCGCATTGAAAATGGAAACATCCGTTCAGCAAGTGGGCAAATTTTAATTAATGGTGATCGACAATATTACTTCGATGCTGGTGTTCGTAGTGCTCTAGAGTCACTTTATAAAGAAAAGGTACTTTATGAAAAAAATGAACAAAAATTAAAATTCATAAATAATCAAATAAGGAATTTAATTGAAGAAGAACGTCTAAAAGTCGATATGGTTTATGAAATTCTAAGCCACGAACGTTTTTTAAATAGACTCTTTACTATTAAAGAAGGACAATTTGAAGAAAAGGGTTATCTCCAAAATCTTACAGTTCCCAATGGATTACTTATAATAGATGAAATACAAAATTTAGTAAGTGCAATAGGAACAAGTTATCGTAAGCTACTTTATGCTTTACGATACTACGCTGATAAAAATTTTAAAGTCGTTTTATTAACGGGAACTCCTATTTACGACAAGCCTTTTGAATTTGGTCTTTTAATGAATCTTTTAAGACCAAGGTTGTTATTTCCAGATGGACATGATGCTTTTAATGAAGTCTTTTTAGAAAACGGCAACATAAAAAATATAGAATTGTTTAAAATGATGTGTAGTAGTTATGTCAGTTATTTTAAAGGAGGAAATCCAGAGCTTTATCCATACAAAAAAACAATTTTGATGCATCATTCAATGAATCCTTATCAATATTCTGCTTATAAAGTAGCTCTTCTTAAAGAAGTTGATAGAGACAAACGTAATGAAGGAAATTCGAATGAAGATGATTTCTTAGTTAGAATGGCAAGTTCGGAATCTGTAAATGACGAAACTATTACAGGTATTTTTACTAATTCAAATTTATTTAGCAATATAGCATTTCCGGAGGCAAAATTAACAGAAGAAGAAAAGGAATCTCAAAATAGAGGAGAATCCATACTTAAGGCAGGTATTAGAGAATTTAAAACAGTTTTGAAAAGAAAGGCCCACGTCGATAGACAATCACCAGAAGATGTAAAAATAACAAGAATGTTGGGTGAAGTAAGTATTTATTCAAATAAGTTTTCAAAAGTTGCAGAGCTTATATTGAACTCAGAAGGAACAGCTTTTGTATATTCAAATTTTGTTTATTACGGAGTTGATGCAATGGCAATAGTTTTAAATTTCCTTGGTTTTACAGAGTTTCCAAATAACAGTGGTCTAAATGGATCCTACTTTATTTGGAAGGGTAAGGCCGATCCACAACAAATAATAAAGGCAAAGAAAATATTTAATTCTGCTGAAAATAAAGACGGTTCGCTTTTAAAAGTTATGTTTGGAACACAAACGGTTATGGAAGGTGTTGATTTTAAAAATGTAAGACAGGTTCATATTTTAGATCCATGGTGGAATGATTCTAGGATGCAGCAAATTATTGCTCGTTCAATACGTCTTTGTAGTCATAAAGATCTTCCTCCAAGTAAAAGAATAGTTGATGTTTTTATTCACCTTAGTACTCTTGGAGCTTCTGAAACATTATATTCCGTAAGTTTAAAAGGAAAATCAAATGTTAAATCACGTCTTATTTTAGACGACCCAACACAGAGTTCCGATAGATGGGTATTTAAAGAAGCGTATATAAAAATTGAAAATGATGAAATTAATATTTTCGATTCCCCAAATAAAACATTTAGAGCGAGTGAAATTGTTTCTTTTAGAAAATTACCTGATCCATATCTTTCAAAATCAATTGGTGGTCATAAAGGATTGGATTCAATGAGTGTTCAAGAATATATGTATTCTAGAGCTTTAAGAAAATTAAATTTAAATCGTCAATTTGAAAAGGCCATAAAAGAAGTTGCTATAGATTGTAAATTAAATAAAAATGGAAATATCATTCGTTTGGAAGAATACTATACACCCGATGCGATAAATGGAATGTATTTTCTTGAATATCTTAATTATTCAACGGGTGATAAATATACGCGTTTTGATAATAATTTATTTAACATTGAACAAATTTTAAATAACGTTGCAAAAAATTCAGAAGATCTTAATTTTAAAAATGTACTAACAAATGAAACATTTACTTTTAAAAAATCGCTTATAATTCCTGAAAATATCGAATGTGAAACAGGTAATTATAAATTTAATGAAAGCATACCCAAAAGTATTTTAAATTTAAGCGTAAATGCTCAATTAATACCCGCGTTAATGAAGATTGATATAAGAAATCTTAAACAATCGTTTTATGATCTACAAACAGGTAAAATAAAATCGACAGATGCCAATTTAAGTAAAAAGATTGATAAATTTATAAGTGAAGATTCAAAAAGCGAAAAACAAAAAATAATAGATAAATTTATTCAATTTGGTATAGGAGATCCAGAAACATGGAAACTGTATCCATTAAAATTATTAAAAGAAGAATATAGCAGATTTAAATTTAAAAGATAAAAAAAATATCGTAATTAATTATAATGGCCCCGTTACCTAAACTAAGTAGATCGGCATCCTGTAGAGGACGAGACACCACATCATTAAACACTTATATAGAGAACCCAGTTCTTGCAAAGAAGATGTTTGCAAATGCATTAGATACCAGTAATATTTTAAAAGATTTTACTGGTACGGTAGCTTTAAATGAGTGCATTTTTTCTTACCCTGATTCAGAATGGTATTCAGTTTTTTTACTTGATGAAAATGGAAATAAATTCTTTAATTATCGCGGAAAGACCGAAGCCCAACTTTATTTCAAATTAGCTTTAGCACCAAGTGGTAGAACCGCAAGTATAATTGAAGAAACAACTGATCGTCCAGCTGAATTGAATGATAAATTTAATTGTGTTATAAATCCTGAAAGCGGTGGATGTGTTTTGTACAAACCTCCCAAAGAAGTCAAAGAAAAAGTTGCAAAAGAACCTAAAGAACCTAAAGAACCAAGAGTTCAAAGAGCAAAGGTCTCAAAAGCAGGCCCTTCAGAAGAAATAAGCTCAGAACCTTTGTCTGAAGATATATCAGCACGCCTCGCTGTAATTAATTTATCTGAAAAAGCAACAAAAACTAAACAAAAGAAAAGTGTTTCTAGAGATTTTATTGAATCCATGGAATCAAAAACAGCAATAGTTGAATGGATGATAAATAATATGAATAAGGAAGACATCCTTGAATGTATCCGCAAGGGATCCCTTTCAGATTCAGAAAAAGCTAGAGCAGAAGCTGTAAGTATGGTTCCAGAAGAAATAGTTGAGTTAGCCCAACAGTTACCTAAAGACGAAGTAAGGAAAATGCTTCAAAGAATAACAAAGGAAGACATAATTAAGGACATCAACAGTAAATTTAAGGATCGTGATTCAAAGATCAATGGTATAAGTCAGCTTTGCGAAGGTGCTGGAAAGATCTACCGTATTCTTCAAACTAAGAGAGGGCCTGTGATGGTTGATAAGGATAATGAGCCTGTTGATATAGATGTAGCTCTTGATGAATGTGCTGCATTTGAGGCCGAACGTATTCGCCAAAGGATTGTAAGTAAATGGAAATCAGCTACTCGAATGGCACCTAGATTAGCAAAAGGTAAAATGCCAGTTGTTGAAGAACAAATAGATGAAGCTTCTGTTCCACAACTTACAGCTGAATCCATAATCAGTGAAATAGATGAAATTGACGACCCTGTTGCAAAAAAGAATGCTATAATAGCTCTTTGTGAAGAATGCGGATGGTCATCCAAACCAGGTAAGAGAGGAATACAGATTCTCGATAATGAAAATGAACCTGTATCTGACCAGGATGCTCTTACGGAGTGTGCTCAAATAAAGGCAGCTAAACTTTCGGGATTTGGTAGAAGAAGGCGAAGAACAACCCGTAAAAGGCCCCAAACTGTTTTCAAAAAGGCGGCTAAGAAGTGTAAGGGTAAGCCCAATTACATTAAATGCATGAAAAGGACTTTAAAAAAAATGTATTCATTTGGTAAAAAGAAAATTAATCCAAAGGCGAAGAAATACACCAGTGCAGCAGGTAGGAAGTCACCCGGTATTTCAGCAACATCTAAGCCAATTGGAACAGTTATGAAGGGATTGGATGGAAATATGTGGGTAATTAAAAAATCAAAAACCGGTGTAAAAAGATGGGTTAAAAAATAAAGTTAAAGGTAAAGAACTTTGATGGATAAACAAACTTTACAATCTCCCAAACTGGTAAATCCAAAAAATTTTAAAATAAGTATTCCTAAGGAAGTTCCTGAAATAATAAAAAAAAGTAATTCGTGGTATCTTAACGTTTTTTTAATTATTTTATTCTTGATATTTACTTTATTCTTTTTATACAACTGTAAATTTGGAATGTTTAAGACTATCGGCGATGAGCCAATGCCATACTCCCTTGTTTATAATAATGCACTTTCCGTTTAAAAGTAATAATAAAAATAAAAATGAAGTGTATAAATGGATCCATCTACAGGTGAAGGTGGAACAAAACTTCAAAAAAGGCAAAAAGCTGATCCCCAATCGAGTCCTCAAATGAACATGGGTCCTCCAAAACAACAAATGGCTCCACACTCACAACAATCAATGGACCAGCAACAAATGCAACAACAACAAATGCACCAGCAACAAATGTACCAACAACAAATGCAACAACAACAACAAATGGAAGCACCTCCAATTCAGCAAATTAGACAACCTCCGGTACCCAAAAGAGTATCGTTTCAAAGGGATATAGAACAAGTTGTAATACCAACACCAAGAGAAGTTAAAAGTAGGTTTGGAAATTCTTCAGGTTCCGATATTAAAAATTCATTGATAGTTGTTCTTTTATTTGTTATACTTAATAGTAAGATTATGTGGAAACAAATTTCAAGACTACCTTTGATGGGAAAAGTGGAACCAAGTATGATCGCCCTTATTGTAAATTCTCTTTTAGCCGGACTTATGTTTTTTTTGATAAAAACATTTCTTGTTAAAAATTAATTTGTTTAAAGAATTATTTGTTTTTAACTTAAAAAATGGAAACGGTAAGTTCAAAGGACGAATTACTTAGAATAAAATTGATAGATTTCTATAAAACTAAAGAAAATCTTGATGTTCTGTTACCAATTATTTTACAACAAACTAGGTTATCATTAAGATCACTTGATTGGTTCGTAACAAATTATTGTAAGAAAAACAATATTAATTATATACTAAAAAATGGAAATGAAGAACTTAGTTATTTTCCATTTAAAAGCTACAAGTCACAGCTTAAGGCTTACTCAAAAAAGTTTTGCGATCCATTTTGTAGAAGAGAACGTGTAATATTTGATTACCAAAATAATATTATACTTGATTTTAAGCAAAATGTAAAGTTATCACATAAAGAATATGTAATAACGACGATAGGCCAATTAAACTTTTTTAAATTTGCTATACAAAATGATATCATAAAATACGCTATCGAAAATATTACAGAAATCGAAAATGATATGAACAATACACTGAAGAAAAGAGAATCGGAGAAGAAGAATACAACTACCAATTTTATGGAAATTAAAAGTATCAAGCGTAAAGAATTAAGTATTCCTGGAAATAAAAGTGTTCATATTACAAGAATGAGCGCTGTAATAAAATTTGTATAATCTTGTGTTTATAGCGCACTAATTTTATTTTTTAATTTAAATTTCTAAAATGAAACTGATATTAAAAAATAAATGTATTAAGTATAAAATGAGTAAGTTTGAAAGTCTCAGTCCTCTTCGTAAATGGGTTATTTCAAACAAGTATTTTATTAAAACAAATGAATCTAAAGAGCGTAAATCGAAGGCGACGCATTTTTTATTGGATGGTGGTATATGGGAGATACCAAAAGGTTTTTATTTAGAATTTTTGAAGATACTTTCTATGGATCTTCAAAATGGTGAAAAGCATTACATAACTGAACTTAGAACACCTCTTTTTAGATTTATTTGTGATCTTGATTTTTACGATACTTCTGAAATTGTAAATATTGAAAGTTACGTTACACCAATTCAAGAAATTATAAATGAATTTTTTGGAGAAAGTTGTGTAATTATTTGTAGTACAGATACCAAACAGGTTAAAATAAATGAAATTGAACATACCAAAACTGGATTTCATCTTATATGGCCTAAATTATGGGTAAATGTAAATACTGCGAAGACTCTTAGAATTTTATTTATTGAAAAATTAACAAGTATCTTTGGAGAACGTCCTGAATTTAATTCATGGAGTGAAGTGGTAGATTTAGCTGTTTATGAAGACAATGGTCTCAGAATGGTTGGTTGTCGAAAGATCGGCTTTTGTAAAGGTTGTAAGAACAAAAAGGAATCTAGGGAAACTTGTTTAATATGCAACGGTACAGGGAAATTAGATGAGGGGCGTGTTTATAAACCGAAATGTGTATTAAATGGACAAACTGATTATTTTAAAACTATATCAACTGATTACTATGTGTTATTGTTGGAAACAAGTATTTATAATTATGCTAATGTATCTGAAACTAAACTTCAAAAAGATCTCCCTATTTTAAATTTAACAAAAAAGAAACAATCTTCCAAAAAGGAAAAGGAGACAAAGGATTCTGAAGATCCATTGGTAGCTAAAGTGGAAAATTTTATAAAGAAGAACTTCAAACAAAGTAAAATTAAAATTAAAAAACTCGTTAAAAGCGAAAATATTTATTTTGCAGAACCCGATGATAATTTTTGCATGAATGTAAATAGAAATCATACTAGTTCGGGAGTTTATTTTCAAATAAAACCATCAGGTGTATCACAAAGGTGTTACTGTAAAAAAGAATCAACCGATGGACGTTTGAATGGACCCTGTACTACTTTTTGTTCTAAGGAAATAAGTATTTCTAAAATACTTCAAAACGCTCTTTTTGGAATTGTTAAAAAAGAATCTAAAAAAGATCGTAAAATAAATAGCTACAACATTAGTCGTAATTCAAGTACATCTGCATTGGATCTTTCTGTAGCTGGTGTTAATTATATGTTTAATCCAAAACAAATATGTTTGGAAAACTGTAAAAATATTCTTTTCCAACTTGAAAAGGAACTTAAATAAGAACTTATATAAAAATAATTTATAAATTTATAAATAAAATGAGTGAATATGATTTAGAAGCAGCGATACATAGACTTAGAGATCTTGGTATAGATCCTTCAACTTTATACCAAGATTACTACAAAATACCACTTGAAAATGTAGATATTACCAAAGTGGAACTAGAACCCAATAAAAATAAAAAGGTTTCTAAACACACTGTTATAATTGACTCTAGGCAAAGAGACTATACAATTTACCCTACACCAAGTAATTATCTTATTAATTTAATGGAACCACATCGTAATGTTGAAAAAATAGAGCTTATAGCAGCAATGTTACCTAAGACAGAATATAACGTTAGTACTGAAAATAACCTTATTTTACTTACAATTAACGGTCTTACTCAAACTATTTATCTTACTGAGGGCCAGTATCTTATAGGTAGTAATCAAGCTGCTAGTAACATGTATATTACCGATGGATCTGCTGTAATTAATGGTCTTATGGCTGAAGTAATAAAAACATTAAATACACACCCTAATTCAGCTAACGCGTTTAATGTTTTTTTAGCTACAACTCCTCCAACAGTTGGTGGGACAGGTATTAATGCTGCTGTTTTAAATAGAGTCGTTATTACAAATAGCACAGTTGATTTCATTATAGACTTTACAAATACAAATTATAAGTTTGGAAGTCCATTTAGACTCTTGGGATTTCAAAAGCAAATTTACAATAGTTCTACAAGTGGGGTTATTTACGGATCAGACAATTTGGGTACATGTTCGGCAGCCGACCTTCAATCTGGTACTACATTTAATTTAGATATACCGAGTATTATAGGTATATATGATTATGATATGATAGACGATCCAGAATACATTATAATGAATATAGAATTTGGAAATAAATCATCCGATCGTATTGAAAGTGTCGATATAGCTACAAATCAAAAATTTGCAGTTGTTATTTATGATGCAAACGACCCAGACAATATTCAGACGTACAACAATAATATTAATTATGTTCAAAACCAATTTGATAGGCGTCCTGGTAGAATGAAGGCTCTAAAGGGTATGGACTTTGATAAAAAAATTATTGTATTTGAGCCACCGATTACAATTGAAAATTTTAAACTTACTTTCACTAAATATGATAACACCGATTACAACTTCCATAACAGAGAACACCTGTTGATATTTGAATTAGAAGTTGTTGATTTTGATGTTAAATACAGATACTAATCGGTTACAGATACTAATCGATTACCGTTAAGCTTATTTCATTTTTTTTTACAAAATTAAATTTACTTAAATAAATAAGTTTAAATTAAATCAGTGCTCAAGATTCATTTAAAAGAATTTAAAATGAATGTTGATTTCTGCAATACAAAAGCTTACCTTGTTGATTCAGATGATCTTAGAGAAAAGATTATGTTAGAATGTGATGCTCTCTTTGGTTTTAAACTAAAAAGGGGTTATTTTCCAGGTTCTCAGCCAGTGGCAGTTGAGCGAAAAGATCTTGAAAACTTAAAATCTGGGTATATGGTTTGCGAAAAGACAGATGGTGAAAGAGCTGTCCTTTTACTTATAAATATTAATAATAAACCAATGTGTTTTATTATTAATAGAAATAATGAACTTTATTTTATGGATCTTTCATTTAAAAAAGAAGTATTTGAGGGAAGTGTTTTTGATGGGGAAATTATAAAAACAAAAAAAGGAACGTGGAATTATCTTATCCATGACTGTATGGTTTATAACGGGCGTACATTTATGGAATCATCTCATGAAATTAGGTATGCTTGTATAATTGATTTAATTTTAAAAAGATACCAGAATAAAGAAGCCGATTGCATTAATATAAAAACTAAATTATTTTATCACTTTGGTCCGGAAATTGAGAAAACGTGGGAACATATTAAACAAACAACTGAAAATAAAATAGATGGTTTGATATTTACACCTTTAAATAAACCAATAAAACTTGGTAGAGACTATTCTCTTTTCAAGTGGAAATCTATTAATACGATAGATTTTTTAGTAAAAAAGAATGGTAAAAAAATAGAACTTATTTACGATAAAAACAAGATCTTTAAAAGTTTTGGTGTTGGCAATATCAATTATAAAACCATTAACAATTTCTTAAAAGAAAATAATAAAGGCGATTGTGTTATAGAGTTTAAATATCTCCCCGATGAGGAATTATTTACACCATATAAAGTAAGGACCGATAAAAATCATCCAAACAGTGAAATTACTTTAGTTAATACAATTAAAAATATAGAAGAAGATATCAAAATTGAAAATATTTATTTAAACTCTGCGCCTAGTACCGATATACATCTTCATCTTGCTAACCTTGGACTTCATTGATTTCTTGTGCCTACGACCAAACTCAGCAGCTTTATCGCACATACGACCAAACTCAGATGCTTTCTTTTTCATGGCACTAGACTTTACGTTCTTGCGCCTACGGCCGAACTCAGCAAGTTTCCTTTTCATGGCACCAACGGCAGTTGAACGCTTCTTGGCACCAACAGCAGTTGAACGCCTTTTAGCACCAACGGCTGTTGAACGCTTCTTCATGGAACGCTTGCGCATTCCGAATGATGAAGAACTTCCGTAGGCGGGGAGAGTAATAGCGGATTCAGCAGCAGCCTGGTTCATGTTCATGCTGGTGCATGGGCTGGGGAACAGGCCGGTGCTGTTGGCTCCAAGAACACCTCCCATTCCACTGGGGCAGAACTCATAACCCATTGACATACCAAGTGGGGGGTTTCCACCAGATCCGAAACGGGTCCGGCGGGCACCAGCACAATGGCGTTTGTAGAAAGACTTGAAAGCTTTCATGGCAGTGGCCTTGCTAACCTTGCGTTTGCCGAATTCTGTTGGGATCTTTTGCATGGGTCTCATTGCGGCCATTCCATAAGATCCGAAACGGGTCCGGCGACGACCGAAAGCAGATTCCTCTTCCTCGTCATCCTCACCGAAGGATTGCTTGCGGCGAACAACACGGCGCTTCTTGATTGACTTGCGCTTAAGCTTCATTTTCTTCATGTGCTTTATGGCACGTTTCTTCATAACCCTAAGTTTCTTAAGACACTGTTTCTTAAGAACACTTGAGGATTTATAAACCCTCTTTCCTCCAACCTTCTTGGTGCATTTGATACCACAGATTTTACACGCTTTAAGAAGTGTAGCGGAGGGTTTCTTGTGGCTCTTGCGAACCTTAGAGCTTTTACGTGTTTGAACGCGACGTTTCTTTTTACCAAAACCAAATAAGCTAAGCATTTTATTTATAACTTTATCCTAGAAATTTTTTTTACTGGAAATTAAAATTAATTAAATTAATTATTTTTTCAATAAAAAATTCTGATCCATTTTTTGTTAAAATCGACTTCATTGCATTTTTATCGGGAAGACAAACGGTTAAATTTAAATTATAATTATTGTTTTGTTTAAAAAGATTTCTTGCAGTAATAAAATCAAACGAATCGGGTAAAACGTATTTCTTATTTTCTTCTTTAAAGTTTTCAATTGAACGATGCTTCTTAATAATATTTAACGCAGTTACAGGTCCTACTTTAGGAATACCTTCAGTATAATCACATCCACATAATATACATAGATCAATAAATTCATCTTGATTTAATTCTAAACTTTCAAGAATCTTGTTAAGGTCGTAAAGTTTATTATCAAAAATTATATTACTTCCTCCAAATGTTAATGCATCTGTATCTTCAGTAAGTATATAATCAACTATACCAGTCTTTTGAAGATAAGCACATGCTTCCTCAGCTTCACCTGGAGATTCTAAAAATGGTATTCCTAAAGTTTTAAGTAAATCCATTATATTAACTGAATGAATTTTATGGACATAAAGTAAATTTTTTTGTATTTTTTTTATTTCTTTGTTTAGGTTTTTTATTTTAACGATTTCTTCAGATTCTTCAGTTTCCGATCCAGAATCAATAAACTCGCTTACATTAAGCTCATTTACATTAAGTTCGTTATATTCAACAAGTAAAACATCAAGTTTTTCTTTCATTTTTTTACGTGTTTCGGATCTATTTTTTAATACATTAAGTTTAGCTTCTGGAGGCTTTCCATCAAAAACAAAAATAGGATAAACTCCATTACTTAAGAGTTCTATTATTTTATTTAGAAACCCTAGATAATGAAAATTATCAGATTGATATTGATACCTGTATTTATACATCAAAATACTGGAATCAATAGCTATTTTTTTACCATTTAAATCGAAAGATTCTGAAATTGCGCATTTTGCATGTTTTTTTATGATACCCTTTAACCCCTTGATACCCATCTTTTATATAATAATGCACGTATTTTTATACCATTTTATTTTATATAAAATGTGGTACCCTTTTAGTTTTTTTAACAACCCGCGGTTTTTCTGGTTCTGGTTCAGGTTCATTTAAAAACAAAGGCTTGGTTGAAATTTCAATTTCTGGTTCAGATTCGTATTCAATTTCTGGTTCTGGTTCGTTTATAAACATAGGTTCGACTTTGGGTAAAACCTTTTCAGGTTTCGTTTTAATTGTTTTTGCTTTTGTTTTACGGTACTTAGGGTGTTTTTCAATACCATTTTCACGATAAAATAACACGGTATCCCAAAAACCTTTCATTTTCGATAGTTCCTTAGAAAACCATTCACGATCTCTTTTAACTTCGACTATATTGATTTCGTAATCATCGTCGCTGTTTCCTGGAACGAACTCTATAAAATGAGCTAGTTCAAGATTACATATTTCCAAGTTTAAAAGAACCTGTGAAAGATAGTGATGGGGTACTTCTCCTGGTATAATTTTACGTTTTAATGGGCACTTTACTTCAAGAAGTATCCCATCGGTTGTAATACCATCAGGAGATCCACCTAACCAAGGGTAATCGGGGTGAATCAACAAACCAAATGAAAGTACCTTTTTATTGCGCAACTGACTGTATTTTTCAATTGCTATGTCTTCGTAGTGATTTCCCCAACGAGTAGCTTCATTTCCGATAAATGGTTTTGGGTTGGCATTGCATTTATCGATAAGAAGACTGTAAGGTGTTTTATATGCATTTTCACCGAGAACAGTAGGCATGTCACTCGCTGTAATTGCATTTTCACGCTGTTGGTACCATTCAGGAGTACGCTGTTCAAATTGTGGAATAAGTGTTAATTTTTTAACTTGATCGACTGGTTCCTCCATTAACTTTACTTTCTAATTTTAAAAAAAGTTTATTCTTTAAGACTTTTTATCAATTTATTTATTTTCGTTAAAGAAAGTTTAACGCGTTTCGTTAAAGATTTTTTAGCGCTTTTCTTTCCAAATTCGCTTGGATTTTTAGAATAAAAACCTTTATTTATAGTTGTTAATGGACTAATATAAGTATCTCCATTAAAATTAACTGGCACACTGGTCAAATTTAGATCGTATGTAAGTGGCTTACCATTCATTTCCATTGGACTATTCATCCCAGCAACCATTTGGGGACTATAGCCCCATGCTCCAGAAGATACACCTGTAACCATTTATACATTTCGTTTTTATTTTTTTTGAATTATTTATTCTTCTTTTAATTTAGGTGCCAGACAGAATTGTAGCTTCCCCAAATTTGCAACGTTGTATTCAATAACCAACGGATATTCTTTTTTCAAAAAGATTTCAACGGTACTGCATAAATTTGTACTTTTGGTAAATGAATTGAGGTATTTAAGATCAAATGTTTCCGTTACATTTTGATTTTTCTTTGAAAAAATAAGACCATTTTGAGCTTCTCCGATAATGATCTTTTGAGTTGCAAAATCACCAATTGATTCAAGTATAAATCTGGATTCAGTACTTGTTATATTTACTTGGTTACTAATTACACTGAGGTCCCTGCAATACTTCTGAAAATCAACAGATGGCATGGATATAACAGAATCATATTGTATATCGGGTATGTCCAGTTTTTCTTCAGATATGTCTAGCATTTTGAGATAACTTTCAGTTACGGTATTCTTTTCCTTGTTTTCAATTCTAATTCCAAGCTCATTTACAGAATTTGCTTTGATAAAAAGAGTAAGAACATCACTGTTACCTACTGTTTTTAACAATTTGAAAAAATAAATCATGTTTATTCCACATATATTTTTGGAATCACAGAAGTATTCTTCGAAGTTATCTTTAAGAAGACGCACATAGACCAATGCAACTCTTGCGTTATCCATAGTCATGATTTTTAACCCATTGTTATCGAAGTAAAGATTGATGTCTGTTAGTACTTCTTTTAGTGATTCTACGAGTATCTTAATACTCTGCGACTGAACTGTTTTAATATAAAGTAAATATTCCATTTTAAAATCTAATGTTTGTTTTTTTAAATAACCTTTATAATTGATCATCCATTGATAAATTATTAATTGAATTATTATTTACTAACATTATTTTGCAATCGAGTGTTTTGATTATATCGTAATTTATAATAAGATCCCTTGCAGAGATTTTACAGGTATTATTTAAAAAACATTTAAAATACTTCGTGATATATTCATTGGTTTTTCCATAAACAGCCGTTGAACAAATTAATTTTGAATATTTATTCTTCAATTCAGTTTCTTTTAATTCAAAATCTTGATTTAAAATCCTTGAATCCTCGTTATAAATGTTTATGTATTTATTTCCCTCTAAAATGTAAGTGATGTAAAGCGAACATTTACCAAAATTTTTAAAAAAGGAATAATCAAGTGTTGTGAGAAATCCATTGTTTAAATCAAAAATTTCATTTACAGTAAAGTCCATAATTTCAGAGGAATTAATGTAATCAACTACATCTGTTTCCATATTTATTTTAATAATTTTTTTATCGGGAAAGTAATCCCAATAGGGTTGTGTTTTTTGACAATTTGGTATATCTGGAAACAATTTATTAAATGTTTCGATGTCTGTAATATTACATACAAATTCTATTTTTACAATGGAATCGACCTTGTTAATGGTCTTTTTCTTCTTAAGTGCATAAAATGCATTCATGGAACCTAAAACAATACATTTACCAATGTTTAAAATTTTTCTCTTTAAAATAAATCCAGTAACAAACCCAGTAAAAAAATCCCTCTTCATTTAATAATATCTTTTTTGTTTTTAATTTTTAAATAGGTTTATTAATTTAAAGAAAAATTTTATTTTAATAAAAATGGATACGGTTAAAAAGAAACGAGGGCGTAAGCCTAAGAATTTTTATAACGAGGTTTCCAAAGAAACGGAAGATCAAACTGTTGTTTTATCTGAAAAGAAAAAGCGTGGTCGTAAAAAAAAGTACGAAATAGATAATTTTGAAAAAATACTCAATAGGGATCATCCAAATAATTTCGATCACAATATAGCTTATTCCGATGATGAAGAATATAAAGACACCATAGACGACTGTGTTAAAAAGGTTTCTTTTGGTAATCTTAATATTACCGTTTCGAAGAAAGCAAGTATTTGTACTGATTTGTATAGAAACGAAATAATAGAAAAAACTAAAACTAATATTATCAATGAAAATGAATGGGGATCTGATGAAGAAAAAGAAGATCCTGTAATTACAATCAACGAAGAACTACCTGAAAAAAAATATTCTTCCTTTGAAAAAAATGAAAACAGTTCTTTTAAAAAATCAAAAGTAAATTACACAATAAAAAATATAATTAATTTTGATCATTGGCCCGATAAAACCGACATATGCTGTTGGTGGTGCTGCCACTCATTTGACACTTGTCCATGTACATTACCTATAAAATACGATCAAGTTAAAAAACAGTTTTCGTTTATAGGTGTTTTTTGTTCATGGAATTGTGTTAAATCATACAACATTGAAAAAGCGGATCATAGGGTACATCAACGATCAGAATTAATAACATTTTTGGTACAACGATTGTTTGGTATAGTAGAAGCTATAAGTGTTAAAAACGCCCCTCCTAGACAATGTTTAAAAATGTTTGGTGGATATCTCGATATTTCAGAATTTAGAGATTCTTATTTAAAAACCGATAATTATCGTATGAATATTTTAAACTACAATTAAGTATATCCGGAAATAACTGAAACTAATTTTATAAAATTAAAATCAGAAAAGAAAAATCTACGACTTCAGAGAAACTAATTTCATTTCTTCGTTAATAAAACCATTACAAAATAAAACACCAAGCTAAAAACTATAAATTTGATAAGATTACTCACTGTATCGCAAACTACACCAAATTGTTCTTTTGTAAATGTACTAAAATTTTGTTGTTGTGCAGCAACTGGTGGTGCAACTGACCCAGCAGGTGTATATAATGTACTATTTAATAACCATTCAGGGTGTTTAACTAGAACATAGTTCTTTACTATATCGTCAAACTTTGGATCACTCATCAGATTCATTAAAGTAAAATCAAAAGTGTTAGTACTTGATGAATTTGGTACAAATACGGCTGTTGTTTTATCGGGCTCTCCAATTCTAACATAATTTTCTTTGGTTTCTTTGATTTCTTTGGGTTTATTGTCAAAATTACTTGTCTGTATTACAAGTTTTTTTAGTTTTTCTATTTCTTCTCGTGTATCTTTTATTTGTTCAGATCCCAATTTAAAAGCTTCCCCAACAGATGCAAAATTTAACTTGTTCATGTTTATAAAAGGGATTTATTTTTATTTTACATAATATTTAATTCAAGACCATTTTTACCACCTCTTACTTTTTTAGAACCAATGTTCAAAACTCTTGGTTTTACAGAAACACTTGACATACTGGACATATCACTTGATGAAGCACTTGAAAAACGATCATCATCGTCTATAGGGCTTGGATCGTAGTAGTAATTTTGCTGTGGCATTGGTGGTTTGGGGTAGCTATTCATCTGGGATGGATGGTTAGTTGCTAAAGGTGTTCCATTAAATAAATTTGGATCTAAACTGGGACCTCTCATCTCTTTACGAAGACCGCGTGTATCTACTGGTTTTGGTGGTCCATTTGGATCTTCTTGTGTTTGATATGGATTTTGTTTAAAATTTGGAGGTCTTGAAGCTTCTTTCATTCCCTGGCTCATTGCTCCCATCATATTTGCCATAAAATTTGGATTATTTTGTGCAATTGGGTTCAACGATGGTCCCTTCAATAAACTGTTTGTAAGATGAAACATGAAAGCACTTCCACCAAGTGTGAGGAGAAGTTCAATTTCAGGCATAATTTCAGCTTTGCTTGAGTATTTTTCATGGAGTTTTTCAAAAATATTATCGTAGTCATCTACACCTTCCATGACATTTTCAGACCATCCTTCCAACTTTATGTTAAATGGATCAAACTTTTTATTTAAAAATTCAATACCTGTTACACATGCCATAAGACAACGTCTTGAAAATTTAATTGCTGCCTGTGATTCTATAAATTTTTTAACTTTGGAGTATTCAAATTCCATTTCATCATAATTTGATGTCATGTTAAACTTTTTTGAAAACTCGAATCCTTTTTTTTCAAGTGCCTGAATTTTAATAAGAAGATCCTGTTTAAGTTTTTGTTTATCTTCCCATGAATTACCTTTCTCTTTTGTTTCTCCAGAATATTCAGATCCATAATCATCACCGTTATCTGATTCAGTGACATCTGAATACTCTGATTCTGAATATTCTTCATTGCGTTGAACAATTTTTTTAGGATTGCTAAATGCAGAATAATTCTGCCTTTCTGGTTGTGGATTGTATTGTGGTTTTTCCTTCTTTCGAAGAATTTTTTTTGTTTTCTTTTTAACTGGTTCAGATGAATAACTAGTCATACTTGAAATATCGGAATCATCTGATTCAGAGACTTCAGATTCCCTAATAACCTGAATATTATTTACAGGTTCTATATCATTAATATTAACTTTTTTCTTCCTAGAATCATTTACCTCGACCTTTATGAAATCGTTAGCCATTATTATATCTGTTAGGTTTTAATACACCCCATTTAACGCAAAAATAAAACTAAATTAACTTATAAATTTAAAAAATAAAGTTTAAATGAATAATTGGAATAATAATTATACAACATGGAACTATCGAAAACTAAATAAAAAAACAACATACTCTGCTGGAGTATTACCATATACTTTTGATCAAGATGGTAAATGCTTTTTTCTTCTTGGTAAGGACAATGATGGAGATTGGTCTGATTTTGGAGGTAGATGTGAATTTAAAGACCACAGTGATGAAAAATGTACAGCCAGTAGAGAATTCTTTGAAGAAACTCTTGGAGCTGTAATCAATATCAATGATTGTATTGAAAAATTAACAAAGGGGAATCCAGTTAAAATTGTATCAAAAACTTTAAATGGGTCACCATATTATATGTACTTACTTTACATAGACTATTGCAATTATGCAGATTCTTTTAACAAGACATCTAATTTTTTGAGATATCATTATTCACAAGAAAAGCGTGATGTTTCTAAAATAATTGAAAAAGTTTGTATAAGATGGGTAAGTATGGATACAATTATTAATTGTATCGAAAATAAATACCCAGAAGGCCCTCTTTCTCTAAGGGGAGTATTTTTTAAAACAATGTGTTTGTGCAAGGAGGAACTACAATTTCTTCATAAATAACGAAGTTTGAGATATTTCTTCATATTTAAACTGGTGAGTAGATCTTCAATATTATTTTTATGTTCTTCTGGAACAACTTGGCCGATACTTTTGAAGTCTCCATTCATAATTTCAGTTACCGAACAATTTTTAACAAGTGGATCAAGATATTCCTTGAGCTCCTTTTTCAAAGTTGTTTTATTCTTTTTTTTATCGACAATTGGTAAATTTTCACTAATTTCACTTTTAATCAATTTTTTAAATGTGCTGTATGTAAGTGCTTGGAGATAACTATCGGCGAGGTCATCCTTCTTTTTATTTTTTTCAAAAAAGGTAATGTTTTCGGGAGTTTCTGAATATTCTTCTAACTTAACCTGGGCTATCAAAACACCCATTTTCTTGGTCTGTGCATATTTCCCTTTTACTGTTTTTCCATTACGACTTATATCCAATTCAGGACCAGTGTAACACTTAAGTTTGTGTTTGGGGCTGAAAAACTCAACTGATTTAATTGGATTTTCTTTGCGATCAACAACACCTCTAATGTAAAAATAAGTTTGCAAACATCCTGCTATAATCCTCATTTTAGGATTAAATGAAGGCTGTTTTTCTATTAAGGTTACATCGTTTTCAAGAAGATGTGGGCGTTTATCCAATTCATTAATAAGTATAAGATAAAGTTCTGCAATACCAGAACGCGCAATATGTGCGCTAAAGGTATTACCTTTTTTACTTAGTTCTATAATTTCCCAATGTTGAATTTTACAAGTAACGGTGTCAAATATACAATAGGCTAAATTAATGATACCAACATCAAAGGAAAGGATCTTCATTTAATTTATTTATTAAAATTACCTATAATACCTTTAAATTGTTTTTGCTTTTTTTCTTTTTCCTTGAGTATCTTTTCAACTTCAGCATCAAGTTTATCTTCTATAGTTAGCTGTGTCTTTTTAGGATTTGCCAAAAAAGAAAAACGTTCATCAACTTTTTTAGCTTTACGTGTAATATTTTTAAGCTTACGTTCTTCGTGTGAAAGTACAAAAGCATCGGTTTTTACTTTTTGTTCTACAAGTTTTTCATTCCACGATATATCCAATTGACCATTTTGATACGCCGTAACTATAAATCCTTCGCTGTCAAGTGTTTTGAAGATATCCTTTATAATTATTTCGATGTCGTAAAGTGGTGTATCATTAAGTATAGGTGGAATGATGTATGTACAACCTTCCTTTTTCAATCCAGCATAATACTTTATCTTTTTATGGATGTTTTCTAAAATTTTTTTAATAGATTCCTTTGTTCTATTTTTACGTTCCTTAGATATATTTAAAACTTCTTGTACATTCATTTGATTTACTAACTTATGGCATTTTTAATTCTTTTTTTAAACATGGATCATTTTCTAATAAACCCATAAAAATAATAAATCTTACCATTCTTTTATAAATTATACAATACAGTTTAAGTGATTTGTAATAAGTAACCAAATAGTTAAACATCTTTTAAAAATAAAATTTATTTTTTTAGAATTCATGGAACGACGTTTTCAAGAACATTACGGGAATTTACATGAAAAAGCCTTGGATCTGTTTTGTTAGGTAATTTTATAGCATATCCAGAATATGGTCCTAATATATCTATTTGGTTATCACCTATACTCATTACTATATTTAAATTATAAAGATCCATGAATTTCTTTTTAATATCTGATTTAAATAACTGGTAGTCATCCTTGGGACTTTCTCGTAAATACAGATAATCGTAATTTATGTGGTGTTTTTTAAGTTCCGCTTCAGTTTCTTTGTAGATCCTTGAATCTCTGGCAGTTATAATTAATATTTTAAATTTATTTTTTCTACAATAATTCAACAATTTAATCATTGGTCTTATGGGACTCAGTGAATTATCATCATTTACGTAAAGAAGTGTATCGTCTATATCGAACATTACAGCTGGAGTACCGAGATTAAAACCTTTTATTAAATTAATATAATTTATACCAAGATCATAAGCGATGTTATAAAGATCAATAGTAAAACCACTTTTCATCGAATAAAATATAACAATCACAATTATTAAAAGGAATATATATTTAATTTCCATTTAATATAAATTCAACATATAATTCTTCTGGAGATTCGACATTTATATTCCACATTTCCTTAATATTTGAAATAAAACAATTTGGTATGTTAATTGGATCAACTGACCATTTTGTCATTATAATAATTTCTGTTTCGGTATATCCAACTATAAGTATTATATCACTAAGAACTCGAGTACAATCAATTGAAAGTACTTTTTTAATAAAATCAGGATCCATAATCAACCCACCTAAAATAATATTACCATTTGAAAGAAGGTGTTTTAATGATTCTAGATTAACATTATAACAAGTGCTTGTTACAATAAGATCTTTCAAAGAATTTTTATTGTCTGAACTCATAAATCCATTTTTAATTTGTTGGTCAATTAATTTGTTTAGGGGTTGATTCAAAATTAATTTAAAGAAATTATTTTGTTTAATTGAATACCCTATGCCCTTTAATTTATAAAAAAAGGAAGAATAAATAAAATTATCCATACCATTGATTAAATTTGACAAATCAACTGAATTCCTATAAGAAATTGGTTGCTGAATAGTTTCTTGTTTGCAGTACGAAATAATATAATCCTTACCCAAAGGTAGTTTTGTTTTACTTTCAATTTGCCCCATTTACCTTTAACAGTTTTTACTTTAAAAAAAATAAAACGAATTTTTAAATGAAAAACATAGTATTTGCCGGTGGTGGTTTTAAGGGATGGGCATATATAGGAACTATAAAAGCACTTCACGAATACATAAATTTTAGTCAAATAGAACAAATTATTGGTGTTTCTATAGGATCTTTTTTTGGACTTATGTATCTTTTAAATTTCGATTCTGATTTTTTATTGGATTTTTCAATGAATTTAGATTTTAAAGAACTATGTGACATAGATATAGACAACATTATAGAGAACCAATCTATTTTCGTTGGTACAAAATTTACGGACCTTATTAAACAAATAATTAGTTATAAATTAGATCCCGACGTAACCTTTTCAGAACTTAAGAAGTATTCAAATAAAAAATTTACAGTAAATGCATTAAATATATCAGATTCTAAACTAGAATATTTTAATTACGATTTAACCCCCGATATAAAAGTTGTTGATGCAATAAGAGCTAGTTGTGGATTACCCTTTTTATTTCCAGCATATCAAATTAATGGAAAGTTTTATTTAGATGGAGGTATATGCAATAATTGTCCAATTGATCTAGTTGATGAAATTGATACAATTGCATTTGATGTTTCAAGAGATGAATCAAGTAATAATAGTTCATTTAAATTATTTGATTTTTTAAATTCTTTAATTAGTATTTCAAACAAATATCACTACAACGGTAATGCAGAAAATATTTATAGAATATTAGATTCACGATTTAACGATGAACGTTATAATTTAAATCAATCGAAAGATGATATATTTAATATTTACATGAATGGATACATAAATAGTAAAAATATTATTTTTAAAAATCACATAGCTTTACCAGATATACCTGAAAAAAATATTTTATTTCTTAAAAAAGCTACTGAGTGATCTCCCTGTATTTTTTAATTGTTTATTAATCTTTTCAACGTCATCGTCATAAACAACTTTATTCATTGAACGTAGGTATTCCATTTTTTTTAATTTACCATAATGGATATCGTATATTTTAACGGTTTGTTCTTTTTTAATGGATTCTTCTGAACTTGTTTTTTTAATTCTCTGAATACATTTTTCCAAAACAGTTACTTCTTTTTTTTCAGGTTCCTCAAGTATATCAAATTCTGGAAAAAGATCATTTAATTTACTAAGATCATTTTTATTTATAATGTTGTACATTTTTTCTAAAACTTCTTCTGGTTTTTTTACAGTTTCTTTATTTTCTTTATCGTAAATATGATAAACGGAATCTAAATTAGAATAACAAATTAATAAAACACCAATATTTTTACTATAAGTTATTAAATTATCGACAACTAAGTCTTTGGTATCGGAAAATACAATAATACACTTAACACACTTTAAATTTTCAAGGAAATCCTGCTTCTTTTTAAGATCATAACCAACTATACGGTGATTGTATTGAGACCCATATGTTTTTATTATATCCTGTCCTTTTCCAATACGATATGCTATTATTGAATTTTTATGTAAAAGTCTTATGATTTCCACAATTGGAAAAAGTATTTCCCATTTAGGAGTAATATATATACACAATTTACTACTGAAAACAACCTTTTCAAATGGAATTTCATCGTATTTAGCAGCACGAGGCATTTTCTTTAACATTCTTTAACTTTTAAACTTAAAGTAAATTTAATTTTGTAAAAAAAAATAAATTCTAAATGTATAAATGAATCTTAAATATTACCTTAGCAAAACCATTGTTATGAGTTTAATACTTCTTACAATTATTTTAATTTATCATTTCGCACGTATTAAATTTGAGGAAACCTCAAGTGGATACAACGTAGTTGATCAAAGCGGATCCTACGGTACAGATGAAAAGTTACCAAATTCAAGTACAATTCTTATTTTTTATGCACCATGGTGCGGTCATTGTAAAAAATCCATGAAAGAGTTTATGAAAGCTAGTAAAAGCCCTCTTGTAGAATTAGTTGATGCAGATAACCAAGTTCTTATTGAAAAATACTCTGTTAGCGGTTTTCCAACTATTTTGAGAAAATCCGATGGCAAGGTTTATAAAGGACCAAGAATGGCAGATGATATCGTTGAATTTGCAAGTCGTAAATAATTTTTAATTTTTTACAAAAATAAAAGTATTTAAGGTTCTGTACATTTTAAAGAGTAGGAAAAAGATGCCACCAAAAGCTAAATCAATCGAGGAAACTTATCAAAAGAAATCTCAACTTGAACATGTTCTTCATCGTCCAGGTATGTACATCGGAGATATCACCCCAAGCACCATTACTCGTTGGTCAATGATAAATGACAAGATGGTACTTAAAACTTTGACTTTTAGCCCAGGACTTTATAAAATTTTTGATGAGATATTTACCAATGCAACAGATCATTCCCAGAGGGACTCTACATTGAAAAAAATTGAAGTTATTATTAATGAAAACGAGATTACTATTATGAACGATGGACAGGGTATTCCAATTGAAATCCACAAGGAACTTGGGAAATATGTACCTGAAATAATTTTTGGAGAATTCCATACATCTTCCAATTACGACGATACCGAATCACGTACTGTTGGTGGTTTGAACGGTTATGGATCTAAACTTACAAATGCTTTTTCAAATAAATTTACTGTTGAAATTTGTGATTCGAAAAATCATTACATCCAAACATGGAAAAATAATATGTCTGAAAAATCTGAAGCTAAAATAACTAGTTCCAAAAAGAAACCATTTACTAAAATTTCATTTATTCCCGATTATGCCCGTTTCGGAATGGAAACTCTTACTGACGACACCGCTCTTTTATTTAAAACACGTGTTTATGAAGGATCTGCTGTTACCAACAAACAAGTAGGTGTATATTTTAATTCTGAAAAGTTACCTGTAAAATCATTTGAAGACTACGTAAATCTTTTTATAGGTAATGGACCACGTGTTTATGAAAAAGCCAATGATCGCTGGGAATACGTAGTTGCTTTGAATCCATATGACAAATTTACTCAGATTTCTTTTGTAAATGGAATTAATACATCTGATGGTGGTACTCACGTTGATCTTATTATGAACCAGATTATTTATAAACTTAAGGAACAGCTTGAAAAGAAACACAAGGACATCACCATTAGACCCAGTTACATAAAAGACAACGTTTTAGTATTTATTAATTGTTTAATTGAAAATCCCATATTTAGTAGTCAAACCAAAGAAAACCACGTTACCAAAATTACTAAGTTTGGTAGTAATGTAGTTCTTTCTGATGAAACAATCAAGAAAATAGATAAACTTGGTATTACTGCAAACGTACTCGATATAGCTAAAGCTAAAGATCAGAAGAGTCTTTCCAAAACAGATGGTAAAAAGCAATTTAGACTTATTGTTCCCAAACTGGACGACGCAAATAAAGCAGGTGGTTCTGAAGGTAATCGTTGCAAACTCATTCTTACAGAAGGTGACAGTGCGAAAGCATCAGCTGTTGCAGGTTTGTCAATTGTTGGAAGGGACTACTACGGTGTCTTCCCTCTTCGTGGTAAATTACTGAATGTACGTGATGCAACTCCAGCTCAGCTTTTGAAGAATGAAGAAATCAATAGTCTCAAAAAGATTCTTGGTTTGCAGCAGGGTAAGGAATACAATTCAACAAAGAATTTGAGGTATGGTGAAATCATGATCTTTACAGATGCCGACAATGATGGATCTCACATAAAAGGTTTAATTATTAATTTTATCCATTCTTTTTGGCCCAGTCTTTTGAAACTTGATCAACCGTTTATAACTTGTATTATAACACCTATTGTCAAAGTTATCAAGGGACCATCAACAAAGTCTTTTTATAATCAACAAGATTTCATTTCTTGGAAAGAAACTGTAAATGCGAGTACTTGGCAAATAAAATATTACAAAGGTTTGGGTACTTCGACTGCCAAAGAGGCTAAGGAATACTTTTCCAATCTTGCCAATCAAACGATTAAGTATTCTTACACACCTGAAAGTGATACAGATCTTATCAAGGCTTTTAAGAAGGGGTTTGAAGATAACCGTAAAGAATGGATCAAGGAAAATACTGGTAAAAATAACAGTCTCGATTTTACAGTTCTTGATCAAAGTTTTAGTCAGTTTGTTAATAATGAACTTATCAACTTTTCAATTGCCGATCTTGAAAGATCTATCCCGAACATGATGGATGGATTTAAACCGAGTCAGAGAAAAGTTTTTTACGGCTGTATGAAAAAGAATCTTTACAGTGATATGAAAGTAGCTCAGCTTTCCGGTTATATTTCCGAACACACCAGTTATCATCACGGTGAGGTATCTTTGCAGGGAACAATTGTGAATATGGCTCAGGACTACGTCGGGAGTAACAATATTAATTTACTTTTCCCTTCTGGCCAGTTTGGTACAAGACTTCAAGGAGGCAAGGATTCAGGTAGTCCAAGATACATCTTTACTAAATTGCAGCCAATTACAAAAGTTTTATTTAATGAACACGATTCTAAATTATTAGATTACCTTGATGATGATGGTATGCTTATTGAACCGAAGTACTACATTCCAGTTATACCGATGGTTCTTGTGAATGGATCTGAGGGAATTGGTACGGGGTATTCTACAAATATTCCTTGTTACAATCCGAAAGACATCATTGCAAATTTGAAAAAATTAATTGAAAATAATGGTAATTCAGAACTTATTACACCAATGATCCCTTGGTATCGTGGTTTCAAGGGTGACATAGAACCAGACACTGAAAACAAGTACATTACAACAGGTGTATGGACACGCTTAAATACAACAACAATAGAAATAACGGAACTTCCTATTGGTAGATGGACACAGACTTACAAGGAGTTTCTTGATTCATTGGTTGAGTCAAATGAAATAATAGACTATAAAAATAATTGCGATGAATCGGTTATTAATTTTAAGGTGATCATGCAAAAAACAGTAATTGATAGCCTCATTGATAAAAAAGAAATAAATTCAAAGTTGAAATTGACAAGTTCCATTAGTACATCAAATATGCACGTCTTTGATGAAACTTGCAAAATTAGAAAGATGAGTTGTCCTGAAGAAGTAATATTTAGATTTTATGATGTTCGTAAGCAACATTACATTAAACGTAAAAAGTACCTTGTTGATAAATACAACAGTGAGTATCTTATTTTAAGATCGAAGATGGTTTTTATAAAAGCTGTTATAAAAAAGGAAATAGATTTGTTTAACAAGAAAAAAGATTTTATCGTTACACAAATAAAGAGTATTTCTGAAATTATTAAAGTTGAAAACAGTTATGACTATCTCCTGGAAATGAAAATTTATACACTTACAGCAGAAAAAATAACCGAACTTGAAAATAAAATGAACGGTCTGTTGGCCGAAGTTGAAAAAATAAAAGCAACAAGTATAGAAACTATGTGGATCTCAGAATTAAATGATCTTTAATTTAAAATAGTACCTGGTCATTTTTTATTGCCATTACTTTACGATTATCCTTTGCTAAACGCTCTATTTCCATGATTAAACGCTTTCTTTCTTCTGTAAATTTAAGCTGTGTTTCAGAGATTAATTTACGATTATCCTGAATTAAACGATCTTTTTCAGCCATCAATTTATCATTAGAAGTTTTTTGTTCCATTAATTTAGCATTATCTATCATTAATTTATTAATTTTTTCATTTATTGAACGTTCTCTTTCTGCCATTACTTTAAGATGATCATTTTTTTCTTTCATTAAACGATCTAGTTGTTCCATTAACTTACTATTATCCATTGTTAATTTATTAATTTTATCATTTAAAACCTGTTTTTCTTCCACTAATTTTCCAAAACCACTTAAATTACGGTTTTTAAAGAACATACACCAGACAATTGCAACTAAAACAATTACACCAATAATAATGGATGGACTAATTTTAGGCATTTTATATTAATTACTAATATTTTTTATTGATAAAGTGGCAAATAATAAATTGTTCCATTTACAGTCACTTGTAAAAATTTACCAGTAATTGATTTAGACAAGGTCTGAGCAGCTGCTGAATCATCTATAGTTATTACATTCAATGAACTTGCAGTTCCTTGACTTACAATACCATTTAATCGAATACCACCTAACTGAGAACTGAGATTTTTAAAATTAGCATCTAGAGGAATACCGCTACTCATTTTATATTATTGGTTACTTTTTAACAATTATTTTAACGAATAAAATATTTAGTTAAAATAAAAGAATGAATAGATCTTGTTCAAATTTCGATGCAGCTGTTCCTGGAACAGGGCCTATGCGATCTGTAGTTCCAACACAATCAACCGATTTTGAAAAATATGATAGTTCTTACAATTATAGTTTAAAATCAAAAAGTGATATTAATCTTAACCCTCAACCAGAAGGATTTGTTTTTAGTGCATATCCCAAAGCTGAACAAAACAGGGAAGGTGTTTATGCTATAGATACCGATCGTGGAGAACTTTATCCAACTGTAAGTGTTCAGGTAAATACATCTGGTCAAAAATCATTTCAGTCTAGGCTCCAGGATGTAGTTAGACCAACTACAAAGGAAACAACGCTGTATGCATATGATGGATTTGTTGCTGCAACTAAACCAAAACCAACACCTTACAGTCAATTTATTCCTACTTATACCGATATTGGTGGAAAACAAGTACGTATCGGAGGAGCAAGTAATTTCGGTCTTAGGACTGCTACAGAGTATTCTTATTTTGCAACACCTGGTCCAACAAATATAAATGGACAGGCCTTACAAAATCCAGATACTGCAATTGGTAAAAACACTAAACCAGTACCCGATGAAAACGTTGATGGTCCTGGTACATTTAAGGGAATTATGCCAGATGGATCGAAGTATCAGCAGTATCGTCTTATTTCACAGCCAACATCAAGTGGATTGAAGTTTAACTACAATCTTGAAACAGGTGGTTCTAAATTACACGATTATTCTCAGTTACTTGGTAAAGAAGTTGAAGGTATAGAAAATAGATATACAGCAAGTTACCAAATTGCTCCTCTTCTTACAAATCCCCTGAATGTGATATGGGATCCCGATAACAAAGGAGAAATTCCAGCATTTTATAGTAACTCAAATCCAATTGATTACAGTTATGAAGTAATGCAAAATTTACCTCAAGATGAATACATCGCAGGTGGATACAATGGAAAATGGGCAGCAGATCCTAAAGCAACAAGTACAAATGCTTATATTCTGGATTTAGAAAAAGGTATTTATAATCCCCGTCTTAATTGGTACCAGGCACCTAATACACTACCAGGTGTTGTTTATGATGAGTATTCTACACAACACATTCCAGATCTTTCTTATGGTGGTAAATACCCTGTGTTTGAACAATATCGTATTAATCAAGGTTATCAAACTGTTGATAATACATATACAACACTTGGAGATCCTTCAGCTGGATTTATAAATCAAAGTAATAATCAGTTAGTAAGGTAATTAATAAGTTTATTGATTTCATTTAAACTTAATTTTGTTTTTCCAAATGATACATTTTGTGGGACGTTTCTGAAAACAAGTCCATTTGAACCCATTTTAAAGTTATTGTTTTTACTAATTGTATTTATAGAGCATCCTTCTTTTTTATCTGAAAAAATTCTAATAAATGGTTCATGATCAAGAATCATGGAATCTTTTAAGTTTTTATTGGGAGTAACAAATTTTCTACCAAGATATCCTTTCTGTTTGTAATAAACAGTTGGAAAAAAATTTATAAAAAACCATGCATTTTTATTTTTATTGTTCCAATCTTTATTACAATCTTTAGGATCAAACTTTTTAGCTATTTTTTTAAACTTCAATATTAATTGATCAATAGTATTCTTACCAAAAGAATATTCTTGACCAAGTTTATCAATTGTTCTTAATTGAGCAAGTTCTTCCTTTGTTATATAGCTTTTTATTGGCTTTGTTATTATAACATTTTCATCAATATCGGGAAACCCTTCTTCTGGTATTTTACTAAAAGATTCATCAAGAGAATACTTTCCAATATTATTTTCAGAATGGATACCTGTATGACCTATATCTTTAGTTTGCAATGTTTTAGTTATTTTATGAGTGATTTTGCGGTTACTGAGTAAGTTATTAAGATTAAAATTATTTGCAAAATCAATAAATGAATATGGAGTAATAGTCGTTTTATTTTCATGTAACTCATTTACTTCAGGAACGCATCGAAAGTTATGAGTTGTTTTGAAATATTCCTCAATCATAAATATTAAGATACCTCTTTCGGAGTCACTTAATTCTTTTATTTTTTTAAGTTTGCATGGTGATATTTGTATTGTGTAGAGTCCCTCCACTGTAAAAACAAGATGTGCTTTATTACCAGCCAATGCAAATTTAATGGTTTCGCGGATATCTTCTCCACTTGGCCAACCCCAAACTGTTTTTCCATTATTGTACGCACTTATAGGATGTGTATGATAATTAATTACGTTATTTGGAGTATAAACCGAATCGGATTCACCTTTATTTTTTTCAAAATTAACAACATTGTCCTTATTGTCACAGTAAATTACTCCCGATATCTCGATGTTATTGGATAATTCTGAAAAAACATTATTAATAATTTCTAAAGGTATGTGTAATTTTAATTTACATGTGTTTTGTACTTTACTCTCCATAAGAATCTTTTAGTTTAACGTTATTTTTATTCGTTAATAAATTTAAAATAAAAAAAGGTTAAAGATAAATGAGTAAAAAATTAAATATTTCTGTATTAGTTAGCGCAAGAGATGAATACATAGAACAATTAAAGTGTATTATAGTACCTTTATTAATACAGGGATTTAATAGTATATATTCCGATGCACTTTCAATTACAGATGGTAAAAGAGTTATTTACAAATTTCAAGAACTTCTTAAAGAAATACCGCATTGGAACCAAACAATTCTCCAAGAAGAATCAAAACGTATCAAAAGGAAATGTAGCTACATTATGGACATTGTCACGGCAATTTTTGTATCGAACGTAAAAATACTTGCAAGTATTCGATTAAAAGGAAAAAATGACAATATACGTGTGAAGATCCCAACAAGTGATATATTTATACATTCCATTTACATAGAAGCAGCACAACAAATTTTTTATGATCCATTTCTTTTTTATCATAAAAATCGGTCAGGTAAAACACAAGAAAATAAAGAACAAGTAAGACGTATAATCAGGTATTCTGTTGATGAAACCATTCGTCAAATGCTACCATTTGACGATATCCTCAAAGAGTATCTTGCAAATGCATTAGATGACAATGCTGAATCAAATTCAGAAGATAGTTCTGATGCATCAACCGTTAGTGATTCCGATGAAGAGTCACTTCATGGAAATAATTTAGTTGATGATAATGAGTTTGGTTCGGATCCAGATTCTGAACCTGAATCTGAACCCGAACAAATAAAAAATTTTAGTTTAAATGAAAAGTTTCAGCCTTTACCTCAAGTTGAACAATCACTTCCGCAACCACCACCACCACAACAACAACCACAATTTCAAGAACAACAATTTCCCAAGGAAGAATTATCTGATTCAGATGATTCCGAAGATTCAGACGATTCCGATGAAACAAATGAAATAAATGAAATAAGTAATTTACCACCACCTCAACAAAGTAATTTACCCCCTCAACAAGTTAATTTACCCCCTCAACAATTTAATTTACCCCCTCAACAAAGTAATTTACCAGAACGTGAAACATATTCATTTTTTTAAAAGCGTTAAAAGCGTTAAAATAAAAAATTCATTAAAGATACAAATGGAAATAATTGTACCTTTAATAATTTTTGCGATAACTTCCATTTTATTATGGATTATTTCAAATAGTGAAGATAAAAATGAGTTCAACGTTATTCTTTTAAGAAATGTTTTACCAGCTATGGTAGTAGCTCTATTAGTATTTATTACTATTAAATACAAGGATCATTTTTCTCAAGAACCCATGATGAGTGGTAATTACTTCGATTAAAAGAACTTGATTCGTTAAAAGAACATTTACATAATATTTCCAACTTGATTGTAACTTGCAACACCGATACTATTACCTGAAGTAAAACCAGTATTGTATTCAAGTGTCTTGCTGCCTTTCTGTGAAGTATAAGTTGGTAAGCTTAATTGTTCGGGTAGCTGAGAAGCATCCTTGTAATAGT